>Ga0137372_10006520_pt1 | contig 11316 bp, 11 predicted proteins | sample SagtaG_6_FD_104911 | JGI IMG/M metagenome (GOLD analysis project Ga0137372, IMG submission 104911) | Vadose zone soil microbial communities from Sagehorn Ranch, Mendocino, California, USA - Sage1_R_60_16 metaG | ecosystem: Environmental > Terrestrial > Soil > Vadose zone | place: USA...
GGCAGATATTCAGAAGGTAATAAAGCTCCTGATCTTGATATGTATTTTAGCGCCACTACTGAATTTTTAAGTAAAACATTAAAGCCTCAGGCACAGAAAGTAAGACAACTAGAATTTGGAGTAAAGGCAAAAACCAGAGATTTGAATTTGTTTGTAACACCTTTTTACAGTGTGCTAAGCAATGTGCCTAATGTGCAAACATTTCAAAATGTGGATCAAACTTTTTACAGCCCTCCAACAGTTTATAATAAATACCGAACCTACGGCGTAGAAGTAGAAGCTGATTACGCTTTTGCAAAACACTTCAATGTTCGCAGCGTACTTACTTTGCAAAAATCAAAAGCTTTAGATTTCAATACCTGGCTTGGAAGAGACTTCGGTCCTCAGGATGATACACTTGTCTCTTATTCGGGCAATGAAACCGATAACATTGCAAGAAGCATTATCAATATCACTCCGTCATATAACCTTAATAAATTTTATGCACAACTTACCTGGGCATTTATGGGGAAGCGCCAGGCTAATGTGGCAGATGCATTTCTGTTGCCCTCATTCAGTCAGTTTAATTTCAGCACAGGTTATGACGTAACAAAGAATTTCCAGTTAAGTTTTGTAATCAATAATATTTTCAACACTTATGGTGTAATGAGCTGGAGTCGCCCCGGTTCATTCCTTGAAGCATTGGACCGCCAGGGTTTCACAAAGGAAATGTATGCAGAAGCAGTGAAGAACAATCAACCTTATTCTACGGTGAGTATTCCTGCGAGATCATATTTTATTACAGCTACCTTTAAGTTTTAGTTTCTCATGTAGGTTCTCATAAGCAGTTAGTTTTAGGTATGCTCTCAGCAATGGGAGCATGCTTTTTATAAGCGGAGTTTTTTATGAACCCTTCTGGCCTTATGCTCCATCAAATTTTTCAGCAAAACGCAGCATGCATTACATATCGTCATGTGAATGCAAATAAAAAATGTTATAAAATATTTGTACTACATGGTCTTGTAACTGTAATTCTATTACAGATAATTTTTTCAATAACAGCATCAGCACAGCAATCAAATCTTTATGAAGATTATTCCGCTTATCTGCCGGAGGTAAGAAATTTTAATAAATTTATTTTTCACCTACCGCCATCACCTTCAATATTAACTAAAGAGGGTCTTGAAAAAGAAGAAACTAAGTAAATAATTAAAAAAGGTCTGAATATTGCAGGTCTGTTTTAAACTAACAAAAATGAAAACTACAATTATTTCGCTTGCTTGCATTGCATTATTTTTTGTTGCTTCCGCTCAACCTAACAGAGGTACTCCATCGGAAATCACAGATTCTGTGAACCCAGCTAAAGACTGGAAGTTTGGAATAGCATTATGGACATTTCATACCGTAAGTTTTTCCCAGGCGCTGGACATGGTTGACAGTGCAGGATTGAAATATATCGAGCCAAATAATTTCACCAAAACACTTCCTGAGCTGAATGATTCATCGCTCATGCAATTATCCCCTGCAGGCATTCAAAAACTAAAATCATTGATAGAGCAAAGAGGATTAAAATGCGAATCAGTTTATGTTGCAGGCGGTAATGATGTCAATTCATGGAAGAAGCAATTTGAGATGGCAAAGCAATTAGGTGTTGAATTTATAACAACTGAACCGCCATTGAATATGTGGGACAGTATTGATAGTCTTGCTGGCATCTATGGAATCAAAGTGGCAATACACGAACATTGGCAGGGCATGAGTCATTACTGGAATCCCGATACAACATTGATGGCCTTAAAAGGTCATCCTAATTTCGGTGTATGTGCCGATCTTGGTCATTGGCCAAAGAGCGGCATCAATCCTTTGGATGCGGTGAAAAAATTGAGCGGACATATCATTGCAGTGCATTTAAAAGATATTGCTGCATATAATAATCCCAAATTGGTAGATGTTCCTGTTGGAACGGGTGTAGTAGATTTTCCAGCCATTTTCCGCGAGTTGAAAAAACAAGGTTTCAAAGGTTATATTTATATCGAACGCGACGCAACAGATCAACCCAGCAATTTACCTTCTGTGATACAGGAAGTAAAATATTATAATGAACAGGTGAGCAAGTTGTAATAGAAAAGATTTGTTATTGCATTATTCTCTATTCACATTTTGCTGATTATTTCTGCAAGCCATTTTAATTCTTTGTCGGAAATGGTTGCTTGTTCTGATTTATTATAGATGGAAGCGAGATAAACAATTTCATTAATAATTTTTACAAAAGTTATCACTCTTGCACCACCTGATTTTCCTTTTGCTTTACTGGCAATTGCAAGACGATTTTATAAAAATTATTTCCTAATGGTGTTCCTTGAGGAGGATTTGTTTCAAGCGATTCAACCAATCGAAGCAAATCATTTTTTAAAGACGGATACTTTTTTGCAAGCTTCTTTGCCTGTTTCTAAAAGGGCGGAGTTGTTTGAACACTATAGCTCATTCAAAAAAGCTTTGGCAGAACGTGTTTTTATTTTGCCTTTATCTGCAAGCATTGCAGCCTGCATTCCCTGTGCAATTTCTTTTAGCGTTTGCTTTTTAGCACCTTCTTCACTGGAGACGGTTATAAAGTCAAAATTTTTTATCAGCTCCATGAAGAATTTGTATTTTTTTTTCATCAACATTCAGCACTACCTGTTTCATTGTAATTCATTTTTTCAAAATTACCAAAAGAAAGGAATACCGATTCCTTTATTGAATAAGCAATTTAAATTATACCACCAGGTTGTATTATCAAAGATTTGTCTGAAAAGAATTTGCAAAAGGTGATGTGGCAACAATTATAGAAATAATAGAAAAAGAAAATAAAACAGGTTATTGTCTTGAATTTTTGCCACATTCACTGCAGCTCGTCGAATTAATTTTTTAAATCTCTCTGCAAAATTTTACGCAGTGAGATTTTATTATTTGTATCTTTTCCTCTTAACTTGTCATCCTTCGCTTCACAATAAACTTAACATATGAAAAAAGACACAACCACCGCTATTACTTCATCTGCTTCTGAAAATGAAAAAATCAGCAACTCTAACGCAACAAGTAATGGCATGAATCGCCGGAAATTTGTTGAATTAACTGCAACTGCAGCTTTAGGTTTTACAATTGTGCCGAGACATGTTTTAGGTGGTAAAAATTATATTCCCCCAAGCGACAAAATTACTTTGGCGTATATAGGTACAGGCACACAAGGTATAAGAGAATTACTGCCAATGCTTGATGTTCCGGAGATACAGGTTGTCGCTGTTTGCGATCCCAACAAAGAGGCGAGAGGTTACAGAGATTGGGGACCCAATTATTTGAAAGATGCAATTCGCAAAACAATTAAAAAACCTGACTGGACGCCGGGCGGAGATAATTTGATTCCTGGTGGCAGAGAAAACGGAAAGAATATAGTAGAAACATTTTACGCAAACGTTCGTCCTGAACAAAAATTTAAAGGATGTAATGCTTATGCAGATGCACGCGAATTACTCGAAAAAGAAAAAGATTTGGATGCCGTTAAAATAATGACGCCCGATCATTTGCATGGAGTGCTCTGTATGGCTGCAATGAAAAAAGGCAAACATGTATTGGTGCATAAACCAATTTCCAACCGTTTGCTCGAAGGCAAGCAGGTAATTGATATGGCTCGCAAGAACAGTAATATAATTACTCACCTGATTCCATGGGATTCGAATGGTTCAATGGAACCTGTGATGGCATGGATAAATGCAAGAGCCATTGGCACTTTAAAAGAAGTACATAACTGGACCAATCGTCCTGTATGGCCACAATATCCGGAATTGCCAACTGATAAACCACCTGTACCGGAAGGATTTGATTGGGATCTTTGGCTCGGCCCAGAAGCAGAACGTCCTTATCACCCTAACTATACAAATATGGTGTTTAGAGGCTGGTATGATTTCGGTGGAGGTTCCATGGCTGATATGGGACATTATAGTTTGTGGACTGTATTCAATGCATTGCAATTAACTTCTCCCACTGTTGTTGAACCTCATCGAAGTCACTTTGTTGATTTTAACGGTGCCATTCCTTTTAGAGTAAACAATAACTTTTCATTTCCTTTAGCAGGCACTGTTCGCTTTAAATATCCTGCAAACGGCAACCGTGGTCCTGTTGATCTTTACTGGTATGACGGAGGCATGCGCCCACCTATACCGGATGAATTGGCAAAAGATGGAAAAGAACTGCCGGAGGAAGGAGTGATGTTTGTCGGTGACAGCGGAAAAATATTAGCAGGATTTAATGTTGAAAATCCGCAAATCATTTCTGGTAAAAAAATGGAAGCACCTGCGGGCAATGCTGATAAAAAAGACCAGGTACAAAAAACCTCGGAGGCATTATCACTGTTTGTGCAGGCAGTGAAAACCGGCAAACAATATCCTGGCAGTTTTCCTGAAGCAGAATATTTAACTGAGGCCGTTAATTTATATGCAGTAGCATTAAGATCAAATAAGGTTTTGAACTATGATGCTGCTAATGCGAAAATCTCCAACTCGGATGATGCCAACAAATATTTGAAACGTGATTACAGGAAAGGTTGGGATCCTACAACAATTTGATTTGATAAAGAGGTGCGGAGATATGAGATTGTGTGTATCCTCTGCACCTTTTCCAGATGAAGAGAATTACTTGAACGTTGAAGTGAGTAATGCCGATATTACATCGGCAGATTAAAAGAATTACTAAAGCTGAGAATAAAAAAATTACTTGAACATTACTTAAACGAATCAATCATGAAAAGGATAAATCGCAGGGAATTTGTATCGAAAGCAGCAATGAGCATCAGTGGCGCGTTAGCGTTAACAAATTTACCAGCACAACTGTTTGCAGAGGCAAAAGCTGAAAAAATTCCAATCGGCTTTCAAACCTTCCCGATAAGAGATGTGTTGTCTAAAGATTTTGCTGGCACACTAAAAATGATGGCATCCGAAGGTTATGAAATTTGTGAGATGTGCTCTCCTAAAGGTTATGCAACCATCGGTTTTGGTGTGTTTGTAAATATGAAAGTTGCAGACATAAAGAAGACCATCAATGATACCGGTCTTACGTGCCCAAGTTGTCATTTTGGTTTTCCCGAATTTCAGGATAATAAACTGAATGAGAGTATTGATTTTGCACAACAATTAGGTTTGAGCCAAATGATATGCTCTACTTTCTGGTTGCCGAAAACCGCGACAATAAAGGATTACCAGGATTCTGCAGAGAAATTAAATAAGGCAGCAGAGAAAATAAAAAAAGCAGGTATGCAAGCCGGTTTTCACAATCATGAATTTGAATTCGCCACAATAGATGGAAAATTGATCTACGATGCTTTAATGGAAACTTTTGATCCGGATCTTGTGAAGATGCAGTTTCAAACAGAAGTGATTAATTTGGGTTATAAGGCTTCTACCTATTTCAAAAAATATCCTGGACGATTTATCTCAGCTCATTTATCAGATTGGACTGCCGATAAAAAACAAGTGCCGATCGGGCAGGGTGTGATCGATTGGAAAGATTTTTTTGAAGCTGCAAAAACAGCAGGGGTAAAAAATATTTTTGTAGAAATGGATATGGATAAGTTTAAAGATAGTGCCGTTTATTTACAAAGGATGGAAACTGCATAGAGAGTAGTGATGGAAAAAATCTCCTGAAATTTTCTCCAATAAAATTTTTAGAAAGTTTACTGAAATCAGTTCGGTAAACTTTTTTGTTTTGTAAAGCATTTTTGAAACACTGGGATTTTGCTGCAAAGTCACTGAGGCATTAAGTTGTGTTCTCTTGTTACTTTATGCCTGCGCGGTTCATAACCTCCTCCTGCAAAACTCTACATGACGGTACAGGACAGTGATTGACTAAACACAAATTATTTTTGACTTTCAAATTATGCCAATGAAAAAAATATTTCTTTTCTCCGCCCTATCAATGATATCTGTTGTTGCATTATCGCAAACAAGTATTACTTCTAAAGATAGTTTGTATAAAAATTTTGTTACACCAACAGATGCGGCAAAGCCACGTGTATGGTGGCATTGGATGAATGGCAATATTACAAAAGATGGTATACAAAAAGATCTTGAATGGATGAAGCGTTCAGGCATTGGAGGATTTCAAAATTTTGATGCGGCCCTCGCTACGCCGCAAATTGTAGAGAAGCGTTTAACTTATATGACACCTGAATGGAAAGATGCATTTCAATTCACAACAATGCTTGCAGATTCATTGCATCTTGAAATGGCAATTGCAGGTTCGCCTGGCTGGAGTGAAAGCGGTGGTCCCTGGGTAAAACCTGAAGATGGCATGAAAAAGATTGTATGGAGTGAAACACGCGTAAAAGGAGGCGCATCTAACATCACAGTACCAAAACCGTCGGATATAACAGGTCCTTTTCAAAATATACCAAAGCAGCCTGAATTTGGTTTAAGTAATTCAACCGAAACGCCACCGAATTATTATAAGGATGTTGCAGTTATCGCATATAAATTGCCCGATGATGATGTTCCAATGAGTGAACTGAAACCTGTTGTTACTTCAAGTGGTGGAAGTTTTGATCTTACGCAACTCACAGATGGTGATCTCTCAAAAACAAATCTTTTAGCAGCCGATACAGTGAAAGGATACGCGTGGATACAATTTGCTTTTGCACAACCGCAAACAATAAAAGCTGTAACAGTTGTTGGCGGCGGTGATAAAGGTCCGTTTGGCTTGTTTGGCGAATTGAAAGATACACGCAGTCTTGAAGCAAGTGATGATGGTACAAATTTTAAATGGATATGTTATATACCTGCAGGCGCTGTGTTACAGCAAACAATTGATATACCTGCAACCAATGCAAAATATTTTCGTGTTACATTTAAAAACCTTCCGGCGCTTCCCAACTTCGGCGCTATGTTCGGTGCTGGGAGTAGAGAAGCACCAAAGCCACCAGCCGGTATTGACGTTGCAGAGCTTGTTTTGCATACTGCATCACGCATTAATATGTTTGAAGAAAAAGATGCTTTTGCTCCGGCAACTCAATTGTATCAGAAGGTTACTCCTTCAACTGATGATGTAATCGCTTCAACAGATGTGATTGATGTTACCAATAAATTGAATGCAGATGGAACATTGAACTGGACTGCTCCTGCCGGTAACTGGAACATTGCGCGTTTTGGGTATTCATTGCTCGGTATAACAAATCATCCTGCATCACCTGAAGCAACAGGACCTGAAGTAGATAAGCTTGATCCTGTTGCGATAAAAAATTATTTTACAAATTATCTTGATCAATATAAAAGTGCAACAGGTGGTTTGATCGGCAATAAAGGTGGGTTACAATTTATGGTTACCGATAGTTGGGAAGCAGGCGCACAAAACTGGACGAGTAACATAATGCAGGAATTTCAAAAGCGTCGCGGTTATAGTATGTTGCAATGGATGCCGGTGCTTACTGGCTATATTGTAAAGAGTGCTGAAGCAAGTGAGAATTTCCTTTTTGATTTCAGAAGAACATTGAGTGATCTTGTTACAGAATACCATTATGATGCGTTAACAAACATATTGCAGCAATATGGAATGAAACGATATTCCGAATCGCATGAAAGCGGTCGTGCATTGATTGCAGATGGCATGGAAGTGAAACGCAAAGCAGCTATACCAATGTCAGCCATGTGGACACCAAGTATTATGAATGGTGGTGATCAAACAGGATATGTTGCAGACATTCGTGAGTCTGCGTCGGTTGCGCATATTTACGGGCAAAATTTTGTAGCTGCTGAATCGCTTACAGCATTTGGAATGGGTGGCACTGCCTGGTCTTATTCACCCGAAAATTTAAAACCTACTGCAGACCTTGAATTGGCGAGTGGCTTGAACAGGTTTGTAATTCATACGTCTGTTCATCAACCGACAGATGATAAAATTCCGGGTCTTGGCCTTGGTCCATTTGGTCAGTGGTTTAACCGTCATGAGACATGGGCAGAACAGGCAAAAGCATGGACAGCTTATCTTTCACGAAGCTGCTATCTGTTACAACAAGGAAAGTTCGTTGCTGATATTGTTTACTATTATGGTGAAGACGATAACATTACTTCGTTGTTCGGAAAAAAATTACCTGATGTTCCTGAAGGCTATAATTATGATTTTATAAATGCAGATGCTCTCATCAATCTCTTGTCTGTAAAAGATGGAAAGATCGTTACACCAAGTGGCATGAGTTATCGTGTACTCGTGTTGGATAGTAATGCAAAGTATATGTCGCTGCCTGTGTTGCGCAAAATAAATGAATTGACAAAAGCAGGTGCAACAATCACAGGTACAACACCGATAAACACGCCGAGTTTATCAGACAATCAAACAGAGTTTAAAAATTTAGTAAGCCAAATTTGGGGAACTGACAATGCGAAAGTATTTGTGAATGAATCTTTGACTGATGTGCTCAAGAAATTGGACATCTCTGCTGATTTTACTTACAGTAAGCCGCAGGCAGATACAAAACTTTTGTATGTGCACCGCAAATTATCTGATGGTGATTTTTATTGGATCAATAATCGTCACGACAGAGTTGAAGATGTTGAAGTCACATTTCGAGTAGAAGGTAAGGTACCTGAGATATGGCATCCTGAAACAGGCAAAACAGAATCTGCTTCTTACACAATTGCAAATGGTGTTACAAAAGTGAGTTTGCATTTACAACCAAACGATGCAGTGTTTGTGATGTTCAAAGAAAAAGCTGGAACTGCTTCTCACACTTTACCTGCAGTTACTGAAAAGACTTTAGATTCAATTACTGGAGAATGGAATATAATTTTTCAACCAAATCGCGGAGCACCTGCTTCCATAAAAGTAAATGAATTGAAATCATGGACAGAAAATGCAGATGCAGGTATAAAATATTTTTCGGGAACTGGAAGCTATACGAAAATAATTAACACTTCTGCAAACTGGTTTAAAAAAGGTGCACAGTTATATATTGATCTTGGTGATGTAAAGAATCTTGCAGAGGTAATTGTGAATGGTAAATCACTAAGCATTGTTTGGAAGAAACCTTTCCGTGTTGATGTGACAAGTGCATTGAAACCAGGTGCAAATAAACTTGAGATCAAGGTTACAAACTTATGGGTAAACCGTTTGATCGGAGATCAACAACCGGACATTGTAAATAAGAAAATGGTCGCTTATACGACGATGCCTTTTTACCAGGCAAATTCACCATTGTTGCCTTCTGGTTTGTTGGGACCAGTAAGAATTTTATCCGTACAATAATCTTTAGCGATGCAAATTATTTTAGGAATTATATTTCACTTCATCGGTGGCTTCGCTTCGGGAAGTTTTTATGTTCCTTATAAGAAGTCAGAGGGTGGCATTGGGAAAATTATTGGCTGATAGGAGGTTTGTTCTCGTAGCTTATTATACCACCAATCGCTGCATGGCTTACTGTGCCTCATTTTGCAAACATCATTACACAAACAGATGCTTCAACTTTTTGGTGGACATATTTTTGGGGAATACTCTGGGGCAAAGGAAAGAGCACTGCCTTTTATTTATCAGCATCTTGTTGCCATCGTTAATGAAAAAAATATTGCTTGCTACCATGCATGATGCTTATAAACTGACTGTTGATAAGGATTATGGCTTCGGCGCATTTATAGCCGGTCCGTCAAAGACCGCAGATATAGAATAATCTTTAGTTTTAGGCGCACATGGATCAAAAACGATGACTGTATTTATAGTAGGTAGGTAGGTAATGAAACAAAAAGCAGCATTACTAAGATGACGCTGATAGCATCATCTTATTCAAGTTCGCATTTCATAAATTGACCTATTATCTGGAAAAATCCATTCAGGGTTAATTCAAAAGTGTTTTTGTTAACATAGAATAATTGCGATTTGAAATAAGGTTGCTCGATTGAAACGGGTTTACTCAATAGTTTTTTTATAAGATTATCCGGCAATGGTTTTTGCGCATGAAAATAAAAACTCACTTCCGTAATGGCTGAACTTCTAACGAGTATCATATTGCCGGGAGTTAATAGGGCTCTTTTGTAGTCTAGCAAGTTTTCATCAGTAGTTGTATCGAGTATTTTACCTAAAGCATCGGTTACTTCCATATTTAACCATGATCCTGTCTCAATTTCTGAATAAGGCGAATTTCTAACTGCCTCTATTAATTCATTATTTATCTTATCGTTTGAGGTATCTATTTTAAAAACAAACCTGTTATCCATAAAAGAATCTACAGGAATATTTATGGGTCTTCTATCGTAGCAAGGTTTAGTCTCAAATTTGAATACTGAAAACAAATCCTTAATGTATCGTTGGCAAGAGGGAAGCGCTTAATCATTTTCATTGTTTTCATATCTACAACACAGCCCGGAGGAAATGAATCTCTTGTGCGCATGAAAACAGCATTAACAGCATAAGAACTTCCCATGCAACTATCGTGTATTCGTTTTCTTTCATTCCATATTTTACCGTGTGGAATTGCAAAAGTGGTATCTGCAGGAAAATTTAATTCACTTTCGGCTATAGATTTGAACTGAACAGTTTTCTTACTTTCATTGCAGCCATAAAGCGAAAATAATATAATAAGTATTATCATATTTCTCATAACCAATACAGTTGCTGTTTACTAATTAAGCGGGCTAAATTATAAAAAATAAGTTTCGGCACATACTTCAGGCAATGAAGAAACTGTTTAAGCAATCTAAACTATAATTGAATAATCAAATAATAAATTGAAAATGTAGGTTTCATAAAGCACATGATTTTTACCAGGCTGAATGGCCAGTCACAAAACCTTTTAAGCTGAACAACCCTGGCCATTATCAATTGTTACAGAATAGGTGCCGGACTGGGTAAGGGCGATAGTATCTCAACTAAATTTAAGTGAAAGAGGGCTTGAAATTTTATCTATGCTCGTAAAAGGGATGAGTTATAAAATGATTGCCGATGCCGCAGGTATAAGCTGGCATACTGTAAATGGTCACTTTAAAAAGATATACGAAAAGCTGCACGTGCATTCTGCAACGGAAGCTGTAGCGAAAGCGCTGGATCAGCGCATTGTTTAGTTTTAAATTATTATGCAACAGAATTTTAAAGATTTAATGTTCCATTAGTTTAATTATACTTAGTCTTGTGAACAGTACCGGGCCATGTACTATTCAACAATAGCTTAAGCTACTGTTGCTCCTATTCATAAGCCTTGTGTTTATTTACGCCCGACTCTATTAACCTTCTAATTCTGGTTTTTGTCTTCTTCCAACTAAAAAATTCCTATATCAGATTTAAAACAACTTTATCACAAATCTTTCGGGCAAATGGGTCATACTCGTTAAA
>Ga0137372_10006527_pt1 | contig 11312 bp, 7 predicted proteins | sample SagtaG_6_FD_104911 | JGI IMG/M metagenome (GOLD analysis project Ga0137372, IMG submission 104911) | Vadose zone soil microbial communities from Sagehorn Ranch, Mendocino, California, USA - Sage1_R_60_16 metaG | ecosystem: Environmental > Terrestrial > Soil > Vadose zone | place: USA: California...
GCTTCCTGCTGCTCGGCGGCCGGATGGCCGACCTGCTCGGCCGCCGCCTCGTCCTGGTCACTGGCCTGATCGTGTTCGCCGGCGCGTCGCTGACCGGCGGCCTCGCCCACTCGAGCTCGCTGCTCGTCGGCGCGCGCTTCGCCCAGGGGCTGGGCGCCGCCATGCTCTCACCGGCGGCGCTCTCGAGCCTGACCAGCACGTTCCGCTCGACCCGTGACCGCAACACCGCCCTCGGCGTCTGGGCGGCCGTCTCGGGGATCGGCGGCGCCGCCGGCGTCCTCTTCGGCGGGCTGCTCACCGAGGGGCCCGGCTGGCGCTGGGTCCTGTTCGTCAACGTCCCCTTCAGCCTCGTCGCCTTCGCCGGCGCCTTCGCCCTCTTGAAGAAGGAGCGCATGCGAGCGCGGCTGGCGAGCTTCGACGCGCTCGGCGCCCTCCTGGTCACCGGCGGCATGCTGCTGCTCGTCTACGCGCTCGTCAAGGCGCCCGATGTCGGCTGGGGCGCGACCCGCACGATCGCCGAGCTCGCCGGCGCCGGCCTGGCCCTGGTCGCCTTCGTCGCCAACGAGCTGCGCGTCGCCAACCCACTCCTCCCGATGTCGATCCTCCGCGTCAGGGGCGTCGCCTTCGCCGACGCCACCCAGCTCGTCGCCGTAGCCGGCTTCCTCCCAATGTTCTTCTTCCTCACCCTCTACATGCAGACGGTGCTGCACTACTCGCCGATCCAGACCGGTACCGCCTACCTGCCGCTGACCGGCGGCTTCATCATCGCCGCCAGCATCTCCTCGCAGCTGTTCGCACGCATCGGCACCAAGCCGGTCATCCTCGTCGGGGCCGTGGTCGCGGCCGGCGGCCTCTACTGGCTCTCCCGGATCCCGGTCGACGGCTCCTACCTCTCGGACATCCTGCCCGGCCTCCTAGTCGCCTCGATCGGCCTCGGCGGCGTCTTCACGGGCGCCACCACCGCGGCCAACGCCGGCGTCGGCGAAGACAGGGCCGGCCTCGCCGCCGGACTCCTGAACACCGGCCAGCAGCTCGGCGCCGCCCTGGGTCTGGCGATCCTCTCCGCCCTGGCGACCGCGCACACCAACTCGCTGCTCCACACCGGTCACGACACCGTTGCCCAGGCGGCGACCCACGGCTACCAGCGCGCGCTGCTCGCCGGCGCCGGCCTCGTGCTGGCGGCAACTGTCGTCGCGCTCCTTGCGCCCAACACCCGCCAGGCACCGCCTGTCGTCGAAGAAGAGCCGGCGCTCGACCTCGCCGCCTAGAGAGCCGGGCAACGCCGCATGACCACGACCGCAGATACGTCGGCGACCACACGGAGGGTCAGCCGGCTTCACGGATGGCTCTCCGTGCGGCACTCGCTCCGAAGCGAAGCGGTCGTGGTTCTCGCCCTGTACGCGCTCTACGAGCTCGCACGTGGCCTCGTCGTCGGCAACACGGCCGAGGCGGACCGTCACGCCCACCGGCTCGTCGCGTTCGAGCGATGGCTGCACCTCTTCCTCGAAGCGAACGTGCAGCATGCTGCACTCGCCCTCCCGGGTCTCACCAGCCTGCTCGGCATTGCCTACCTGACCCTGCACCTCGCCGTCACCGCCGGCGTGCTGCTCTGGCTCCATCGGCGTCAGCCGGCTGCCTTCGCATTCGTTCGCACCACACTCCTGTTCGCAAGCGGACTCGCCGTCGTCGGCTACCTTGTCTACCCGACCGCGCCGCCGCGGTTGGCCGGCATCGGCATCGTCGACACCGTGTCGAACGGCCACGTCGACCTCAACGGCGGCCTCGTCAGCTCGCTCTACAACCCCTACGCCGCGGTCCCGAGCATGCACATCGGCTACGCGCTGCTCGTCGGTGCCAGCTTGCTCCGCCACGGTCGACGCCGACTCGTCCGCGCGCTGGCAGCGCTCTACCCGCCGTTCGTGCTGCTCGTGATCGTGGCCACGGGCAACCACTTCTTCTTCGACGCCGCGACCGGCGCGCTGGTCGTCGGGCTCGCCGCAGCACTGGCAGCACTTCTGATGCGACGAGAAGCCCCAATCCAGTGCGGAGACCTGAATGCCTCTGACGAGGCGCGGTTGCCTCGCCGCTACTCGACTGCCGCCAGTTCAACTCCGAGGAGATCCGCGATCTTGCGCACGCGCGACAGCTGTCGCCCGATGCCGAGGGCGACGTGGTGCGTAGGGCCGTGAGCACACCACGCGTCGAAGAACGCCGTCGGGCCGGATAGAAAGCGGATCCGTGAGTTCGTGTTGCCGATCTTGAAGGTCGGTCCCGCAATCGATTCGCCTTCGGCTGCGATCAGCTTCAGTCGACCATCGGCGGTCTGCGTGACTCCGAGGATCGTGACCGGCCCGAGCCGGACCTTCATCTCGATCGAGAGTCCTGCGCCGGCTTTCCCGTGGTAGAGCTGAAGCGCTCGGGCGACGGGTCGACCCTCGGCGATCGCAAGATGACCCGGACCGTCGTGGCCCATCAGGATGAACTCGTTGTCGAAGTCGAGGGCGTAGAACTCGGTGTAGGAGCCGCCGCTGTCGAGGCGGTCGAGCAGGAGCATGCCGATGTTCGTCTTCAGGTCGCCCTCGCCGGAGGCGGGCACACCCCGTGCCGTCAGGAGCGAGTTGCCGACGATCAGACCAGCTGCGACACGCTCGGCGATGTTGCCCCCGACGCCGCGGTAGTAGTAGGTGAGCCCGTCGAGCTCGAAGTCCTCGACCAGGCGATCGAGCCCGACCGCCACACGCGCCGACCACTCGAAGATCTCGGGTGTGATCTCGGCCGCGATCGGATCGTTGCCTGCGTCGGCGAGATCGAATGTCCCCCGAATCTCCTCACCCTTGCGTTCGATCGCCGCGACGTCGGCCGACTCCACCCGCTCGACGAGATCGTCGATCTCCAGCACCTCGACGTGCGCGCCGGTCTGCGCGTGGACCTGCGCAAAGTCGGAGTACATGTCGAGCATCCCCGGATACGTGTGCCCGAGGAAGCCGATGCGTGCGGTCCGCAGGCTGTGCACCGCGTACGCTGCGTCCAGCCACTCGCGCAGCACCTCCCATGCCGGGTCGCCGTCGAGAAGCGTTCCCGTCACCGTTCTGTAGGGGATGCGAGCGCGTGTGAATGCGCCTGCGATCTCCGGGACGCAGCACGCTGAGCAGTTCGCGAGCCACTCGCCGGTTGTCATGGCTTCGTAGTCGAGTGTGCGCGTCGGCTGAAGATTGACGATGACGACGGGCGCATCGACGACCTGCACGACCGGAAGCACCTGCGACGACGTCGCATAGGTCGCCGTGTAGAGCATGACGAGGTCGACGCGTGCCGCGGCGAGCGTCGCGCCGGCCTGCCGCGCAGCCTGCGCTGTATCCACCAGTCCGGCCGAGACGACCTCTGCGCCCATCGCCTCGAGACGCGCTTGGATCCCCCGTTGACAGCCCTCGAGCCGCTCACGCAGTCCCGCGAACTGCGGCCAGTACGCGGCGAGACCGATGCCGAAGATACCGACGCAGGGCGGTGCGCCCTGTCTCACTGGCCCTCCGCCTGCGCGGCGGCGGCAGCGTGCCGGCGGGCTTCAGCGCTGCGCAGCCGCGTCCGGGCGCGCCGATACAGATCCCGGGCATTCGGCACGATCACGCTCGCGAGGAGAAGACCGCCCACCACGATGTTCTGGTCCTGCGCCGGAATGAGGTCGGCCGTCAGAGCCGTCTGAAGGCAGCCGAGAACGGCCACAGCCACGACAACGCCGGCGATCGTGCCGCGGCCCCCGAAGATCGAAATGCCGCCGAGCAGCACGATCGTGACGACGAAGAGCTCCATCCCGACGCCCGAGTCGTAGCGGGCCGATGCGAAGCGAAGCGACCACAACACGCCGGCGAATCCGCTCAGCATCCCGGAGAGGACGAACAACCAGAACTTGATCCGCTTGACGCGGATACCTGCGAAGAATGCCGCCTCCTGACCGGCGCCGATCGCGAAGATCGCGCGTCCGAGCGGCGTCGCGTGGAGGACAACGGCGAAGACGATCGCCAGCACGGCGAAGAATGCGATCGAGTACGGGATGTGCGTCCCGGGGATCGGGACGACGCCGATGTTCGCGAGGTTGGCCGGGAAGCCGCCGATCGTGTCCGTCGGCAGGATTCCCTGTGCGATTCCGCGGTAGAGCGTCAGCGTCCCGATCGTGACCGCAAGCGACGGCAAGCCGATGCGAGTGACGAGGAAGCCGTTGATCGCGCCGAGGATCGCACCCAGGACGACGGCTGCGATCATCGCCGGCCAGATCGGCCAGCCGTGCTTGAAGAGCTCGGCCATCAGGACTCCGGCCAAGCCGAGCATCGACGCGACCGACAGGTCGATTTCGCCCGTGACGACGATCAAGGTGAGCGGGAGCGCCATGATCGCGATCTCGCCCACGTTCAGGCAGATGTAGAAGAGGTTGCTCGACTGCAGGAAATACGGGGAGACGGCCGCGCCGTACGCGATCGTCCCGCCGAGCAGGACCAGGAGCAGCGTCTCCCAGCGCAAGACCACGCCGAGGCTGCGCCGCACCGGTGGCTCGCTCGGCACCTCGTCGCCGGGCTTGAGGTCGTCGAGATCAGCCACGGGCCCTCCGTCGCGTGCGCAGGACGGGCGCAACACGCAGCGCGATCAGCCGGTCGAAGGCAATCGCGGCGACGAGCAACGCGCCCGCGACGGCCTGGCTCCAAAACGACGACACGTTCACAACGACGAGCGCGCTGTTGATCGTGTTCAAGAGGAGTGCGCCGAGCGCGGCACCGAGAACCGTGCCGCTGCCGCCGAAGATCGCCACGCCGCCGACGACGACCGCGGCAATGACCTGGAACTCGTATCCGACGCCGGCGATCGCGTCGACCGAGCCGAAATACGACAGCCAGATGGCTCCGGCGACCCCGGCGATGGCGCCGCTCAACACGAAGGCAAGGAAGACGCGCGGGCCGACGGGGATGCCCGCGAGGCGCGCCGCGGCCGGATCCGACCCGATCGCGTAGAAGTCGCGCGCCGTGCGGAATGTGCGCATCGCGTAGGTCGCGATCGCGACCGCGACGATCGCGATGATGCCCAGGTACGGGATCCCCGCCACGGTGCCGTAGCCGATCTTGTTGAAGCTCTCGGGCAGCATCGAGGCGTTCACCTGGTTTCCGCCGGCCCACGCGCCGTCGATCCCGCGGATGATGTAGAGCGTTCCGAGCGTGACGACGAGGCTCGGCACACGGGCGACGGTGACGATCAACCCGTTCACCGCCCCGCAGACTGCGCCGATCCCGAGCGCCAGCAGGAAGACGACCAGAAGCGGGACATGTGGATGATCCCGGTAGAGCACGCCGACCGCGTACGCGGAGATGCCCAGCACGGAGCCGATCGAGAGGTCGACGTTGCGCGTGACGACGACGATGGTCTCGCCGATCGCGAGCAGGGCGACGATCGCGGCGCCCGAGAGCAGCTGCTGGACGCTCGTGGCGCTCAGGAAGAGGTGGTTGTCGATCGTGGTCGCGCCCACGACGATCACGAGTGCGAGGACGATGCCGAGCTCGCGGAAGCGGAACAGCAGCTCCGCCACGTGGTGCGAGCTCGCGCGCGGCTGGGCGACCTTCTGCTCTTCGGCGAGCGTCGTCATGCGGCTTCCTCGACCGTGCCCGTCGCCGCCCGCATGATCGCGTCCTCGTCGGCCTCGGCCCGCGCGAACTCGCGCATGACCCGACCCTCGAAGAGCACGATGACACGGTCGGCCATGCCGAGCACCTCCGGGAGCTCGGACGAGATCATCAGCACGGCGACGCCTTGCGCCGCAAGCTCCGAGAGCAGGCGATGCACCTCGGCCTTGGTGCCGACGTCGATGCCTCTCGTCGGCTCGTCGACGATCAAGAGCGTCGGCCTGCGCGCGAGCCACTTCGCCAGGACGGCCTTCTGCTGGTTGCCGCCCGACAGCATCCAGACGGGGTTCGTCAACTTGCCGTACTTCAGCTGCAGCCGGAGCGCCCAGTCCTTCGCGAAGCCCCGCTCGGCGCCGCGCGGGATGAGCCCGGCACGCCGGACACTGTCGAGCGACGCCAGCACGATGTTGCGCTCGATCGAGAAGTCCATCACGAGCCCCTGCTGGCGCCTGTCTTCGGGAACGAGACCGATACCGGCTGCCATCGCCTTCGTCGGTGATCCGGGCGGCAGAGACTTGCCGTCGATCTGGACCGACCCTGCGTCCCAACGATCGATCCCGAAGATCGCGCGGGCGACCTCCGTCCTGCCGGCGCCGACGAGGCCCGCGAGGGCGACGATCTCGCCGCTCCGCACGTCGAACGAGACGTCCGTGAATACGCCCTCCCGCGTCAGCCGATCGACCTTCAGGACGACCGGGCCCGGCTCGGCGGGCACCTTCGGGAACAGCGCGTCCATGTCACGGCCGACCATTGCGCGGATGACGGACTGGATCGTGAGCTCCTCGATCGGCTTCGTCAAAACGTGGCGCCCGTCGCGCATGACGGTGACGCGCTGACAGATCGTGAAGATCTCTCCGAGCCGATGCGAGACGAAGAGCACTGAGTTCCCGCGCGCCCGCAACGTCTCGACGATGCCGAACAGCCTCTCGACCTCGGTCGTCGTCAGCGCGGCGGTGGGCTCGTCCATCACGATGACCCGCGCGTTCGTCGTCAGGGCCTTCGCGATCTCGACGAGCTGCTGGTCGGCGATCGAGAGCCCGCGGGCGAGCCTGTCCGGGTCGAGGCGGACGCCGAGCTGCTCGAACACGGCCGCTGCCTCACGCCGCATCCGCCTGCTGTCGATGCGCCGGAAGCGCTTGAGCGGCTGCACGCCGACGAAGATGTTCTCGGCGACGCTCAGGTCGGGGAAAAGCGTCGGCTCCTGGAAGATGATCGCGATTCCGGCGACCTGCGACTGCTTCGCGTTGTCGAAGATCGCCTCCTCGCCGTCCAGGACGAGCCGGCCGGCGTCGGGACGGTGGACGCCGGCGAGGATCTTGACAAGCGTCGACTTGCCGGCGCCGTTCTCGCCGACCAGTCCGTGCACCTCGCCGGCGAAGAGCTCGATGTCGCCGTCCTCGAGGGCGTGGACGGCGCCGAAGCTCTTCTGCGCATGCTCGAGCGCGAGCACAGGATCGTGATGGGTCGTCGTCATCTGCGAAAGCAATGGCCGGTGAGTGGGGCGCCGCGCACGGCCGGCGCCCCACTGAACCGGTCTAGAAGTTGAACTTGTCGACGTTCTTGATGGTGAATGTGAACGGCGGGCCGAGGATCACCTGCGGCCGCTTGTCCGGCCCGTTGATGATCTTGTAGGTGCCGAGCTTGCCGGCCTTGAACGTCTCGCCGACCTTGCCCGTGATGGTGCCCTGGGCGAGCGCGGAGACCGCGTAGCCCGCGAGGTACCCGAGGTCCTCGGGGTTCCAGAGCGCGAACGCGGTCACCGTGCCGTTGTGGACGTACTTCTTCATCTGGCTCGGCAGGCCGAGGCCCGTGAGCACGACCTTCTTCTTGTACTTCGAGGTAGAGAGGTACTGCGCGGCCGAGGAGATCCCGACCGTCGTAGGCGACTCGATGCCTTTCAGGTTCGGGTACGCCTGCAGCATGCTCACCGTCGCCTGCCGCGACTGGGCCGGGTTGTCGTTGCCGTAGTAGATCTTGACGAGCTTCATGTTCTTGTAGACCGGCTTCTTCAGCTCGAGCTTCATGTACTTGATCCATGCGTTCTGGTTCGTCGCCGTGGAGGCTGCGGACAGAATCGCGAACTGACCCTTGTAGTGCATCAGCTTGGCCAGCAGCTGGATCTGGCTCCGGCCGATCGTCGGAGTGTCCGCCTGGTTGATAAAGAGCTCGCGGCAGTCCACGTCCGAGTCGAAGGCGACGACCTTCGTACCCTGCGCCTGGGCCTGCTTGAGCGCCGGGCACACGGCCTGCGGGTCGTTGCCGGCGATGACGATGCCGGCCGCGTGCGCCTGGATCGCAGCCTGGATCGCCGGCTGCTGCGCCGCAGCGGTGTCCTCCGTTCCCGAGGAGACGACCTGCGTGTCACCGAGCTCGGTGAGGGCGAGCTTGCCGCCCCGGTCGGCGATGACCTCGTACGGGTTGAGGGTGTCCTTCGGGATGAAGTAGTACGTCTTGCCGGCCGCGGGGCGGCTCGTAGCCGCGAGCGCGGCCGTCACGGCGGCGCCGGCCACCAAGAAAGCGGCGACGACGACCGCCCATCTGCGCTTGTGCATGGATGGTTCCTTTCGCGTGGGGTTTGGACTAACGAGCCGGTGGATCGTGCGCCTCCTTCGCACTACCGGGGGTACGCGGCCGTGACGCCGCCGTCGACGTTGATGATGTTTCCGGTCGATTTGGCCGAGCGCGGGCCGACGAAGAACGCGATCGCCTCGGCGACGTCTTCGGGGAGCACGGCCACGCCGAGCTTCGTTCGACCCTGGTAGAAGGTCTGCAGTTCGTCCTCGGTGACGCCGTACGTGCTCGCGCGCTCGGCCTTCCAGTCGGACGACCAGATGCTCGAGCCCTGGATCACGGCGTCGGGGTTGACGGTGTTGACGCGAATCCCGTGCGGTCCGCCTTCCTCGGCCAAGCAGCGGGCGAGGTGGAGCGAGGCGGCCTTTGCGGAGGAGTAGGCGGCGGCGTTCGCTCCCGCGACGAGGGCGTTCTTCGACGCGACGAAGACGACGGACCCGCCGCGTCCCTGGTCGAGCAGCACCCGGAACGTCTCGCGTGCGGCGAGGAAGTAGCCGCGCGCCAGCACCGCGTAGTTCTGCTCCCAGTCCGCAAGCGTGGTCTCGGTGATGGGCGCGCTCGTGGCTAGACCGGCCGAGGCGACGAGGAAGTCGAGGCCGCCGTACTCGAGTACCGCCCGCCGTGTCATCTCGACGACTGCCTCCTCGCTCGTGACGTCGACGGACACGGCGAGAGCACGGCGAAGGCCGTATGCGGCTTTCAGCTCCTCCGCCACCTCCTCGACGCCCTCGACGTTCCGGTCGGCGACGACGACGTGCGCACCGCGGGCAGCAAACACGCGCGCGGTGGCGCGGCCGATCCCGCTTGCACCGCCGGTTATGAGCGCGACGCGGCCGGCGAGCTCACCGCGCGGCGGCGCCTGCGCCAGCTTGTACCGCTCGAGGGGCCAGTACTCGATCGCAAACGCCTCGCTCTCGGTCAGTGACCGGAAGCCGCCCGTTGCATCGGCTGCGTCCTGCACGGAGATCGCACGGTGATAGAGGTCGCGGGCGAAGCGCGCCCTGCCCGCGTCCGGGCCCGCCGTGACGATGCCGACGCCGGGGACGAGCACGACGCGCGGCCCGGCCGGGTCGATCGGAAACTGGCGGGTCTCCTCGTCGAGGTTCCGCTCGTAATACTCGCGGTACCATGCTGCGAATTCCTCGACGCCGCGTCTGAACGCGTCCGCAAGCGCGGCCGCGTCGTCCGAATCCGGGTCGAACTGTGCGACGAGCGGCTTGTGCTTCGTGTTGATCAGATGGTCGGGACAGGGTGCTCCGACCTGGCTCACCTCGGGCGCACGCACGGAGGACGCGAATGCCACCGCCTCCGGACTGCGATCGACCTCGAGCACGACGCCGTCGGCGTCGGCGAGGAGCGCGCCGCGGAGCACAGGGAGGGTCCGTGCGAGGAGGGTTTCCGCATCGCCCTCCCCGAGCTCCGCGAACTTGCTGCCGCCCAGGCCGAACCGGCCGTTTGCGGCGGCGTCGAGTGCCCGCGCCGCACGCGTCACGAACTCGATCGTGCCGCGGTAGCTCTGCTCGGGCGTCTCGCCCCACGTGACGAGCCCGTGCTTCTCGAGCAGCACCGCCCGCGCGGACGGATTCGCCTCGAGCAGTTCCGCAATCCGTTTCGACATGTCGAAGCCGGGCCGCTGGTAGTCGAGCCAGACCGCCTCGCCGCCGAACGCCTCTTCAGCGAGGCCGCGGCCTTCCGGTGACGAGGTCAGCGCGATGACCGCATCGGGGTGCGTGTGGTCGACGTGCAACGCCGGGATGAACGCGTGCAGAAGCGTCTCGATCGACGGCCGCGGCTGGTTCGGAGCGAGCCCGCAGCGGAGGAGGTACTCGACCATCGTGGCGTCGTCCATGGATTCCCGTTCGCGCAGGGGCACGACCTCGTCGAGGCGCAGCGCCGGGAATCCCGCCGCGGTGATCGACGCGAGGTCGGTGCCCGAGCCCTTGACCCAGAGCACTCGCTGCTCACGACCGGCGTGGTCGACCATCGTCCCCTTCGAGGAGGTGTTGCCACCGCCCTGGTTCGCGAGCGCGCGGTCGGCTCCGAGCAGGTTCGACCGGTAGACGAGCGTCTCCAGCAGACTGCCGCCCGCCGCCGCGCGATCCCACCGGTCCGCCGGTGCAGGGATTCCGTGCAGTGCCCCCATGAGCTCGCTCACGTTCGGACCTCGAGCGTCGGAAGAGCGACGGCCTCGGCGAAGCGTTCCCTCGCCTCCTGCCACCTCGACGTCTCCTGGGGCTCGTGGGCGATCGGCACCACAGAGGCGCCGATGACCGCTCGCCCCTCGGCGAGGGACGAGATCTCGCCGAGCGCCATTGCCTGCACGAGCATGTTTCCGAGGAGCGTTGCCTCCTCGGGGCCGGCAAGTACTGGCAGGCCGGTCGCATCGGCCGTCCAGCGACAAAGCAGCTCATTGCGTGCGCCGCCGCCGACCACGTGGATCTCACGCGGCGAGACGCCTGTAACGGAGGCAAGCACGTCGATGGTCTGGGCGTGCTTCAGCGCGAGACTCTCGAGGATGCAGCGCACGACCGCGCCGGGATCGACCGGCTCCGTCTGTCCGGTGTGCGCGCAGAACGCCCGCACCCGGGCCGGCATGTCGCCGGGGCCGTCGAAGGCGGCGTCATTGGGATCGATGAACGACTGCAGCGCCGGCGCGTCCTTCGCAAGCGCGACCAGCTGGTCGAACGAGTGCTCCCGCCCCTGCTGCGCCCACACGCGGCGGCACTCGTGGATGAGCCATAGCCCGGTGACGTTGCGAAGGAGGCGGAAGGTGCCGCCGACGCCGCCCTCGTTGGTGAGATTCGCCGCGAACGCTGCGTCGGTGATGACAGGCGCCTGGACCTCGAGACCGACGAGCGACCACGTGCCCGCGCTGATGAAGACCGAGTCGGGTTGCCGGAAGGGCACGCCGGCCACGGCAGAGCCGGTGTCGTGGGTGGCCGCCGCGATGACCTCGGCGTCTCGAAGCCTCGTATCCTCCGCCACCCCGTGGCTCAGCGGAGCGAGCCGGGTTCCGGGCCGGACGACCTCCGGCAGCAGCCGCGTCGGCACGTCGAGGCGCTCGAGCAGGTCGGCAGCCCA
>Ga0137372_10006530_pt1 | contig 11309 bp, 11 predicted proteins | sample SagtaG_6_FD_104911 | JGI IMG/M metagenome (GOLD analysis project Ga0137372, IMG submission 104911) | Vadose zone soil microbial communities from Sagehorn Ranch, Mendocino, California, USA - Sage1_R_60_16 metaG | ecosystem: Environmental > Terrestrial > Soil > Vadose zone | place: USA...
CAGCACGCCCGCACACGTCGAAGAACCATAAGAAACTTACCAGCAAGGCCAACGCTAATGATTTAGTCCCAGCACCACTCCATTCAGATACAGAAAAGCCTGGCGGCGGGATTGCTACACCGAACGTTTTAGTTTCCTCCCGCATTGATGCCGGTCAGGCCACGGCGGCAGCACCTCAGTCACGGGTGACGAGCAGTGCGGTGGGTGGCACACTTCTTCGAAAGGTGCAGCCCGTTTATCCAGCGCAGGCCATTGCACAACATCTGGAAGGCTCGGTGGTCCTGCAGGCAACTGTCGGCGAAGATGGGAAGGTTCAGGACGTGACCGTGCTTCGCGGCGATCCCCTATTGGCCCGAGCGGCGACCGATGCGGTTAGGCAATGGCAATATGAGCCGTTTCGTGCGGATGGGAAACCCATTCAAAAGCAAACCGAGATCACCATCGATTTCAAGGCGCAGTGATACAGAGTGTCGATTCAGCGGGCGAGATTCTCGGCCGGACGGCTTACTTGATATTCAGCGCGCGTTTCACCGTGCCGCGTTCTTTCTGAATTTTTTCCTGCAAAAGAGTGATGGCGTAGATTAGCTGCTCCGGACGCGGTGGGCAGCCAGGGACATACACGTCCACCGGAATCACCTGATTTACGCTCTGGACCAGCGCGTAGTTATTGAAGACGCCGCCCGAGGTTGCGCACGCACCCATCGAGATCACCCATTTGGGCTCGGGCATCTGTTCCCAAAGCTGCCGGATAACGGGTGCCATTTTGTTGGAGACGCGACCGGCAATAATCATGAGATCAGATTGACGGGGCGAGGGCCGGAACACTTCGGCGCCGAAACGCGCAATGTCGAAGCGCGAGGCGCCCATCGACATCATTTCGATGGCGCAGCAAGCCAGGCCGAAGCTCATAGGCCAGATGGAATTCTTGCGCATCCAATTCACGGTGGAATCGAGGGTGGTGAGGACAATTCCTTCGGGCGTGGGATTGCCGAAAGTGAGTTCTTTGACGACTCTTTTGCCGTCTTCTGTGGTGACGTAAGGGCCGAAGCTGGTGCCGTTGGACATTAAGACCATTTTAAACCACAGAGCACACAGAGGCGCACAGAGGTTAGGCATTCCTGCTCTGTGTAACTCTGTGTCCTCTGTGGTTTAGGATCTCAAGCGGTGAGCACAATTTTCCCGAACATCTGGCTTTTTTCCATGTGCTCATGCGCCGCACGAATATCTTCTAGAGGAAACGTACGATCGACCACCGGTTTCAACCGTCCGGCAAAGACGTGTGCCAGCACTTCGTATAACTCACCCATCGTCCCCATATACGAACCGAGAATAGAGAGCTGCCGCGAATAGACGAACCGCAGTTCGAGACCAACATTCGGTCCAGTAGTCGCGCCGCATGTGACCAGCGTTCCCGCCGGTTTGAGCGACTTTATGCTTTCTTCCCAAGTCGCGGCTCCGACGTGTTCGATCACAATGTCCACGCCTTCTTTATTTGTGATCTTTTTGACTTCTTCAGAAATCTTCTGCTTGTAATGATTGATTCCGTGATCCGCGCCCACCGCCCGCGCCCTCTCCAATTTCTTTTCGTCTCCCGCAGTTGTAATGACGCGGGCATGAAAGAGCTTTGCAATCTGAATGGCGGCGATTCCAACGCCGGAACTGGCTCCGAGCACCAGGACTGCTTGGCCGGTACGGATGCCGGCGCGGCCAACCAGCATGTGCCATGCCGTCAGAAACACAAGCGGCACGCTCGCCGCCTGATTGAAATCGAGGCTGTCGGGAATTGGAATTACGTTTACAGTGGGCACGGCAATGAGTTCGCAATTGCCGCCGTCTACACGGTTGCCAAGAACGGTAAACTCCGGGCATTGGTTTTGCAATCCGGCGACACACTTCGCACAGTGATTACAGAAATGCATCGGCGCCAGAAGCACCCGCTGGCCGGGCTTGAAGCCGCTAACGTATTCGCCGGCTTCGACAATCTCTCCCGCAATATCGCTGCCCAGAGTGTGCGGCAGGCTGACCCCGGGGAGACCCTTGCGGACCCAAATATCAAGATGGTTCAACGCGCAAGCTCTGACGCGAACCAGCACCTGATCGTTGCGCGGTTTCGGATCAGGAACATCTTCGTAGCGCAAAACCTCCGGACCGCCGAATTCGTGGATGCGGACGGCTTTCATGTATCCTCCAACACGAAGTGAAGCTACCACATTAGACCTGCGAAGATTCCGAAGGCTTCTAACTGCCGAAGGGCACGACGCCCGAGGACCCGCTGTCGTGTTGCGCAAGAAAGTTGAGCACCCGAAACCAGAACTCCTGTGGCACAACGGACGCCGCTCCACCGTGGCGAGCGCCCGGCACAAGCCATAACTGGGTGTGTGCGGAATTGGCTCGCGCCAGGATGCGCGAATGCCGTGGAAGGATATTAATGTCAGCTTCGCCATGAATCAGCAGCACCGGAATCGTAGATGACTTCAGCGCGTCCACCGGATTCGCACGCGCCAGGTCGACGCCGTAGCGCCATTTCGCGTAAGTGAAAGCCATTTCGGCGGGGAGCAGGCCGATGGTTCTTCCGACCAACGGCTCCAGGCCTAGCCGCCCTGCCCCCACGAAATATCCTTCGCGATCATACGCGACGCTGCGAAAGGTAGCGAATGGAGAGTCTGCGACGACTGCGCAGAACCGGGGTTCTGAACGCATGCTCTCCAGCACCAGCGCCGCGCCCATGGATTCGCCAAAGCCGTCAACGCAAGTTGCGCCCCGATCATAGAGCCACGAAACCCAACGATGAATATCATCATTTTCACGCAAACCATAGGTCGCCAAACGGCCGCCAGATTCACCATGAGCACGCGAGTCGGGCAGCAGAACGCGATAGCCCTGCTGCAGAAACAAGAAACGTCAGAGAGACTCAAATTGTTCCGTGAAAAGCGGCGGCTTAGATTAGGGTTCCATTTTGCCACTCTTGGGTAAAACGTGTTCTAGAGAAGCGCCCCATGCACCGCCCGATCAGGATCGCGCTCAAAGCAATTGCTATCTATGCGGTCGTGTCGCTAGCGGTTGGAATCGTGATGGCCGAGTTGACCCTGCATCCGGTGCAGCGTCGGCCGCCGGACACGGCCCGCATTGCACGCCTGTATGCGCAATCCGGCGCGGAGCTGCAAGCTGTATCAATTCACGCTGCGGATGGTGCCGAACTGCGCGCTTGGTACAGCGTGCCGGCGCGTGACAACGGCAAAGCCATAATTCTGCTCCACGGGATTGGCGATAATCGCGGTGGCGTAGCAGGCTATGGCCAAATGACATCACGAGGATAATTTGTCTAAACATGTAGATTCACAGCGGCAGGTCGTGTTTGGAGGGCGTTGCCAGTGGGTACTGGACCCGATCTGTCAAATCGGAGAGTGGCCCATCAGCCACTAGGTCCCTCGGCTTCGCTCGGGATTTCGGCAGCAGGCTCCCGCTCCGCTCACGCCTGCTAAACGCCTCAAGTTCGACTCCGCCGCCCGCCGTGTTCCGCTCACTGAAGTAAACCTTGACAACTGGGTCTGGTCGAGCGACCATTGGTTTGCTTGGCGAGCCGTGTTCGAAGTATCCGCTGGTTCTGACGCTATTAGCCCCGGAGTGATGATCCGGGGCTTTTGCTTGGTCAATTGACTCTCTGCTGTTAACCCGCTGATAATCGAACTGGATGGACATTTACGAGCAGATCGTAAAGCTTCGCGGGGAGGGCCGGCGCGGCGCCGTTGCCACCATCGTTAACGTGCGTGGGTCGATTCCTTCGTTCAAAACCGCCAAGATGCTGGTGCGCGATGACGGGTCGATTGTTGGGACAATCGGGGGTGGCTGCGTCGAGGCTGAGGTGTGGCAGGCGGCGCGGGAGGTGATGGAGTCCGAGAAGCCGCGCACGCTGACTTTCAATCTCAATCAGGATCCCAAGTACGATACCGGCCTGGTCTGTGGCGGGACCTTGGATATTTTTATTGAGCCAGTCCTGCCTCCAGCATCACTTTATATATTTGGCGCAGGCCACGTATCAGTAAATCTTTACAAGGTTGCCAGGGACGCTGGTTTCGACGTGACCGTAGTTGATGATCGCGAGGCCTACGCGAACCGTGAGCGCTTTCCCGAAGCGAAAGAGGTCATCGCTGAAGATTTCGAGCAGGCGATGGCGCGGCTCATTCCATCTGAGTCGTCTTACATCGTGATTACCACCCGCGGTCACCGCGACGACATGCGCGTGTTGCGCTGGGCGGTGCAGACTCAGGCGCGCTACATCGGGATGATCGGGTCCAAGCGCAAGACCATTGCAATTTTTCGGGAGCTAACTAGAGAAGGCATTCCGGCGCACCTTTTCGAGCGCGTGCATGCGCCCGTCGGATTAGACATTGGCGCGGTGACACCGGAAGAGATCGCAGTTGCAATCACGGCTGAACTGATTGCTATCCGGCGGCATGCGGAGCGAGTTCTGCCGCATATGAGCTGGTTCCATTCGCGCAAGCTCGAGTCCGATGATACCGAAAGCGCCGGGGAAGCTCTCGAAGACACAGAACTCAATTCCTGATTTCCGATTTTCGTTTGCCAATTATTGATTTGTGATGTCGGCCTGTTCAAATCTGCAATTGGAAATTGGCAATCGAAAATACTCCCTTTCTGCTATCTTCCTCACATGAGCCGGGCTCCGAGTTGGTGCGGCGTGATTCTTGCTGCGGGGGAATCTTCCCGCATGGGCAGGGACAAAGCCCTGCTACCCTGGCCTCCGAGCGGTTCCGCTCCGTCCGCCAGCACTGAGACTTTTCTCTCTTCCACAATACGCACACTTAGCCAGGAGAATGACCTCGTGATCGTCGTCGCTGGGAATAACGAGGCGCAGCTCGCACCTATGGCGTACGCGCACGGCGCATTTTTGCTCAGAAATCCCGACCCGGGACGTGGGCAGTTCAGTTCCCTTCAGGTTGGCTTGCATGAGGTGTTGAATCGCGGGCGCGATGCGGCGATGATTACACTCGTCGATCGCCCGCCGGCGAGCGCGGCCGTGTTGACCAAGTTGCGCGCGGCATTTGAAGCTGCGCCGCCCTACAAATGGGCTGTTGTACCAGAGTACGGCGGCAAACATGGACATCCCATTCTTATCGGGCGAGAGATGATTGAAGCGTTCATCAAAGCTCCCGTGACCGCGACGGCTCGCGATATCGAACACCAGAATCGCGAGCACATCGAATATGTTTCTGTAGATGATGCCAGCGTCACCATCAACGTGAACACGCCGGAGGAGTACGCGGCGCTCACGCAATCGGCTGCGCAGAACAAATGACCTCACCAGGATGAATCTCAACACTCTGAATTCAACTTCCTCAGCCCAAGCAGTTGAGTTCGTCAATTCGGTGTTACAGCTTCAACTGCGCGTTGGGGTTTTTGATTGCGATGGCACGCTGTGGTCGGGCGACGCGGGGGAAGGGTTCTTTGATTGGGAACTGCAACAGAATTTGCTCTCGGACGAGGTCATGCACTGGGCGCGTCCGCGTTACGCAACATATAAAGCCGGCAAGGTGACTGAGGAGCAAATGTGTGGCGAGATGGTCACCATGCATCGCGGACTGACGGAGGCAGAGGTTCAGCGCGCTGCGGATCGGTATTTTGAACAACATTGTGTAAGCGATATTTTTCCGGAGATGCAGATTTTGGTTCACCTGCTACAGGGCGCCGGATGTGAGGTTTGGGCGGTTTCTTCGACTAACGAGTGGGTGATTCGGGCGGGGATGCGGCATTTTGGCATTCCGGAAGAGAAGATTCTGGCGGCGGCAGTGCGAATCGTAGATGGCAAGATCACGGACCAGCTGATTCGTATACCTACCGGCGAAGGTAAGTCCAAAGCCATACACGAGGCAATCCGCCGCGCCCCGGATGCTGCCTTCGGAAATTCGATCTGGGATGCGGCAATGCTCGGGATTGCGCGGCGGCCGTTCGTGATAAATCCGACGCCGCAATTACAGAAAATCGCGGGCGAGCGGCGCTGGCCGATCTATTTCCCGGATTCGGTGCGAGCAGAAATCAAAGATGACTAGCCACGGATTTACACGGAGCCTCACTGATACGATTTCTTGCTTGAACCCGCGTCAATCCCCAATCAGTAGCTAAGCCCTGGTTTCCTTCAGCGCCGCCGCCAGCGCATCCATGGCCAAGTGGCTGGCATGAGTAGACGCCTCAGGCAGGCCCCCGATTGCTTGTACTAACTCTTTCCTGCGCAGTTTGCGCGCTTCTTTCAGAGTCTTTCCCTGCACCAGTTCCGTGAGCAGCGATCCGCAGGCCATGGCGGGCACACATCCCTTGGCGAGAAAGCGGATCTCGGCGATTTGGCCGTCCGTGACCCGCAATGTCAGCTTAAGAATGTCTCCACATGCAGGATTTTCGAGCTGGACGGATACGTCGGGATCGGCCACTTCTCCGGCGTTGCGTGGATGCTCGAAGTGGTCGAGAACCTGGGGAGAGTACATTTACAGAATTGTAGCGTGAGCCTGACTGTGGCGCGGACGTGTCCTCAGCGGAGCCGCAGGAGCCGCGCCCGCGTTCTACTTTCCGAGCAGCTCCAAGTTTCGTCTGACGATCTGCGTTTGGGGGTGGTCAGGCCCGTACGCGGCTTCGTCAATCTTCAGCGCCCGCTCATAGTGGTTCCGCGCGCCCGCCAGGTCTCCCAAAGCCCGAAGCACGCTTCCGAGATTGTTAACCCGTATCGCTACAGTTGGGTGATCAGGTCCGTGCGCGGCTTCATCAATCTTCAGCGCCCGCTCAAAGTGCTTGCGCGCCCCCGCCAGGTCTCCCGAAGCCCGAAGCACCTCACCGAGATTGTTGACATCTATGCCGACATCCGGGTCGTCAGACCCGTAGACGGCTTCGTCGATCTTCAGCGCCCGCTCAAAGTGCTTGCGCGCCCCCGCCAGGTCTCCCAAAGCCGCAAGCACGAGGCCGAGATTGTTGACACCTGTGGCTACCTTCGGGTGGTCAGGCCCGTATGCGGCTTCAGCCGTCTTCAGCGCCCGCTGGTGTGCTGAACGCGCTGCAATCAACTCAGAGCGCCCTTTTAAGTACACCCCTATCTGGTTTAGAAGTCTCCCGGTTGAATCCTGTGCGATCTGTGCTTTCTCGGCATACTCGGCGGCAATCAGCGCGTGGGGCAACAGGCGAGCGCACTGCTTCCACGTGCGGTAGTCGTTGCTCTCAAATGGAAAGGCCTCGTTCACGACCTTCGCCGCAGCTTCCGACCACTGCTTCTTCTCCGTGTCATTCAGCCGCTCACGTGCTACCGTTTGCACCAGGCGATGCACCGCAACCGCGTCTTCACTTGCCTCCGTCAACGAATAGCGTCGAAGGGCCCCTACCACTTCGTCCCACTGAAATTGGTCGGACACGGCCGCTGAGAGAGGCTTCGGCAAGTACTTCGCCCCACCCTGCAGCATGTCGCGTGGAATGTCGTCCGGCGCGAGGAAGGCACACAGATTCATAAGCTGGGCAGCGGCCTTCGACTGCTTCTCCACTTCTACAAACGATAACTCCCAGGTGGTTGCGACCGTGGCGTGGTAACTTTCAGGACGCTCGGCGCGGGCAAGAATATCTTTCTGCCGCGTCTTGAACAGTTTCAAGTAACAAGCAAATGTGGTCCCAGTCTTGTCAATGTAGGCTGCCGCATGCTCCAGCGCCAAAGGCAGATATCCCAACTCCTTAGCCAGATCTTCCGCAGCTCTCCTATCGGTTTGAGAGGTGCGCTTTAGAAGGAACTCCACCGCCTCGCCTGGTTCCATGGCTTTCACTTTCAGAGGATGCGCCACTGACCCAAAGACGGGGTTCACGGAGGTTACGAGCACATGCCCGCCGCTGCCTTGCGGCAAATAGTCCCGGATGTCGTCTGGGCGTTCGGCGTTGTCGAAGATCAGCAGCCATTCGGCGCGACGGGCGAGCGCATTCCTGACTGCTTGCACAATGATTTTCTGCTCGCGCTCGGATTTCTCGTTCAGGTTTAGCCGTTCTGCCAGCAGAGCGTAATCGGCGGCCAGTTTTTCTGATGTTTCAGAACGTATCCACCAGACGAGGCTGTAGTCGTTGGCATAGCGATAGGCATACTCGACGGCAGTCTGCGTCTTTCCCACGCCACCGAGTCCATGCAGCGCCTGCGTAAGGGCGGCAGGTTTTACGGAATTCAGGGCTTCGTGTAGTTCCTTGAGCAATCCCTCCCGGCCAGTGAAGTTGATATTCCGCTGGTGAGGCACGTTCCAGATCGCCGGCAAGGAGTCGTCCGCGACGCTGACGCGTGTGGTCGCCGCCGCCACGTCGCTCCGAAGTTCTTCGATCGCATTGCGGATTCCGAGGGCGACATTTTTGAACGCTTGTGCCCGGTTTCGCCAACTGCTAACGGCTTTGCCGTCTTTCGGAAGTGCTTTCAGCTTGCCGAAGGGTGCCCGGCTCCAGTCCACCTCGTGCAGGATGATGGGAATCACGCGCGCCTCGCCTCGTTCGTGACGCTCCATGGCGCGCTTCATTTCAATGTCATAGCAATACTTGGAAGCCAAGAAATCCTCGCTGATAAGCAGGAGGATGATCTTCGCGGCATTTAAATGCTTCTTAATCTCGTCATCCCATTCAGCGCCTGCGGTGATGTCCGCGTCCTTCCATCCGGAAATCAGACCCTCGTTTTTCAGAATGGTGAGGTGATTTTCCAGGCGTTGTCTGAGTTTCTCGTCCTTGTGGGAGTACGAGTAAAACACCTCGATGGGCGAGGAATCGGCGTTGTCTTTGAATGCGGCCATAGGAGTCCTTCTCGACTAGGCCTGAGGGAAGACACCTATCCTACAACAACCACTTTAGAATTCAAGGCCATGGCCGAACTTCGCTCGGTCGGACAGCCGAGAACCTGCCCTGAGCTGAGCGAAGAGGCCGCTGTCCCTGCGTGTTCAGTGCTTGTAAGATAAATTTGTGTCCGCGGATTACAGCCCGCAACGAGTTGTAAGCCTGCAGCCCAGCGCAACCGTGATCCTGGCCGCGGTCGGCAAGCTAGATCTTGTAGTCGCGTGCACAAAGTACTGCACTGATGTGCTTGCGTGGGGGCGGGTCTTCGACCCGCCCAGACGGGGCAAAGCCCCGTCCCTACACAAGCCGAACGGCCGCATCATCGTCGCTGATTCCTGGACCGCTCAAAGTGAGCAGATTCTGCGCGCGCGGCCCGATCTGGTGATAGCCTCGGTCCCTTATCAGGAGAAGGCGGTAATCGAAATCTTGAAATCTGGTGCGCGCTTTCTCGGATTTTCGCCAAAGACTCTGGAAGATATCTACACCGATATTGCTTGTATTGCCGGAATCATGGGTGTTCCAGAGCGCGGCGAGCGTGTCATCGCTGAGATGCAGCAAGAAATAATAGCCGTGCGCGCCGAGACAAATGGCGTTGCGCGTCCGCGAGTCTACTGCGAGGAGTGGGGCAAGCCGCTCATCACCTCGCAAAGATGGGTCGCAGAATTAGTGGAGGCCGCCGGTGGCGAGTTCCTGGGCGAACCCGGGGCACAACGTTCAGCGCAGGCCGTCTTGTGCGAAGATCCAGATGTGGTAGTGGTCGCGTGGTGTGGCGCGGGCGACCGCGTTCCGCTGGAGAAAATTATTCGCGACAGGGGATGGAATAAAATGCGTGCTGCCCAAACCGGACGTGTGTACTGCATTCGCGATGAATTCTTGAACACCCCAGCTCCCACTTTGGTTTATGGGCTAAAGGCGCTCACGGCGGCCATTCATCCCGAACTTTTTCCACAACCCGACGGTCTAAGATGTATTGCCGCATGTGCCAAGTCCACAAACGAAGCCCAGCCGTTATAAGAACCTATGCCCACGGGATCGAAGCTCGAAGAAATAATGAATGAACTGGATAGACTTACTCAGGCCGCAGGATCGGTCGAAGACTATATGTGGGAGATCGTGAAACTGCTTCACGATCGCATGCTGAAATATAACTGGGTTGGCTTTTACATGCTGGACAGATCTTCCAGCTCGCAAGCACCCATGTTGGTGTTGGGGCCCTTCCAGGGGGCTATGACGGTGCATACGCGCATCCCGCTGAATATGGGAATCTGCGGCGCTGCCGCGTCGACAGGCAAGACAGTGGTGGTCGACGATGTGAAGCTCGATCCCCGCTATCTGGCCTGTTCTACCGAAACGAAATCGGAAATTGTGGTGCCTATTTTTGTCCGCGGCAGGGTCGTGGGCGAACTCGATATTGACAGCCACTTCCCTGCTGTTTTCGCGGGGGAAGACCGCGAACTGGTTGAATACTGCGCCGCTTTGGTTGGCAAACAACTGGAAAAATCTACCGCCTGAGCCTGGAAGGATTGTTCCTTCCCGCGAGAATAAGATCTCCTGTGAAACGCGTGGTTGCGGCTTTGATTTTGAAAAATGGCAAAGTTCTGGTGTGCCAGCGGACGCGGCATCAGACCATGCCGCTGAAATGGGAGTTTCCCGGCGGCAAAATCGAAGAAGGCGAACAGCCGCGGGACGCGCTGCGCCGCGAACTCGATGAAGAGCTTGGGATTGACGCGCTGATTGGCGAAGAAGTTGCACGCATTCGCCATGAATATAAGAGCGGCGGCGCAGTCGAGTTGCGCTTTTATGTGGTACAGGATTTCAAAGGCAAATTAGAGAACAGGATTTTTCGCGATGTCCGCTGGGCCAAGCGGTCAGAGTTGCCGTCGTATGATTTTCTTGAGGCGGACCTTGGGCTGGTGAAGGATCTTGCAAAGGGGAAGATTGTCTAGCTGTTTATCGCGGGTCCCTACTCAGGAAGGATTGTTGCTCCGCCTCTTCAGCGTGGGACGGTCGTTGTCATCATCACCGGATTTTCCATTACCCTCATCTGGTTTGGAACCTCCACGACGGCGAAGCGTGGGGCGGCCACTATCAGTTCCATTATTGATTTTGTGACGGTTCTCGATTTGGGCGAGGTGGGCCTTCACTTCCTCGAACTCGGAAGTATCTACCTTGTACTCTTCGCGCGGGGGCAGGAGCGTATTGATTTCACGTTGCGATTTCTCAATCCGGTCAGGCGTCTGCGGATGGGTTTGGAATGCCTTAGCTAAAATTCCGGGCCGTTCTTTTTCCAAGGTCTTTACTTTTTCGAAAAATGCAGTGAAGGCCTGGGGATCGTATCCGGCTTTGTACATGTATTCGAGGCCGAGATAATCGGCCTCGCTTTCGAAGCCGCGGGCGAATTTCAGAAATCCGAGCGGGAGCGCCAGGCCAGCGATGTTCTGCGCCGCATAGCCGATTCCCCCGCCAACAAA
>Ga0137372_10006533_pt1 | contig 11309 bp, 10 predicted proteins | sample SagtaG_6_FD_104911 | JGI IMG/M metagenome (GOLD analysis project Ga0137372, IMG submission 104911) | Vadose zone soil microbial communities from Sagehorn Ranch, Mendocino, California, USA - Sage1_R_60_16 metaG | ecosystem: Environmental > Terrestrial > Soil > Vadose zone | place: USA...
CTCAAGCTCGTGGGCTATACGGAGGTCGTCCACGCCCTCGCCGACCGGCTGATCGACGACGCGTCGATCGTCGTGTTCGGCGGGATGGCGAAGGAGCGGCCCTACCCTGGCTCGACGACCGTGACCACCGTCAACGGCGGGGTCGTCGGACTCACCAGGACGCTCGTCGAGGAGCTCCGGCCGATCCGGGTCAACTCACTCCACCCCGGCGTCGTCGGAAACAGCCCCTATTGGGCAGAGAAACCGGCGGCGATCGCGAAGTACACGTCGGAGACGCCGCTTGGCAGGCTGGTGACGATGGACGAGATCGTCGACGCGGCGGTGTTCCTGCTCGAGAACACGGCGATCAACGGGGTCGACCTCATCGTCGACGGCGGCTGGCACTGCCGATGAGCGGCGAACCGACCGGCGGCAGTTCTGCGGCCCACTCGACGACGTCCCCGTACCGGTAGTCGACCAGGTCCGCCAGACCTCGCCGCTCGGCCTCAGCGCGCGCCGCGGCGAGGTAGTCTCGTGACGCGTCGAAGTCGATGGCTCGCGCGGCGCCGGCCGCCAGCAGAGCAAGATGGACGGTGCCCACCCCCGCGCCGATGTCGAGGAGCACGGCGTCGCTCACACCCTGCGCGCGAATGGTGTCGATCAGTTCCTGGGTCGCGGGATGCGGCCCATGCCGGCGCAACTTCGCCAAGTCGTGAGCCGCATGGTGGCCGTCGTAGCCGAGCACCTCCAGGTCCTCATCGCAGCAGAAGCGGCGCCGCCGATCGGATGGCACAGGCCGATCGTGCGGGTGCGAGGTTAGAGCACGTGGACGTTGGACCGGACCCAGCCGGGCTCCAAAAGGCGACTTGCCGGGTGGGTGGGGCTCGGAACGTGCGTTCAGGTGGGAGGCGTTGTCAAGGGACTGTCGATCGCGGGGGTTCAGGCGTTTGACAGACCGTGTACTGTCACAACATATGACATCGACGGTACAACCTACGACAAGCGCGACGCTCAAGAATCGTCCCTCGCTGGCCGACCGCAAACGGCGGGTGACGCGCGACGCCGTCGTGGACGCGGTGATCGAGGCGATCCGCGAGCGCGGCATCGCCGGCTTCTCGGTTCAGGACGCCGCCGATCGGGCGGGGGTCACCCATCGGACCGTGTACCGCTACTTCGAGAGCCGCGAAGCGCTCGTCGACGCCGTCGCTGGGCGCTATGAAGAGTGGCTCGCCTCGGAGGGGATGATCACCCAGCCAGAGACGATCGAGGAGATCCTGGCCCAGATCGAGTCGCTGTTCCGGCTGTTAGATCAGAGCCCGGACCTGGTGCGGGCCGCCGTGATGCGGATGCTGACGAGTGGCGAGCGGACGGCCTCGAGCCGGCAGCGGACGGAACACTGGCGGCGGATGCTCGAGGCCGACCTGCCGCACCTGCCGCGGGAAGAGGTCGAGCCGATGTTCGCCATCGTGCGCACGCTCGCCGGATCGGTCGGTTGGTATCTCCTCGCATCGCAGTTCGGCCTCAGCGGTGCCCAGGCCGGGCGCGCCGTTCGACGCGCCATCGAGGTGCTGATCGCCGATCTCCGGCGACAGGATGAGGAGGCGGCACGCATGGCCGCCTTGGCGAGGCCAGGGTGAGCACAACGTCGGCCGCCGATGAGAGGCGAGCGCCGCAGCTCGTCTTCCTGTCGAATGCCGCTGGCCGTTCCGCTGAGGTCGGCGTGAAGGCCGCAAATCTGGGCGTGCTGATGGCGGCCGGCTTTCCGGTCCCGGACGGCATCGTCCTGACCGCGGCGGCGCTTGGCCTCGCGTTCACCGGCCTTCAGGATGAGGCGGGCGTGCCGCCCCTCCTCGAAGGCTGGCTCAGCGAGGTGCTCGAGCGCGTGGGACCGGGACCGGTCGCCATACGGTCCTCGGCCCTGGCGGAGGACCTGGCCGACGCGTCCTATGCGGGGCAGTACGAGACCGTGCTCGGCGTGGAGGGATTGGGGCCGATGGCGGCCGCCGTCCGACGCTGCTACGAGTCGGCTTCGGCGGCACGGGTTGCCGCCTATGAACGTGGACGTTCGGCAGGCTCGGCATCCATTGCGGTCCTGATCCAGCGCCTCGTCCCCGCCGATGCGGCGGGCGTGGCATTCACCGCGAATCCGGTGAGCGGCGCGCGCGATGAGACGCTGGTGAGCGCAGTGCGGGGGCTCGGCGACCGGCTCATGTCGGGCGAGGTGAGCCCCGATGACTGGGTCGTTCGCGGGGATCGAGCCGACAGCCCCCGCGGGGGTACGGGCGCAATCGACGCTCAGAGGGCGCGGTCGATCGCCGACCTCGCGCGGCAGGTCGAGGCCCTGTTCGGCGCCCCGCAGGACATCGAATGGGCGCTCGTAGGTGACACGCTCTTTGTGCTCCAGGCCCGACCGATCACCGCGCTCCCGATACCGGCGGAACTCATCGAGCCGGTCCCCGTCCGGGTCGAGGTCCCTGCGGGTTTCTGGGAACGGGAGGCGAGCCATTTTCCCGTCCCGCTGACACCGATGATGCGCTCCCTGGAGGTGACCATACAGAACGCTGCGCTCGCCCGGGCCTTCGCCGCGCACGGGCTGCTGGCAGACGGTCTGGAATTCCGAGAGATCGGCGGGTGGATGTATACGAGAGTCGTGCCGCCGGGCGGGAAGGACCGGCGCCCACCGCCCGCGCCACTGTTGTGGCTGCTCGTTCGACTCCATCCCCAGATGCGGTCCCGCTTGTCCGTCGCAAGGCGGGCGCTACGCGAAGATCTGGCCGGGCAGATCATCCGAACCTGGCACGCCGAGACTCAGCCCGATCTTCAGCGACGGATCAATGCCTTGCGTGAGGTCCCGGTCGAGGCACTCGACGACGCGGCGCTCCTGGAACACTGGGCGAGGGTGCATTCATTGCTCGACGCAGGAATCGTCGCGCACTTCACGCTCCACGCGCCGATCGCGATCGCACGGTTCGAACTCGCCCGCGCATGTCGCGACCTTCTGGGCTGGGATGCGCCGCGCACGTTCGAGCTGCTCAACGGTCTGTCTGCCATGTCTACCACACCGGCGCTGGCACTCGCCGAGCTATCGCGGTTGGCGGCGACGCGGCCGGCGTTGCACGAGCTCGTCGAACGCGCCGACCGCGAGGCCGTGTCGCAGCTGTCTCGCGCTGACCCCGAGTTCGACGCCGCCTTCCAGCACTACCAACGCGGGTACGCCATGCGGGCGCGCCGCTACGACGTCGCGGAGCCAACGCTCGCCGAGACACCCGAACTGACACTCGCCACGCTCCGGGATCAGCTCCGGCGCGGGTACGACGGGACGCGTCAGGTGGCGGCCCTTGCGTCCCGCCGTTCCGCAGTCCTGGCCGAGGCGCGAGAGCTGCTCGCCACCCGGGAGGAGGCCGACCGGGCGCGCTTCGAGCGAGCGCTGGCACGGGCGGTAGCCGCCCATCCGGTGCACGAAGAGAACGAGTTCTTCACGGTCAGCGTGCCGCTCGCCCTGGCACGCACCTCGCTGCGCGAGCTCGGCCGACGGCTCGCCTAGCGGAGTGTCGTCGCCGACGCGGACGACGTCTTCTTCCTCGAGCGCGACGAGGCTCTGACCGCGTTCGCCGACGCCGGCGACCGGCGCGAGCTCGTGATGCGGCGGAAGGGCGAGCGGGCTTGGGTGCTGGCCCACCCGGGGCCGGCGAGCTTCGGTCAGGCGCCCGCCCAGCTGCCCCTGAGTGTCCTGCCCTCCGAGGAGCGGACGGTCATGGGGGCGATGCTGTGGGCCGTCGATCTCATCTTCGCGGCCGCGCGGAGCGCGCAACGACAGTCAGCCGAGGCGACGACCATCACCGGAATCGCGGCCTCGCCGGGTCGCTACACCGGCACCGTGCGGGTCGTCGGAGGGGAACATGAGTTCGACAAGATCCAGGCCGGCGACGTCCTTGTCTGCCCGGTGACCTCACCTGTGTGGTCGGTGCTCTTCTCTCGGATCGGCGGACTCATCACCGACACCGGCGGAGTCCTCTCCCATCCGGCGATCATCGCTCGCGAATACGGGGTCCCAGCAGTGGTCGCGACCGGCAACGCGACGGCGGTCCTGCGCGACGGGCAGCGTGCAACCGTCGACGGTGATGCTGGCGTCGTGCAGCTCCATCCCGCCTGAGTTGACCTGCAGCGAAACGATGGAGGGACCGCCATGACAGGTGTCGCCCGTTCGTCCAACTCTCCTAGCCTAGGCCGGACGGAGCGGCTCGAGACCGGCATGCGCGGCTATGTCGCCCATCTCTGGGACTACCCAGAGCTCACGATCGCGATCTTCGGTCTGCAGTTGCATGGGCCGCGCGGCATGGAGGCCTATCAACGCGAGGTCGCTGGCGAGCTCGAGAAGACCCTCGTCGCGGCCGATGGGCTGCTCGCGTCCCGCCAGTTCGAGATCGGCGACGAGTTCGTTAGCCTCCAGTACTGGCGCTCGCACGCCGACCTGGCCCGGTTCGGGCACGCCCTGCCCCACACGCGCTGGTGGAGGTGGCTCAACATTCACGCCGCCGAGCTCGACATCGGCTTCTACCACGAGATCTACCGGCCGTACGCCGCTGAGGCGATCTACGAGGCCGGCACATCGCCGGTCGGCCCCGCGACCTTCGCGACGACATCGAGCGTCGTCGGCGGTGAGGGAAAGTCCATCGAGCGACAACGCCGGTTCCGGGAATCGGTGAAGCTGGCCCTGCCGGCGATCAAGCATGAGATCTGAAGATGGACGGCGCGAATGGGCGACGGTGCCCGCGTGGCCGGCCTGCCACGGCTGGTCAGCACCGAAGTCTGGAGTGCATCATCCCATCGGGGCTATGCATCCTTGAGCTGTGCGGCGCGCTCGATCCATTTGGTGTCTGGAGCGTTCGACGGCGTGGCGGCTTCGAAGCCGCTGAAGCAGAGCTCGGCACTCTGGGCAGTGGCGCTGGACCGGTGATCGGCGTTCGACGACCTGATGACAACTGCCGCATTCCAGGAGGGCCGCCTCGAGCCACTCACGAGATCGCTTTGGGCGGGGAAGCACGATCTCGCTCGCGGTCTCGCCTCGGAAACGCAGTAAGTGGCCGGCCCCGTCCCGACCGACACGAACCTGCCCGTCTGGCAGATCATCGCCCGATCGAATCGCTCATTGAACGGGACCTCCGAGCTCGTCGTGCTCGATCTTCGCCACCGTATGGGCGAGCGACCACGTCGACAGCTGCCGGCCCAATAGTTGCATCAGCGCGCCCCCGAGGTGGCCCTTCAGACCCCTTGCCTGTCGGTGGTACAGGACGTCGATCCGGGTTCCACCACCATCCTTGGGCAGTGCTCGCAACTCCCAGATTCCGCCGGGCTGGAAGATGTTCGAGTCCTGGACCGTCGCCCGGACCATGCCCGGATTCGGCCATTCGTAGCGCTCGCGCGCCCAGGTGCCGCCCTTCGAGCCCTCGGTAACGTCTGCCCAGCAATCTCCGAGCTCGTGGACCCGATAGAACTTTCGGCTGATATTGGGCCAGATCTCCGGCCGCCTCTCCGAGAAGTCGACCGTCGCCCTCAGAATGGGGTCCGGTCCAAGCCTGCTATCGACGCCGTAACTGAGCTTGGCCATCTTCCACCTCCTGGCGCCGAAGGTAGGACCTGGGTCGCGCCCGCGCATCGCGCGTTCGCGCTATTGCAGGAGATCTTTCTCGACCGCGAATAGCGTCGCCCCGGCTCGCGTGGCGACGCCGATCTTGTCGTAGATGTGGCGCACGTGGTGGTCCGCGGTGCTGGGCGAGATCTTGAGCAACACGGCAACTTCCTTCTTGGTGCTGCCGCGACAAATCAGCCGCAACACCTCGACTTCACGATCGCTCAATCCCGCGGGCCAGCCGGCGGTGCGGTGCGGTTGATGTCCGGCTGCAGTCAGCACACGGTGCACGGCATCGGCGTCCAGTCGCCCGGCACGCGCCTCGGCCTCGAGCTCTTCGGCGGCGCGCGGAGGCGAAAGGGCCTGTCGAAATGGCCGAGGTTGGGTCATGGCCTGGTATGCGTCTGCAGCCGCCAGGATGCGCGCGTCGTGGGAGATTTCAGCTCGAAGCGAACCCCGGTGATATCCGGATCCGTCCAGTCGCTCGTGATGCATGGCGGCACAGGTGGCCAGCGGTTTCAGAGCCGGAGACCACTCGAGGATCCGCTCTGTGTAATAGGGATGGAGCCGTACCCGTTCCCACTCTCCGTCGGTGAGCGGACCGGGCTTGTCCCAGATCCCGTTCGGCACCGACATCCGCCCCAGGTCGTGCACGAGTCCGGCCTGCCGCAAGTTCCTTCCATCCATGGATCCATGTCCGGCGAGCGCGGCCACACCGCGGGAGTGCCCGGCCATGCCTGGCGACTTCATGTCGACGAAGTCGGCAAAGGCCTCGAGCACAGATTCCAACCGCGACTCCGGCACCCATGGGTGCGGCTCGGGCTCCCGCTGCAGAACCGCTTCCCAGGGCGAAGTGACCTCGATCGCCTCCATCACCTCACCTGTGAGCCGGAGCAACGTGCCTGCCGCCGCGGGATCGTAGGCGTGGCCGCTTCGCACTCGCAGTGCGGCACGAAGCCGCTCGTTGCCGCCCTGGCGGTGCAGGACCTCGGCGTCGCGCGCCACAAAGACGATCCTGGCGGACATTGGAGTCTGATTACCCGAACTGCCCTTCGGAGAAGCCAGGCCGTCCCACCTCGCGACCGCGCCGCCGAGGCCGCGCTGCACGCCCTCCGGAAGCCCCAGCCGGAGCGCCAGCCGCTCAGCCATTTCACAGTGAGCGCGCATTCCCTCTTGACCGCGTTGCACGCTTGTCACGAGCCCGGCGATGAGCTGAATTCTGCGAAGGGGCCCTTGTCCAGCACCCACTGTCAGCATCACGCGAGCAAGCTCCGCTGGCGAACCTCCCAAGACAGGTGCGCTCGCACGCCGCGCGGCGATCTCGTCACCTCCGAACATCTCGGAGACCTCGTGAGCGTCTGCCGTGCAGCCCAGGAATCGCAGCAGGGCGATGTAAAACACCTCGGAAATCTCGTCTTTGGCCAGGCCCATGCGTTCGGCCAGCTCAATCGCGATCAGGCAGGTTCGCAGCGCCTGTTCGAGAGGCTGGCCCATGCCCAGGTCGGTGGCCAGCGAAAGCGCGGCCATCAACTCGGCCAGGCGTAGCCGCTGCAAGCCAGCCGCCACGGTCAGCGTGCCGCCTCGGGCATTCCTACCAAGAGCGAAATCCGGGCGATGAGGAGCCAGATCACGTACGTGAGTCCTCGTACCGGGGCGTATCGCTCGGTCGATGTCACCCGCCGATGACACGTTTGCCACGTCGCGTCATACAACGCCCCGCCCGGAATGCGCCTCTACCAGGCAAGGGTCGTTCGAACGATGCCCGAAAACGGGCGGTCGAGACGTACTATGGCAGCGCCGAAGGGTTTCCAGGATTCCCCGATTTGTCCTGTCGGATCCGCACCCAGCCATGAGCTGAGAAGCCGTCCGGACTGGTCGGGCAATCGATCACATCTTCGTTGCCTCCCCGCGCCATGGTCTGCCGGCTTCGCGATCGTCCGAAACACTCGAGCGGCCTGATTCAGGGTCGTGAGCCAGCAATCGTTCGCGGCTGCAGACGCTACGCCGCGTTGGCCAGGCGCCCTCTCCGGATCTGCGCGAGAAGCGCGCCGCCGACGCCGAACGCCGCGAGAATCAGTCCGGAGATCACCTCGCCGGCTGGCTTGTCCAGGTTCGTGACCGTCAGCCAGCCGAAGGCCGCCAGCCACGCCACACCGGCGATGTTCGACCACCGGATCACATGGACCGCCGGCCGCCAGATCAGGAGGCCGCCGATGACGAGTCCGACGATCCCGCCAGCACCCAGGAGAAGCGCGTACCCCGGGGTATCGAGAGCGACGAGAACGAGCAGCGCGCTGAGGACCCCGCCGATGAGCCACAGGACACCAGCGAGGCGAAGGCCACCCATCGAGGACGCCCCCTTCTGAACACCGTTCACCGGACGAATCCCACTGTCGAGCACGCTGAACCAGAACCCGAGGGCACCACCGTGCCGAGCACTGGCGCCTCACTCGCGCGATCCCCAGCGGCAGCCTCCACACCGTTCCGGGTCTCGGGACGCGGCGTCATGGTTGGGCTACCTCTAGCGTCCCTTCCATGGTCGGGCGATGGCCGGGAATGGCGCACCAGTACGCGTGCCTGCCGGCGGACGCCAGGTTGAGCACGACGGCCGTCGTGGATTTGGCCGGCAGGGGGTAGGACAGATGGCGGCCGTCGATTTCGATGTCGAACGTGTGCGGAACGGCATCCGTGTTGACCACGTAGATCGCGCCCGCACCGGTGCTCAGCTGGAGTGTCTTCTGGGTGAATGTCGTCCCGAGGGCGTCCAGCTCGATAGGGGGCTGCGTGGGTGCGGTCAGCACCCCGTTGGTAACCCCGAGCCCGGGCGTGGCCTCCAGGGTTCCGAAGCCGCTGCGCGAGACGTAGCTCGTGCCTATGAGCAGGCCGACGATGAGGATCGCCAACCCTTCGCCGATCGGACTGCTCAGGGCGCGGACCAGAGGTTGGCCACGTCGCAGCTCGACGAACGCAGCGAATCCGGCAATCGCGCCCGTCAGGCCCACGACGATGCCGATGATGTCGGTCCAGGCGTGGCTGCTGCCGACCGGATGGATGAGCCCGTCGGCGAACGGGAAGATCATCGCCGTGTATGCCAGCAGCAGGATGCCGCCGGTCATGAATAGTCGTGGTCGAGGTCGGAGGAACCCCAGCACGGCGACCACCACAAGGACCACCGTGATCAGCACGAAGGGCGGCAGGAAGCCGACGCTCATCATGGCGCCGATCGTGAGCAGCGCCTCGACAACTGCCGCGATGGGCAACAGCCACATGGCCGTGCTTCTCGTGCCCAAGGCGACGTCAGCGACCCCGCCGGCCTCCTCCGATCGCGCTCCGGAAACGGTACGATCGATTGCCATCTCAGCCCTCAACTGCGGTCAATTCGTTGAGGGTGTCCGGTATCGGTAGTCGTGCCACCCGGAGGACTACCCACACCGATACTCAAAGGGCTACTGTCTCTGGGGCCATGGATACGAACGTCGGTGCCGCTCGGGACCTGATCGGGGCCCTGTCGGTCCTGGGTGACGCGTTCGACGTCCAGCTCGCGGCGGAGATCAGCGGGCTGGCGCCGGTCGATCTCCTGCGGGCCCTGGGGATCGCGCAGGCCGAAGGTCTTGTGTCCGTGGAGCGCGGTCTCGTCCGGTTTGATCCGGGCCGGCGCGAACAGGCGTACCGCGACCTCGGTCCCCATGGCCAGGCCACGGCGCACGCGCATGCCGCCAAAGTCCTCGAGCAGCTCCGACCACGCGACTTGCGCAGCATCGCCGAGCAACGAGCCGGCGCTGCTGCCGTGCTGGGCCTCGAGCCTGCTCTCGGCGCCCTCGACGCGGCCGCCCGGGCCTCCGAACGGGCCCTCGACTGGGAGGCTGCGGCAGAGCTGTGGCGACTTGCGTCAGAGACGGCCGCCCGGGCACACGACGTCCGGGCCGGCCCGCTCGCGATCGCGCGCGCACGCTGCCTTTTCCGCGCCGGGCTCTTCGCCGAAGCGGTGACGCTGTGCCGGATCGTCGCGAGCGAAGCCCGGGCCGCGGACGACGGCCGGCTCCTGGCCGATGCGGCACTTGTCGTGCGAGGCATCGCCGACCAGGACACCTGCGCGGTCCTGCTGGATCTATGTCGCGACGCCCTTCGCAGCGTCGGCGACGACGTGGTGCTTCGCTCACGCCTCCGAAGCCAGATGATCATGCTGTCGTCGGATCTCGCCCGGGTGCCGACGGAGGCCGCCGCTGCCCAACAGAACCTACGCGCGGCCGAGCGATCGGCCGACGTGCGCGCTCTGGTCGATGCGCTGCATGCCATGCACATGGTCTTGGCGGGGCCGCTGAACGTCGCGCGGCGCCTGGAGATCGCCGACCGCGCCGAACGTGTCTGCCGGGACGCGGACCTCGAGGACGATCTCGCCTGGCCGCTTGGCTGGCGTGTCGACGCCTACTTCCAGCTCGGACAGCGGCCGGCGCTCGACAACGCCATCGCACGGCTCGAGGAATACGCCGACCGTCGTCATGACGCCCTCGCCACGTGGCGGGCAACGATGGCCCGGGCTGCCCTGGCCCAGCACGAGGGTCGGTTCGACGACGCCGTCCGATTCGGCACCGAGGCCGTCGAGCTGGCCGCGCGTGGCAACCATCAGGCGGCCGATTTCACATATCGGATCCTCGCCTTTTGGTGCCGCGTGAAGACGGGCGGGCGGCCCATGGATGACGTGGTCCCTGGCCCGCGAGGCGGCCCGGACGTGGTTCGTATCTTCTGGGCGATGGTGACGGCCGAGGCCGGCGACCTCGAGACCGCCGCGGCCCTCTTCCCGTCGGCCCTGCCCGTCATGGATGAACTGAACGGCAGCGATCTCCAGGTCGCGACCCACGTCGCGTTCGCGATCGTTGCGTGGGCCCTGGAGGATGCCGAGGCCGCCCCGGCCATCTACGCTCGCCTCGCGCCCTTTCCCGAAGAGCTGTGCGTCACCTCATCGGGGCAGGGGCCGTCGGCAGGCAGCGTGAGTCGTTACCTCGGCCAGATGGCCGCGCTCATGGGCGACTGGGATCGGGTCGAGGCAGACTTCGCCCGGGCGATGCGGCGCAATCTCGAGACCGGCGCTCGGGGCGAGGTGGCCGAGACTCGCTTCGACTGGGCCAAGGCCCTGCTGCGCCGCGGTCTCGCCCGCGACCGGCAACGCGCCAGCGCGATGCTCGAGGCGGCAGAACGGGAGGCCGCAGAGCTCGGCATGCAGCCGCTCGGGCGGCGCGCCGCTGAAGCCGGAGCTGCCCTGAAGGCTGGTCGAAGCCGGCTGACCAACCGTGAGCTGGAGATCGCGGCCCTCGTGGCCGACGGTCTCACCAACAAGGAGGTGGCCGCCCGGCTCCGCATCTCGGTCCGGACCTCCGAGAACCACCTGCTCAACATCATGAACAAGCTGGGGCTGGACAACCGGGCCCAGGTTGCCGCCTGGTTCGCGCGAACCCGGTCGGCCGGCGAGGGTCTTACGCGCTGACCGCCGCGCCCTCACCGGGGCGCCGCGACCTCTGACGCTCGGCGACGGCCTGCTCCAGGCGCTCGGCTGCGTAGTCAGCCGGAGGCAGTGCGGCAATCTCGTCGGCGATCGTGCCGGCTGCCTGACGGAACGCCGGATCTTCGAGAATTCGCCGTGTCCCGTCTCGGATCACCGCAGAATCGGGAGGCACGAACGGTGGCGGCGCCGCCGTCGGCCAGC
>Ga0137372_10006534_pt1 | contig 11306 bp, 10 predicted proteins | sample SagtaG_6_FD_104911 | JGI IMG/M metagenome (GOLD analysis project Ga0137372, IMG submission 104911) | Vadose zone soil microbial communities from Sagehorn Ranch, Mendocino, California, USA - Sage1_R_60_16 metaG | ecosystem: Environmental > Terrestrial > Soil > Vadose zone | place: USA...
GTCCCGGCGTTTCCGCAACGCTCACTACCATCGCTTTTGACGACAGCAGCTTGCGGTGGCTTGAGATCAGCACCTGATTGCCGACCTCGAAGGGCCTTCCTTCATCTCTCGTACAGTTACGCATCGCCGTTTGGACCGGCGATACTCGTGACACAACGGCATGGCTAGACTCGGTGCAACGCCGGCAGCAGCTCATCTGAGATGAGCCGCATACTGGCGAGCGCTGTGCACAATGGCATGCCGGCCCAATGCGTGCGAATGATAATGTGGTTGATGCCACACTCCTCCCAGTACGGCTTAAGCTGATCGTAGCATTCCTCCGGTGATCCTAGGATGAACCGGCCCTCGATCAGCTCGTCGAGCGAGCGGCTGAAGTCATCATTGTCAGGCATCACCTTGTCTTGTCCCCACTTGGCGTAGTCCCTGTATTTCGCAAGAAGATACGGTCCTGCCATCTCCAGCGCAGTCGCTCGATCTTTGGCGCAGTAAACCTCCTTGACGATGGGGAGCTCGCGGGGCGCAGCTTTTCCGGCCGCCTTGAGCTCCGTTTGGTACACCATCACTTGGCGGTGGATCGTATTGATGGTGGCGTGAGGATTGATAAACCATGCATCTCCCAGGCGAGCAGCGCGCTTTACCGCGGGGTCGTTATTGGCTGCAATCCAGATCGGTGGTCTTGGCTTTTGCATGGGGCGAATGTTCATGCGGACGTTGCTCAGACGGCATGACGCGTCCTCGTATGATACACAATCCTCTGTCCACAGGCGCTGTATGAGAGCGAGGTAACCTTCGAAGCGCTTGACGCGCTCGCCTTTGGGCACGCCGAAGGCATCGAACTCCACGTCACGATAGCCCAAGCCGACGCCGAAGATAAAATTGCCGCGCGCGATGATGTCTAGGGTCGCTACCGTCTCTGCCGTGTAAACGGGGTTGTGCAAATTCAGCAACAAGACGCCGAGCCCGATCGTCATCTCGCCGGACTCCGCTGCAAGCCGCGCCAAGAAGGGGTCGGTCTGAAGCTGTTTGTTGTTACCTTCATTCAGATAGTGCTGCCCCGTTAAGAGTGAATTCCAGCCGCGATCGTGCGCGAGTCGGACCATTGTGATCTGGTCGTTCAGGGCGCTCACCATGTCGGTGTCGAGCGGATGCTGGTTTGTAATGAAGAGGCCAACCTTCATGAGAGGTTTCTCCCGACTATGCAATGAACGATGCTGGCATTGGTGGGGTCACCGGCGAACCGGTCGCAAAGCACGAGGTCCGCTAATTGAGCATGGGCTGAGGAATGAAGACAGACGATTGTCAGCGCCAACAGATCGATGCTGAAGTTGTAAGCGATCGAAACTGCTCCAGATCGTTTTTTCATGCCCCCATGTAGCCTTGTTGTACAACGTTTTCTGCGACGAAACCACCTTATAGCTGGAGGATGCGCACTCAGCGCCCTCTCCCTCGGAGTCGCAGTGAGCGCTTCCGTCGCTCTGCTTCGACATGCGGCGGCTTTCGTGAGCACAATCACTCGCCCTTGTCGGTCTGTTCGAAGAGGGCCTTCATATCCCAACCGCATACCGAGGCTTGTGAAGCCTATGCATCGCGGCGACGAACCGGATCAGTTCAAACGCAGCTCGAGGATATGGCGCTTGTCCGGCCGCAGTTCGCCCTTCTCCACCCGCTTGACGATGTCGGTCAGCGCGGCGTTCGCCGGCGTGGGCACGCCGACCTCCTTGCTCTTGTCGACGATGAAGCCGTTGAGGAACTCGATCTCGGTGCGGCGGCCCTTGACCATGTCCTGGCCCATCGATGGCCTGTGCGCACCGCCGCCGGGCTTGCGCGCCTCGGCGAGGCGGTGCGCGTCGTACTTGGCCTTCGCTTCGAGATCGCCTTCGCCGGCGACTGCAATCACTTCCGGGTCGAGGTGGTGAATCTCTTCGAGCCGGTAGCCGAGCGCCTGGCCGACCCGGATCGCCTCGCTGCCGAGCCGTGCCGTGAAATGCCGTAGCCCGTCGTCGAGCAGGACGTCGCGGGTGATGAGGCCGGTGCAGGCCGACACCCCATTCCCCATGGCGTTGACGACGAGCTTCGACCAGCGCTCGCCCCAAAGATTCTCCGTCACCTTCGCCGAGTCCGCGAGCGCAAGAAGGCGGCAGACGTCCTTGGCACGGGCAGTGATAAGGCCGTGCACCTCGCCGACGCGGAACACGGTGTGGGCAGCGCCGTGCTTGCCCCCGGCCCGGCGGACGTGGCCCGGTTCGCAAAGCTCGACCGTGATAGAACTCGCGATCGCGCCTAGCGTCTTCCCCCAGCCGACTATCTCGGCGATCGTCTCCTCATTCATGCAGTTTTGTAGGGACACAATGAAGCCGCCGGTTGCGAGGTACTGGCTGATCATCATCGTCGCCCAGGCCGTGTCGTAGGACTTCGTGCAGATGAAGACGATGTCGATCGGCGTTTCCTTGGAGAGGCCCTGCAGCTCGGTTACATGCAGGGCACGCGCCGCCGTCATGAACTCGGGCACGTCGCGCAGGTGGCTGATGCGTAAGCCGGTTGCCCGTATGGCCTCGACATTGTCCGGCCAGAAGTCGACGAAGGTCACGTCCTCGCCGGATTGTGCCATATGGGCGCCGACATAGCCGCCCACTGCGCCCGTGCCGACGATCGCGATCCTGGCTCCCATTCCTCGTTCTCCTGCCTTTATCGCCGCACGCACGAGGTCGTCGGCGAAGGTGTGTCGTTGACCGCTCGCCCTCCTTCTTGCAGAATCCCGAGTCAAGGGAGCAAATCGTGGCGTCCTATCGGCGGATCGAAGTCAAGCCTATCGCAGGAGCGCTCGGCGCGGAAATCGCCGGCGTCGACCTGGGTAGCTTGGACAACGAAACGTTCAACGAAATACACGCCGCCTGGCTCGAGCATCTCGTCGCGTTTTTCCGCAGGCAGACCATCACGCCCGAGCAGCAGATCACCTTTGCCAAGCGTTTCGGCGAAATCCACTATCACCCGTTCATGAAAGGCATGGACGAGCATCCCGAGATCCTCGAAATCATCAAGGAGGAGGGCGACACCAGAGCGTTCGGGGAGGTCTGGCACACCGACCAGATGTTCAATCCGAAGCCCGCGAAGGCGACGATACTTTACGCCAAGGAGACGCCTGATGCGGGCGGTGATACGCTATTTACTAACATGTACCTCGCTTACGACGCGCTATCCGATTCAATGAAAGAGATGCTCAAGGGCATCAAGACCTGGAACGTCGGGGACCGCAAGAAGCTGAGCCGGAACGATGAGATGGGCTCCGCGAGAGACGGCCGTTACGCTGGCAACGAGAAGATGGCCGCCAAGGTCCGCGATCCCGGCGACCTGCAGACGGAGTCCGCGCATCCGCTTGTGCGGACCCACCCCGAGACCGGCCGTAAAGCGCTCTACATAGGCAATCACACGCAAACGCTCGACGGTTTCAAGAGCGCCGAGGCGCGGCCGATCCTCGACTTTCTGATGACGCATGCCGTTCAGCCAGAGTTTACCTGCCGATTCCGCTGGGAGGTTGGTTCGCTGGCGATCTGGGACAACCGCTGCACCCAGCACCGCGCGCTCAACGATTACCCGGGCAAGCCCCGGCGCATGCATCGGATCACCATCGCGGGTGATGCGCCGTTCTGAGGTGTCGGCAGCGTGCGATTACCTTTAAGCAGGCTGCCAGCAGTAGCGCCTCCGTGGTCCGCAATGGGCGATATGTTGCGCCCCACCCTCGAGCAGACCGCGCCCCAACTGCGGGCGGCTAAGCGCCCTTGGGAAACTATGCGCTTGAAAACGTCGTCGGCCACCACCGGATCATTCCTCGTCACCGAGCCCGTCTGATGCGGATGTCGGCCACCGTTGACAGCCCTTTCGGCGGCCGATACCAATGCCGTAACTAACACTGACAAAAAAAGAATAGCTTTCTAGGGGAACGTCGGGAGGGGTCTTGGCACCGCTCCTGCAAGTCAAGGATTTGCACACCGAGTTCCGGACCGGTGCGGGAGTCGTGCGCGCCGTCGACGGGGTATCCTATACCGTCGAGCCGGGCGAGACAGTCGCGATCGTCGGCGAGAGCGGGTCGGGCAAGTCTGTCGGGGCGCTGTCGATTCTGCGCCTGATCCCGGATCCGCCAGGACGGATCACGCGCGGCGAGATTCTCTTCGTCGGCCGCGACCTCATGCAGCTTCCGGACGCGCAAATGCGTGAAGTTCGGGGCGGTGATATCGGAATGATCTTCCAGGAGCCGATGACGTCATTGAATCCCGTTCTCACCATTGGTCGGCAGATCACCGAGACGCTCGAGCAGCACCGCCGGGCCGATCGTGCTGCGGCGCACAAGCGCGCCATCGAGCTCCTCGGCCTAGTCGGCATCGCCGATCCAGCCCGCCGTCTCAAACAGTACCCGCACGAACTCTCGGGCGGCATGCGCCAGCGCGTCATGATCGCGATCGCGATCGCCTGCGATCCCAAGCTCATCATCGCAGACGAACCGACGACCGCGCTCGACGTGACCATTCAGGCGCAGATCCTCGAGCTGATGAACGGGCTGACGCGCCGGCTCAACGTGGCACTCATCATCATCACGCACAATCTCGGGGTGGTGGCGCGTTACGCCAGGCGAGTCAACGTGATGTATGCAGGCCGCATCGTGGAGAGCGGCCCGGCGGCGGCGATCTATCACAACCCGCGCCATCCCTACACGATGGCATTGCTGCGCTCCGTGCCACGGCTCGATCGCCCGCGCCGGGCGCGCCTCGACCCGGTGGACGGCCAGCCCCCCGACCTCACGCGCCTCGACCAAGGCTGCGCGTTCCGCCCGCGCTGCCCCTTCGCGATCGACGCCTGTGCCAAGGCGTGGCCGCCGCTCGAGCCGGTAGGGCCGGCGTGCCACCTGTCCGCCTGCCTGCGCGCACACGAGATCGGCGCCGCGGCCGGAGCGGTGGCATGACGGCGCCTGCAACCGACGCTCCGACGCTCCTCGAGGTGAGGGGCCTGCGCAAGTTCTTCCCGGTCACCGAGGGCATCCTCGCGCGCCGCATGGTCAGCGAGGTGAGGGCGGTCGACGGCGTCAACTTCACCCTTCGCCGCGGGGAGACGCTGGGGCTGGTCGGCGAGAGTGGTTGCGGCAAGACGACAACCGGCCGATGCATCCTGCTGCTCGAGCGGCCGACCAGCGGCGAGATCCTCTATGACGGCGTCGACCTTACCAGGCTCAAGCACAAGCAGCTGCTGGCGCTGCGGCGCCGCATCCAAGTCATCTTCCAGGATCCATACAGCTCGCTCAATCCGCGCATGAAGGTCGGCGACATCATCGCCGAGCCGATGAAGGTGCACGCCATCGAGCCCGATGCGGCGCGCCGCGCGGCCCGGGTGCGCGAGCTGCTCGCGATCTGCGGCCTCAGTCCGAATTTTGCCGACCGCTATCCGCACGAGATGTCCGGCGGCCAGCGCCAGCGGGTCGGGATTGCGCGCGCGCTCGCCCTCGAGCCCGAATTCATCATCTGCGACGAGGCCGTGTCCGCACTCGACGTGTCGATCCAAGCGCAGATCGTCAACCTGCTTGAGCATCTGCGCGAGCGCTTCGGCCTCACCTACCTGTTCATCGCCCACGATCTCTCGGTGGTGCGGCATCTCTGTCAGCGCGTCGCCGTGATGTATCTCGGCCGCATCGTCGAGCTGGCGGATTGCGACGAGCTGTTCGACAACGCGCTACATCCTTATACCCGGGCGCTTCTCGACGCCGTGCCGGTGCCGGATCCGAGTGTCGAGGCCGGCCGCAGGTTCCGACCCGTGAAAGGGGAGGTGCCGAGCCCGATCAATCCGCCGTCGGGCTGCGTGTTTCATCCGCGTTGCCCGATCGCGGTCGAAAGCTGCAGCCGGATGCGCCCGGAGCTCCGGGAGGTGCGAGCGGGCCATTGGGTGGCCTGCAGCGAGGTGCGTTAGATTCCGTTCGAGGTTCGGCGTGTCCACGAGGAACCGCCGCAGGCTTCGCCGGACATGAAGCAGAGGATGGCTGCAACGATCCATCCCAACAGGCACTGGAGGGAGGACATGATCAGGACATCAGGATTGGCGGCAGCCGGTCTCGGCACTGCTCTTTGCGTTGCCGCCGTGGTCGCGCCGGCGGCGGCGGTCGACACCCCGAAGCGCGGCGGGATACTCACGTTCATGATCCCGGCGGACGCGCCGCCGAGCTTCGACGGCCACCGCGAGACCACGTTCGCCACGGTGCATTCGGCGGCGCCGTTCTACAGCGTGCTTGTCCGGGTCAATCCCGACAACCCGTCGTCGACGACCGACTTCGTCTGCGATCTCTGCACGGCGATGCCGACGCCGACGGACGATGGCAAGACTTACACGTTCAAGATCCGCCAGGGCGTGAAGTTCCACGACGGAACGCCGCTCACCGCCTACGACGTGGCGGCGAGCTGGGAGAAGATCATCCACCCGACCGAGGGTGTTTCGAGCGCCCGCGAGAGCTACTACGTCATGGTCGACAAGGTGGAGGCGCCCGACCCGGCCACCGTGGTATTCCGCCTGAAGTTCGCGACCGGCGCCTTCCTGCCGGCGCTTGCCGATCCGTTTACCTGGATCTACGAGAAGGCGATGCTCGACAAGGATCCGCGCTGGTACGAAAAGAACATCATGGGCTCGGGCCCGTTCAAGCTTGCGGGCTACGAGATCGGCCAGTCGATCAAGGGCGTGCGCAATCCCGACTACTATCATCCGGGACAGCCTTATCTCGACGGCTTCACCGCCATCTATGCACCCAAGCAGGCGGTGCGCATCGATGCGATCCGGGCCGACCGCGCGGCGGGAGAATTCCGCGGCTTGCCGCCCTCGGCGCGCGATCAGCTGCAGCACGAGCTGGGCGACAAGATCGTCTTGCAGAGCAGCGACTGGAACTGCGGCAACGTGATCACGCCCAATCACAAGAAGAAGCCGTTCGACGACGTCCGGGTCCGGCGGGCGCTTACGCTCGCGATCGACCAGTGGCACGGGGCGCCGGCGCTTGCCAGGATCGCCAATGTGAAGACGGTCGGCGGCATCGTCTTCCCGGGCTCGCCGCTGGCCGCGACCAAGGCGGAGCTCGAGGCGCTGGCCGGATACTGGCCCGACATCGAAAAATCGCGCGCCGAGGCGAGGCGCCTCTTGAAGGAGGCGGGAGCGGAGGGGCTCGCATTCGAGCTCCTGAACCGCAACGTCGACCAGCCCTACAAGTATGTGGCCACGTGGTTGATCGACGAGTGGAGCAAGATTGGACTGCGCGTGACGCAGCGCGTGGTGCCGACAGGTCCGTGGTACGAAGCGATGCGTAGCGGCAATTTCGACGTGGTCGTCGAAGCCAGCTGCAACAGCGTGGTGAACCCGCTCCTGGACGTCCAGAAATATCTGCCGCACTCGGTCTTCACCGAGAACTACGGGAACTACGACGATCAGCCGGAGATCGATCTGTACCAGAAGATGCTGCACGAGACCGACAGCGCGAAGCAGCGCGCGCTGATGCGCGACTTCGAGAAGCGCGTGCTCGATACCGAGGCGCACGAGATGGTGATGACCTACTGGAACCGGATCGTTCCGCTGCGCTCCTACGTGAAGGGATGGAAGATCGGCCCGAGCCACTACGTTAATCAGGACTTGGCCAACGTGTGGCTCGACCAGTAGGTGGCCACCATGCCCCGTTGGCCGTCCGCAATCGCTGACGGGCATCGTGGCACGATCAGGATCGGACGCACAGGATGTACCGGTATATCGTGAACCGGGTGCTGCTCGTGATCCCGACCCTGGTCGGAGCGGCGGCGCTCGTGTTCGTGCTGATGCGTCTCATCCCGGGGGATATCTGCGTGGTCCGTCTCGGCTCCGGTGGTGCAAGCGTCGATCCACGCGCCGTCGCGCTTTGTCACGCCGAGCACGGGCTCGATCGTCCGCTGATTCTCCAGTTTCTGGACTTCGTCTGGGGCTTCTTTCGTCTCGACTTCGGGGTGTCGATGTGGTCAGGCAAGCCGGTTGCCGAAGAGATCGCGGCGCGCCTGCCGATCTCGCTCGAGATCGCCGTGGTAGCGACCGTGGTCGCCATCCTCATCGCGATCCCGCTCGGCACCATCTCGGCGTTGAAGCAGAACAGCTGGATCGACCACGTGGTGCGCACCGCCGCCATCGCGGGAATCGCAACGCCGTCGTTCTGGCTCGGGATCGTCTCGATCCTTGTCGTTCTCGATATCTCGAATGCGGTCTTCGGCGCGCCCTGGATGCCGCCAATCGACTATGTCCCGTTCTGGCAGGACCCGCTGCGCAACCTGTCGATGGTGATCCTGCCGGCGCTCACCGTCGGCTACCGCTACTCCGCCGTCACCATGCGGATGACGCGCTCGGCGATGCTCGAGGTCCTGCGCGAGGACTATATCCGGACCGCCCGGGCGAAAGGCTTGGTCGAACGGCTGATCATCAACCGGCACGCGCTCAAGAACGCGCTGCTGCCGGTCGTCACCTTGATCGGCATCGAGTTCGCCTTCCTGATCGGCGGGCTCGTGGTGACCGAGCAGGTGTTCAATGTCAACGGCGTCGGCCGCCTGTTCGTGCTGGCCGTCCAGAACCAGGACTATACCTTGACGCAGGCCCTCGTCATGCTGACGGTCGCGATCTTCGTGCTCGCCAATCTGGCGGTCGATCTGCTCTATGCGTGGCTCGATCCCCGCATCCGCTTCGGCTGAGGGGAGTCGCCGCATGGTCGATATTGCACCCCGCTACGCTCCGGTCGCCGTCGACGACGTGGCGGAGGGGCCGCGCTCGTGGCGCGCCGGCGTCATCGGCTTCTGCCGCCGCCAGCCGCTCGGCACGGTCGGCCTGGCGGTGGTGCTGGTGATGGCAGTCGCCGGCCTCTCGGCCGAATGGATCGCGCCCTACAGCCCGACGTCGAACGACTTCGCCGCCATGACCGAGCCGCCCAGCTGGGCGCACCTCATGGGCACCGACCAGTTCGGCCGCGACCTGTTCTCCCGGATCGTGTTCGGCGCCCGCACCGCGCTGATCGTGGGTTTCTGCTGCGCAATCGTAGGCGGGGTCGCGGGTCTCGTGCTCGGCGTGGCGAGCGCCTATTTCGGCGGCCGCATCGACCTCGTCCTGCAGCGCGTCCTCGACGTGGTGATGGCCTTCCCGCTGATCATCATGGCGCTCGCCGTCATCGCCATCTTCGGCAGCGGCGTCTTCAACGTGATCGTGGCGATCACCATTCCGCTCATCCCGCGTTGCGCGCGGGTCGTGCGCTCGAGCGCGCTCGCGATCCGCGAGATGCCCTATATCGATGCGGCGCGCGCCTGCGGCTTCGGCCACACGCGGATCATCCTTCGCCACATGGTGCCGAACGTGCTGGCGCCGTTCCTGATCATGCTGACCGCATTCGTCGGCCAGGCGATCCTGGCGGAGGCGTCGCTGTCCTATCTCGGCCTCGGCGTGCAGGAGCCGACGGCGGCCTGGGGCCTGATGCTGCAGGGAGGCGCCGAGGAATACGCCTCGACGGCGCCATGGATCGCCATCTTTCCGGGTATTGCGATCGCGCTCACCGTCTTCGGGTTCAGTCTGTTCGGCGACGCGCTTCGCGATGCCATAGATCCCAAGCTGCGCGATCGCTGAACCGGCGTTCTTCTCAAGTCGCGACACCATTGATGGCAAAGTCGAAGATGTGGAAGTTCCTCAAACCGCCGCGCGCAACCCGTTGAGCATACGTCTCGTTCAGCGGATAATTTAGAATGAAGGGGACACGACTTTCGGCGATGCCGCCATGGGTGCGCAACGCATGGCCGTCGAGGGCCGACAGGTCGTGCGCGGAGGGTGTCGTTCCTATGCAGGTCCCGCCATCGCTTATGACTACGACGTCGCCCTCGCGGTCGATTGGCAGATCGAACATTCGGGCAGCGGTTGTCTTGTCATGGACGGCTTCGATGCCAGGAAGCTTGCGGGCGAGCCTCATCACAGCTTCGGGTGTAGTGTGGCGGTAGCAATAGACGCGCACGAAGCTGCCGAGCGATCCATGATGCGCAACAAAATAGTCGGTGATCGGGCAGATCACCGTTGTTGCACCCTTTCCGAACTCAAGATCGGGAATCGTGTGACTTGCGGGGAACCCCGCCCCGGCACCGGTTCGCTGCTGTCGTTAGTGTCATCTCTCACTGCGGCGCCTTCGGCGCCTTGTTCGAGATGGGCTTCGGCGCCAAGAGGCGCCTCGCCCGCAACTTATTGTTCGTCAATCAGGTGGACTCTTGCAGGTCAATCACGTAGTGGTCAATCGTAGAAAAGGTGGCGTTAGCCCATCAACTCAACCTCACAGTAACCCCCCGTAGGGGGAATCACTGTGCTTCCGACGATGGTCATCTCAACCTTGACCCCCCTCGGCACATCCCTACAGCGAGCCTTGTCACAGGCTGGAGGGTGGTCAGCCTTGACCCCCCGTTTGTACGCTGGTAACCGAACCTTGCGGTTCCCATGGAACCCCTTGCGGGTTCCAGACGGTGGCGTGATCCAAGCCGTAGGGACGACCTGGCGCCCGTGGGTACTTCCCCCACTCTATTCAGGAACAGATATACCCCCGTTCCCTTGGGTATGCCCCTTTGTTCTCGATACCCCGGAACTGGATCTGGTTATCCACCCGGATCGATCCCCGACTGACGGGATTGGGATGTGCCGGGAGTTGACCTGCGACGCTATTTGTAGGGTAATAAATAGCGATGCAGGTGTCCGGGCTTTAGGTTGGTCTGGCTCCTTTTCTTGGTTGCCCCAGCGTCAACTGGGTTCTTCTTCTCAGGGTCTTGTCGGGGGTTCGGATCTAACAGTCCGGCCCCCGCTTCATATCAAGCGGCGTTTGGCTGTTCAGTAGCCGCAGCAACGGCCTGATCTACGGCGAAGCGCACGGTCTTGGCGATTGACCAATCCTTGCGCTTGGCCAGGGCCTTTAGAGCCTTTGCCTGTTCCTTCGAGAAGGCCACGGACGTGATCTGATTTACTTTCTCGTGCATCGGTCGTCCTTTCTTTCCTTTCCCTATTTAGCAAGTTGCAGAATCCCAAACGACATCAGACATTTGCGCCTAGCACGTCCGATTCATGAGTGGGTTCGGGGGAATTTAGCGGGGGCAGAAACGCCGCCGAACACGTCATCATCAATATCGGACGGAATAATAGCACATCCACCACTGCGGGTAAAGCTGAAATTATTCGCGGCGGTCCCTCACCGCCTCCTCGACCGCCGCTGCGATCCGAGCTTTGCTGATAGCGAACGCCTCGGCGTCTACGTCAATCCCGATGAAGTA
>Ga0137372_10006543_pt1 | contig 11303 bp, 10 predicted proteins | sample SagtaG_6_FD_104911 | JGI IMG/M metagenome (GOLD analysis project Ga0137372, IMG submission 104911) | Vadose zone soil microbial communities from Sagehorn Ranch, Mendocino, California, USA - Sage1_R_60_16 metaG | ecosystem: Environmental > Terrestrial > Soil > Vadose zone | place: USA...
CATCCGGCGCGGAGGACCCCGATAGCGCGCGCGCAGTCCCTGATCACCCGGTCCTGGGCGCGGCCCCGCGCGGCCGCTTCGGGGTTCCGGCAGCGAGATCGAGCCCCGTCGCGTCGCTGCCGAGCCCCAGCTCGCGCGCGACGTGCGCGAGCACCAGTTCGTCGTATTCCGGACGCGCGCGTTCGTATACGTCCGCGACGCGGCCGAAGCTCAGTCCAACGACGCCGTCAGCTGACGCCGGCAAGGAGGAAGGCCCGGGTCTCCTTGAGCATCTCGCGCGCGATCACGAGGCGCTGGATCTGGTTCGTGCCCTCGTAGATCTGCGTGATCTTCGCGTCGCGCATCATCCGCTCGACCGGATACTCCTGGATGTAGCCGTAGCCGCCGAGGACCTGCACCGCGTCGGTCGTGACCTCCATCGCGACGTCGGTGCAGAAGAGCTTCGACATCGCGGAGAGCTTCGTCAGCTCACCGCCCTCCTGGCCCTCATCGATGAGTTGCCCCACCTTGTAGAGGATGCCGCGCGCCGCTTCGCACTTGGTCTCCATGTCGGCGAGCATCGCGGCGATCAGCTGGTGCTGGGCGATCGGCTTCCCCATCGTCTCGCGTGAGCGGGCGTACTCGAGCGCGTAATCGGTCGCGCCCTGTGCGAGCCCGAGCCCCTGGGCGCCGATCCCCGGACGCGAGCGGTCGAGGATGCGCATCGCGATCCGAAACCCTGCACCCTCCTCGCCGAGCAGGTTTGCCGCCGGGATCCGGCAGTCGTTGAAGAAGATCTCGCCCGTAGTCGAGCCCTTGATGCCCATCTTCGGCTCGATCCGCCCAACCTCGAATCTCGGCGAGTCCGCCTCGACGACGAACGCGGAGATGCCGGAGTGCCCAGCGTCGGGATCGGTCTTCGCGAACACGACGTAGACCGAGGCGACGCCGGCGTTCGTGATGAAGCGCTTGCTGCCGTTGAGGACGTACTCGTCGCCCTCGCGGCGTGCGGTCGTGCGCATGGCGGCGCTGTCGGAGCCGGATCCCGGCTCCGTGAGCGCGTAGGCGGCGAGCCACTCGCCCGACGCGAGCTTCGGCAGGAACCGCTGCTTCTGCTCGTCCGAGCCGGCGAGCTTGATCCCGAGAGAGCCGAGCTCCTGGACCGCGATGATCAGGCCGCTGGTCGCGCACACCTTCGAGAGCTCCTCGATCGTCACGAGCGTGAGGAGCGCGCTGGCGCCGATGCCGCCGTGCTCCTCGTCGTACATGATCCCGAAGAGCTCGTTCTCGCGGTACAGGTCGACCACGTCCCAGGGGAACTCGGCGCTCTTGTCGATCTCGGCCGCCCTCGGCGCGATCCGTTCCCGCGCGAGGGTGCGCACCAGGTCGCGGATGTCGCGCTGCTCGTCGGTCAGCGGATCGAGGACGCTCATTCGAGGGTGGAGTCTAGACCGGCGCCTGCCGATATCCCGGGCATGGTCATTCCCGCGCGGATCCTCACACTCGTGATCGCCGCCGCCGGCATCGCCTGCGCCGCAATGACGCTGCTGCTGGTCGCCGGGCGCACGTAGAAGTCCGCAGTCCGGATCAGCGCCGCCGCCGATGGACTGGCCGCCGCGCGCGAGCAGCATCCTCCGCATGCAATTCGTCAGGAGGACTCCCATGAAGCGCACGCTCATCGCGGCCGCTTTCGCCGCCCTGGCCGTCGCCGCTACCGCCCTCGCGGGATCGCCGACGGTTCACGTCACCATCCGCCACCAGGTCAAGGGTTGCCACTCGTGGTCGGTCAACGGCAACGCATTCAAGGCTGCGCAGGCGGTCAAGATCACCCGCGGCTCGTCGATCGTCTTCAAGAACACCGACATGATGCCGCACAAGCTCACCCAGCTGAGCGGGCCGAAGCTCGTGCTCGGCAAGGCCGCGAACATGAACAAGATGTCCGCGACGTTCAAGCTGACGTTCACGAAGGCCGGCATCTACAAGCTCGGCACGGCCGCCGGCGAGGACTACTTCAAGGGCATCAAGACCGTCGGCGAGGACAATGTCCTCCGGCTGACGGTACGCGTGTCTTAGCGCAGACAGACCTCACTCGTCCTCCCTGCGCTGATCGGTAAGGCCGCCTCCCGGCGGCTTTACCTGTTATGGGCGACCGACTCGACGTTGTGACCGTCGGGATCGAGCACATAGGCGCCGTAGTAGCCGGCGTGGTACTGCGGCCGCTCGCCCGGGTCGCCGTTGTCGCGGCCGCCGGCGGCGAGCGCGAGCCGGTAGAACTCGTCCACGGTGGCATTGTCGGCCGCCAAGAAAGCGAGATGCACGTTCTCGGTCTGTTGCTCGCCGGCGACGAATGTGAACGAGCCGTTGCCGGTCCCGAATCGAACGCGGTCCGCCGCGTCGAAGACGAGGCGCAGGTTGGCTGGTGAGGCAACCGCTTCGTAGAAGGCCCGCGCGGCGGCGACGTCCTGGGTGCGCAGCCAGAGATGGTCGAGCCCTGCCGGCGCCGAGATGTGATGGTGGACCGCCTCGACGCTGTTGCCGTCGGGGTCGAGGACGAAGCCGCCGTAATACGTCTCGTGGTACTGCGGCCGCAGGCCGGGCTCCCCGTCGCTCCGGTAGCCGGCGTCGACGAGCTTCTGCCACCACGCGTTGACCGCGGCCCGGTCGGGGGCGCCGAACGCAACGTGCAGCTGCCGCGTCACCGGTACGCCCGCGCTGATCGAGAAGTCGCCCCACTCGACGAAGTCGCCGTCGTGGGTCGGGTCCCCGAGCGCGACTGCGTAGAAATCGCGGCTCGCGTGAAGATCGGAAACGCGAATTGTGACGTGGTCGAACATGCGTAGATTCTCTCCGACACGTGATTCTCGAAAACGGCCTCATCCGCACGCTCGACCCGCAGGTGCCGACTCAGCGCGCGCTGGCGATCGCCGGCGAATGGGTTGCGGGCGGGGTCGGTGTCCACGAGACCGCACTTGCGTCACCGGACGTGCTCGACCTCGGCGGACGGGTGGTCCTCCCGGGCTTCACCGACTCGCACGTCCACTTCCCGACCTGGGCGCTCGCCCAGAGCGAGGTGAAGCTCGACGGTTGCAGCTCGCTGGCCGAGGCGCTCGACCGCGTCCGCGCCGCAGAGGCAAAGCCGGATGCCTGGCTACGCGGCTACGGATGGCGGAACGGCGACTGGAGCGACGGCCGGGAGCCGACGAAGGGTGACCTCGATGCGGTCACAGGCAACACACCGGCAGCGCTGATCGCCAAGGACTACCACTCGCTGTGGCTCAACACGGCTGCGCTTGCGGCGGCCGGCGGCGACCTCGAGGTGGAGGGCGGCGTGGTCGAGCGCGACGCGGGCGGCGAGCCCACGGGCGTGCTGCGCGAGGAGGCGGCGTGGCGCTTCAAGGAACGGCACATGGTCGTCCCCGACGAGGAATACCTCGACGCAATGCGCACCGGTGTCCACCTTGCGAACGCGCGTGGGGTGACGGCGGTGCACGACAAGGACGGGTGGCTCGGCGCACTGGGGCTGTGGCAGCAGCTCGCCGTCGCCGGAGCCCTCTCCCTGCGCGTCTGGCAGTCGATCCCGCACGACCGCCTCGACGAGGCTCGCGGGCTCGGCCTGCGGTCGGGGTTCGGCAATCCACTCCTCAGGCTCGGCTACCTGAAGGTCTTCATGGACGGCACGCTCGGCTCGCAGACGGCATGGATGCTGGACCGGAGCGGCGTGCAGATCACGAGCGGCGACGAGCTCGCCGAGATCGTCGGTCGAGGCGCCGAGGCCGGCTTTCCGGTCGCCGTGCACGCGATCGGCGACCGCGCTAACCGCGAGGCGCTCGACGCGTTCGAGCAGACGCGCGACCTGTGGCAACCGCGTGGGCTGAGGCAGCGGATCGAGCACGCGCAGCTGCTCGCGCCGGAGGACCTCCCCCGCTTCGCGGAGCTCGGCGTCGCCTGCTCGGTGCAGTTCTCCCATGCGCCGTCGGACCGCGACCTCGCCGACCGTTTCTGGGCGGGCAAGACGGACGGCGCGTACGCCTTCCGCTCGCTGCTCGACTCCGGCGCCGTGGTCGTCAACGGCAGCGACGCGCCGATCGAGGAGCTCGACCCGCTCGCGGGCATTCGCGCAGGGGTGCGGCGCACCATCGACCAGCGCGGCGCTTGGCACCCCGAGCAGGCAGTCACCGTCGACGAGGCGTTCCATGCGACCTCGGTCGCGCCCGCGTGGCTCGCGGGCGACGAGCGCCGGCGCGGCAAGCTCATCCCCGGCCAGTACGCCGACCTCGTCGTCCTCGACCGCGACCCATGGGGCGACCTCGACGCCCAGGTCGTCGCCACGATGCTCGCCGGCCGCTGGGTGCATAACCCGCCGCCCTGGGATTGACTCACGGGGGAAACCATGTTTCCCCCGTGAGCCCCCTTCTTCCTCGCGCTACACATCCGACGCCACTTGGCCTCCCGCCGGGCAAAGCCCGGCTCCGGCCGCAGCCGCCACCCGTCCCTGACGGGCATGTCCGGGGACAGTCCCTCGAAGGTCTCCGTCGCGCGGCAGGACGATCCCGCGCGACGGTTCGGTTCCGCAAGGTTCGCTGTGGTTTGCCACGATTCGCGCGAACTTTTCTCGAGGAGGAGCCATGCAGGCAGCAGGAACGGGCCCCGACCGGTTGCGCAGCGAGGCGGTCGGCCTCCCGCAGGTTCTCTTCCAGTCGATCACGCACATGGCGCCGGGCGCCGCGATCGCGTTCTCGATCTACCTCTCGATCGTCTACGCCGGCCCGGTTGTGCCGCTCTCGGTGCTGCTGGCCCTGATCGGCTGCATGCTCGTCGCGAGCTCGATCGGCCAGCTCGCCAAGGAGATGCCGTCGGCCGGCGGCCTCTACTCGTACGTCGCGAACTCGCTCGGCCCGCAAGCGGGCGTCTTCGTCGGCTGGTGCTACCTGCTCTTCCAGCCGCTGGTCGCGCCGCTGCTGTTCCTGATCTTCGCCTGGGCGACGCGCGACGTCGTCGCGGCCGACCACCACGGCCTGCACTGGCACTACAGCGGCCAGTGGTGGATCTGGGTCGTGCTCTCGGCGTCGATCGTCTTCTTCCTCACCTACCGCGACGTGCGGCTCTCGACGCAGGCGGGCGTGATCCTTGGCATCTTCGAGATCGTCGTGTTCGTGGCCCTGTCGGCCTGGATGCTTCTGTCGAACACCGGCCGGCTCACCCTGCAGACGTTCAACCCAACGCACGCGCCCGGAGGCACGTACAGCGGCGTCTTCAAGGGGATGGTCTTCGCGGTGCTCGCCTTCATCGGCTTCGAGTCGTCGGCGCCGCTCGGCGAGGAGGCCAAGAACCCGCGCTGGACCGTGCCGCGCGCGGTCGTGCTCTCGGCCTTCCTGATCGGGGTCTTCTATCTGTTCTGCTCGTACGCCTGGGTGATCGGGACCGGCTTCGGCGACTTCACGAAGGTCGCGACCAGCTCGGCCAACCCGTGGCGCGACCTCGGCATCATCTTCTGGGGCGGCGGCTGGGTGCTCGTGTTCTTCGCGATCATCAACTCGGCGCTCGCCAACTCGAACGCCGGCGCAACTGCGGCGTCACGCGTCCTCTACTCGCTCGGCCGCAGCGGCGTGCTGCCCCGCGCGTTCGGGAAGACGCATCCGGTGCACAAGACACCGCACGTGGCGATCATCTTCCAGACGGTGCTCGGCCTCGCCGTAGCGCTGCTGCTCGGGTGGAAGTACTCGCCGCTGATCGCGTTCTCGATCATCGCGACCGCGGTGACGATCGTCGTGATCGCCGTCTACATCATCGTCTGCCTGGCGACGGTCGCGTACTTCGGCAGGCGGGGCGACTACAACCCGTGGACGCACTGGGTGGCGCCGCTGCTCGGCGCCGCCGTCTTCATCCCACCGCTCTACTACCAGTACTTCCCGCTGCCTGCGTACCCGATCCGGTACGCGGACTGGGTGGCGCTGGGCTGGGTCGGCGCGGGTGTGTTGCTCGTCGCGTTCGCACCGCGGCACATCCTCGACAACGTCGACCAGCTGTTCGAGGGCGAGACACCCGTCGGCATCGCCGGGCCGGACATCCCGCCGCCGGAGCCGGCGCCCACCCCCGCCTGATGACCGTCGCAGCCGAGCACGTCGTTTCGCGGGACGAGGTGGTCTGGGCCTTCGGCCCAGACCTCCGTCCTGTGCTCGAGGTCGATCCAGGGACAGTGGTCACGCTGCAGACCAACGACTGCTTCACCGGGCAGATCCGAACGGAAGACGATCTCGTCACGGAGATCGACTTCGATCGCGTCAACAGCGCGACGGGGCCGATCGCCGTGCGCGGCGCGGAGCCCGGCGACTCGCTGGTCGTCGAGCTGCTCGAGGTGCGGCCCGACGACCGCGGCTTCGCGACGCTGATCCCCGGCATGGGCCAGCTGATCGACCAGGTGCGCTCGCCGCTGACGCAGGTCTTCCGCGTCGAAGGCGACACGATCCACATGTCCGACCGAATCTCGTTCCCGCTGCGGCCGATGGTGGGGGTGATCGGCGTCGCCACCGGAGGCGAGACGCTGACGAACGGCTTCGCGGGGACGCACGGCGGCAACCTCGACAACCACCTGCACGGCCCCGGCGCCACCGTTTACCTGCCCGTTCGCCAGCCCGGCGGGATGCTCGCGATCGGCGACATGCACGCGTCGATGGGCGACGGCGAGGTCTGCTTCACCGGCGTCGAGATCTCCGGCGAGGCGACGGTCCGCGTCGGCCTCCTGAAGGGCAAGCAGGGCACCTGGCCGGTGACGGAGCTGGCCGACCGCTGGGTCGTGCACGGGACGGCCGGGGCCGACTTCATGGAGGCGCTCGACCGGGCCTGCGAAGAGGGAGCCCGCTTCCTCGTCGACCAGTGGGGCTTCTCGATGGAGGAGGCATTCGTCTTCCTCTCGGTCGCCTGCGACGCGAACATCTGCCAGGCCTGCCGGCCGCAGCCGTTCTCGACGATCGCACGCATTGCGATCCCCAAGATCGCAGCTGCACCGAAGCCTTTTTCGTAGGCGATCGGTTTTGCGTTCGTTTTACCCGCGGCGTACGCGCCGCTGGCGCAGCGCGGGGATGCTCCGGACGTCCCACCTCGATCCCTGGAGGAACCTCGAATGAAACTCCGCCCAGTTCTCATCGCTCTCGCATTCGCCGCCGCAACGCTCGCGGTGATCGCAACGTCCGCGAGCGGCGGCACCCGCGCTCGGCTCTACGTCTTCAACGGCGAGCTCCAGAGCACCAGCTCGAGCGCCGTCCAGCTGAAGGTCGAAGGGGGCAACCGCGCTGCCCTTCGCGCTTTGATTGGCCAGAGCCAGGATCAGTCGTTCGCGATCGGCGACCAGACGGAGATCCTCGTCTGGGTGAACGGCGTCCCTCACGTCGGCGCGCTCGGCGATCTCGCCCAGGGTGACTTCGTCAGCGTCCGCATCCGCGCGGCCGCGGGCGCCTCGCTCTCGGAGATCGAGGCCGCCGACGCGAAGGTCGTCGCCGACCGCGGGGCGAACCCGACGAAGGCCGGCGGCGCGCTCTTCCTGTTCGTCGGCACCGTCGCCGGCGGACAGTCGGGTGACCACATCGCGCTGCACGTCACGAGTGGCAACTGGCGTGGCCTGCACGTGATGCTCGGGCAGGCGCTCGACCAGACGTTCACCTACGACGACTCGACGATCTTCCTGCTCTGGCAGGGCAGGGTCCCAACCGTGATCGAACCGTCGCAGCTGAAGGCGGGCGACAGGATCACCATCCGCGTCCGCGCGCCTCGTGGCGACACGCTCGCGCAGGTCGAGGCCGTCGCCGCCGCGCACGTCGGCGACCACGAGCCCGGCAACCCGCAGACGCAGTCCTAGCGCCCGAAGATTCGCCGCCGCCCAGGCCGCCGCGCCCGCACCGGGCGCGGCGGCACGTCGGTCCGCCCGACGATCGCCCGGGGGACTGAATCGGTCAGCCAGCGGGCGAGCTCCGAATCGCCGACCGCCGCGGCGGCGCTGCTGAGGCCGACGACGCGGATCCCCGGCATGTGCGCATCGCTGGCGATCAGGTGAGCGAGCCTGCGCTCGAGCAGCGCCTCGGAGCACGAGCGCGCCCGCCCACCGATCCGCCCGTCCACCGATGCCGCAGTCAATTGCACGAGCGCCCCGGTCGCTACGAGCGGCTCGAGCAGCTCGGGCCGGGCCTGCACCTCGGGGTTTCGCTCCGGATGCGCGAGCACCGGCACGAATCCGGCTGTGCGGAGCCGGAAGAGCCGGTCGCCGAGCTCGAGCGGCCAGCCGTAGTAGGGCGTCTCGACGAGCAGGTAGCCGGGGTTCCCTCCCAGTCCGAAGCGGCGCAACTCATCAGCCGGCCGATCGAGCTCCGCGAGGTCGAGCTCCGCGCCGCCGCGGATCTCGACGATGCCGGCAGCGGCATCCTGCAGCGCCGCCAGCGCGGTCTCCATCTGATCGGTCGTAGTCCGATAGTCGAATCGGACGTGCGGCGTGCCGGCCAGCACCTCGGTCCCGTCTGCCGCCGCCGCACGGCAGATCGAAAGAGCCTCGTCGAGGTCCGCGGCCCCGTCGTCGAGGCCCGGCAGGACGTGACTATGTAGATCGATCACAGTGCGGCGAACGCCAGGAACAGCTCGCGCGCCGCGAGGATCCCGACCGGGACGTACTCGGCGACGAGCCGCTCGTTCGGCGAATGGATCTGCGAGTCCGGGAGACCGAAGCCGGTGATCACCGTCGGGATCCCCTTGCTCGCCAGCGCGGGCACGATCGGCAACGTCCCGCCGCTGCGGATCAGCGCCGGGCGGACGCCGAGCGCCCGCTCGAATGCGTCCAGCCCGAGCTGAATCGCCTTCGCGTCCGGCGAGACGAGCCCGGGCGGCGAGGAGCCGAGCAGCGTCACCTCGAGCTCGGCTCCTGCCGGCGCCGCCTCCCGCAGCACACGCTCGACCTCGGGCACGATCTCGTCCACCTTCTGCCCGGGCGCGAGGCGGATCGAGACGTTCGCGACAGCCTCGACGGGCAGCACCGTCTTCTGCAGCTCGGGTGAGCCGCCGGCGATCCCGTTCACGTCGACGGCCGGCTCGGCGAACGTGCGGAGATAGAAGTCGTCGGCCGCGCGCGCATCCTTCGGCCGGGCGCCCTGGTCGCTCAGCTCGTCGGCGCCCGCGGGCAGCAGCCGCCAGCCGGCCAGCTCCTCCTCGGTCGGCGCCACGACGCCCTTGCGGAGCGGCTCGGCGAGCGTCCCGTCGTGCGCGACGAGCGCGTCGAGTGACTGGATCAGCGCGTGGAGAGCGTTGAGCGCAGCCCCCCCGAACATCCCCGAGTGCATGTCCCGCTCGCCCGTGCGAAGGACGAGATGGAAGTACGCAATCCCACGGGTCGCGATATTGAACGCTGGCAGGTCGCGCCGGATCATGCCGCTGTCGAAGATCACCGCGGCGTCGGCGCCGCGCTCATCCGCCTCGAGGAACTCGACGATCGAATGGCCGCCCGTCTCCTCCTCGCCGTCGCAGCAGAAGCGAACGTTGACGGGCAGCTCGCCCGACTGCGCAAGCTGGCGCGCCGCCGCGAGCAGCATGTAGAGCTGGCCCTTGTCGTCGACCGCCCCGCGCGCGTACAGATAGTCGCCGCGGATCTCCGGCTCGAACGGGTCGCTCTCCCAGAGCGCGAGCGGGTCGGGCGGCTGAACGTCGAAGTGGCCGTAACAGAGGACGGTCGGGGCGCTCTCGGGGTTGCTCGACGCGCGCACTTCGCCGATCAGGAGCGGATGCCCGTGCCAGTCCACGACGTCGGCCTCGCCACCGGCGTTCCGGATGAGGTCGCGGACCCATTCGGCGGCGCGCTGCACATCGGCCGCGTGCGTCGTGTCGGCGCTCACGGACGGGATCCGCAGGAACTCCGCCAGCTCGTCGAACCACGCGTCGGTCGCCATCGGCGAGAGGCTACAGACGGGGACTTAGTCCGCGAGCGGACTAAGTCCCTGACTTACGCAACGTCGCGGAGCTTCTGGCTGTCGGCGAGCGCGCGGAGCTTCTTCAGGCCCTGGTTCTCGATCTGGCGGATGCGCTCGCGCGTGACCTGGAACGCACGCCCGACCTCGTCGAGCGTCCGCGGCTGCTCGCCGTTCAGGCCGTAGCGCAGCTCGAGCACGCGCCGCTCGCGGTACGTGAGCATGCCGAGGCACTTGGTGAGCGCCCGCGCGCGGAACGCTGTGTCGGCGGCCTCGTCGGGGAGCGGCGCATTCTCATCCTCGATGAAGTGCCCGAACTCGGACTCTTCCTCGTCGCCGACAGGCTTCTCGAGCGAGACGGGCGTCTGCGACGTCCGGCGGATCGACTCGACCTCCTCGATCGTTATGTCGAGGTCGTCCGCGATCTCGATGTTGGTCGGCTCGCGGCCCTGCTCGGCCCGCAACTTGCGCTCCGAGCGCATGATCTTGTTCAGCTTCTCGACGACGTGCACCGGCATGCGGATCGTCCGAGCCTTGTCGGCGAGCGCGCGTGCGACCGCCTGGCGGATCCACCAGGTCGCGTAGGTCGAGAACTTGTAGCCCTTGCGCCAGTCGAACTTCTCCGCGGCGCGAACGAGCCCGATCGTCCCCTCCTGGATCAGATCGAGGAACGGCAGGCCCTGGTTCCGGTAGCGCTTCGCGATCGAGACGACGAGGCGCAGGTTCGCCTCGACCATCTCCTGCTTCGCGCGGTGATCTCCGCGCTCGATCCGCTTCGCCAGCTCGACCTCCTGGGCGGCGGTGAGCAGATCGACCTTGCCGACGTCCTTCAGGAACAGCTGCAGCGAGTCGGTCGAAAACTCGAGCTCGGCCGGCTCCTCGATCTCGTCCGTCGACATCGCGTCGAGGGCGCTGTAGAAGTCGGCCTGGGCCGCCGCCGCATCCTCGTCGAGTGGAGTCGCCTCCTCAGCCTCGGCTTCGTCGCGAGCCGGTTCGGGCTCCTCGTCGAAGTCCGGTCCCGCGGCCACCACGTCCTTCGCGCTCATGGGCTCCCTCTCAGCCGGCGCTGCCTTGTCTACGAAGCCGCCGTCACAACGAGCGGATGCGGAACCATCGCATCGGCGCCGGACGGACGCCATAGGCCGAGCGGCTCATCTTTGCATCCGGTTAGACCCATTTGCAACCAGTCTTTGCAAGAGCCTGTTCGCCTCTCGTCCGAGCGGCCGGTGCGGGCCGAGCGCCCGCGCCTGCCTGAACTCGGCGATGCCCAGGTTCGCCTGGCCGATCCAGACGAGCAGGAGCCCGAGGTGGTAGCGAACCGACTGGCTCTGCGGGAACCGGCGCACCAGCGGGCCGAGCCGCGAGAAGGAGGCAGAGAGGTTGTCC
>Ga0137372_10006551_pt1 | contig 11294 bp, 11 predicted proteins | sample SagtaG_6_FD_104911 | JGI IMG/M metagenome (GOLD analysis project Ga0137372, IMG submission 104911) | Vadose zone soil microbial communities from Sagehorn Ranch, Mendocino, California, USA - Sage1_R_60_16 metaG | ecosystem: Environmental > Terrestrial > Soil > Vadose zone | place: USA...
AGGTAGGAGACTCCTTGCTATGCGCGAGAATTCCGAGCAAATAACGAGCAAATTGCTCCATCAGGGTCTTTGGCAATCTGCCGTACTGCTTATCAGAAATGGGACACAAGAAGTAGATCCAGGCTCAAAAGCAGGCACTTCCGTCCCGATTTACATAAGCAAAACTCAATTTGCCTAACACCCTGCTGTAGGCTCTGCGCCTTCCTGTCAACAAGCCCAGGGCCTCGTCGGTGTAGCCACGCAGGTCCCTCGTTCTGCGCAAGCCAACTGCATTGAGAAAGAGTAACGTGAGCAACAAACTGCGTTGAGAGCGCAAAGAAGGAGAGAGATGTGGATGGGTAGTCTGGGTCAAACAGGGGGCAATCACAGTTTCTAAGTGGGCAAGCAGCCCGGTCTCTTGAACAGCGGCGACCAGGAGCAGTCCACCAGCACCGTCTTGCCAGTACCGTTCAGATGTTGAGCTGTGGTCCTGATTTTTTTCCCATCCGAGCGGGTTGCCTTTCCAAGCCATGCGCCGCACGGATGCGATTGAGATGGGTGATGCTGACCAGTACACCGAAGTGGGCGTTCAGCTCTTTCTGCAGAGAGGAGCTTGGCAGGCTTGGCTCCTCGCGACATCTGGCTTCAAGCCACTCTCGGATGGGCTGGTGCACCTTGGCAATGTACCCGTGCCTCCCATCGTGCAAGGCTGCCTCTCCTTGTGTGCGGAACTGTTGAAACCAGCGGTAGGCGGTGGATCGACTGATCTGGACCGAGGCCTCGGTGGCCGCTTCTTGCCAGGAGCGTCCTGCTTGCATGAGATCAATCACCTGCCTTTTTGCTTTCCTTCGTTGCTCGTTGTCCATGCGCGGCTCCTCGCCCATCGATGATGCTGGGTAAAGTCAAATGGTTCGAAGTGGTTGTCTTGCATGTGCGGCACCGTCTCATAGGCATTCAAGCGTGCGGCATGCTGGACATCCACGCCAAATCCCATCTCCCGGAGTTCTCGACCACTTGCGCACTCCCAGAGGATGGTGTCCAGATCATCTCGAATGTGCACAAATGCTCCTTCGCACACACGAGCTTCAGGGGATTTCTCGTACCACAGATAGGACAAGATGGCCCCCGCCCCCAGGTAGTCTTCAACGGCAATGCGCAGTTCACCGTCCTCTGATGGGATTTTCCACCGTTCTCCACAAGCGATCACCGTGACTGAGAGGTTCCCTTGCTCAAGAAGCACCGAGACCGCTGCTGCCACGGCTTTGGCATTGACCAACGCTCCGACCAACAGGCAGGGAACCTGACCGGCATAGCGACTACAGGTTGCGCCATTGGGCGAGGCCAGCACCACGCGCGTCCCAGTTTCCAGGTGCAGGTAGGTTGCAGAGGAGAGCGAAAAGCGCCCTCGTTCGGGTACATCTCGGCGAGAGACGGCAGCCTCACTCCCGATCTGCTGGGCAAGTGCTGCGGCATCCTCCGCAGGGGAGCAGGGATAGATGAGGCCTCCGTAATGGACAGCAGTGACAACGGCGGTGGAAAAGCTCAAGGTATCGACGATCACGAGGATATCTCCCCGCTCTGCAGCTTGACGGACCCCGTGTCGTCCCCAATCGAGCCGACAGCGGTAGGGATGTTGCGTGTACAATGCTTGCTCCTGTCTCTCTGTGGTGGTGAAAAAGAACCACGTCATTGTACCAGAGGAAAGCATCTCAGTCTAGATGGGCAAGCTTCTCTTCTTCTTTGCCTAACTCCCTGTCAGTATGGTTGTAAATGTCAGAATTAAATGGCTCATGGCCACTCTTGATACTGGTGGCGAAGTCGACTTTCGAAGAGACGTTCTATTTTTCTCAAGCACCAAAGGTGGTTGATATTCCCCACTGAGAAGAGAAAAATGACATATTTTGTGATATTTTTCCCACTTTTTGACTTCGCCACCAGTATCACTCTTGGGGCATACAGGTTGCTTGCTCATTGTGGCACATGGTTTCTTCTGAGAAGTTTCCTTCCAGGAGAAGCCTGTCAGGCGGTTTCGGCAAAGAAGCTTTCTTATGTGTTCCTCTCATTTTGGGGAGCAAGCAGGCAGTATGCCCCAAGAGTGATACTGGTGGCGAAGTCGAAGACTCCATCTCAGGCCGCTTGCTCCATGACCCGCTTAAAGGCAGAGGTGCGGGTCTGTTCCGGCGCTTCTCCCCGCAGCCAACTCATCAATTGAATGACATTGACGGCGGTAGCAATAGCCACATGACCCAGATGGGTTTTGCGCAGACCGATATAGCGCGAGCGTCGCAATCCCATCGTGCGCACTGCTTGAGAATGGGTCCCTTCAATGCCTGCTCGATGGCGATAGGTGTCCTTGAACTCATTCGTCTCCTCCCGCTTGCGTGCTGCAAAAAGCGCCTGCATCTGCTCCCTTGGGTGCAAGGTGAGCGTGCGGCGAGTGGTTCCCGTACAGGAGGCCCGAGCGGGACAGACCTTACAGTCGCTTTGAGAAAACTTCACCTTGATGAGCGATTTGCCTGCATCCTGGACGGGTGTCCAGCTCGAACTGGTCCGGCCCTGTGGACAGGTGACCGTCTCGGCTTCCCAATCGATGGAGAAGTGCGTGAGGTCATAGCCGGTCTCTGCTTGATACCAGTGCGTTTTGAGAGTAGGGCCAACCAGGTCCACCCCATAGTGGGATACGGCAACGATTCGTGCAAAAGTGGGCCATTTGACCAGGAACTCATAGTATTCACTCACCAACCACCAGAAATGCGACGGCATGATAAGGTTTGAGACGAAAGGTCGTTCCACGTGTCGCACCTCTGATGTGGGAGACCGCCAGAACGATGAAACCCTGGTAATACAACAGATTATGACGGAACGGGTGCACCGCAGATACTACAAAAGCGCGCCTTGGGGATACGTTGCTCATGTCCACAGGGCAACAGGCGTGGAACGTCAGAGAGAATAGGAGTGGGAGCGAGGGGTACGGCCAGCACATCCGAGTGTTCATCCGCTCCGGTTGGCTCCACTGATACGGAAGGCATCGTATCAGGTTGAAGTCTCTCCTGCCTGCTCTCTACTGTCTCATCAGAGCCTGGTTCGGTCTCCAGATCAGCAAAGTAGTCGAGCAAGAGTCGATGGAGGAAGATATAGCCGCCTCCGACCTTGCGGAGCAGAACACGCTCAGCAGCGTAATCCAGAAAACGTGTGTAGTTCCAAGGCATATCTCCAGCGTGCCACACGAACACTCGTAGGGCAATATGTTGAATGCAAGCGATTCCACCATTAGATAGTCCGAGAGTTACTCCAAAGAGTAGCCCTCCTATCAGTCCGAAAGGTAATTCGAAGTTTGGTGTAACGAAGGACCAAGTAATAAGACCGAAAAGTAGCCCAATGATTAGTCCACCTCCCAGCCCAATAATTATACTGTTGCGTGCAGAGCGTCGAATTCCTTGATTAGGAGTGATGAGGGTCCGCTTATCCAGTGTTTCGCTGGACAATCCACCAGCTAACCGGCCAATCAGTTCGAAGATGAATCCTGCTATTAATCCGAAGATTAACCCAAATAGGATTCCAGAAGACAGATCTTGGTCATTCAGTCCAAAAAAGAGTCCAGCGATCAATCCGAAGATCCCTGCAACTCTCAATGATTCGAAGCTCACCAATCTCTTCCAGATATTCATCCACAGCCAAATAACAACTTCCACGGGCTTTCTTTCGGTCTCCATTCGATTAGTTAGCCCGAAAAATAGCCCGCTGAGCAACCCAACGGGCAGCCCGATAAACAACATCAATATCAGCCAGGCTCGTAACGCAGGTAGCAATGAGCTATATATATCTGTGAAGACACTGGGTACTATCAAGAACAAGAATAATAATCCCGTAAGTAGCAAACTAACCAGCCCCCCAACCAACCCGACAAGCAGGCTATTACGTGCAGAACATTGTGTCCCTTGGTTAGGGGTGACGAAGTTCTGTTCATCCAGCGTTCCGCTCGACAATTTTGCGTCTGACTCGCTGATCCTGCCTCTGATCAACCTACTACTTAATCCATAAATTAGCCCATGGAGCAGTCCGAAGAGCAGTCCGAAGAGCAGTCCGAAGAGCAGTCCAGCGATCACCCCCTGGTACAGTCCCCTAAGCAGTCCAGCGATCAATCCTACCTGCAGCCCAACAACCGATCCACCTGCCAGCCCAACGAGTATGCTATTACGCACTGAATACTGTATTTTTTGCTGAGGAATAATAATGATCTGCTTATCAAGCATTCTACTCGATGATGACTTATTAGCTAGCTTACCAATTGTGTCTCCAACCAATCCAATGACCACCCCATAGATCAATATCAAAGATATTATAGAAAAGAGTAATATTTTCAAATTATCGAGGCTTAACAGTCCAAAGTGTTTTAAGGGTAAATAGAAGGGTAAATAGAACAGCAGTCCGAAGGATAGACCAAAGAGAAGCGCAATCCTCAGAAATTCCGTCTTCACTAATCCTCTCCACATACTGCTCCAGGACCAAACAATAACCTCAGTAGGCTTTATTTCTCCTTCAATGTGGCTGGTCAATCCAACAAATAGTCCAAATAGCAGGCCTAAAAATAGTAAGTCTAAAAACAGTGAGCCAGCAGACAAGCTGGACTGCAAACTACTCAGTTGTAGGAAGGACAATGCGAGGAGGAGACAGCCAATCAGTCCACTAACCAGCCCAATACCTAACCGAACAACAATACTGTGGAGCCGTCGCAGTCGGCCCTCTGGAAGCCAATTTGGTTGCATTTGTTCAATGTAGAACTCCATTTGGCTGTGCTGCGCTAACCGCCCTGCTAGCCATGTTAACCACCGGATAGTTTGGTGTGAACTATAGTAGATGTCACTCCCTCGTCGGTGAAGCGTGTGCTCAACATAGTCAGCAAGCACCTGCCATCGTGTCGTCGGGACACCCATCACGTCTTTGACCGATTTCCCGGCATAGGCCTGGGTCAGTACACTGAGCATCAGTGGCGAGGTCGCGAGCTCTTGGAGCTTTGGATCATTCCGAAGTACGACGCGCACAGGCTCTAACTGTTTACCTGCACATGATAGATATGCCTCGATCTGCTGTGGAGTGAGGGGATGTATCACGACAGCTGTCTGTAGCTGCAGACGGACGGATGTGGGCAGCATTTCGTAATCGACCCGCCTGCAGCAGACAACCATCGGGAGAAGGCCGTGCGCGCGCCGATAAGTATTGATGGCCTCGACACATGCAGCCCGGTAGGGCGCAGCGACCTCGTCCAGCCCATCGAGCAGTGGGAGCACCTCATCCGTCTCGATCCAGGACGCCGCGAGCCTATGAGGGACCTGATACTTGGTGTTGAGCTCCGAAACCAGCCAGCCGGACAGGGGTTGCCGACTGGTCGCCCACGAGGAGAGGTTGAACACCACGGGGATGGGATGGGTCTCATCCCGACGGGCTCTCTCCAGCAGATCGCGTGCCAGTTCCAGCAGCAGCATGGTTTTGCCTGCTCCAGGCTCCCCGAGAATCAGCACCTCCCCATTGGCACCGTCATAGACCTGATCGATGCGGGCATCGGCGGGCAAGACAGACCCGGACTGATCGAAATCTTGCAGCACTAGCCGCCAGGGATTGACGACGGTACGCAGCTGTTCCCACAATCCCAGTGTAAGCTGCGCAGCCCCGTTGAGTGAGTGCTCTAATACCCCGCTGATCCAGATGGTCTGGACCCGGTCAAGCATCCTGCTGCGATTACGTTTCCGTTGTGCCTCCGTCAGTGAGAGAGGATGCTCATAGACGTTAATATCACGACCTGCGTTGTATTGGGTTTCCATCCGCTGATTGCGTTGGTCAAAGTGTGTCATGAGAAGAGCTTTTGTACCACCTCAACTGCTCCAACTAGGGCAGTGACTAGCCCACTGGCTGCTGTAATGTTACCGAGCAGGGCTTTGGCCGTGGTGAGATAATCCACGATGGTCTTTTTGTCAGGGGCAGGCTTCTTGGCCTGCTGAATGGCTTTGGTGACCTGGTACCGAGCATCAGTGGCTGTCTCCTCACTAAGAATGTCGGCTTCCTGTGCCTGAGTGATTTGCCCGTTGAGTTGCTCTAATGCAGCCATGAGGTCGACAGGGGTCTGGACCGCACCAAAGTTGATATCACGCCCAGCGTTATACTGGTTCGTCACGCGCTGTCCGCGCATGTCAAATTGTGTCACAGTTTTCTCCTTTACAGTACTGATCGAGATTCGTCCCTCGATACCATCGGGGAAGAGGTGCCCAAAACAATCAGCTGCGATATGATTCTTCTTGGAGCAGTAAAAAAGAGCTTCCCTGCTAAAGACGTTGAGAGGAACTATTTTTATTGCCAATTCGTCCTTGAGACTTCTACCACTTCAGCATCAGAAGAAGATCTATCGGTTTGCGTTCCAGGAACTCGTTATGTGTTGCACCTGCACCCCACCAGCTGCCTGTTCTGGTAACGAGGACAGCGACATCACTCATCCGTCCGTTCCCACTTTCGATGGTATCGCAGCGAATAGCCCATTAGGTGCGACAACTTGCCAACGTACTACGAAAATGCTATCTTGAGTATCAGTCAAAGTATATCATTTTTGCACATTAGGTGCGATAGTAAGAATTCGGGTATATTCAAGTTCTGTCAAATGGCCCAATTTTGATCGAATCGTTGTCATACCCCGATAAGGGCAATGAGTGCTGTTAAAAGCACCAACGCAATACCTCTTCGCCTGAAAGATGAACGTCGAGAGAAGCACCTTTTAGCAGACAGGGGTGCGCAGAGGTGTCTCACTCTTGAGAAGCAAAGATGGCAGTGGCCTGAAACCCTGGAGATATATTGCTTCTGCAAGCTATGATCGGACTGTCCAGGTGTGGAGTGCTGCCACAGGGCGTCACAAGTTCACATATCGTAACCATGCAGATGCTGTACATGCGGTAGCGTGGTCACCTGGTGGCACGCACATCGCTTCTGCCTGCAATAATCACACAGTGCAGGTGTGGCAAGTGATCTAGTTTTGCAGGAATATATGCTCATTAAAGGGAGAGTTGAAGATGATTGACCGCATGGGGCAGCAACTGGGCAACTACCAGCTTGTTCGTCTCCTGGAACGAGGAGGTTTCGCTGAAGTCTACCTTGGGCACACTCCAATTGAGCCATATATAACTTGTTAGCAACCAACTGAGGTGATATACTCCTTCTTAGTCTCGAACCCAGGAGGGATCATATAGTATCAAGTTTGTTTCAGATTTGACTGCTTCAGCATGAGCAGTTCTCAGAATCACGTACTAAGGAGGTATGTATGGCAAGAGCAGAACGACGAGCAGACGTAGTGTGGGAAGGAAATCTAATCCATGGCTACGGTAAGATCGTCAACGTTGGTAGCGGTGCGCTTGGGGAACTCCCAATTACCTGGGCCTCGCGCACAGAGCGCTCGGATGGTAAGACGAGCCCGGAAGAGCTGTTGGCGGCAGCACACGCTGCGTGCTACGCTATGGCATTCTCGCACACGCTGGCCCAGGCAGGTACACCTTCCGAACGATTAACTGTGAGCGCGACCTGCGCGTTCGAACAGGTTGGGGAGGGCTTTAAGGTGACGACCATGGATCTGGATGTTCGCGGCAAAGTGCCAGGACTGGATCAGGCGGGCTTTGAAAAAGTGGCCCAGCAAGCGGAACAGGGCTGCCCGATTTCCAATGCCCTGCGCAACAATGTCCAGATTCGCGTGATAGCTCAACTGGAAAGCTAGAGACCTGGGAGGGACAAGATCAATTCATCTGGCGAGCAACGGCTATCCCATGTTCGAGCGCGAGATGGACGCGCCCACCGACAAATGCATCACCGCAAAAGGCCAGCCCCAGAGGGAGGGCTATGGCGTTGAGTTGCTCTGCGTCCGTCGTTTCTGCGGGTAGGGCGTAGCGCCAGTGGCAGAGGTCTGTAAAACATGGGCTGAACAGCGGCTCATCGAGAAGCGTTGCAACGCGTTTTATCACATCGCTGATGAGATCGTCAGAGGGAACCTGCCACCACTCCCGGCTATAGTGAGGAGCCATCTGCGCGATGAGCAGGCCTGCCTGCTCTGGGACACGCTCGGGGGACTTTTCATGTTCCCAGGCCAGCCAGGAGAGCGCGTGGGCTTTGTCCGTGTTCACCAGCGCGTAATAGGGACGAACGCGCGGCGCTGGTCTGTAGCCCAGCATGACGGAGATCAGCGGGCGATAGCTCGCCTTGCGCAGATGCTTACATATGCTCTCCCGTTCTACTTCCGGCACCAGGCTGGCCTCGATGAGTGCGAGCGCGTGGCTGGCGGGGACAGCGATGAGCACGCGCTCAAACTCACCGACAGGATGCCCCAGGCCATCGAAAAGGCTCCAGCCCGTGATGTTGTGCTGGAGATGGCCAATACGCGTCCGCTGCCGGATATCGAGACTGCGGGCCATACCTCTCGCCAGGGCATTCAGGCCGCTGCGATAGGTCCACTTTGGCTCCATGTTCTGGAGGGGATCGCCCTCCTGAATATGTCCCTGCTGATCGAAAATCCAGACGGGTTTGACAATATCAACCAGGTCGGCGGCTCGGAAGCGCTCGGTGATCAATGCAGAGCTCACAGCACTCCCGCCCTTGATGTACTGTGCGCCATGGTCGTAGATGAAACCCTGCCGCTGCCTGGTTGCCGCACGTCCACCTACCCCGCTGCTTCTCTCAAACACCGTGACGGCATTTCCTGCGTCACGCAGTACATGTGCGGCGGCGAGTCCACTGCATCCGGCGCCAATTATGGCTATTGATTTCAGCGTTCTACTCTTCCCATATGGGTTCATTGCTCCCTTTATTCTTTCTTTTAGGAACGCTTTGCTACAAAGACTGGTCGTGTGATGGCGCCCTCCGAGGCTGACGAAACCAGTGCAGCATATTTGGCGAAGACACCGCTCGTGTAGCGCGGAACGGGTTCCTGCCACTTTGCCAGACGGGCAGCGATCTCAGCGTCTGGAAGTTCGACATCGAGACGGCGCGCTTCGATATCGATGATGATGTTGTCCCCCTCCTGCAACACGGCAATGGGACCGCCGCTTGCTGCTTCGGGCGTAACATGGCCAACCATCAAACCGCGAGTTGCTCCGCTGAAGCGGCCATCGGTAAGTAATGCCACTGTCTCGCCAAGCCCGGCACCAACGATAGCACCGGTCACTCCCAGCATCTCGCGCATCCCTGGTCCACCTCGCGGACCTTCGTAGCGAATGACCACGACATCGCCGGACTCTATCTCGCTATGGGTCACTGCGCGCATGGCATCTTCCTCACGGTCGAAGACGCGCGCCGGCCCTCGATGGTACAGTCGCTCGTGACCAGCGATTTTGATCACGCTTCCCTCCGGCGCGAGATTCCCTTTGAGGATGACCAGGCCTCCATTGGGCTTGATAGGGTTAGAGAGGTGGCGTACCACCTCCTGGCCGGGCGTCTCTAGCGCCTTGCTGGCTTCTTCACCAAGAGCTCGTCCGCTCGACGTCAGTTGCTTTCCATCGACTAAGCCGGCGGTAACGAGCCGCTGCACCAGTAGCGGCACTCCCCCGGCTCGATCCAGATCGACGGCCACGTAGCGCCCGCCTGGTTTCAGGTCGGCGAGCAAAGGTGTACGCCTGCTGATCGCATCAAAGTCGTCGATGGTGAGGGGGATGCCAACCTCACGAGCCAGCGCCAGCAGGTGCAGTACAGCATTGGTAGAGCCACCCGATGACGCCACGCCGGCGATGGCATTCTCAAACGCCTGTCGCGTCAAAATATCCCGGGGCGTGACTCCCTGCCGCAGGAGGTCCATAATGAGCTGTCCACAGTGCTGGGCCACTTCATCCTTGCGCGGGTCGGTAGCGGGAACGCTCGCAGTGCCCATCGGAGAGAGACCAAGAAACTCCAAGGTCATTGCCATGGTATTGGCGGTAAACTGTCCACCGCATGCACCTGCCCCTGGACAGGCAACGTTTTCCAGCTCTTTCAGGTCCGCGTCGCTCATCCTGCCCGCTGCATAAGCCCCGATTGCCTCGTAGACATCGCCAACCGTCACGTCCTTCCCTCTAAAACGTCCGGGCGCGATCGAGCCACCATACAGGATCAAGCCAGGCACATCTAGCCGGATGAGCGCCATTGCAGCACCTGGAATGGTCTTGTCGCACCCCACCAGGGCGATGATGGCATCAAACATATGACCGCGACCAACCAACTCGATAGAATCAGCGATGACCTCGCGGCTCACCAGGGAGGCTTTCATTCCCTCGGTGCCCATGGTCACCCCATCACTGATCGCGATGGTATTGAACTCCATCGGCGTTCCACCAGCCGCGCGTATGCCCTCTTTCACTTTAACAGCAAGGCGGCGCAGGTGGTAGTTACAAGGCATAGTCTCAATCCAGGTGTTGGCTACGCCAATAATCGGGCGAGCCAGGTCATCATCGGTGAAGCCGATACCTTTGAGCATGGCGCGTGCGCCAGCGCGGTCAGGCCCATCCGTGATCACACGGCTGTGTTGTTTGGGATCAGATGTCATAGCGACCTCCAATTGCTATTCGGGGTTTGACATTGGTAAAGGACGCGTCCAGTAGATCAAGCGGAGCGGACAAGTTGCCAGTTCCACCGTCTCCCCTTCATTCTATCACCTCCACGCACATTAATGAGTGGATGTCAGTTCTCAATACCTTGACTTCCAACACTGTACATGCCTATCTTGATAAGCCAATCGAAGTGGCTCTCATTCTCCTTTTACTCATTGAGGATCGACGTGCTCGTCTGGCAAAAGGCTGATCCACTTCGTTATTGTGCCAGGCGATAATCTCCCTGGATCGTCGTAAACTCAACCAGATTGCCGAGGGGATCGCGGCAGAAGAAACGTGGTCGATACGGGATCGGCACCGCTGAGGTAATCGTCGCACCCGCCTCTGTCAGCCTGCGCCGGTAATCCTCCAGGTCATCAACCACGAGGCAGATGTGACGCTGATCAGTTCCATCAGGTGGATTGGGATCGGGAAGAAAATGCAGTTCCATCTCCCCCTCTCCGGCGGCGAACCAGACGAGATTGAGATGTGCTAGAGAGTGCGGCGGTTGTTTTTCTTCCAACCCAAGGACCCCTCCATAGAACGCCCGCACCGACTCCTGGGCACCGGGCGGAATGAGCATGGAAGTGTGTTGTAACCGTGGTCCCGTCATGCTAGACCAACCTTTCTACTATTGTTTGCCATATAGCCAGGATAGTGAAAAACCAATGCATGTACAAGCATGCTTCACCGGATAGAGTAGTATTGTGCAACACCTGCCTCTGAGAGTCAAGC
>Ga0137372_10006552_pt1 | contig 11294 bp, 11 predicted proteins | sample SagtaG_6_FD_104911 | JGI IMG/M metagenome (GOLD analysis project Ga0137372, IMG submission 104911) | Vadose zone soil microbial communities from Sagehorn Ranch, Mendocino, California, USA - Sage1_R_60_16 metaG | ecosystem: Environmental > Terrestrial > Soil > Vadose zone | place: USA...
GAACGGCGCGGGCAAGTCGACGCTCCTCAAGATGCTGGCCGGCGTGCTGCCGTTCGACCGCGGCGAGCGAACGCTCGGCGCGAACGTCGCGGTGCACTACTACGCCCAGCACCAGCTGGACGCGCTCGATCCCTCGCGCACCGTGCTCGAAGAGCTGGAGGTGGCGGATCCGGCCTCGCCGGTCCAGCGGCTCAGGAGCATTCTGGGCTCTTTCCTCTTCAGCGGAGACCAGGTCGACAAGCGGATCTCCGTCCTGTCGGGAGGGGAGAAGGCGCGGGTCGCGCTGGCCAAGATGCTGGTGAGACCGGCGGCTCTTCTCTGCATGGACGAGCCGACCAACCACCTCGACCTCGCCTCGAAGGAGGTCCTGGAGGAGGCGCTCGCGGGATTCGCGGGCACGATCGTCTTCATTTCGCACGACCGGTACTTCATCAATCGCATCGCCACGCACGTCGTCGAGGTGGACCGGGGCAGGCTGACCATGCACCTGGGCAACTATGACGACTACCTCGCGCGCGAGGCTCGGCCCGCCCGGCAGCCCGCGCCGGAGCCCGAGCGGAAGCCCGCGAAACAGCCCGGGCAGCAGCCCAGGCAGCACGTCGTCCAGCAACCCAGGGAGAGGCCCGCGCAGAAGAAGGACCGGGCGCCCCGCAAGACGCTCGATCGCGAGATCAAGGCGATCACGGCCCGGCTCAAGGCGGTCGAGACGCAGATCGCGACCATGGAGCGGCGGCTCGAAGAGATCTCTCTCTCGCTGTCGGACCCCGATCTCTACCGCGACGGAGAACGGGCACGAGAGATTGCGCGCGCGCGCAAGGACGCGGAGGGCCAGGTCGCCTGGCTCATGAAGGAATGGGAAGATCTCTCGGCGCAGCTCGCCGCCGCCACGGGCGGAGCGTGACCGCGGCCGGGCGGTTCGCGCCCGAGAGCGACGACGCCGGCATTCGGCGCGAGAAGGCGCGGGCGCGCGAGCTTCGACAGAGCGGGTGGTGGAAGCGGCGGATCGCGGAGGGCCGCTGCCACTACTGCGAGCGTGACGTCGGCGTGCGCCGTCTCACGCTCGATCACGTCGTGCCGCTGATCCGCGGGGGCAGGTCCGTGCGGGCCAACGTCGTGCCCGCCTGCAAGGACTGCAACTCGGCGAAGCAGTCCCTCCTGCCTTGGGAGTGGGACACGTATCTCGCACGCCTCACGCGACCTGCCGCAGAGTAGATACGCCCCGCTGTCTCGAATTGTGGTCATTGTCAGCGCGCCCGTTCCGCTGTCGAATCGCCTCCAGCAGTGCACACTTTCCAGAGGAGGCGCGTATGACGATGCTCGGGTGGATCGTGGCGGTGACGGCGGTGGCCTGGTGCGCGGGGACGGCAGTCGTGACGATGGCGTCGACGGACGGCCCGCACGCCAAGAACGAAGCCGCGGAGGCTTCGACGACGGAGCACAAGGTCAACATCAACGAGGCGACGCAGGCCGAGCTCATGAAGCTCGAGGGGGTCGGCGCCGGCGCGGCCAAGAAGATCATCGCGTGGCGCGAGGCGCACGGGCCCTTCAAGCGGCTGCACGACCTGGAGAAGGTGCCGGGCGTGGGTAAGGACGTGCTCGAGAAGAACCACGGCCGCATCGCGGTGAAGTAAAAAAATCGCTTTTGCACGGGGAGCGAGTTGGGTAGGATGAGACAAATCGGTCGGAGCGAACACAGGCTCCCTTGATCGTCCCCCGCGGTAATTTCGCCGTGGGCGATGTGACCGAGCCTCGGGCCGGGAGTTCGGCGTCCGGTGCGAGGTGGTGGTCCCTGGGCCCCGAATTGGGCCGCGCCGAGAAAGGGAGGTGATCCAGCCGATGTGTACCCCTACGGTGATCTGTGAGGTGGTCACCTCCTAAGGCCCGGACGCACGCAGCTGCAGGTGGGCCTGGAGGACCCAGGAACCACCGGCCCCGACGGTCCCGCTTATTCACCAGTGGGGCGGCACGGATGAATCGATGCCGCAGACGCCGTCGGGGCTTTCTTTTTCCGTCCGGGCTTCTCTTTTCCCGACGGCGGCGCTTCTCACCGCTCGATCGGGCTGGAGTCGGAAAGTAAAACGGCCCGCCGGAGGATCCGGCGGGCCGTCGAGTATTCGGCGTGGGGAGCTAGGCCTTGCGGACGTTGGACGCTTGGAGCCCCTTCGGGCCCTTTGTGACCTCGAACTCGACCTTGTCGCCCTCGGCCAGGCTCTTGAAGCCTTGGGCCTGAATGGCGCTGTAGTGGACGAACACATCCTCGCCACCCTCGACCTGGATGAAGCCGTACCCCTTCGCGTCGTTGAACCACTTAACGGTGCCTTGTGCCATACGTCTGGTTCCTCTCTCCTTGGGACGACGGTGAAGCCGCCCCTGTGATCCCCGCACCACCATGGCCGGGGGCTCCCCCAGAATCGTGGGAACAAAAAAACGCCGTCGAGGGACGCGAGCCCTCGCGGCGTTTATACCCCTTGGAAGCCGACCTTTTCGTTCACGTACGGATCAGGTGCGAACCAGATTGGCGGAAAATTAGCAGAGGGGCTACACCCTGTCAAGACCGTTTTGCGCGCCCGCCCGCGAAGGGGGCAGGAAGTGGAAAGAGACCGGGCCCCGGAGTTCCGGGGCCCGGTCGTTGGGGTCGTCCTTAGACCTTGCGGACGTTGGCGGCCTGCAGGCCCTTGGGGCCCCGGCTCACCTCGAACTCGACCTTGTCGCCCTCGGTCAGGCTCTTGAATCCGGAAGCCTGAATGGCGCTGAAGTGCACGAACACGTCCTCGCCGTCCTCCTGGGAGATGAAACCGAACCCCTTCGCATCGTTGAACCATTTCACGCTGCCCTGAGCCATCTGTATCTACCTCTTTCTTTGAGGCTCTCGCCTCAGTGATACCCCACCACCATGGCGGGGGACGCCCTCCTGGATCGGAAGGCAAACAAAAACGCCGCGGGACTTGAGGTCCTCACGGCGTTGGTTTCGAATCTAGCGACTGCTGTATCGCTACGTATCCGACTACCGGATGAACCTACAACCTGCAGGAAGGATAACCCACGCCCCCGAGACTGTCAAGGAATCTTCCTCACCGGCACCGTGATCGGCGCGGAGCCGTTCTTGGTCCCGAGCCAGCCGGCGATCGCCATCGAGAAGCGTCCCGCCGTGCCGCCGGCCACGATGACGTGGATCTCTTCGACCGACGGGAACTTGGGAACGAGCTCCTCCGGACCGGGCTCGCGACCTTTGGCGAAGCGCAGGTTCGTGCCTTCACCGTTGTCCGCGTCGGGCAGCAGCGTGCGGTACGGCACGCGCACGGTTTCGAAGAGATGCCGCTTGAGATCGGCTTTGCTCCACCCATCGTCGCCGAAGGTGCTGGCGTGCTCGGGGCCGACGGCCAGCATGGTGTGGGAGTAGAGCGGGAAGTGCTTGGCATTCCACAATCCGCACATCGACCAGCCGAGCGAGCCGGCGAGGCTCCGCGCGGTCCGGCTCGAGTGGTCGGAGATGCCGTGCGGCGCCTCGCCGGCGAACACCGTCACCGCGCTCTCCCCCGCCTGCAAGCCCCGTTCGACGTGGTACGGTGCCCAGGGGCTCGCCTCTTCGTTTTCTCCGATGCAGTAGGTGTAGCGCCCCGGATGTCCGAACGTCGACATCGAGGTCTCGCCGGGCTTGGCGCCGCCGACGTTGATCATGACGAGCCGCAGCGCGCGGCCGATGGTCGCGTTGGCTCGGTAGCCCGGGCCGAAGACGCCGAAGGAGCAGTTGAGGCCGATGCGCTCGCGGATCGGCCCGTTGACGACGATGAGCGGAGCGGAGAAGTGCGTGGACGTGGACATGCCGTGCAGATTGAAGGCCGGGTCGCACGCGGCCTCGACGGCCGCCAGCACGACGGGCAGGTAGTCGGGGCGGCAGCCCGCCATCACCGCGTTCACGGCCACCTTCTCCACCGTCGCTCGGCCGTAGTTGGGCGCGACTTCGCCCACGAGCTCCGCCCGATCGCGCCCCGTTCCGGCGAGCATGCGCTCGACGCGCTCGCGCGAAGGCGGGACGACGGGCAGGCCGTCAGTCACGCCCCTTTCGAACCAGCTTTCGATGTCGTCCATGGTCTTTGCCGCGAGGGCGCCGCCATGTTGCCATAGTTCCGCCCCGTTCGTCCGGCCGTGCGACCGGCGGGCGGGCTCAAATAGGCGAAAAGATTGGAGGGCTGGCTGGCGGGGCCGGAAGAGCCGCCGGGGGGCCCAATGCTCGCCATCCTCTTGGAAACACAAGGGATCTTGTAGGCGCAGGATCTCTGGTGATAGACTCGCAAAGTAGTCGCAATTCGACAAAGTGTGTCGCAACCAGACGGGAGCGCACCGCCATGTTGCTGAACTTCCTCGCCGGACTCTTTTCCAACGACCTCGCCATCGACCTCGGTACGGCCAACACCCTCGTGTACGTCCGCGGCGAGGGCATCGTGATGAACGAGCCCTCTATCGTCGCCATCCACCAGGCCGATCACTCGGTGCTCGCCGTCGGGCACGAGGCCAAGGCGATGATGGGGCGCACGCCGGGGAACATCCAGGCCATCCGGCCGCTCAAGGACGGCGTCATCGCCGACTTCGACGTGACGGAGAAGATGCTCCACTACTTCATCAGCAAGGTGCACCGGCGGCGCACGCTCGTGCACCCGCGCATCGTCATCGGCGTGCCCTCGGGCATCACCCAGGTCGAGAAGCGCGCGGTTCGTGATTCGGCCATGCAGGCGGGGGCGCGCGAGGTCTACCTGATCGAAGAGCCGATGGCCGCGGCGATCGGAGCGGGGCTGCCGATTCAGGAGCCCGGCGGAAACATGATCGTGGACATGGGCGGCGGCACGACCGAGGTCGCCGTCATCTCGCTGTCCGGCATCGTCTACTCGAAGTCCGTGCGCATCGCCGGCGACGAGATGGACGAGGCGATCGTCCAGTACATCAAGAAGCACTACAACCTCCTCGTCGGCGAGCGCCGCGCGGAGGAAATCAAGATCAAGCTGGGGTCGGCCTATCCGATGGCGGGCGAGCGCAACACCATGGAGGTCAAGGGCCGGGACCTCATCGACGGTATCCCGAAGACGATCGTCGTCACCGACGAGGAAATCCGCGAGGCGTTGCGGGAGCCCGTCATGGCGATCGTCGACACCGTGCGGACATGCCTCGAGCGGACGCCGCCCGAGCTGGCCGCCGACATCGTGGACAAGGGCATCGTGCTGACCGGCGGAGGCGCCCTGCTGCGCGGGCTCGACCTTCTCCTCAGACAGGAAACGGACCTGCCGATCACCGTCGGCGACGAACCGCTGTCGTGCGTCGCGCTCGGCACCGGCAAGGTCCTCGACGAGCTGGAGCTCCTCAAGAAAGTCGCGATCCCCGCCTAGCCCGCTCGTCGCGGGCCGGGGTCGTTGACCGTGGGTGGTGCTGGTGCGATTTCGCAGATACGTGCTGCTCCTCACGGTGCTGCTCGTATCCCTTTTCCTGCTGACCGTTCAGACGCGGGGCGGCGGACCGACGCGCGCCGCGGATGTCGTCGCGCTCATCGTCACGCCCGCCCAGAGACTCCTCGCCGGCGCCCACCGCGGCGCGCTCGGCGCCTGGCACACCTTCACGGACTGGAAGGCCGTGCGGACCGAGAACGTCGCGCTTCGCGCCGACAACGAGCGGCTGCGCGTCCAGTCGCTCCAGGTCCGCGAGACCGACCAGGAGAACCAGCGGCTCCGCCGGCTGCTCGCGCTGCGGGACAGGATGCCGCTGACGACACTGACCGGCGAGATCATCGGCCGCGAAGGCGGCGGCTGGGCCCGGTCGCTCACGGTCAACCGCGGACGCGCCGACGGCATCACCCAGCAGATGCCGGTCATCGTTCCGGAAGGCCTGGTCGGTCGCGTGGCCCAGGTCAGGTCCGGCGCCTCGGTCGTCCAGCTCCTCAACGATCCGACCTCGACGGTCGGGGCGGTCGTCCAGCGCACCCGGACCCCCGGCCTCGTCGAGGGCGAGCCCGGCGGCGGCGTCCGCTTCAAGTTCATGGCGCGCGACGGCGCCGCAGTCACCGCGGGCGATCTCATCGTCACCTCGGGCCTGGGAACGCTGTTTCCCAAGGGGATACCGGTCGGGCGGGTGAAGGCGATCGAAGACAAGGGCTCGGCGCTCTTCCACTTCGCGGTGCTGGCACCCATGGTGGATTTCGCGCGCCTCGAAGAAGTGCTGCTGCTGACGGGGCAGTCGGCGCAGGATTTCGCCGGCTTCTTCACGCCGGACGGCTGAGCGATGCGTCTCTCTCTCCTGCTGATGGCATTCGGCGGCAGCCTCGTCCAGTCGAGCGTCGTGCCTTCGTGGAGCGTGGGCGGGGTCACTCCGGACCTGCCGCTGATCGTGACCGCGCTCATCGCGCTCCGCCGCGGGCCCGAGGCGGGCTGCCTCGTCGGATTCGCGGCCGGGCTCCTCCAGGACGCGACGGGCGGCGGCCTCCTGGGGGTGCAGGCGCTGTCCCGGGCTCTCGCCGGCTTCGCGATGGGCCTCCTGCCCGGCAGGATCTGGGTCGGCCACCCGCTGGTGCAGATCCCGGGCCTCATGCTCCTGACCGTCGCCGAGGGGGTTGTCCGCTTCGGGCTTCTCCAGCTCTTCCATTTCCCGGCTTCGCTCGGGGATCTCCTCGTTCACGTGATCCTTCCGCAGGCGCTCTACAACGGATTCGTCGGCGCGGCCTGCGTGCTTGCCGTCGAAGCCGCGCACGTGATCAGCAGAAGGCACACGTGGATCTGACCGGCGAGTCCACTGCCGGACGGGAGGCGTGGCGGCGCCGGGTCCTCTCGCTCGCCGCCGCGGTCGGCGTCGCGTTCGTCGGGCTCGTCGGCCAGCTGTGGTACCTGCAGGTGCTCGAGGGCGTCAAGCTGCAGGAGATGTCCGACAAGAACCGGATCCGGATCCGTCCGGTCGCGGCTCCCCGGGGTATCCTCTTCGACCGGAACGGCCTCGCCCTCGTCGACAATCGCCCGGCCTTCACGCTGTCCCTGATCCCGAGGGAGCTGGAGGACCGCGACACCGCCCTGGCGCGGCTGTCGGTGCTGCTCAAGATTCCCATGCGCGAGCTCGAGGAGTCGCTCGAGCGCGTGCCGACAGACTCCTTCCGTCCCGTGCGCGTGCGCCGGGGGCTCACGCTCGAGGAGGTCACCAAGATCGAGGAGCGCAAGCTCGAGCTGCCCGGCGTCCTCGTGGAGGTTGAGCCGCAGCGCGTCTATCCCACGAGCACTTTCGCCGCGCACCTTCTCGGCTACGTCCGGGAGGTCAGCGACGAGCAGATGAAGCAGGGACGCTACCGCCGCGGCGACATGATCGGCCAGAGCGGGCTGGAGCGGATGCTCGACGAGTACCTCCGCGGCCGAGACGGCGGCGAGCGAGTCGAGGTGGACGCTCTCGGCCGCCCCGTCCAGGTCATGCGCCGCGAGGAGCCCGACCCGGGCGCGCAGGTCATCACCACGGTCGACCGGCGGGTCCAGGAAGCGGCGGAGCGGGCGATGGCGGGCCGTTCGGGCGCCGTGATCGTCCTGGATCCTCGAAACGGCGACATCCTGGCCATGACGTCGAGCCCCGCGTTCGCGCTCGACCGCCTCACCGGCAACCTCGATCGGGACGAATGGCTCAAGGTCGTCAGGGACCCGCTCACGCCGCTGATGAACCGCGCGCTCCAGAGCCAGTACGCGCCCGGCTCCGTGTTCAAGGTCATCGTCGCGGCGGCGGGGTTGCAGGAGGGCTCGCTCACGCCCATGGACCGGACGTACTGCAACGGCGAGTTCCACTTGGGGCAGTGGGCCTTCAAGGATTGGAAGGAAGGCGGGCACGGCCACGTCGATACCCGGTCCGCGATCATGCAGTCCTGCAACATCTTCTTCTACCAGTCTGGCCTCAAGGTCGGGCCGGCCGCCATCGCCCGCTACGCCCAGGCCTTTGGGCTGGGGGCGCCGACGGGCATAGACCTGGGAGGAGAAAAGCCGGGACTGGTTCCGTTCCTCGATGGGCGGCGCCGCGGCGACGGGCGCAAGTGGCAGGCCGGCGACACGGTCAACATGTCCATCGGCCAGGGCCAGCTGCTCGTGACGCCGATGCAGGTGGCGCGCATGATGTCGGCCGTCGCCAACGGCGGCATCCTGTGGCGTCCGCGCCTGGTCCAGCGCGTGGAGCGCGTGGACGGCACGCTGGCGTATTCCTCGTCCAGCAAGATGACGGGGCGGGTGGATCTCTCTCCCGTGGTGTGGGCTTTTCTGCGCCACGCCCTGTCGGGCGTGGTCAACGAGGGCGGCACAGGCGCCGCCGCGCGCATCCCCGGCGTGGAGGTCGCGGGGAAGACCGGCACCGCGCAGAGCGTGGCCAAGAGCGACAGCACGAAAGGGCAGGACCACGCCTGGTTCGCCTCCTTCGCGCCCGTGCAGGACGCCGAGGTGGTGGTGGTCGTCTTCGTGGAGCGCGGCGGCAAGGGCGGCCAGGTGGCGGCCCCGATCGCGCGGCAGATCTACCAGGCGATCTTCCTCGAAAAAGTGGCGATGGTCTCGCTCGGCGGGGACGGCTGATGCTGCGGGTCGATCGCAGGCTTCTGAGCAACGTGGACTGGCCGCTGCTCGGGGCGGCGTTCGCGATCATCATGCTCGGCATCCTGTGCCTGTCGAGCGTCGGGCTCGGGCGGGGCGGCTCCGCCCTCGCATGGCGCCAGATCATGTGGGTGGGTCTGGGCGTGGTGGCCCTTCTCGGTGTCGTGACGTTCGACTACCGGAGCCTCGTGAGGGCAGCGCCGGCATTCTACCTGCTCGGCTTGTCCCTGCTCGTGACGGTGTTCGTCCTCGGGCGCACGGTCTCTGGGGCGCGGCGCTGGATTCACGTCGGGCCGCTGACCTTCCAGCCCTCCGAGCTCTTCAAGCTGATCTTCATTCTGGCGCTCGCGTGGGCGCTGACCTGGCGCCGGGCGCCGCAGCAAATGCCCCGGGGCACGATCGGCGGAATCGTCCTCCTCGTCGCGATCCCGTTCGTGCTCGTCGTGCGTCAGCCCGACCTCGGCACGGCGCTGGTCCTGCTGCCCGTGCTGGGAGCCGTGCTGTGGGGCGTGGGGGTGCGCCTCCGGATCCTGGGCGCGCTGGTGGCGGTGGGCGTCGCGCTCATGCCGCTCGCCTGGCTCGTGCTGAAGCCGTATCAGCGGGACCGGCTCCTCGTGTATCTCGATCCGTTCCGCGATCCTCTCGGAACGGCGTACAATGTGATTCAGGCGAAGATCGCCATAGGTTCCGGACAGCTTCTGGGCAAGGGCATCAGCGGCGCGACGCAGAGCCGGCTGGCCTTTCTTCCGGAGCGCCACACGGATTTCATTTTTGCCGTATTCGCCGAGATGTGGGGGTTCGTCGGTTGTCTCGTGCTGATCGTGGCCTACGGAGTCCTCGTGCTGCGGGGCTTCGAGATCGCCGTCGGCACGCGGGAGGCCCGGGGCCGCATCATCGCCTTGGGTGTCACGGCGCTGTTCGCCGCCCAGACGCTCATCAACCTGGGCATGGTGACGGGTCTCTTGCCCGTGGTGGGCATCCCGCTTCCGCTCATGAGCTACGGCGGGTCGTCCATGGTCGTGTCGTTCATGGCGCTGGGGCTCCTCCTCTCGGTCCGAATGCGGCAGTTCCAGTAACCGGGCCCGCCTCGAGCGGGCTCTGAGTCGTGCACCGGAGGCCTCGGCCTCCGAACTGGGGACTGCTGCCGTGGGAAAGCGCATCGTCGTCAATGCCGGCCTGACTGAAACACGTCTCGCCGTGCAGGATGGAACGCAGCTCGTCGAGCTCTACGTTGAGCGAGCCGGGCGCCGCTCCATCGTCGGCAACATCTACAAGGGCGTCGTCACCAATGTCCTGCCCGGCATGCAGGCGGCATTCGTGGACATCGGCCTCCAGAAGGACGCCTTCCTCTACGCAGGAGACTACACGGCGGATCGCGGGGGCGAAGCCGGAGTCATTCCGCCCGACGCCGACGATGACACGGCCGATCTCGACGACGGCCTGGTCGAGCCCCTGGGCGAGACCGAATCCCTGCCCGAGACCGAATCCCTGCCCGAGCACCGGCGCGACGCTGTGGCGCCCATCGAAGAGCTGCTGCGCAAGGGCCAGGAGGTGCTGGTCCAGGTCTCCAAGGAATCGCTCGGCACGAAGGGCGCCCGCATCACCTCGTTCGTGTCCATTCCGGGCCGCTACATCGTCTATATGCCGCAGAGCAGCCACGTCGGCGTTTCGCGCCGTATCCGGGACGACGCCGAGCGGGATCGCCTGCGCGAGATCGTCAAGGACCTCCCTCCGCCTCCCGGCGGGTTCATCGTGCGCACCGTCGCCCTAGGCAAGGCGGCCGAGGAGCTGACTGCCGATATCCAGTTCCTGACCCGGCTGTGGGGCCAGGTGCAGAGCCGTTTCGAGTCGGCGCCCACGCCGTCGCTGCTGCACGAGGAGATGGACCTGACCTTCCGCGTCGTCCGCGATCTCTTCTCACCGGACATCGAGGAGTTCCTCGTCGACACGCCCGCGGCCTACGAGAAATGCCTCCATTTCGCTGGGTCGCTGGTGCCCCAGCTCGCTTCGCGCGTCAAGCTCTACGAGGCGGCCCAGCCCGTGTTCGAGGCCACGGGCATCGAGAAGGAGATCGACAAGGCCCTCCGGCGCCGCGTGTGGCTCAAGTCGGGCGGCTACATCGTCATCGACCACACGGAGGCGCTGGTCGCCATCGACGTCAATACGGGCAAATATGTCGGCAAGCGCGACTTCGAGGAGACCGTCCTGAAGATCAACCTCGAAGCGGCCGTGGAGGTCATCCGGCAGATCCGCCTGCGCGATCTGGGCGGCATCATCATCATCGACTTCATCGACATGGAGCGCGCCGAGCACCGGGACCAGGTCTTCCAGGCCCTCATGAGGGCGCTCGCCGATGACAAGGCCCGCACCAACGTGCTCGAGATCTCCGAGCTCGGGCTGGTGGAGATGACGCGCAAGCGCGTGCGCCAGGGACTACAGTCGCTCCTGACCGTGGCCTGCCCCACATGCAAGGGCTCGGGCACGGTCAAGTCCGACCTGACGCTGACTGCCGAAATCTTCCGCAAGGTCCAGGCGGGGGCGAGGGAAGGCGACAGCCGCGAAGTGCTGGTCCGCGTGCACCCCGAGATGGCGCACCACCTGGATGCCGCGCAGCGCGACGCCGTCGAGCGGCTGCCGGGCGTCGTCGGGGGCAAGGTCGTCGGCCAGGGCGTGTCGTCGTATCACCGCGAGCGGTACTACCTGACGTTTCGATAA
>Ga0137372_10006554_pt1 | contig 11292 bp, 11 predicted proteins | sample SagtaG_6_FD_104911 | JGI IMG/M metagenome (GOLD analysis project Ga0137372, IMG submission 104911) | Vadose zone soil microbial communities from Sagehorn Ranch, Mendocino, California, USA - Sage1_R_60_16 metaG | ecosystem: Environmental > Terrestrial > Soil > Vadose zone | place: USA...
CCGGCGGCTGCGGTCATCGGCATCGTCTTGGCCTACCCGCTGTACCTGCTGGTCAAGATGTCCTTCCAGAAATACGGCCTGTTCGAGCTGATCCGGCACAAGGGGCGGTGGATCGGCACGGCCAACTACGCGTCGATCTTCCACGACGCCGAGTTCTGGCACGTCGTGCTGCGCACCGTCGCGTTCACGACGGTGTGCGTGTCCTTGACGATGGCGCTCGGAACGGCGATCGCCCTGCTTCTCCTGCAGGTCGGCCGCGTCATGCGCGTCGCGCTCACGACTGGGCTCGTGCTCGTGTGGGCGGTACCGGTGATTGTTGCCGTGGACATCTGGCGCTTCATGGTCGACTACGAGTTCGGCGTCGCGAACTGGGCGCTAACGCAGATGCACATCGGTAACTTCGTCCGCCACGACTGGTTCGCGAATCCGTGGGCGGGGTTCGGCATCTTCACCGCACTGATCGTGTGGGGTGCGATCCCGTTCGTGACGATCACCGTGTACGCGGGGCTCGCGCAGGTGCCGCACGAGCTCCTCGAGGCGGCGGCGATCGACGGGGCACGGCCGTGGGCTGTGTTCCGAGAGGTCACGCTCCCGTTGCTGAAGCCGATCTTCGTGATCCTCACGAGCCTGTCGATCATCTGGGACTTCCAGGTCTTCCAGCAGATCTGGGTGATGCTCGACGCGAGACCGAGCAGCGACTACTACACGATGGCGATCTATGCGTTCCACCAGTCGTTTCAGATCAGCGAGTACGGGCTCGGCGCAGCGATCGCCGTCGTGATGGTGATGTTCATGTTCCTCGCGACCCTCGTGTACCTGCGGCAGATGTTGCGGACGGGAGAGGTGCATTGAGCTCCGTCACGCAGATCGCGCCGACGCCGGTGGCGCCGGTCGTGACCCGTCCGCGGAGCCGCAGGCGTCTGCACAAGGCTGGCTGGAACGCGCTCGCGCTCGCCGTGCTGCTCGTGATGGTGTTCCCCGTCTACTGGATGGTGTCGACGGCGTTCAAGCCCGGGCACGACATCCTCAGCTACACGCCGCAGTGGTTCCCAGCGCATCCCACGCTGTCGAACTTCACCGATGCGATGCACCAGCAGTTCTTCTGGGACGCGGTGAAGAACAGCCTGATCGTCGTCAGCATCGTCGTCGCGCTCTCGCTCGTGCTCGCCTTCCTCGCTGCGCTCGCACTGGCGAAGTTCAACTTCTACGGCCGAGGGCCGTTCATCGTGATCATCCTCGGTGTGCAGATGGTGCCGCTGGCCGCGCTGATCATCCCGCTGTACATCATGATGTCGCGACTGGGGCAGGTCGACAAGTTGTCGGGAGTGATCGTGATGTACCTGACCTTCGTGCTGCCGTTCGCGGTCTGGACGTTGCGCGGGTTCCTGCTGGGCGTGCCCAAGGAGCTGGAGGAGTCGGCGATGGTCGACGGGACGACGCGCTTCGGAGCGTTCGTCCGCATCCTGCTTCCGCTTGTCGGCCCGGGCCTGGTCGCGACATCGATCTTCGCGTTCATTCAGGCGTGGAACGAATTCATCATCGCGTACGTGTTCCTGCACACGCCGGAGAAGCAGACGCTGATGGTTTGGCTCGCGTCGTTCACGACGCTGCGCGGCACCGACTGGGGCCCGCTGATGGCGGGCGCCACGCTGTGCTCGCTGCCGGTGATCGTCTTCTTCCTGCTCGTGCAGCGGCGGATCGCCTTCGGGCTCACGGCCGGGGCTGTCAAGGGCTAATGGCCGAGATCCGTTTCGTCGACGTCAGCAAGGTGTACGGCGGCGGGCACGCACCGGCCGTGCGCGACCTCAACCTCGAGGTGGGAGAAGGCGAGTTCGTCGTCCTCGTCGGACCGTCGGGCTGCGGCAAGACGACCGCGCTGAGGATGGTCGCCGGCCTGGAGGAGATCAGCGCCGGCGAGATTCGGATCGGAGACCGGGTCGTCAACGAGCTCGCGCCGCGCGACCGCGACATCGCAATGGTGTTCCAGAACTACGCGCTCTATCCGCACAAGACCGTCTACGAGAATCTCGCCTTCGGCCTGCGGATGCGGAAGGTGCCCAAGGCCGAGCAGCGGCAGCGCGTCGAGGAGATCGCCCGCGTCCTGGGCCTCGGCGAGATGCTGAACCGGCGCCCCGCTCACCTTTCCGGCGGACAGAGGCAGCGCGTTGCGATGGGACGAGCCATCGTCCGCGAGCCGAAGGCATTCCTGATGGATGAGCCGCTGTCGAACCTCGACGCGAAGCTGCGTGTGCAGATGCGCGCCGAGATCGCGCGAATTCAGCAAACGCTCAAGGTGACGACGCTGTACGTCACGCACGACCAGGTCGAGGCGATGACGATGGGAGATCGCGTGGCGGTCATGCGCGACGGTCTTCTGCAGCAGGTCGACACCCCACAGCGTCTCTACGACGCACCCGGGAACCTCTTCGTCGCGAGCTTCGTCGGTTCCCCGCCCATGAATCTCTTCGAGGCCGAGCTCGACCGCGATGGGTCGAGGCTGGTCGTCGGCAGTTCGCACGTCGACCTTCCCCGCGACGTGACGGCGGAGCGGCCGGGGCTGCGCGCGTATGCCGGCCGCAGGCTCGCCGTCGGAATCCGTCCCGAGGAAGTGCGCGAGGCGTCCGGCTGGGACGGCGCCCGCCTGCGCGGGCGCATTCTCCTCGTCGAAGCTCTCGGTGCAGAGCAGCTCGTCCACATCCAGATCGCCGCGACACCGCTCGAGCGGGCAGATCTCGTCGACGCCGCGGGTCAACCCCCGGGACCCTCCCTCGGCGTCGAGGACCTCGAGCGGTCGGTGACGCTCCTCGGCCGCTTCGACCGGCATCTCCTCCTCTCGCCGGACGAAGCGGTCGAGGTGGCGATCGACCCGCGCTTGCTCCACTTGTTCGATCTCGAGACAGGGCTCGCGATCCCGACGGTCGACGTCCCGGTCGCCGCGGGAGTCGTGGCGTAGCCGTGGCCAGGTCGGGGCGACTCGGCGTCGAGGCCGCGCTCGTCGACGGTGAGCTCGTGCCCGGAGACGTTGAGGTCGCGGACGGCGCCGTCGCCGCGGTCGGACTGAACTCGGCGCCCGGGAAAGGCATTGCAGCGCCTGGTTTCGTCGATCTGCAGGTGAACGGCTTTGCCGGCGTGGATTTCTTCTCGGCCGATTCCGGTGGCTACCGCCGTGCCGGGGCCGCATTGCTGGAGTGCGGCGTAACGGCGTACCAGCCCACGTTCATCACCTCTCCAGAGGACGAGCTCCTTGCAGCACTGCACGAAGTGCCGTTGAACGGTGCCGCGCCGCGCATTCTCGGCGCACATCTGGAGGGGCCGTTCATCGCGCCCGAGCGGCTCGGCACGCATCCGGCCGAGTCTCGGCGCGATCCGGACCTGGCGCTGCTCGGCCGCTTGCTCGCCGCGGGTCCTGTCAGCCACGTCACGCTCGCGCCGGAGTTGCCCGGCGCGTACGAGCTGATGGACTTCCTGTGCGAGCGCGGCATCACCGTTTCCTGCGGGCACTCGAACGCAACCTCCGCCGAGGCGCGTGACGCGTTCGCCCGCGGCTCGAAGACCGTGACGCACATCTTCAACGCGATGCGGCCGTTCGCCGCGCGCGAGCCCGGGCTTGCGGGCGCAGCCCTCGTGACGAGCGACGTCGTTGTGCAGGTGATCCTCGACGGTGTGCACCTGGCGGACGACACCGCGCGGCTGGTGTGGCAGGCGGCGGGGGGCCGCGTTGCGCTGGTCACCGACGCGATTGCCGCTGCCGGCGCGGGGGACGGAAGCTACACGCTCGCCGGGGTCGATTTCGAGGTGGAGGACGGAATCGCACGGAGCGCAGACCGGGTGCTCGCGGGCAGCACCGTGCCGATGATCGAAGCAGTGCGAAACCTCGTCGCGCTCGGCGCGCCGCTTGCTGCGGCCCTTTCAGCGGCGAGCGAAGTGCCCGCCCGCATTGCCGGGCGTCCCGAGCTTGGGACCCTCGCGCCCGGCTCCGGTGCGGACGTCGTCGTTCTGGACGACCGGCTCGAGATCGTGCGTGTGCTCGTGCGCGGCGAGGACGCCGTTGGCTGACCCGGTTTCCCGATAGGCGCGATTCGAGAAACCCGACCGAGGCCTCACGCTCCTGCTCACGGCCGGTGATCTCGACGGCAGTAATGGCCAAACGTCAGGCCTCGAGCTTTTTGTGCTTGCCGGAGCTGATGCCGCGGATCACCTCGCCCAATGTCCGCTGCGCCCACGCAATCGGTACACGCCAGACGTCGATGCCGGCGAACATCGAAACGGCGAAGACCCGGACGAGCGGTGTACCCGGCCGCGGTTGAGGATCGTTCCCGCGCGTGCGCTTGTGGCCGCCGAGAGCGAGGCCGTGGAGATCGACCTCCACGCCCTCGGGCACGTAGACATCGATTGCGCCGAAGATTCCAAGGGCGACGATCGTGACCACGTCCTCCTCGAGCGTCGCCTGCCGCAGGTCGAGATCGACATTGCCGAAGATCGTCAGGCAGGTGACCTGCTGGTTGACGCGGATCCGTCCCTCGCGCTCGGTCGAGCCGAACATCGAAAAGACGATGCGGGTGGGCCGGCGGCGTGAAACAGGAGACGTGCCGGCCGGGTGCAGGTCGCGGATGAGGCCCTCGAGTTTGTCGCTGGTGCGCGCGGCATAGGCGGACGACATCCGCTCGGTGAACTCCTCAAGCGTCAGACGACCCTCCACGGCGTGATCGCGCAGCAGCGCGACCGTCCGCTCGCGGTCGGCATCCGAGGCACGCAGCGCGGGCGTCTCGCTCATCTCGCCTCCAGCTTGTACGCCGATTCGGGCTATCGCGTCAAGAAGCCGACTCTGGCTAGGCAGCCTCGAACAGTTCGACGGCGTTCCCGTCGGCGTCGTCCAGGAGAATCTGCTTTCCGCCCGGACCGGTGACGATCTCGTTTCTGAAACTGACGCCGGCCTCCGTCAGGGCGGCGACAGTGGCCTGGAGGTCGTCGACCTCGACCACGAGCCTGTTCCAGCCACCAGGCTCGGGACGCCGTCCGTCGGGCATGGGGCGTGCGGCGGAGCTCTGCGGTCCACTCAGCCAGAGCTCGAGGTCGTCGCGCGCAACAATTGCGAAGGCCGGTCCCATCTTCCGTTCGAGGGTGAAACCAAGGTGGACGGTGTAGAAGCCGACGGCAGCGTCGACGTCCGCGACGAGGTAGCGCACAATGGCCATCCTCCGAATCTATCCACCGGCCGTGCGCGATACCGTCTTCGAATGCATCGGCTGGAGCAAGAGATCGATTCGATCGCCGCTGCAAACGGCTTCTCGGGCGTCGTTCGAGTCGATCGCGGCGACGGCGTCGAATTCTCGAAGGCGTACGGCCTTGCCCATCGTGCTCATGGGATCCCGAATACGGCCGACACCCGCTTCGCCATCGCTAGTGGCGGGAAGGGCTTGACTGCCGTTGCAGTCGCCGGGCTGATCGAGGACGGCCTACTCGATCTCTCGACCACCGCACGCTCGGTTCTCCGGCACGATCTCCCGCTGATCGCGGACGACGTGACGGTCGAGCACCTGCTGGCGCACCGCTCGGGCATCGGCGACTACCTGGACGAGGAGGCCGGTCACGGCGTCGACGACTACGTGATGCCGGTCCCCGTGCACCAGCTTGCGACGACCCAGCAGTACCTCGCGGTGCTCGACGGGCACGAGACGAAGTTCCCGCCCGGCGAAAGGTTCTCGTACTGCAACGGCGGCTATGTCGTGCTCGCTTTGATCGCCGAGCGAGCGAGCGGGGTTCCATTCCACGAGCTCGTCCGCCAACGAGTGTGTCAACCGGCCGGAATGGGCGATACCGATTTCCTGCGCTCCGACGAGCTTCCACGGCGCGCAGCGCTCGGGTATTTAGCGCTCGACGACGTTTCGAGGACGAACGTCTTCCACCTGCCAGTGCGCGGCAGCGGCGACGGTGGGATCTATTCCACCGTCGCCGACATCAACTCCTTCTGGAGTGCGTTCTTCACCGGTCGGATCGTGTCGGCCGAGCTGGTGGAAGAACTGGTGCGGCCCCGCAGCGACGAGCCGGGCATGTCGCAGCGCTACGGCCTCGGCTTCTGGCTCGATCAGTCGAGCGACGTCGTGATCTTGGAAGGGTCCGACGCGGGCGTCTCGTTTCGCAGTGTCCACGATCCGAGCTCCAGAGTGACGCACACCGTGATCTCCAACACGTCCGAGGGAGCGTGGCCGATCGCGCGGCTGCTCGTCGAACGGTTGCCGACTTGAAGAGCGCAGCCGAGCCGCTTCCGTCAGGACACGCCCGCGATGCCGTGTCGGCACGGCGCCATGGGCTCGAGGCGGTCGCCACCGTCGCCGCGGTTGTTGTCGTGGCCGAAGCCCCGACCATCGCCGGTTATGCGCTTGGCGGAGCGTCGTTCAACGGCTCGCCGACGCCGGCGAAGTACGTCGCCGACTTCGCCCAGCACGAGCTCTGGGCAAGCGAGATGGCGCGGCACGGCCGCTTCGTCGCAAACCTGCTGACCCCGGAGCACACGAAGCCGGGCTGGTTCTTCAACCCACTCGAGTTCGTCCTCGGCTTTGCTCAGCGCGCGACGGGAATCCCCTACGGTGTCATGAACATCGCCGCCGCGCTCGTCGGCGGGATTGCACTGGCGTTCGTCCTCCGGGCGCTGGCGCATCGCGCCGGGCTCGAGCGGCCTGCATTGCCGCTACTCGTTGCGCTCGTGGCCGGGAGCTTCGAACCTCTGGTCCTGCTCGCGGCGCGCCTCGGGCTGCCGGGGACGAGCCACCTCACCGGGGTCGGCGTCGGAACCTCCCCGCTCTCGGCGGGTGCGTGGCCGTACCTTCCTCTCGCGGCCTTGGTGCTTCTGCTGCTCGCGGGTTCGAGAGGGGCTGGCCCTACTGGCGCTTTTCGTCGCGCCGGCCTGGCGCTGCTGGCAGAGGCAGCGATCTACCCGTTCTTCGCCCCGACGCTCTGGCTGGCGGGCGCTCTCTACGCGACGGTCTGCGCGCGCACGCTCGGATGGCGGCGTGTTCTTCCCGGCCTTGCGTGGTTCACTGCGCTCCCGGCCGCCCCTGTCGTCTACTACGCGGTCGTGCTCCCACGCATCGACCCGGAATTCGAGCGGTTCTCCCGGCTGAATCACTCGCCCTTCCTTCATCCGGCCGGCCTCGTGATAAGTCTCGGCCTCGGCCTGGCGACGATCTTGGGACTGGGGCGCCTGTTGCGGGGCAACGACGCCCAGCGCGTGCTGGCGTGCTTCGCGGTGGCAGTGCTCGTCGCCCTCTACCTCCCGAGACATCCCGACCGTTCGCACATCCTCTACCTCGACCCACTACTGGTGCTCGGCGCATTCGCCGCCTGGAAGCCCTTCCTCGACGCGAGACGCCCCGGCCGGTGGCACGTCCTCGCCGCTGCCGCGGTCGCCGCGGCGCTCGCGAGCGGTCCGTACTACTTCAAGCCGGAGATCAGTTCGCTCGCGCCTCGGGTGACGCCGGTGTTCCTGAACAGTGGCGATCGCGCTGCCCTGTCGTGGCTCGCGCGCCGGCACGACGGCGGTGCCGTCCTCGCGCGCAGTGATCTGAGCCCATGGGTCGCTGCGCGTACAGGGCATCGCGTCCTCGTCGGCCACTACCTCTGGACACACGACTGGAATGAGCGGTTGCACGAGGTCGACAAGGTCTTCGGCTCGGATACCAGTCCGGTTCCTCTGATCCAACGCTTTGACGTCAAGTGGGTTCTCATCGACGGCGAGCGTGGAACCCCAACATGGGCGCGAGGTGTGCCGGCGGCGGCGCGGTTCGACGATGCGGCGGTGTTGCTTGCCGCGGCCGTCGTCGAGCGCCCGAACGGCTGACCGCAGGACGACCCAAGCGGTACGACGCTTGGAGCTTGGGTCGCTCTAACTCGTCGCACCGCCGGCTTGCGCCGAGATCACCCGAGCAACGATCGGCAGCGTGAACCCCTCGCCGTCGGCGTGGCGTCGCACACCCTCGACGATCGCTGTCCGGATCGCCTCCAAGCGTTGTGGCGGCTGTGCGCGGAGGACTGCACCGGTGCGGACACCGGCGCGAAGCTCTGCCTCGAACAGCAGCTCTGCGGCGGGCACCCGCCAGAGCCCCGTGATGGTCTCTGTGTGAAACGATTCCTCGTCGAACCCGGCCCGCGCGAGCGCGACGCGACACTCACCGGTATCTGCGAAGCGGTAGAAGGCGGGCCCTTCAGGCAGCTGGACTGGGACGGCGTGCGCCGCGACCGCTGTATCGACGATCTCCGCCGCAGCGTTACCCTCCGCGACCCAGGCGGTGAATGCGAATCGGCCTTCCGGGACGAGAACGCGGTGCGCCTCGGCGATCGCGGTCTCCGGCTGCGAGAGATGGAGGATGCCGAAGTTCATGGTGACCGCGTCGAACGATGCGTCGGGGAACGGCAGTCGCTGCGCATCGCCTGCGACAAATGTGAGGCCGGGGTAGCTGCGACGGGCCCGCTCGACCATTGCGACGGCGACATCGAGACCGACCGGCACGGCGCCGCGTGCCGCCGCCGCCTCGGAGACGTAGCCCGGTCCGCAGGCGACGTCCAGCAAGCGAGAACCGGCGCGTACGGCAGCCGCGTCCAGCAGCGAGTCGACGAACAACTCCGTATCTGTCCAACACTCGTCGTAGCACGCAGCAGCGCGTTCCCAACCCTCACGCTCGAACTCCCAGAACGCGTCACCCGCCATGTGGGGGCTGATGATCGCCGAGGGGCCGGCTCACGCGAGCATCAGGCCAGAACGAAAGCCGACTTGCGCCTCGTGTCCCGGGCCGGCGTTCGCCGTTCAGAACTCGCACGCGTCGTCGTGGTCAAGGCGGTCGGTCTCGTCCAGGTGCCGCAGCACTGGGTCTGGTTGCTGCCGGCCGATCGATACGCCGCGTAGGTCGCTGGGGGCTGTCCGCAGTAGCGCGTTAACGTCTATGCTGAATGAGAGAACGTTCGCCGGTCATCGGGGTGGTGAGGGTGCCGATCCTCGAAACCCAGCGTTTGAAGCTGCGCGAGTTCAGCGAGGACGATCTCGACGACCTCGCCGCGATGGTGGCGGACGAGGATCAGATGACGTTCTACCCTCGGCCGAAGACGCGAGCTGAAGCCTCCGCATGGATCAGCCGGAATCTCGTGCAGTACAAGAAGTACGGGTTCGGCTTCTGGTTGATCGAGTCTCTCGCGACCTCAGGCTTCCTCGGGTACTGCGGAATCAGACCGCTGGCGCTCGAGGGCGCTTCGGAAATTGAGATCGGATGGCACACAAAGAAAGAGTCTTGGAACCAAGGGATCGCCACGGAGGCTGCGATGGCGGCACGGGACCTGGCGTTCCGACGCTTTGGGGTGTTGCGGTTGGTGGCGATCATCCATCCCGATCACATCGCGTCTCGTCGGGTTGCCGAGAACATCGGGATGCACGATGAGCGGACAACGATCCTCGACGAGGACTATCCCGCTGTGATCTATGCGGTCGAACGTTCCTAGCGCCGGCTCCCAGAGGCATTCAGTCACAGCCGGAGTCGGTATCGGCGCTCGACGACGCGACCCCCTGGCCCCAGGCGGACTCGCACGGCCGCAATGACAAGGCCGCGCACGCGGCCGCCGTAGCGCAGCGCGAGGAGGGCGCGGCTGCCGGGGGACAGCGCACGTCGGACAGCAGGGCGTAAGCGCGCCAGCGGTCGGCCGTGCTGGAGCAGCCAAGCCGTGACGTGGCCGCGGAGCTGCTCGGTCACGTTACCGCGGTTGGCGACCGAGACGAACATGAACCGTGCGCCGCGCGTCCGATGGATGCGAAGACCGCCCAACGCGAGGTGACGCACGATCCGCCCGGGCACGCGCACGCTGACGCGGACACCAAGCCTCACCCGCAGAGTGACGTGATTGCCGCGCGGCGCGCGTGTCGTCAGCAGGACAAGGACCTGATGCTCGCCCGGTTCCGCGCCTCGCGGCTTGACGCGAAGTGTCAAGACGGCACTCCTCCCGGACCGGAGAGACAACCTGCTGGGCAGGACCTGGAACCACGTCTTCGTCCCGGTCTGCCGGGCGACCGCTCGCCGGGCAACGTCGACCACGACCCGCTCGGCACCGTCGTTCCGCACATTGATCTTTCTCGAGCCCGGCGCGGCGACTGTGAGGTGTGCCGGCGAGACGAAGAGCGCGACGCGAGGTCGCTCCGCGCCCGCCCCCTCCGCGGAGGGGGCGGGCGCCAGCGCAAGCACGGTGAAGAGCGCGAGAGCGTGCGCCGATCTCATCGGGCGACCGCGGTGAACGTCACGGTTGCGGTGTAGCGGCCTGTCGCAACGAGCGGCAACGCGGAGGAGAAGCCGAGGTTGGTCGCCCAGACGTCTCCGCCCGCCGCGCTCGACGCGGACTTTGCGCCGACGGTCAGCGCTGTTGCAGGCGTTATCGGAATCGGGACGAGCGCTCCACCCGTGAATGCGCCTCCGACCACTCCGCCGGCGGGTGCGGTCGCCGCGAGTGCCAGCGGAAGGTCTGTCGGCGCAAACGCTGTCCGAGCGACACCGAGCGAGTACCCGGCCGCGTTGTTGCTCGAAACGGTCACGCGCTCGGGCAGCGGCGCCGGTCTATCGCCGACCGTTGAACGTGCCGAAGCTAAGCGACGGACGATCGAGCGACACGGAGAGGACGGAAGCCACATCGAGGTCGACGCTCACGGTGCCGCCCAGCCCGGGGGAAGGCGTGCTCCCGCAGGAACGCGTGGCGGAGGAGGAGTTCCGGGGCGCAGGCGCGCCTGCTGTGAAGTCCGTCGCGTTGTTGCCCGTGTCCGTGCAACCGTCGTTCGCGCGCAGCGCAGACAAGGTATTGGAAAGCGCCGCGGCGGAACCGCCGCCCTCGAAATCGCTCGCGTCGCCGTAGCCGACGAGATCCTCCACGAGCGGGTCGGCCGAGCAACTCCCGGCCGAAGCCCCGCACGTGAGCGCGGCGGTTGCGCGAACGAGCGCGATTTTCCCGCTCGTGGCGCCGAGGTTGCTCGTGCCGGTCGCGTCGGCGGATGGGAGGGCGGCGCCGACGTCCGAGTTCGATGCGAGCTGGACCAGGTAGTACCGGCCGGGCGCGATCGTCCCCGCGAGCGCGGTCGTCTGCCAGGTCGTTCCCGCGGCGGTGGCGTACTGCACCGTCCAGCCAGACAAGTCGACGGTGCCGGCTCCCGTGTTGAAGAGCTCGACGTAGTCATTTCGGAAGGTGGCGCTGGCGTTTCCGCCGCCGCCGTAGATCTGGCTCACCGCGACATCCGACCCGGCGGCACGGGCGGCGGCAGGGAACAGCAGC
>Ga0137372_10006560_pt1 | contig 11287 bp, 10 predicted proteins | sample SagtaG_6_FD_104911 | JGI IMG/M metagenome (GOLD analysis project Ga0137372, IMG submission 104911) | Vadose zone soil microbial communities from Sagehorn Ranch, Mendocino, California, USA - Sage1_R_60_16 metaG | ecosystem: Environmental > Terrestrial > Soil > Vadose zone | place: USA...
GAAACGGACAGTCCCCGGAACCCGCTGATACCTCGACCACGTCCCGACCGGCCCAACCAGCCCCCAGACCGCCATGACCACGGACTACCACACGCCTGATGGGTCTGACTCGCTTATTTGAGGCCTAGCCGGACGTGACCCGGCACGCCGCGCCGAGATCGCCGAACTGCTGCTGGCCACCGTGCGCACCGGACAGCCGCTACCCGACCTGGACACCGTCCGCCAACGCATCCGCGCCGACGTGCCGCTGGCCGAGGCCCCGACGGTGGCCGCGTACCTCAAAGAATGGCTGGCCGGGCTGCAGATCGACCCCAACACGATCACGTTGTACGAGTCCCACGTCCGGGTCCACCTCACCCCGCACCTCGGGCATCTGCGCCTGGACAAGCTCAAGGTCCGCCACATCAACGCCATGTTCACCGCGATCCGGGCCCGCAACGCCGACATCGTCGCCGCCAAGGCCAGCCCCGATGCGGATGTGCGGGCCACCGTGCGCGGGATCCGCCCGACCGGACCGGCCACCTGCCAACGCATCCGCGGCACCCTACGCAAGGCCATCAACGACGCCATCGCCGCGGAAATCATCGCCGGCCCGAACCCGGCCGTACACGTCAAGACTCCCGGTGACCGGGTCCTGCCGATCGTGTGGGAACCCGAGCGGATCGAGCGGTGGAAGACCACCGGCGAAGTGCCGGGGCCGGTCATGGTGTGGACCGACGACCTCGTCGCCGCGTTCCTCGACTACGCCGCCGAACACGCCCCGGACCTGCATCCGATGTTGCACTTCATCGCCTACCGCGGCCCTCGCCGCGGCGAAGCCTGCGGCCTGCTCGACTCCGAGGTGCGGCTGGCCAAGAAGGAAGCCTCGGTCGTCAACCAGATCTCCACCCACGGCAGCAAGCTCGCGCAGAAGCCGCCCAAGAGCCGCGCCGGCAACCGCGACCTCGTCGTCGACGACGACACCCTCGCCGCGCTCACCGCCTACCGCGCCCGCCGCGCCGCGCAGAAACTCGCCGCCGGCCCCGCCTGGCCCGACACCGGGCTGTTCTTCGTCCGCCCCGACGGGCGCCCGTGGCATCCCAACAGCGTCACCCAACGCTTCCGGCGCCTCGTCAAACGCGCCGGCCTACCCCCGATCCGGCTGCACGACCTGCGCCACGGCGCCGCCACCATGGCCCTCGACGCCGGTGTCGACATCAAAGTCGTCCAGGAACAACTCGGCCACTCCACCTCCACCCTCACCCGCGACACCTACCAGAGCGTGGTCAAACGCCTGCACCACGCCGCCGCCGATGCCGTAGCCAAGAAGATCAACCGGCGGCGCAAGAGCGCCTGACGTGCAGCGGACCAGGCCGCAACCCGGGCGCAGAAACGACGAAAGAAGGCCGTCCCGGACACACTGTCCGGAACGGCCCTCGTCGTTGTTCGCCCACGGCCCAGGCCGGCCCATTGTCAGCGGGGCCTGTCGCGACGTGCAGCCCGGTCGGTTGAGTCGCCCGGCCGGCGGCGTATTGGCCCCGACGATCGTCGCCGAACCCCAGCGCCGCCAGGCGTCATGCCATCCGCTACCCGCCGACCTGCCTGCGGAGCCGGCGAAGCGAGGGGCGATCCGGTGAGTGTGCCGATGCCATGCTGACCGCGTGGACCTCGTCCCTCGTCCGCTGCTGCCGCCGTGGCACGCCCTTCCCCGGCTGGCCTGGATCGTGGCAGCCCGGTTCGCCGGATCATCCGGCGCGGGTGCCGGTGTTCGGGTGGCTGTGCGTGCGGATGGCTTGGCTGAGCACTCTGGCGGTACTCGTCGCCGCCCGGGCCGATCACGCGTGCGCAGGTCGGGGACACGCGGCGGTGATCACGGTGCGGCAGCGTTGGCCCCGCAGCCGCCGCTGGGTCCGCTCCGGTGTGTTCGCCGCCACGCTGCCTGTCGGCGCGGTGGCGCTGGCATCGCCGCCGGCGCTGTTGCTGGTCGCGAGCGCGGTGGCCGACGCCGCAGGCCGCCCACTCGCCGCAGCGGTGCTGTTGGCCTGTGCGCCGGCCGCGTTCGTGGTCTTGGCGGCGGCGGCGATCGCCGGCACCGCGTCGGGGTTGGGTGCCGCGACGCCGCACGGGCGTCGCATGGCCCGCCGGTGGGCGCGGCGGGCCGGCGTGACCCTGGTCGAGGCGTCGCAGCTGGCCGCCGCCGAGACCGACCAGCGGGCAGCGACGGTGCTCGTGCGCCAGATGCTGCGCCATGCCGACGCCCACCGCCTGGCGGTCCTCGCCCGCCCCCGTGACCGACGGCTCGCCGACCTGTACGCCGCACTGGGCTTCCGCGAGCTCGCCGATGGTCGTGGCCGGGTGCTGCTGCGCGCCCCGCGCGGCGGCCGCCGGCTGCCAGCCGCCTGACCGCCGGCTGCCAGCCGCCTGACCGGCGGTGTGCCGCGGACGCCGCCGACGAGCACATCGTCGCCGAACTCGCCGGCTGTTCGAGGTGTCCCGGCAGACGGTGTACCCGGTACTCCGACGTTCCGGCCCGATTTGTCGCTGCCAAGCGGTAGGTCGCGACGTACTCGCCACGCTGGTGGCCTACGACAGCCGGTATGCTCGTTGATGCCTCTGGAAACCTGGGCACGACGCGACCCAAGGCGCCGGGGTGGTGACGAGCAGTCAGTTCACGGAATCCCAGAAAGGCAATGTCGCGCTGGCTCGTCCCGCAGGAGATCCGGGTAGCGCGCCCCTTGGCCCAAGCGCGAGTTCGAGGTCTGTAGCGTCGGCAGTCGCTCGGCACCATCTACGGCTGTAGGTGGTCGCTGAGCTGCCTGCATCGGTCGACCACCTGCCTGACAAAGGGATGTGTCGACCCGTGGCAGACAAGTTCGCACTGTTTATCCTCGCCTTCTTCGGCCTGCTGATCCTGCTCCTCACCCAGTCACGCGAGGTGATAAGGCAGATCGCACGTACCACGGAAGAGTGGCGGCGCATGATCTATTCGCTTAGAATCCCTCGCGCCGAGCGCAGGTCCATCACCGGTCTAACCAACTCGGGCGACGCGGATGAGATCCGGCAGGGCCGGCCCGAGGAAGACCCCGAAGCCGACCGCCAGTAGGTCTCTCGATCACGGGCGCCGGAGCTTCTCCGGCGCCTTCTTCATGCCTGCACCTCGGCCGGAGCACGGCCACGGCCCCGGCCCGCACATCGACCAGATGGCCACCCGCGAATAGCGCACGGTTGGATTAGGTGCACTCACCAGTGCGCGGGCTTGCCTTGCCCCGGCTGTGACCGACCGGGGGTCGGGATGTGCAACCACCCAGGGACGACCTCACGGGGTTGCCCGGTCGGCCCCCGGCTGGCCAAGCAGCCGCGTCTGGTTGTCGACGATCTGGGCGCGAACGGACTCGGCCGGCTGCTTCCAGATGCCGGACAGGTGGCTGATCACCGCGGGAATGTCCGAGGGGCGCGTCGGACGGTTGCCCACCCGGGCGAACGGTCCATCGGTTTCGAGCAGCACGCGGGTGGGGGGAAGCATGGCCAGCAGGCGCGACCCGCGGGCCGAGCGCACCATCGACGGGTTGACCGAGAACCACAGGCCACCGCTGATCGCATCTTCGGCCGCCGCGAGCGGGCCGGTGTACCAGTGCAGCACCGCGCGCGCCTTCACCTGCAGCAGCCGTGTGACCGTCTCGGGTTCGGCGCCGCGGCTGTGCACCGTGAGGGGATGCCGCAGCACCGCCGGTTCGGCGAGCAGGGCGTCGAACACCCGAATCTGCGGGTGGCGGGTGGCGGCGCCGGCGCGGGAGAAGTCCAAACCGATCTCGCCGACCCAGTCCGCGTGCGGGAGCAGCCGCAGGAACCGGGCCAGGTCGGTGGCGGCCGTGTCAGCCGCGCGTAGCGGGTGCAGCCCGATCGCGAGGTGGACTCCGGGGCGGCGGCCGAGGCGGGTGCGCAGCAGCCGGAACCGGCCGGGGTCCTCGGTGACCGCGACGACGTCGACGCCGCGGCGGGTTGCTTCGTCGAGGACGGCGATCGGGTCGTCGTAGGCGTCGACGTGGCAGTGGGTGTCGAGCAGCCGCGTCGTCACCGCAGGCCGCGCAGGGTCGACGCGAGTTCCCCTTCGGCGCCTGCGGCGAGCCACTCGCGGATTTCGGTCAGGCCGCGGCGCCAGACCCCGAGGAACGCGGCGCGTTCTCCGAGCGGCAGCGGGCCGTTGCGGAACACGTCACGGTCCGGGCGGTCGGTGAACACACCGCCGATGATGGCGCGCAGGTCGGCGCCGCGGCGGGTGCGTTGGCGTAGCAGGTCGCCGTCGGTGAGCACGTTCCAGGCGTAGCCCGAATCGTCCCAGCCGACGTGGGCGAGGGACGCGCGTCGGATCAAGCAGGGAAAGCAGTAGCCGCAGTTGCCCTGCGCCCGTTTGGCGAACCGGACAGTTTCCGGATGCGCGCACGACAGGCTCATCGGGGCGAGCCGGCGCAGCAGCGCCGAGTTACGTGACTCGGCGAGGATCTCGCCCTTTGTCTTGAGCCGGTAAGGGTTGTGTACCGGGTTGGCCACCCCAAGGCTGGTGGTGGCGTGGGCGAGACGGTCCATGAAGTGCGGGTGGGTGGTCCGGGTGCTGAGGCTGCCCACGCGGGCGCGGGTCAGCGGCACGTTCACCCCGATGAAGCCGTTCTCCGGCACGTACACCGGCACGTGCGGCCCGCCCGCAGAGGCCATCGCCAGCGCCGTGGACAGGAATAGCAGCGACCGCGAGCGGGTCGTGTTCTCCCGGCCCGCCGGCAGCGCGCGGGCCTGCCACCGACTGGCCGGGGCCGGCCGAAGGTACAGGCGCCGGGCCTGGATCCGGTGCGCCCCGTAGTGGCCGACGAGTGCGCCGAACAGGACCTGCTGCGCGGTGGAAGCCCTCGTGGTGCGACAGCAGACACAGCCGCCGCGCCGGATCTTCCTCCAGCAGGTCGATGACCCCGCACAGCGAGTCGAGGCCGCCGGAGAACAGGCACACGCCGTCGACGCCCAGACCGGTTGGGGGGCCTGACGGCGCCACGCCGGGGACCGCGGCCAACGGGTGCCGTGCGGACGGGTGCACGCGCACCCGCCACGCGTCGCCGGTGAGGAACCGCAGCGTGTCGTCCCACCCGGCTGCCCGCCAGCCGGCGGGGTCGCCGACCGGCAGCCGCAGCCGCAGATCGCGGGTCCACCCGTCCGGCGAGCCGCGCCGGCGTGCGGTGCGGTCGGCGCAGTAGACCGCCGCCCCGAACGCCAGCAGGTCCGCGCCGGGCCGTGGCGGGTACCATCCGGCGAAGAACTCCGCCCCGTGCTCGCCGGTCTGCAACGTGGCCACGCGGCGGCCGGGGGCCCAGTCGAGCACCCGCACGTCGTCGGGTTCGTCGAGCGGCTGGGTGAGGTCGGTGCGTAGCAGATACGCGGTCACTCGTCGCTCCCATCCAGCGCCTCCAGGGTGTCGTACAACGCGCGGATCGCGTCGGCGGCGATGCGGCGGCCCTGCGCACCGGACCAGTCCACCGCGAACGGGTCGTCGGGCAGCCGCAGCGCGACCAGGGTGGCCACGATCTGCCGCATCTCCTCGTCGGCGGCGCGGGCAGCCGCCGGATCGGTGATGCGGCCGAGCCGCTCGGCGATCACCGGGACCCGGTTGTACACGTACCGGGCGAGGAACGCCTCCAGCAGAGCGACCAGCCCGTCGCGGGTCACTGTCGTGGCGGTCAGCTCGTTCCAGTCGTCGGCGTCGGCGAACACCTCGTCCAGCACGTCGCAGGCGGCGTCGCGCGCCGCTTGTGAGTCCAGGTCGTCGCCGTCGCCGGCCAGCAGCGTCACCAGGCTGTCGAGGACGTCGAAACGGTCCCGGCCGACGAGCTCACCCAGGCCGAGCGATTCGAGGGTGGCCGCCAGGCCCGACGCGCCGATGCCCGACAGCAGCCCACCGAGCCGTTGCAGGCCGGTTCGCCCCGCCTGGGCGGACGCGGCGGCGCCGGCGGCGCCGCCGAGTACCGGCACGTGCCGGGCCAGCAGCCGCGCGGCCCGCTCGCGACGCGGACCGTCTTCGGCGTCGAGGCTGCGCACGTACGAGGTGGCCGCGAACTTCAACGGCGTCCAGGCGCCGCCGGAGCCGGCGGTGCGGTCGGCCGAGGTGCCCATCAGCCGCGGCCCCGAGCGGCTCTCGTCTCGATGGCGATGCGGACCACACGCTCCAGCGCGGGTACGCCGCCGCTGCGCCAACGCGCGAGCAGGGCGATTGTGGAGGGATGCTCCGCCGGTAGCTGCAGCACCGCCCGTTGCGCCTGGGCAACCGGCACAGCGTTCACCGGCACCCGCATCAGCGCGTCACAGACCTCGGCGACGGTATCGGGTACCCGGCCGGCCAACTCGAGCGCGGCGGCGAACGCCGGCCCACCAGGCAGCCGGCCCAGGGTGTGCAGCAGGGCCTCAAGTACCTGCCCCCGCTCGTCGGGCCCCAGCTCGCCGATCGCGTCGATCGCCGTACGGCGGACCGTCGGCACGTCTGACTGCACCCTGATGAGCAGCTCCTGCAGCCCCGGCGCGAGCCGGGAAGCGACCACACCCAGCGACAGCTTCTCCCGCGAGTAGGTGAAGTCCGGCCGAAGATCGACCGAGCCGAGCGGCGGAGCGAGCGCCAGCCACGCCTGCACATGGGGCCGGGCGGCCCACTCCACGACGTTCGACGCCACCGGCGGCGTGGCGGCTGCCCCCTCGCCGGCCCGGCCGGCACCGTCGTCAGTGGCGCCGGAGGCTTCGCGACCGGGCTGGCGGCGGGCGCCACGCCGCCCGGCGTCGGCGCGATCGCCGGGCTCGGCGGGCGGCTCCGCCCGGCCGAGCGCCTCCGCGGCGGCGAGCTGCGGGATCGGGCCCGCCGCCTCCACCTGCCAGTCGAACAGCCGCCGGAAGTCGGCGAAGTGCTGGTCCTCCAGCACCATCAGCTTCGCCAGCACGCCGAGGTCCAGGGTGATGCCGCGCCGCGCGGCGCTCCTCGACCGCAGCATCAGGTTGTTGAGGAACCGCTTGATCTGCCGCGGGTTGCCCCGCAGCCCACTTGCCAGCACCGGCCCGATCTGCGCCGCCCACTCCAGGTCGCGGACCAGCACCGCCGGCGTCCCGGCGCCGCCCTGCGTGCCGAGCACCTGCTCGGCGACCCCGAGGTTGAACGCGACCGCGAAGCCGTCCGCCGCGCGCCGCGCCGCCACGTGCGCCCGCACGGCGGCGAACAGGTCACCGGGCAGACGCAGCTCGGCCAGCAGCAGGTTGATGTAGGTCTCCGCCTCGGCAACCGACAAGGGCGGGATCCCGACCTTGATCTGCAGCATCTTCTCCAGGTAGTCGGCGCCGATCCCGCTACCGTCCAGCCGGCGCAGCGCGGGGTACCGCGAGTCCACGGCAGACTCGACGACCTGCTGGTTGGCGGCCACCACGAACGCTGTCTTTGCGGTGTTGAGGAACAACCGGATCGCCTCGAACGTGTCGACCACCGACTCCGGCAGACACCGGTCTAGGTCGTCGATGAGCACCACGACCGCCGCCACGTTGTCGAGGCCGTCGACAAGCTCGGCGAACTGGGTCCGGAACGCGGCCACCTCCAGCACCGGATCCGAGCCGGACGCGGCGTTCCCGGACTCTGCCGGATCTTCGAGCAGGCGCCGCGCTTCACCGGCCACCGCTCCGGTGGCCGACGTCACCAACCCCGTGGAGGTGGCGGCCATCGCGGGGTCGATCGCCGCGGCCAGTGCCGCCGCGGTCGCCGGCGCGGAGGTCAGCGCCGCGCGGCCGAACCAGCGGCTGCCTCGCCGCAGACCACGGGCGAAGCGGCGCAGCCGGGACACCTCCTCGGCCGCTTTTCCCGACACCTCGGCCTGCAGCCGGTCGAGCACCGCGCTCATCAGCGCGACCTTGACGTCGTCGTAGTCCTCGTACCGCCACGGGCTGAACTCGACGCACACGTAGCGGCCGCCGGTCTCGCCCGTATCGGTGCCACCGGTCAGGGCCTCCAACTCCGACCGGACGATCTTCAGCACGCTGCTCTTGCCGGAGCCCCAGTCGCCGAGCAGCCCGACCGTCACCGGCAGCAGGCGCGACTCGGTCAACGCGACCACCAGTGGGTCGACCACGAAGTCGTACCCCAGCAGATCCTCGTCGGTCTCGTTGTCAGCCCACACGGCCAGTTCCTCCACATGCCCAAACAAGATCAATCGCGTCGGGGCGCGCCGACGCGACCAGGACAACCTAACACTGCGAGGCACTGCCGGTCCGGAAAGGACAGCAACCCGGCGCAGGCGTGGCGGATCTCCGGCAGGGACAATGCGTCGATCATGTACGGCGCCCGTTCGTCGCTGAGCGGGTTGTTGACCAGAATCCCGGCTGACGCCACCATCGCCTATCGTGTGTTCCCCCAGGAGGTGCAGCCGGGAACCAGACGCCGCGTACTCCGTCCCCGGCCGACGCGGCGCGCGACGCTTCGCCGCACGGGGCGGGCTCAGCCGAGGATCGTGCTGATGGTGTCGATGTCCCCGGCGGCGTAGGCCTGCATGAGGGCGGCGAACTGGTCGGCGGGCAGGATCCGGATGCCCAACTGCTCGGCCTTGTCGGCTTTGGTGCCGGAACCGTCGCCGACGACGACCATGTCGGTGCGTTTCGACACCGACGCAGAGGACTTCCCACCGAGGGTTTCGACGGCCTCGTTTCCCTCGTTTCGGGTCAGGCCCGGGACGGCGCCGGTCACGACCACCGTCATCGGGGTCCCGTCGGGCTTCTGCAGCGGGAGGAGGCGGCTCAGGGCGCCGCCCGGGGCCGGGGTGGCGGGCGCGGGGCTACCCGGCTCGGTCATGTTCACCCCGCGCGCCGCGAGTTTGTCGATCAACGGGGCGAGTTCGACCAGTTCGGCGGCGATGGTGACCGCGCGTTCCGGGCCGACACCCTCCACCTGCTGGAGGTCGGCGACGCCGGCGTCGAGCAGGGCCTGCAAGGTGGCGAAGTGTCGGGCCAGACGTCGGGACATGGACCGGCCGGTCATCCGTACCCCGAGACCGGTCAGCACCCGCGACAACGGCTGGTCCTTGGATGCCTGGATGTTGGCGACCACCTTGTCGGCGGAGACCTCACCCATCCGGTCGAGGGCCGCGAGGGTACGCACATCGAGGTCGTAGAGATCGGCGGCGTCGGTGACCAGACCGGTCGCCACCAGCATCCTTATGATCTTGTGGCCGAGCCCCTCGACGTCCATCGAGTCGCGCGCGGCGCAGTAGGCCAGCGACTCGTGCGCGCCGCAGGCCCGGCCACGGGTGCACCGCCACCGCTTCTGCGACCGGTCGATGTCGCCGCCGCAGCGGGGACAGATCGTCGGAGGTCCGAACGCCGCCGAGTCGGCCGGCCGGTCGTCGAGTTTCGCGCCGGTGACCTCGGGGATCACGTCGCCCGCGCGGCGCACGAACACCGTGTCACCGGCACGCACGTTGCGGCGGACCAGGTCGTCGAAGTTGTGCAGGGTGGCGGAGGTGACGGTGACCCCGCTGACCACCACCGGTTCGAGCACCGCGACGGAAGTGATCACACCCGTGCGGCCGACATAGACCTCGATGCGCAGCAGCCGGGTGGTGCGGGTGTCGGCGGGGAACTTGTACGCGATGCCCCAGCGGGGTGCCCGGCTGGAGAAGCCGGCCCGGTCCCGGTCAGCCGGCTGGTCGGCCTTGATGACCGCCCCGTCCACGCCGAACCCCAGTTCCCCCCGGCGGGCGTACAGCGTGTCCACCGCGGCGACGACCTCGTCGATCGTCGCGCACAGCGGCATCCCGGCCCGCGAGCTCGCGGTCGTCGCTACGCCGAGCTGGCTGATGCGGGCCATGGCGGCTGAGTGCGGCGCCGGCTCGCCGCCGGCGCCGTCCAGCCCGTGCACGGCGTACGCGAGGAACGACAGCGGCGCATCGTAGGCACGGTCATGCGCCCGCAGGGTGCCGGCCGCCGCGCTGCGCGGGTGCGCGAACGGCGGCTCGCCGTGCCCGGTCCGCAGCTCGTTGGCGGCGGCGAAGTCGGCGTCGGTCATGAACACCTCGCCGCGGACCTCCGCCGTCACCGGCTCCGTCAGGCGGGCCGGCAGCCCGACCGCCCGCCGGGCCTGCCCGGTCACGTCCTCACCGGCCCGGCCGTCACCGCGGGTGGCAACCAGCGTCAACTGCCCGTCGACATAGCGGACGGCGACCGCGAGACCGTCGATCTTCGGCTCGACCGTGTACCCACCGGCCGGGCGGCCCAGCAGCCGCTCCAGCCGGTCGGCCCACCTGCGCAGCGTGTCGGCGTCGAACACGTTGTCCAGGCTGAGCATCGGCGAACTGTGCTCGACGTCGCCGACCACATCGGCGCCGGCCGCGACCACCTCGGTCGGCGAGTCCTCGGCCTTCCACTCCGGGCGTGCGGCCTCGGTCGCGGCGATCCGCGCCACCAACGCGTCGTACGTCGCGTCGTCCAGGACCAAGTCGGGGCCGCTGTAGTACGCCGCGGCGGCCGACCGGACCTCGGTGATCGCCGACCGGTACGCCTCCACCGCCTCGAACGGCTCGGCGTGCGCGGCGTCGACAACCGGGTCGACGAGCCCCTCAAGACCAGCAGAACCAGGGCTGGGCATCGCGTCGACCTCCTTGACCGTCCTGACGGTCGCCGCCGCGGGCGCTGCCACGGCGGCGCGTCGCAGCCTTATCCCACGCGGCTGGCCTGCTGCGCAGCCTAGCGATCGGGTACGACATCCGATGCCGCCATCGGGCGTGGGATCGTGCCCTACAGCAGCTTGGTCGGGGCGTTTTCAGCGTCGGTGTGATCATTGGCTAGTCCGCCAGCGGTGCCCGCCGAGCGTGCCCGCATGCCCTCGGCCCGCAGCGCAGGCGGGCCGGTACGGTGACCACCGTGTTCACCGTGCGAGAGGCCGGCCCGGCCGACTACCTAGCCATGGTGGAGCTGTTGGACGCCGAGGACTTCGGTGAGCACGGCCGGCAGTGCCGGCAGGCCCTCGACGCCGGGTGCCGGATGGATGGCCACTGGCAGGTCGCCGTCGCCGGACGCCCCAGCAACCCCGCGACTACGGTCGTCGGTGTCGTCCACGCCGACTTGGCCATCGACTACGGCGACCTGGTCGCGAACCGTGGCCACCAGCCGCCGCACGCGTTCAATCTCCGCGATCGTGATTGATCCTGCCCACCGTCGCCGCGGCGTCGGCCGCGGCCTGCTGCAGGCGGTCGCCGCGGCTGCTGCCAAACGGGGCTCGCGCTTCCTCGTGCTGGTGCCGCAGGACGGCGACAGC
>Ga0137372_10006563_pt1 | contig 11286 bp, 7 predicted proteins | sample SagtaG_6_FD_104911 | JGI IMG/M metagenome (GOLD analysis project Ga0137372, IMG submission 104911) | Vadose zone soil microbial communities from Sagehorn Ranch, Mendocino, California, USA - Sage1_R_60_16 metaG | ecosystem: Environmental > Terrestrial > Soil > Vadose zone | place: USA: California...
AAAACAGGTTGCTGCGGCTCGCTAAAGACCCGTTTCCTGATGTCAAAGATCACTATGAGCCAGGCGAGCAGTTGTCCTGGTGGTCACAACTGGATAGCATCGGCCAGACCGCTCATCTGTTGCATCACTGGAAGGGTAGCTTCCGCTGGGAGGATCTGGAGGGTGCGCATTACCGCGCCTGGGATCCCTATTCCTGGCGACCTATGTTGGGACGCGCCATTCTATTGAGGCACCTTGCCCACCACAAACCCGGACGCTGGTATACGGTCGCCTCCCTGCTACAGGATATCTGGAACGACGATACTTTCGTCATGCACCCGCAGCAGCCCTATGCGCGCAAGGCCGAGCGGCGCAAGACCTCCGACATACATGAAAAGTGGGAGCGCTGCGATGGTGAGACCTACATCGGCATGCTCTCCTCCACGCTCCACGAACTGGGGATCGTCGATCTGGGCTACGACCGTTCCACGTCCCTTGACACGAAGACATGGCAGAATCCGCAGACATTTATGCTCACCGAGTTCGGTGCCTCCGTCCTGCCGCGTGTCGACGAGAAGCCATCCCTCATCATAGACACGGCGCGTACACTGATAGTGCAACCCAACTTTGAACTATTAATTATGCAGCCGGATATGCCCACACTCTACAGCCTCTTGCCCTTTGCCCAGTTGAACCAGATCGGCATCGTGAGCCGCCTGACCCTCAATCGCGCATCTCTCTTGCGCGCGCTGGAAGGGGGCAAGGACGTTGAGCAGGTGATCAGAGTTTTGGAGGAGCGCAGCCAGAAAGAACTGCCCCAGAACGTCGTCTATAGCCTGAACGACTGGGTCAGGCTCTACAAAGGCATCGGTATCTCGCAGGTCCTCCTCTTTGAAGTATCAAGCGAGGCCGTCGCCGCCGAACTCAATGCGTCCAGGTTCCAGGACCTGCATTTACGCCAGCTTGCACCTCGCGTCTTTGTATTGGGGGGCGAGGTCAATCTCAAACAAGTAAAGCAGCTTTTTGAGAAAGAAGGTATTGTCGTAAAGATAAGCGGGAATATCCTCCCTACGCAAAATCGTCATGCATCTACCTTCGACATGCTTCGATAAGCTGTAGTGCCTGCTCGCGCGCGCCCAACGTCTGCAGCGTCAAGACTTGCTGGAAGATCGCGTGCCGGAGCAGGTTGCAGCGGAACATATATTCCTCCTCATCGCCCACCAGTTCATGACGCTGTTCGAGTTTGCGCAGTTTCAAGGCAAAGAAGGCCAGCCGCAGGAGTTCGAAGCCGCGTATCTGTTCCATTGTCTCCAACTGACTACATCTGGGGAAGGTAGAAATCGTAATCTGGTCTGGCTCGGGCAACTGTGGGGACATCTTTTTGCTTGAACTGCGCGCCATTCTATATTTTCTCCTCTTGCTATTATAGAAGTGATTCTTAACGTCCATTACTATTCATCTATAAGAGATACTGTACTCGCTGCGCACTAAAACTAAGTTGAGAACAGGTAGGAGTCTGGTTAAGAATAGCTCTCTCGTCTTGAGCTTTTGTTCCTCATTGTTGAGAACACACCTGCACAAGAGTCAGGAAGTAGTACTTTTTGTGGGATATTGTAAAAATAAGGGCCTGTCATCCTCAGCAATGTATTATTATCTTCAAAGGATACATGGAATGTATCTAGATGTTTCACCGTATAGCAATGCTTCCCATTTTTAGGATTGCGGCGCCTGGTCGTCAGAAATAGGGAAGCCAGAAAGAGAATAGCAATGCAGACAGAGACTCCGTTACTGCCACAGATGCCTCATTTCCTTCCTGAACCAGAGAGAAAGTTCTCTTCTAAAAAGCGACGACGCTTTTCTCCGCTCGGACTGATTGGCGTGGCGGTGGCGTTGCTTGTGGTACTGGCAGCCGGACTATATTTCATCGTGCGTCCTGCGCTCTTTTCTCAGGCAGCGAACGCGCAGCCGAATATGGATTGTACCCTCATTGTACCTGCCAATCCACTCTCGGCAAAAGGGCTGGCGACGCCCTACCAGTTATTTGCGACCAATCCTAAGAATGGTCCCTGCAATGAAGCCAACGCTAATCAGAGCGCCTTTGTGCAGGGCGTGATCTACGATCCGAACTCGGGGACCTTCGCCGTATACAATCCACTGGTCATTGACAGGGGAACAAGGCCCGCTATTACGCCAGTTCCGCCCAGGCTGCCACAGGGTGCAGTGGTCGCGATCTGGTTCGGCTTTAATGCGACCAACCTGTTATTGCAGGGTGCCAATCACGAAACACTGGCGCGTGCCCATTGTGTAAACGGTCTCGGTCGGTCGCTTTTCGGCCAATTTGCCTACTGTAACGCACTGACCTTCTTTGCCTCGGTAAACCAGGGCATCGTCGCACACAAGGTACACATTCCGCCGCTGCAGACCGCTAAGGACGGCCAGGTATGCCCGACCGTGCGCGATTTCAGCGTAGTAGACCAGGACCAGAGCGACAACGTGCAGACGCAATACCTGGCTACGGCAAACGGACGGATTGCCCAGTTCTCGGCGGCCGCCGCATTGCACAATGCAACGCTCATCGCTAATCCGAGCGACAACGCGCTCCTGACGAACTTCATCAATCCCGCCCTGGGTTGCCACGCGTGGACGGTCCCTGATCTGGCGAACGATGGCAGCCCTGTAGCGGCCCTCGCGCTCGATGAATTGCAGGCATCCGCCTACCAACGCTCGCCCATCGCGCTGGTGCCGCTCAACGATCCCATGACCGTCATCACAAAGGGCAACGACACCGTAGGCAGCCTGCTAAAAACGAACCTCTACCGCCTCGGGGCCGATCAGATTCCGGCGGCGAATAATCATCAGGCAAGCGGTGCAACCTATTGTCGGAATTTACTGAACACTGGCATGCCGCGCCTGGTGCTGGATAAGCAGTTCACGATAAAGGCCACTACACCCGACGCCGCTGCTGCCAACAGCCTTTTCACCTTCCTGGCGCAGCGTTTCCAGGCATCCTATAATAACCTGAACTGCCCGCAATTGCTCAACATACCTGATCCAGTCAAGACGAAGACAGATAACAATGGAGTCGTAATCGCTGCCAGCTTTAACGGGCAGGCTGTTACTCCTCCCGTTGCCTCGAACGCGCCGAATTGCAATATCAACGGCCAGTTGGTCAATGGTTGTAAGGGCAGTGCGACCCTCAACGGGCAGACCTGCACACTTGCATTTGCGAACAACACGGTAAAGATCAACTGCCCTGTGAAGCCGCGATAGCGGGGCACTCAATAACGGGGAATGTAGAGGTGCTTGACGGGAGAGTTCTTGATCTGTTAAACTAGAACATAAATTCTATTTAAGGATTTGAGAATGGGTCAGCAGATTAAAGACTTTCCACTAAATCCTCTGTTGCCGGAGAAGAATCGTTTAATTCTGAACTACGATCAAGGAATACTCTCACTGGTCATGGAGAAGGAGATCCTTGAGCAGCAGTTGCTCAGTCCGAGCGAGATGTACGTGATCGAAGCGCTGCTCAAGAACTATCCTGAATACTGTCCCTACGAGGTCGTTCTCTCCGCGATGACGGGCAAGAGTATCGAACAGTGTCGCGAGAAGGTGCTCTGGGGGCTTGAAGAAGGGACGGTCGATGTGGTGATGCGCCCGGTAAGAAACCTGCTTGGGCGCTGCCGTATGAAGCTGCGTCCGTTCGGCATAGAGATCAAGTCGATTGTCCACATGGGCTATCTGCTCGTCCCGCTCAAGCGTAAATCGGGAGCGCGCGTCTCGGTCGGATAAGCGCTTTATGTATGTGCGGCCCTGCATCAAGCTATTGTGGACCAAGCAGAGTGTGACGAATGAGGGTCAGATGGATGAGCGGTCCCAGGCCACCGGGAACGGGCGTGATAAACGACGCCACCTCCCTTACGTTGGCGAAGTCCGTATCGCCCACAACTTTGCCGTCGACCGTATTGATGCCCGCGTCCAGCACCACCGCGCCCGGCTTCACCATCCCCGCCGTAATCATCGCTGGGCGCCCGATGCTGACGACCAGGATATCCGCGCTCCGCGTGATGCTCGCGAGGTCCTGAGTATGGGAGTGGCAGATCGTCACAGTCGCATCGCGCCGCATTAGAACGAGCGCGATCGGCTTGCCGCCGATATTGCTGCGACCCACGATAACCGCGTTGCGGCCCGCCACGGGGATACTGGCATCGTCTAAAATCTTCAGCACTGCATCAGCCGTCGAAGGGATGAAGCTGGGGAAGCCCAACAGCATATTCCCGGCATTGCGCGCGCCCAGTCCGTCGACATCCTTCTCGGGATGCAGCACATCGGTCACGATCCGCTGGCGTATATGCGCCGGCAGGGGCAGCAGCAGCACAACGCCGTCGTTGCCAACATCGTCGTTGAGCGCCGCCACCTCCGCGCGGAGCTCCTCTTCTTCGATCTCGAATGGATATGCCACCGTAGCGCAGCCGAGGCCGATAGTGCGGCAGGCGCGCACCAGTTGGCGGCTATATACCTCCGCCGCATCATCGTGTCCCACAACGACCTGCGCCAGGCGCGCGGGCCGCCGGTGCTGCTTGCGGAACGCGGCTGCCTCGTTTTTCAGTTCGGTGGTCATCTGTGCTACAAGCGGTTTGCCGTTATAAATAGTTGCTGGCATGGACTGGTCTGTCACCTTCCCTGTATTCTTCCCGCTCATAATATCACATCGTGTTCAAACAATAAGCGGCCAGCGGAAAGCCGGGAGGAGATCAACTTCCTGCCGGCTCAGCGAGCACCTCTTCACGGGAGCATTTTAGAGAGCCGTAGAAACAAGGTACCAGACATTGCCCATTCCACGTCCTGAAAACTGGCCAGGAGTCATATCCCCGGTATAGGTATAGAGGGGATGACCATCGTACTCCACCTGGTTGCCATTTGCCGTCATATAGACTGCCAGCTTGTGTGGAAGGGCCATGGAACTGGTAATCATACTCATGCCCTTAGCAAGAACCGGCGGCCAGCTCTGAGCACATGCGCCCGTACAGGCGGAGGCGGGTCGCGGATCATTGAGCTGGTAGGAGAGGATCATGCCCTTCGCATTGGTGAGCACCATCACAGCCTTTCCATTAAGTGTCACCTTTGTTATGTGAATGAACGCCGTGTTGCCCTGCATGTTTCCGCCCATATTTGCCGGCTGTGTGGGCTGCCTGGTAGGATAGTTCGACATCGTACCGCCAGTCGGTGTGCTCTTGCCCATAGAACTGGTCGCCGTACCGTCAGTCATCGTCGATCCCGTCTTGTTATTTGTACCTGACATCGTATTGTTTGCACCGCTGGTCGTAGCAGTGGAGGCTGAACCACAGGCAGCAACAAATACCATCAACAGTAGCCCAACGAGTAGTAAAGAGCGTTTGAAAAAGAACATGCGGTGTTTCTCCTCTCGCATCGATTAAAGAGTTTGTCACATTCGTCACTCCGGTACCGGAGGTTGTGAGTAACAAGGTAGTCATATATCTGGAAAACGTGCACCTGTGACTACCATACATTGTCTCTGCACTCGTCTTCACGTTGAGGATTGACAGCATATACAAACTAGACCTTTTTTCCTAGTTAGCGTCGAAGGTATTGCCTGAACTCGCCAATTGGGGGATGTCAGTGGAAATACAGCGCGAAATGCGTTACAATGCCCCCAAAGGGGAATGTTGTAGGTAGATATAGAAGTACAGGGACACCCGGTGGGCACTTACAGACAATTTGTAGACACCTGAGATATAGTAGCGAGGATTGGCGTGTTCTATGCTTAGCCAATTTGTACCAGGTAACAGAATAAAGAGGAGATTCTCATGGCAGGTGACTGTTCATTTGATATAGTATCGCAGTTTGACGAGCAAGAACTGGTCAATGCTATCGATCAGACGCGACGAGAAGTGCACACGCGGTTCGATCTGAAAGATACGAAGACCGAAATCACCCATAATAAGGATAATGTAACTATTCTTACTGACAGTACGCTCACGTTGAAGAACGTTCGTGATATCCTTGAGACAAAGGCGGTACGTCGCGGTTTGTCTTTGAAGATCTTCAAACCGGGCAAGGAGGAGCCAGCTGCTGGTAGCAAGGTGCGCCAGGCTATTGAATTGCAGCAAGGGCTCACACCAGAATTGGCAAAGGAGATTAGTAAATATATTCGTGATAACTACCCGAAGGTGCGGCCTCAGATTCAGGGCGACGCCGTACGCGTCGTCGCGAAGAGCCGCGATGAATTGCAGGCAGTGATCGCGTTGCTCAAGCAGAAAGATTATCCGGTCGCCTTGCAGTTCATTAACTACCGTGGGTAGCTCTGCCATAGATGGACCCTCCGACCTTGCACGAACAGGCGGCTAGCCCTTTTCGGCAAGAGGAAAAGGGGTACTTTGGTACCAAAGATGTGTCCATGGAGCAGAATTGTAGTACCCTGGTGCGTAATAGCAGACCATTGCGCTTTCCAGTTTACTTCAGGGATGCTGGAAGGGAGAAGCTTGTAAATGCAAGTGCAAACCGGTCTAGTTTCAGTACCCTCAAGCGGGTCGTAAAGGTGTACAGGCTCCTGCCGCCTCTCCCAAGGGAAAGTATACAGACGAAACCCGAAGAGGTCAAGTGAAATTGCACTAGGGATACTGCACTAGTTTTGACCAGACCAGGCCTGCTAGCGTCTTTGCCAGAGGTGTAGACATAGTTTTCTTGCGCCTCTAGAGGGTGTGATCATTCGAGAAAGTGAACCTTTCATGCCTGGGAACAGACAAGTTTTTACTACAGCGGTCAGTGCTGCTGACCGGTATCGTTGGGATAGTCAGTGGATGGAGGCGGGGCGAGAATATCAGAAGGCGCTCACAGAGTTCCCAGAAGATGCAACGGCACGTGGCGGTCTGGGCTTCTGCTACATGCAAACGAAGCAGTGGCAGTTGGCGTTGGAGGAGTACGCGACCATCCTCCGGCGAGATCCAGGTAATGTGATCGCCCTGAGTAAGACTGCGGAGCTGTATGGCATCCTGAACAGGCGCGAGGACGCCTACCGGGCATATCTGCACTTGGCTGATCTCTACTCGCAGGCCGGCCAGGGAGCGCGCGCTGAAGCGGCCTGGCAGAAGGCGGTTCAGTTATCGCCCGGCAATCCTGAGCCTCATGAGCGGCTGGCGAGTTACTATTTCGAGAAAAAAGATATCGCCGCAATGATATATGAGCGGCTAGCGGCAGCTCAAGGCTATCTTTTACGTAATCAGTCCGGCATGGCACGTGTGCAGTGCGAAGAAGTGTTACGTGCAGATGCAAATAACGTACAGGCACAACAACTGCTCTCGCAGATCTTCGGAACGTCGGAACGGGCCTCTGGTCCGCTTCCACCGGGAGCTGCGTTTTCAACAGGCGTCGGCACGGGATATCCAGGGAATGTAGCGCCGGGTGGCATGTCCCCAGGCCCCCAGGCTGGAAACCTTGTAGCCATGTCATCGGGAAATACAAGCGGAGGTAATACTAGCATCATGGGTAATATGGGTAGCGCGGGCAACTTCGGTGGAGCAGGCAATTCGGGACCATCCCTGGCCATGACCGGGCCTAACGGCGGTGGTATGAATTCTGCTACACGCAAACGGCTTACTGCCAGCCAGGTCACAGGGGTGTTGAAGCAGGCGCAGACGTTTCAGACCCAGGGTCGTTTTAATGATGCTATCGACCTCTGTGAGCAGATTCTGGAGAGCGGCTTTGATCGACCGGACGCCCGTTACTTTTTAGGTTGGCTCTACCAGGAGCAGCAGCGTTGGGATGAGGCGATTCGCCAGTTCCAGGTGCTCTTGAACGATCCCGACTATGCGCTCTCTTGCTACTACGCGTTGGGGCAGTGCTATCGTGCGCGCGGTGATCTGCGTACCGCGACCGTTCACTTCGACGAAGCCGTTGATCGTGTGAATCTGGATGCATTGACCGCCGAGGAATCCGATCAGCTCGTCCAACTGTGCCAGGAGGCGGCTGAAGCTCATCGTCTGCTTGGTGAACAGGAGCAGGCACTCACCGTTTACAATGCGCTGCTGGGTTTCTTGCGCAGTCGCGGTTGGGCCGACAAGGTTGCGCAGGTCGAGTTTATGCTGCAGCAGGCTCAGAATATGCCGGCTCCGGCTCGTCCTATGACACCTCCTGTTGAGAATCAAAGGGCTATGTCGTCTGACCAGATGGCACCAATGCCGCCTATGACGCAGCAACCACAATCGCTGCCCGATGCGGCGACGATGGCTTTCAATGCCACCAATATCGCTAACAACCCTCCGCCGGTGTCACCCGCGCAGCAATCGCCTGCGGCGGCGGGAAATGCTTCTGTGAATGAGCTGCCCGACTGGTTGACCGGTATTTTGAGCGATGCTGATAAGACGCAGATTGCCAACAAGCCCGCGTCACAGCCGTTGCCGCAACAACAGCAGCCAGCCGCGCAGGCCCCGATCGTGGAGCAGTCCGGCACCGAGCGGCGCAGTCCGTCCGCGCCCCTGGACCCTGCTAACCAGACCGCAGGACCGTCGTGGTTAACCGATGACGCGAAGCCTGCGAACGCGACGCGGGTGTTGCCGCCCGACCAGATGCCGCCCACGCCACCGGCACAGGCGTTTCCTGAGCCTGTCGCGCCACCAGCGCCCGTTCCGCTGACTCAATCGGCACCGCTACCAACCGTGCCGCCAGCGCGACCTGAGCCAACGGTGCAGACAACGCCCTCATCTGGACCATTGCAGTCGGTGGGGTCTACCTATCCAATGGCGCCTTCGGCCCCTGCAAAGCCAGCCGAGAGCAGGGCGGTCGCCGAAGACCTGTTAAGTCAGATGGCTGGCAGACCGGAAGAGAGCCTCAAGCGGGTCGCCGAAGCGGTCCTGGCAAGTACAGCCTCTCTGCCAGAGAATATTCGCCTGCAGGTCGTGCGCTCGATGCAGGACATACAGAATTATATTAATCACGGTCTGCTGACGTCGGCGACTGAGGAATGCCTGCGTGTCATTGATGTTGCGCCTCAATACCTGGATGTGCACCAGGTGCTCTGCGAGATCTATGTCCGCCAGGGCAAGATCGAACAGGCGATCACCAAGTACGCTATCCTGGTCGATACTTATGTAGTCAATGGGCGTATCGATGACGCGGTTACCACCTACCGCCGTATTCTGCAACTGGAGCCGAACAATCTGACCTATCGCATGCGTCTGATCAACCTGCTTTCCAATCAAGGGAACAAGGAGGATCTACTGCGCGAGCGCACGCTGGCCGCCGAGTCGTATCTGCGCCTGGGCTATATGGACCGCGCCCTGACTGAGCTTGAGCAGGCGCTGCAAGAGAGTCCGACCAGCGTTTCGACGCGCCTGAACTACGCCCTGGCCTTGCAGAAGTTGGGCAGGACGCAGCAGGCGGTTGCGGAGTACCAGCGTGTGCTACAGGTCGATCCGCGCAATATCACGGCGCTCGTCCGTTGGCATATCGCGATGATTACCAGCATAGGGTCGGCGCGCACGACGGCGCTGGAGGTGCTCTCGCGCATTCGCTGGCAACTGCGCGGCGAGGGGCAGAAGCACGCGGATGTGGTGATCCGTGAGTATACACAGAGCGTCGATATCTACCCGAATAACGCCGATGTCCATTTCGCGCTCGGGCAGGTCTATCACCAGTCGGGCCAGTTTGATAAAGCGATCGACTCGTATATCCTGGCGATGCGTGATAGCGCGGTTGAAGTGTTGGCACGCGTCAGCACCGCGCAGTCATTATTAACGCAGGGCAAGCCGGAAGCCGCGATCCAGCAACTGGAGCAGGCGCTACAAAGCGTGCGTCGTTCGCCAATGCTGATTGAGCCGGCGATCTGGGCCGCGCGTCCCCGTGAGGAGGGTGAGCAGCACCAGGCGCCAGAGGTCGAGATCTCGCTGCTGCTGGCAAAGGCATACGGGCGGACAGGGCGGCAGGAGCAGATGGAAGCTATCCTGCGCCAGGTCAAGCAGGTGCAGCCTGCGCAAGGTGAGGTTGCCTCTACGCTCGCTGAGATCTCGGCGCGACAGGGTGATATCCCCGGCGCCTTGCAGGAGTATGGCGACCTGGTGCGCCACTATCGTGGCAATCGGCAGACGGACAACGCGCTGAACGTCCTGAATGAGATGGTGCGCCTCGCTCCACAAGATCCACGCGCGCACGACGAGCTGGCTGATATCTACGTCAATCGTGGCCTGCTGGACGAGGGTGTGGCGGAACTGCGCCTGCTGGCTGATATCTATCTGCGTCGCAATGAGCTGGAGAAGGCCGGGACGGCGATTCAGCGCATCGGCAGCATCTACGCCGAGATGGGCAACAACGACGAGGCGTTATCCAATCTGCGCCGCGCCGCTGAACTCAATCCCGAGTCGATGGACCTGTTGCGCGAGGTGGTTAGCTTCTGCCTGCAGCTTGCACGACAGATCGAACGGCGCGACGAGCAGGAGTCCGAGCGCTACCAATCTATCGCGGCGCAATACCAGTTCATCATTGCCCGCTACTACTTCGAGACCCACCAGGTGAAGGAGTCGGTCGCGGCCCTACAGCAGTTGATCACCATCGATCGCGGCAACTTCGATGCCTACGATATGCTTGGCCAGACGTACCAGTCGGTCGGCGAATACGAGCAGGCCAGCCGCGTCTACCGCAACCTCGCCAAGGTCAATCCAGGTAGCTCCATTGCCCGCGAGCGCCTGGCGATGCTGCAGGAACTGCGCACGCGCTAGTTATCGTACTTCAATTGTATACATTACTGGTTCTCAGCGAGAAGAGGGAGGAGCCCGGCGTCCTCCCTCTTCTCGCTGCCTCGTTTGCCCGATTGACTGGAATTCTCGCCTTCTTTATGATATACTTCCTGGGCAACAGAGAGAAGACCCCAAGCACCGAATGGAGGTCAAACATGCGTGCGGATCGACTCCTCTCGATCTTAATGCTTCTACAAACAAAGGGTCGCATGACCGCTCATGACCTGGCTGATCATCTTGAAGTCTCCGAAAGAACGATCTATCGTGATCTGGAAGCGCTTGGTATGGCTGGCGTGCCTGTCTATACCGAACGCGGACCGAACGGCGGCTACTCGCTGATGGGTGGCTACCAGACGCGGCTCACCGGACTGAACGAGGCCGAGGTGCAAGCGCTGTTTCTGCTTAACGTCACCGATCTCCTGGCCGATCTTGGCTTGGCAGGGGCGCTGGGTGACGCGATGCTGAAGCTCGCGGCAGCCTTGCCAGCGCCCTTCCGTGAACATGCAGCGCTCGCGTGTAAACGTTTTCACATGGATACGACGTGGTGGTATCACACCGACGA
>Ga0137372_10006564_pt1 | contig 11286 bp, 10 predicted proteins | sample SagtaG_6_FD_104911 | JGI IMG/M metagenome (GOLD analysis project Ga0137372, IMG submission 104911) | Vadose zone soil microbial communities from Sagehorn Ranch, Mendocino, California, USA - Sage1_R_60_16 metaG | ecosystem: Environmental > Terrestrial > Soil > Vadose zone | place: USA...
GAAGTAGTAGAACAGCGCTTCAGAGCGGTCGTGTTGCCCCATCATGATCAGCAGGCCTCTGACGATCGGAATCAAACAGAGCATGGGCGGATGCTTTCTTCTAACATGCTTCTGCGGAATCTCATCCTGCTAATCGACGTGACTTTTTCAACACCCACGACTAACTTCGATAACCGTTCCTTCGGCATCAACGATGAGGTGAACCTAGCCGTACTCGACCCCGCAGTGGCTGCCCGGCTGACTGAGAATTTTGAGGAGGATATCTCCCATTCCCGTCGCATCACCTTGAAAGAATGGAACAGGCGTTCTCTCTACGAACGCAGTCTCGAATCTATTGGTTGGTTCTTGGAACGGCAGCAGTGACTGGGTCCACAAAGGAAGGGATGCTTACATGGAGCCAGAGCAGCTATTGGGTGAACGTCACGAGATGGGGATTGGAAAGGACTTGGTATTTCATCTCAGGCCCACGACGACTGCTGCCGTGCACGATGCTCCTGATCCGTGGCTGCTGCAGGGCAGGCATCATGTTGGGCACCGGCGAGTGTTTCTCATGGCTATTCGCCTGACGCGTGATGCTGATGTTTCCCGCTAAGATCAAGCCCGAAGGAAGGGTGATCGTACGTTCCCGTGATTTTCACGGGCGCTATATAGCCCGCATGCTTCTTTTTGAAAAACCGATCAAGCACTTTCAGAAACAAGGCTTTGGGTCCATGTACGGTATTGGCGAGTTCCGCATCAGTCCTCAGCACTCCGTGCAGATCGATTTTCTCTGTGATCACGTTGTAGCTGCCATCCAATTGAGCCGATGCGCCCAGCATAGTGAACGACAAGTGAGAGAATTTTGCAATACCGTTACTGAGCGCGACATGTCCCTTCAAATTCGTCAGCACCGTCTGCAGATCGGCCCCATCCTTCTCCTCGCCCTTTTCGCCCCGTGCTCCTGCGCTAAGTTTATTGACCTTCTCCTGGGTGCGCGGCTTGAAATTCCCCTCATCAATTCCAAAATCTCCCGTCAACGTGACTTTCTTCAGGAACGGAGTCTTGCCCGGTGGAATTGTGGCGGTGGCGCGAAAGCTGACCACCCCATCCATGGGTGCGCGCGGTGATTTGATGAATAAACGAAGAAGATCCTGAATTCTGCCGGCACTCGAAGCCATGTGGATGACGGCTTCTTTCCCCTTCTGGCCTGCTCTTCGGGCCACGCTGCCCTGAGATTGCACGGTTGTATTCCAGAAATGTGACTGCACTTCCTGCAATTGCGTGTCCCCGTTCTTGGCATCAACCAGTGCCTGAAAGCGAGTGCGCAAGTCCACGGCATGCGTGCTGGACTTCACCTGGAAGTCAGGAGTGTCGGTATCGCCCCGCACGCCAATTCGTTCCAGGATTCCCGTGAATCTGCCGCGCGAGAAGAGCTCTCCTCGAATTCCCTTAAAAACCCCCAGATCGGCGCGTTGAAACTGATACTCTCCGCCAAGCGGCGTTTTGCCGAAATCGCGTGCGTTCCATCGGCCAAATTCGCCCGATGCGCTGATTTCGCCGGGAGGCTCTGGGTTCGTCAATCTCACATTGAACAGGAGTCGCGAACCCGTCGCAATGTTGTGGAGCTTGAGTTCGTGCACGAGAAATCGCAATGGCTGGTTATCGGAGCGACCGATCTCCAGCACAGAATTTTCAGCGGTGAACTCTATGATTCTGACGTTCGAGTGGCTGGAAAGCTTTATGGGCTCTCTGCTGCCAGACGCAGGTACTGAGACGCGCATGCCATCGGCGCGCATGCTCACTCGTCGCCCGCTAATGAGGCCAGCAAGAGTGCTGCGAATTGAAAGCTTCGCAACTACGATCAGTGGCGGACCCGGCTGGGAGCCCTGACGCAGGCTAACTCCTTCTGCCACACAACCAGGAGGAAAATAGCGGCTATGGAAAGTACCGATTTCGGCGTTGCCCGAAATGGCCTCTTCTAACCCGGTCTTCAGAGCCGCGTGCGAGAATGACCTATGGACTAGGAAGAAAACGACCAGTGCCGCCAGAAGGATGGTACACAGGGTGAATAACGACAACTTAATCGCAACGACTTTGCGTGGAGACGGCATGTCCTGCCAACGCACTTTAAGATCGAGTTCGTAAGACTTCTTTTGCGAACTCTGCGATTCATCGGCGGTGCAGAGTTGAAAAACCTATTCTCCCAGCCAGGCACCCACTCCGCGCAAAGAATCCACATAGTCGCAGACAATTTTCGTAGCACCCACGAGTGGCACAGCTAGCAACAGGCCCATGGCTCCCCAAATCCAAGCCCAAAATAGCAACGACAGAGTCACCGCCAAGGGATTCAGTCGTACGCGCCTTCCCACGATCTTGGGATACAACACATTCACGGTGATCAAGTGCAGTCCGATGACTGTCACAAAGATGATCAGAATTCCAGCCTTGTCAACGACTCCAACGCCTCCTGCGAGCGGAGGCAGCAGAGCCAGGAATACGCCTAGGTAAGGAATTAGGCTAACGAACCCACTGATTGCGCCGAGAAAATAGAAGTACGGAATACCCAACAGCCAAAACACAACCCCGCTGACGACAGCAGTCAGCAGCCCGACGCTCAGGTTGACGGTGATGAAACTGCGGATCATTCCCGTGATTCGAGCCACGGTACGGTGGGCCACTATGCGATGTTCTTTTGGGAAGAGGCGCACGGTCATGATATGGACGTGATCTTTCCAGGTCAGCATAAAGTACACCAGGAAAGGAACGAAGCTGATTGCCAGGACAACTTCGCCCAAGGTGCTGACGCTTTCGGAAACTACGTGCGACAGGCCGGGCGCCTCCTGGACCTGAACTGGAATCGGTTGCTTGCCATCCTTCGAGGCGATCACGTTCCGCGTGCTTTCTTCAATTTTGTTGGTTTGCGCGCGAAGATTACCGAGAACGGAGCGGATTTTGCCCGAGTACTTCGGCAGCTGAGTCGTGAAATCAACCCCTCGGTTGTAGAAAAAATAGGTAAGCCCGACCGCGAGGGTCACCATTAGAACCACAGCCAAAAGCGATGCAATTGCACGCGGTATGCCGATGCGAGTCAGCCAGCCGACTAGCGGCTCCAGAATGAACGCCAGAAGCATCGCCGAAAGCGTGGTCACCAACACTAGTTTCAGCAAGTAGATGAGACCTAGAACTGCGATAGCGGCGACAACTACCTGCGCCACGGATCCGGCTTTAACCGAGGCGTGAAGAATCTCGGCTTCTTCGATAACTGCGGCTGCGACTTCAGTCTGGGTTTGGAGGGCATCTGGCGGCTGACCGGAAGCTACGCCTGATTTTGAAGGCATCGTTGACTGCTCCGCCACAGTTGACGAGATGGATTCCGCGCGCATCGTCATTTGCCGCTTGTATGACGGGACGGGCGCCCGAACTGTTGCTTTGAAGGGCGCTTTTCCGGCCGCTAGGAATTTTCAGGAAGCTGTGTTCGTTTGCGTACAATGTTTATGGCGGCCCACCTAGGCTAATGATGGCTCGCTTTTACGGAGCGTTCGCTAGAGTCGCAGCCCTTCGTTGACAAGGAGGTCGGACTAGCCGATGATCTCGTCGGGATACCATCTTTCAGCCCTTCGCGGCGCAGACCTTCAAAAAATCCAGCGAGAAAGTTGCCGACGCTGTAGGGAAGCAGGTGAGGAACGCTGATTTTTCTACCGATGAGGTCGTTGAGTCGCGCCATCTGGGTCACGGACATTGCAGACGTGTATGATCGATGGGAGCGAATTTGATAGATTAGTGCCATTATGAAGGAGCACAAATCCATGTTAAACATAGCGAAAGCGCCACAGAACAGCGGGACTCATGCTCAGCGTGGCAGGTACTTCAAGGTGCAAATTCGGGCCTGGACAGACTTCGATCCCATGGACAAGAAACTTCCGGAGATCACGGAAGCAATCGAAGGTGGCGGCGGATTGTTGACGGCGATTGAGGTGCTGGAGGTCGAGGACGATCTGGCTGCAATCAGCGATAACGAAGTAAAGGAAGGGTTCCAAAACATCCTTGCCGCCCGGAGGGTTTTACGCAGCATAGGTGAGCTGCCGAAAAGCCTAGTGGAGGACCTTCGCTCAGCACTAAATGCCCGGGAGGAAGTTGGGGAAAGAAAGCCTGTCAGCTCGGCGAACTCGGAATCTGCCCCGGTGCTAAAACAGGCTTAAGTAGACCGCTTATCTCGAGCCCAGGCGCAACTCTGCGTGGCTAAGTCGCTTTTCGCGTTCGGAAGGGGGTCGAGCCTCTTCCACCAGCGTGAACACTCTCCAGTTACATTTGCCTTGCGGGGAGGCTGACACGGTCCGACGACTGGCGGTGCCTTCTAAGCCACTGCGAGGCGCGAGCGTTGGCTTCGGATTTCTGATCAGCTGTCATGGTGGGATCCAGCTGGGATCTTGCGATGCGGCTGCGAGTTTCACCTGCGAACTCCGCCAGCAGGTGCCACATGTAGGCGGTAACCTTATCAGGTTGAACGCCAACCCCGTTTGCGTACATCTCGCCTAAATTCCATCGAATATGTGCGATTTCGGATTGACTCAGTTTTTGCGTAAGTTCGCGGATTAAACTTTCGGCTTGCTCGTCGCCATTTGCGAATGCCAAAGTAAGCCATGTGTAAGCAATAACAGGATCCGCTGCAACGCCACGTCCGAGCGCGTAAGCAGTGCCGAGTTCAAACTGAGCATTCGGATCACCCGAAAGCGCCGCTTGTTGGTACGGCTCCGTGGTTTCGGCAGCCTCCGGTCTTCGGCCGTGCCGCTGCGGCTTTGGACTGGCAGACAAGGGTTGTGAAGTGGAGCTGACTGGCGGTGCGCTCTCCTGAGCGGATTCCTGGCCGGGCGGCGAGAATGGGTTCGTTTTCGTATTGCTCGGTACCGTTCTGCTCTCCCTCTTGCCTGCAATGACGGCCCTGCGTCCAGTCAGTTGTTGTGCCAAGCGCATTACGGAGTCTTTCAGCTTCAGTACTGTCCTATGTCCTCCCGCCAGCCCGACAACGAGCGGGACGAGCGCTATTAATAGCGCAAGAGCGGCCCAGCGAGATCTAGAGACTCGTGTCTCAGTGAGCTCTTGTAAGGCAGCGGCTCGCAACAGGTCCAGAGCTTGGTCCGCGGCGGAACCCGATGCAGTATCTGCTTGCAAATTTTCGGTTCGCACCCCCGCAATGGCTCGGTGGCTCGGCTGATCGTGACTGGACACGTTCTCTGCGGGCAAATTGCTGGCGTCGGAGCCTTGAGCTGAATCGAGGTCCGATGCAGGCAGCCTTGGCGCGGTATTTGCTCCTTCAGCATTAGCCTGTTTTCTTCCTTCGAGTCCGCGCAGCGAAACCGATCGCATCCGTCCGACGGTCTCGCACACAGTTACCGCAATTCCGAAATTCCGCAGAACCTCGGAGTTCGCATGTAACGCCTCGAGCAGTTCAATTTCTGGTTCATGCAGCGCCGCTGCGAGCTCTCCTACAGTTCCGGACCACGCCATTCGCTCGTTACCGAACCATTGGCGGATACGATCCGGCACCGCGCATATGGCTTCATTGCCGACCAATACGTCTGCAAGAGCGCCTCGAGAGGCCTCATCTCCAACTGTTGCGCCGATCGAATCTGCGGCTGACAGGTGCGGCTGGACAGAGCTGAACGTTTGCTGATCAGATGCGGCATCATGGGGTATTGCAAGATTTTCTGATAAAGCTTCTTGCCTAATGTCTTGGCCGGTCAGCCTACCTTCCCGTTGCGCGGTTTCCAAAATCATCGCGCAGTGAATCACGCTACACGCGCGCTGTTCAGCTAAATAGAGGGCTCCAAAACAGATATTGTTGATGTTGCGCGGTATGCCTTCAGCTAACCCGGCGATCGTTGCCACGGCTTCAGATGTAAAAGGATCATCACCTCGGTATCCGGAAACCTCCAACCTTCGGCTGATGTACGAAGCAGTCTCTTCATGCGTCAACGGACTCAGTGAAGCAATCGCCGAAATTCGGTCCCGGATTCCCTGCAGTTCTGGGAATGCAAGTTTGGCGCCCAATTGTGGAAGTCCCGCAAGGATGACCTGCAGCTGCTTACTTCGAGCGAGATTACAATCCAGCAGTTCAGCCAGTCCCAGCAGCGCGGGGACTTCCAAGTCGTGCGCTTCATCGATCGCCACAACCACTCCTCGGCCCTGCGAGAATTCCCGTTCCAAGACTCTGGTCAACTGTTTTCGTGCTTGCGCGATGTCCGCCGGCGGCTGTGAGACTCCTAGTTCGTGAAGAAAATAGTGCAGGAATTCGCCGCGTCCTAGCTGGGTCCAGAATAAATGCGCAGTGAAAGCAGAGTGCTGAAATCGTCCTAGAAGATGCAGCAGCAGTATTGTTTTGCCCATGCCCGGCTCGCCAATCAGCACGCGAATGTTGCGGCTTTCCTCCGTTCCCCCCGCTAGGACACTCAGAGCGTTGGCGTGTGTCTGGGATTGGAACAGGTAGTGAGGATCTGACGTGTTACCAAATGCTTTACTCAATCCGGTCAGATGCGAAGACATAAATCACTTCTTTTTTGCCACTGCGAACAAACAGTGAGCGGAAGTCGCGACGGGCACGCTAATGAAGCACAGGCTGCGGGATCAGTAGCGGACCTCGCCAGAGCTGTTGTTGCTCAAGAGATCGCAGTCTGTCCTGATCGTGTGGCTAAGCCGCTTTGTAGTTGGCGCGTTTATTATACAACTATTAACCTTTCGTCTTCTCTGGTCGGCTAAGAGGGAGCAACCCCCGACCCGATCTCTCCGCTGGAGCAGGCCAACCACGCCAATGTCAGGCGAATCGAAGCTGTTGAGGATTACGAATTCGCATTGCCGAGATACGTTATAGCGCTATTTCTCTGTGTGGCGGGGAGCGTCATCGCCTGCGGGCGCCAAGCCAAGGACGCAGAACGTGCAGCATTGCTGAAGCATGCGGCCCGGCTCTTCGAGGATCTTTCCCGCAGATCTGAGAACACAATTCCTGATGCGGTGCTGAACCGTACAAGGTGTGTCGCAGCCATCCCAGCCATACCCGCTGGAACAGGTAAGCTCAGCCGCCGGGGCGTGGCTACCTGCCGGGAAGCATCTGATCACTGGAATGCTCCCGCATTCATCACGTTCGAGGAAAATGGCGGTTCCAAGCATGGTGCTGATCTCCTGATTTTCATCTTGAAAGATGCGGGAGTGCGAGCATTACGATCTGGCCGTTTAGAAATTCAAAAGCAAAAACATGTAGGGGCGCCTCTCGTAGCTACAACTGCAATCCCGACCCAGGTTGAGCTGAGCGTCGAGCTGCTCACGTATGAGTACGCCGGCTATGTGCTCTCCGGCAGCGGAGCTCGTGGTGTTCTTCGCCAGGATGTGGATAAGGGCCCACATGCGTCAGATCAAGCGCTCAGCGATGTACCGAAGAAAATCACTGAGCAATATCTGTCATCTCTCACATCGTTTTTTAACACGATCATGCCGACCGGGATCGTGGTTCACCACACGGCACTCATCCCGAGTGAAAACGCCTTGCCGCGGAGCGAGCGCGATGTAGACAAATATCACGAGACGCGCGGGTTCGAAATTACCTGTTTTGGTCATATTTACCATGCGGCTTATCATTACATCATTCTTAGTAACGGCCGCGTGCAAGGCGGGAGGCCGGAACGCTGCGAGGGGGCGCACGCGGAAGGCTACAATTCGTACCTGGGAATCTCGCTCGTTGGCGATTTCGACAGCCAAGATAATCCCGCGGGAAAAAAGGGGGCGACTAAACCGACGGAAAAGCAGATTGCTTCCCTGGTTCAACTTTGCCGCCGGCTTAAGGACCGCTACAACATCCCCTTGCAACATATCGTGCGTCACAGTGATATTGCCAGCACGAGATGTCCAGGTGACCGGTTCCCGTTCAGCGCGTTTCTACAGCAACTCCAGACCACCACGGCCAAAAGCTCAAAGTCGCGAAATCGATGACACAGTCGAGGTACCTTTTCACATCGCTGGTGTTGGCGGCATTGCCGACGATTGTAGTCGCAGCACCGGGACGGGTTCCGCAAAGCGGCAGGGCCGCCAGTGGTGAGCCGTTTCGCAGTTTTCGTCTCCTGGACCAGAAGTTGACGCTTCTCTCGAACCAGCAGAGTGCGTTGAAAGCGGCTTTGGGCGCTGGGCGGGTAAATTCATCCAGCAACAATTCGTCATCGGAATCAGCCACGGTGATCTTGAGACGTATGAGTTCCACAACCACTGCGATTGACCGCATTGCGGGCAGGCTCGAGCATCTGTACCAGAGTCGACACGAATCTTTCGGAGTTCGCATGTTTAAGATCTTGCGCAGCAGAGCGCAGGCGGTTCAACGCGATGTAAGCTCTGTCCGCCGGGCACGTATGCCAAGCGATGCAAGTGCCGCGGGGCAAAGGCTGGAGGAACACCTGGTCTCTCTCGTTATGCAGTTTCAGGCGACTGCCGGAGGATATGCAGCGACTCATTGCCTACCGGGTACGCGGATATGCTGCCAACCCAAGCGCTCCCAGGACCTGCTGCCCGGCGAGCAGATTGCATGCAAGTGGGTGTGTGTTTCAAGTGCACGAGCCTGCGGGGGTTTTCTCGGCCCACGTATCCCGCAGAGTGGGTCAAAATAGCATTCACGCGTAACACCAGCGCAGCGGGGTAACGCGACGCATCCACACGCCCGCATCGCCGTCACGAATGCGAACATTCTGTTCGCCGCAGTACCGACTTCGGCGGCCCGCAGATTTTCGTGGTGCTCACACGCAACGCTGACCCGAGACTGTCATCCAAAAAGTCGTGTGTGACGGATGATTAGGCTGGTGGATGGGTGGATGTGCCATGCGCCTAGTGGATAGAATCCGAGAACTCTGCGCGACGGCGGCCAATACGAACGATCCTGTCACCGCGTTTCAGGCTCTTCAAGAGTTAAGAGCGATCACGCGTGACAGTGACTTTCGCCGCGATATGGAAGCCCTCATCAGGGAAGCGCCTCAGAAGCTGACCGACAACAAACGCCGCATCAGTTAAGACTTCTGTGTCGTTTGCTTGTTTTTCTTCTCATATTCTTGAAACAGGCGGTTTATTTCTGCCACTAAGGCAAAGAGTTTTTCGGTATCCATTTCTTTCGATGCAAGTTCGCACAACTGACGCAACTCTTCTGGCAACTCCAACACTCGGCTCCTCCGACCCTCGTTGAGACATATTTACACTGCAAGACATTGACCTCCGCCCTATGGACATCGGCCTGGATTTGTAGTGCAAGAGGACTGCCAAACCATTGCTGAAGCGAGGCTTAAATCTCTGCCGCCAGCACGATTAAGCGTACTTTGCTAAGGGCGCAACTCGGGGCCGCAGCTTAGGGTCGGCGACGGTTCAGTCTCTACTGCCGCAACAGCGCGGGCACCTTGGAAGATGAGACACAGGATAACAAAGAGTCCTAACATGGATATTGCCGCGAGCAGGTCCGCGAATAAGATGAGCAGATGACGGACTGCCGTGATGGTCAAAGCCTGCGCATCGTAACCTAGCAGCCTAAGTTCTGCAAGATTACTCGCGGGGGTTAGCCCGGAGTTCCTGATTCGGTGATTGTGGCGATGGTGCGGCCGAGCTAAAAAACCCGCAAATCTGCCCCAGGGTGTCAGTGGGCAGGATGATGCGAGCGTACAATGCTCACGCGGGGGCAGTGACCAGGCTTGGTCAGGGTTCATCCGCGCGGAGAGTGAAGTCTAGGTAAAAACACATGCCCTCTGGCGACTATCTCAAAGGCAAATACAGCAAGCGGACCGAAACGGTCATGCGCTTGTTACGAGAGGGCCATCTCTCTCAGACCAAGATCGCCAGGAAAGTGGGAGTCAGCAAGCAAAGAGTGTGGACGATCAACAAAAGCCATCTGAAACATTTTCCTGATGCTGCTTGAGAAACCTGCTCCGCATTCTCCTTAACTGGTATCGGTGCTGTTGGCGTCTCTGTCGGTGCGCGTGGATTTCGTGCGGGCCTGGCGCGTGACGCGAGAGAATGAACGATCAGATCATTGGAGTGGTCGTCACACCGAGGTAGCCTTCTCCCAACCGAAGCCCGCGTTGCAGACCGTGAAAGGATGAAATCTGCGAGCAGATTTTGACCGGAAGGCCCCCGCACCTCCTCCGACAATCCGCGTAGGGGCCTCCGGTGTGCTTGACAGTGGCAGATTTTCCTTTAGGATCCGGCCCACGCCGCAGTAGGTAGTGCCCAGAGTGCGTCGCAGAAGGAGAGCGCTCCTAAAGGAAAGCAGCCAGCGGGCAAAACAAAAGCGTGGAAAGTTCAGGATGCAATGAGCGCCGCTCCGCGCGCGATCGCAAAAAATGCGACCATCGTAGACCAGTCGGGAAAAGAGGGCGGTGAAATGCCCGTACTCCGGAAGGGCATGAATGATTGGACCTGCATGCCCGATGATCCTTCAACCCCGGCGAATGATCCCATGTGCCTGGATAAAAATGCCGTAGACTGGGCGAAAGCGTGGAAGTCACACACCGAGCCAAAACTTAGCGGCGCAAGGATGGGCTACATGCTCCAGGGCGGCGGCAGCCCAAGCAACACCGATCCGTTCGCAACGAAACCGGCGGAAGGCATACACTCTTTCCTTGCCACTCAGGAGATACAGCCATTCCCTCAGACCAAGATCGCCAGGAAAGTGCGACTCAGCAAGCAAAGAGTGTGGGCGATCAATAAAAAGCTGTCTGAAACATTTCCTGATCCTGCTTGAGAGACCTGCTCCGCATTCTCCTTAACTGGTATCGGTGTTTGACGTCTCTGTCGGAGCGCCTGGATTTCGTGCGGGTCCCGGCGCGTGACGGATGTGTACAGAGGGACGCATCCGCATGCGCGGGGCTAGTTCCTCCCATCTGAGGATTTCATTGGGAAGGCGCAAATCAGGCGTCTCATTTAGGCAATTCCCGCGATCGCCGCAGAAGCTACATAAGTTCTCTACGGCCTCAAGGAACCACCGCGGTCACCTGATTGGAGAAGTCGCTCTCCTTCGTCCCATCCCAAGCCGTAGCCACGTATAAGTAGGTCTCGCCCGCCGTCACCGATTGGTCTACGAAACTGGTCCCAAGAATGGCCGAAGCTACCAGCCCGTAAGGTCCGCCCGAAAACGTAGAGCGGTACAAGTCATAGGAGACGGCCGTGGGAGAAGGCTGCCACTTCAGGCTGACTGAGTGCGCCGTCTGAGCAGGGGCGATGCTGACCGTATACCTGCGGCTGGAGATATGGCCTCCGCAGCCTCTGACCGTAACCGAAAAGGTGGAGGAACCGACC
>Ga0137372_10006565_pt1 | contig 11283 bp, 10 predicted proteins | sample SagtaG_6_FD_104911 | JGI IMG/M metagenome (GOLD analysis project Ga0137372, IMG submission 104911) | Vadose zone soil microbial communities from Sagehorn Ranch, Mendocino, California, USA - Sage1_R_60_16 metaG | ecosystem: Environmental > Terrestrial > Soil > Vadose zone | place: USA...
GCAGTACCGCGACGACCAGGCGTGTGGTGACGGCTGGAAGATCTGCTCGGACGCGGACCTGGCGACGCGCAGTCTCCCCGGCAACGCCCAGGAGACCTGGCTGCTCGACGGTCTGGCGCAGCACTACGGCACCTGGGACATCATCGGCCAGCAGGTGTTCTTCGCGCGGCGGTTCAACTCGACCGGCGCGAGCATGGACTCGTGGGACGGCTACCGCGCGTCCCGGGCCCGGATCCAGCAGGGCTGGGTCGACCGCGCCAGCCGGAACCCCGTCGTACTCACGGGAGATGTGCACCGCGCCTGGGCCAGCGACCTCAAAGCCGACTACAACAACGCGAACTCGGCCACCATCGGGAGTGAGCTCGTGACCAGCTCGGTCAGCTCCACCGGCGACGGCGACGGCTCCACCACGATCCCTGACGTCGGGACCAACCCGTGGCTGAAGTTCTACAACGACCGGCGCGGTTACGTCCGTACGACGATCAGTCCGACCCAGCTGCGCGCCGACTTCCGGGCCGTCGCGAAGGTGTCGGAACACGGCGCCGCAGCGACGACGGCGAAGTCCTTCGTGATCCAAGACGGCCAGCCCGGCCTGCAGGCGGTGTGACGATGATGAAGAAGACACTCGGCCTCATCGCCGTAGCGGCGGCCTCCTTCGCGTTCACCGCTCCGGCGGCCCAGGCGCACATCGCGACACCGACCTGGACGACCGCCAACAGCGTGGCCACCGGCGACCAGGACAACCCGTCGATCGCGACCAACCGCAACGGCTACGTGGCTGTTGTGTGGGAGGACGATCGCGACACCGACAATGCGACCGACAACGTCCACAGCGAGATCTTCCTGCGGTTGTTCCACAACGGCACCGCGCTGTACGAGGTCAAGCTGTCCGCCGGAGGCAACAGCGGTGTGACCAACTGGCGCCACCTCCACCCGGACGTCGGGTTGGACGACAAGGGCAACGCTGTCGTGGTGTGGGCCGACGACCCGGACGGCAACGGCTACTACAACATCCCTTACCGCGTGGTGGACACCGCAGGCACCGTCACTGCATCCGGCAACGCCAACAGCAGTGCGACCGGTCAGCAGATCAACCCGCGCGTGGCTGTGGACCCGGACGGCGCGCCGACTGGTGGTGCCGTCGCGTTCACCGTGGTGTGGGAGGACATCCAGACCGGAGCACAGGCGACAGCGAAGGCAGCCGGGTTCACCGGGCCGACGACGCGCGCCTGGGAAGTCACGGCATCGCAGACGACGGGTCAGCATCACAACCCGGACGTCGCCGTGTCCGCTTCGGGTGACGCACTCGTCGTGTGGGACGAGGACGGCGACGCCAACGGCTCGTACAACATCGGTCTGATCCGGCTGGGCCGGACCAATGGCGCTGCCACATTGTCTCGTCGTACGGCGAACTTCAACGGTGGCGGCCAGCAAACGCACGCGTCAGTCGCCGCCAACTTCAACGGTGACTTCGCCGTCGCGTGGGAATCCGACCACACCGGTACGGCGGGGGTCTGGACGCGCACCTTCGACTCGGCCGGCACCGCCCGCTTCGCCGATGTGGACGTCGCCACGGGCGGCAAGGCCCCATCGGTCGGCATCGACGACCAGTCCCAGACGGTCGTCGGCTGGACCATCCAGGCCACCGACCTCGACGTCTGGGTCCGCGGCTTCGGGACCGACGGCACGGACACGGGCAGGCTGTCAGCCCAGCGACTCAGCTCCGTCACTGCCGGGCGTCAGGAGCAGATGGTCGTCGCCGTATCGCCGTACGCCGAAGTGGCCGTCGCCTACACCGACGACAACGACGGCAACACCTACGACCAGGTCTATCTAGGCCTCGACATCTCCAACAACAGCTGGTGAATCACCGCGTCGCCGGGGACACCGTGCTCAGCACGGTGTCCCCGGCCGTCAGCACCTGGAGGCGCGCGATGTCCTTCAGCGGAATCGACGTACTTGCAGGCACATCAGCCAGATACGTGCCGGTGGTCGCCCACCAGCCGGCCGTCTGCGTCGTCCCATCCCGGCCGTACACGATGAGCTTGCAGTGTTCTCCGGGCCGCAAGTCAGTCATCCGCAACTGGATGTCGGTACCCCACCCGCGACTGGTCAGCTCCGCGGTCGTGTCGATCCCTCCCACTCCATTCGTCGCCGACCATGTCACCGGAGTCGGCCCGTCGAGTGTCTGCCAGCCGAACACTCCGCCGGCGGCGGCAACAGTTGCCGCCGCTGCAACCAGCACCCACCGACGAGTACGCCGTACGCGGTGCAGCTGCACGGCCGCCGGCTCCGGCTCCTCGGACTCGATGTCTTCGAGCGGTACGGCGTGGAGGAGGCCCGGCAGGTGGGCGAACTGGAGGAGGGTCTCGCGGCAGGACTCGCAGGTCTGCAGGTGTTGCTCAGTGGCGACGCGTTCCTCGGCGTCGAGAGCGCCGAGGACGTAGGCGCCGATCGCGGTGGCTTCCGGACATGTCATGAGCTCGTGACACCTCGTTCCTCCAGGGCGGCTCGCAATGCGTGCAGCGCGTAGTAACTCCGCGACTTCACCGTCCCGGCCGGTATCCCGAGTACGGCCGCGGTCTCGGTGACGGTGCGTCGCCGGTAGAACAGCTCGACGATGACCTGCCGGTGGTCGTGACTGAGTCCGCGCAGCACCTCGGCGACCTGCCAGGCCTGCAGCACGCGGTCGATGTCGTCTCCCGACGCCGCGAACTCACGCCCCTCGATCGCCACCTCCTTCACCCGCGCGGCCTGCCTGCGTCGTCCGGAGATGACCAGGTTCCGCGCGACCGTGAACAGCCAGCGGCCGGCGCGGTCCGGGTCCAGTTGGGCCGAATGCGCCCAGGCGCGTGCCATCGTCTCCTGGACGATGTCCTCGGCGTACTGGTGATCCCCACCCACCGAACGCAGGACGTAGCCGAACAACGGTCGCCGGTACCTGTCGTACAGCGCACGGACCACGGTCTCGTCATCCACAACCTGCAGATACGTGCGCGAGCCGTCAAAGGTTCAACTGAACCCGCCGGCCCGCGGCCGCGTACTTGTCAGTGAGAGGAGTGACCCCTATGACACAATGGAAATTGTTGCTTGGCGCAACGGCGGCGGCCGTCACCCTGGCCGCCTGCGGTGGCGGTGGCGGATATGGGCAATCGACCGGCAAGGCCGCGCCCGCGGCGAGCGGTGCCGTGTCGGTGAAGGACCTGAACGGCATCGGCCAGACCCTGGTGGACTCGGCCGGCAAGACGCTCTATTTCGCCGACCAGGAAGCCGACGGCACGATCAAATGCACCGCCGGCTGCACGGACATCTGGATCCCGGTCGTGGGAACCGACAGTACGGCGAAGTCGATGGCGGGATTGGCGCTCGTCAAACGATCCGACACCGGCATGAGCCAGCTGACCTACCAGGGCAAACCGCTCTACACCTTCAAGCTCGACAACGGGCCGGGGCAGCACCAGGGCAACAACGTGACCGACAACTTCAACGGCAACACCTTCCGGTGGCACGCCGCCACCACGACCGCCGCAGCGCCCAGCCCGGCCCCGAGCTCGTCCACCAACAACGGATACGGCAACGGCTACTGACCCGACTCGACCAGGACTCGTACGTCCCACGGGCCCAGGTCGAGCTTGTCCTCCACCGACCTGTCCGCGAGTACGTCGTGGAACGGGGCCGGCAGGTCGACGCTGACTGCGTCCCACGACCAGTTGTGGACGAAGCGCAGTCGTCGGCCGTCGGCGGCGGTCGCGGATGTGACCGTCACGCTGGTCGGCAGATCTGTCCACGTCGTGGGGGCGATCCAACGGAACAAGGCGGTTGCGAGCGGACCGTTGGGAACCGTGCCCACATAAGTGATCCGGCCGTTGCCATGAGCCCGCGTGGTGATCGCCGGCCACCGACCGAAGTGCGGGTGGTCGTAGCCCGCGAGTACGTCGGCTCCGTCGACCTGAAGCCCGTCAGCCCACCGAGTAGCCGCCGCATCGTCGCCAAGCTCTAGTGGCGAGTCGGCGGCAGCGCGGACCGGCAACTCGGCAGAGAGGTTGCTGTACTCGTCGTACGAGACACCAGCGGCGGCAGCGAGTCCAGCCGGCATGGTGGCGGTGCGGGCGCGAGCCTCGTGGTCTGCGTAACCCGTCCGCGGTCCGACGACCAGATGACCACCAGCTGCGGCATAAGCCACCAGTTGCTCCAGCAACGCGTCGTCAGCCAAATACAGTCCCGGCACAACCAGCACAGGGCTGACCACGTCCTTGGAGAATTGGCTGGCGTGCAGGATGCGCATCTGGAGACCGGCGTCGAAAGCCCCACGATAGAAGGGATCGAAGAGACCGTGGTACGAGCGATCGTCCGGGCTGCCGTCCTCGTGTGACAGCGGCGGGTACTTCTGCATCAGCCACTTGCTCGGCAGCGAGTACAGCATCGTCACGTCGCTGTCAGGCGTCAGGTCAGCAACCAGTGACCCAGCTGCCTCAAGCTCAGCACCCAGCTGCGCGATCTCCTTGTACGTGCGCCCGGGCCTGCCGTTGTGGGGGAGTACACCACCCCAGTAGGTCTCCGCACCGAAGTGCAAGGTGTGCCAGTGCCAGTACTCGATCATCTTCGCCCCACGCGAGACGAGTGCCCACGCTGCCTGCCGCCACTGGCCGTCGTACGCGGGCCGGTTGTCCCAGGGGAAGCCGATGGACTGCGCGTTGGTCTCGGTGACGAGGAACGGCCGCTGTTGTGACGAGTACATCCGGTCCGCACTGAGGTACAGCGCCCAGGTGCCCCTGGTGGTCCAGTTCTGTTGTGCCGGACGTGTCTGCGGATGCAGCAGCCCGTCCTGCATCGCGTAGTACGGATTGCCTGCTGTCACGTCGAGACGTCGTACCAGCTCGTCGTCGGCCATAGCAGGACGCTCGTAGGCGATGCACGTGGTGACGAACTGGTCCGGACGTGCGTACTCGCGGACGATGTCCGCCTGCCAGCCGATGAACTCAGTGGTCTGGTCGGCCTGGAACTGCCGCCACGCCACGTCGTACTGCGGTTGGTAGTTCCCATCCGGGGTCCACAAGTCCGCCCAGTCCGACAGCCGGTGCGACCAGTAAACGAGGCCCCACTCGTCGTTGAGCTTCTGTACGTCGCCGTACGTGTGACGCAAGCTGTCGACGAACCGCTGGAACACCCCATGGTTGTGGAAGAGTTCGTTGCCCGGCTCGTTGTCGACCTGGAACCCGACCACCGCCGGATGATCGGCGTACCGACCGATGATCTTGCGGATCACCCGCTCCGCGTGGAACCGGAACGCCGGATGGGTGAAGTCCACCTCCTGCCGAGCACCCCACGGGATCCGCTGACCGGTCTTCCGCTCACCCGCGATCTCCGGATAGAGCCGCACCAGCCACGGCGGTACGGCGTACGTCGGGGTCCCCAGCAGTACGGCGATGCCACGCGCGTGCGCACCGTCGAGAACGGGTTGCAACCAGTCCAGGTCGAACCGCCCGTTCTCGGGCTCCCAGGTCGACCAGACGGACTCGCCGACCCGGATCACCGAGAACCGGGCCTCGGCCATCAGGTCGAGATCCTGCTCCAGCCGGTCGTGGGGTTGGTATTCGTGGTAGTACGCAGCGCCGAAGAGGACACGCTCTTGCACAGCGTTTCTCCAATGGTAGAAGGGGAATCAGCCCTTGACCCCGCCGGTGGAAAGCCCGGACTGCCAGTACCGCTGCAGCAGGAGGAAGGCGGCGATAAGAGGGATGACGGACAAGAAGGACCCGGTGATCACCAACGACAGCACGGCACCGGTCGTGCCGCCACCAGCGCTGGCCTGTGACGACCACTGGGCAAGCCCCACGGTGATCGGGTACAGATCAGGGTTGTTGAGCATGATGAGCGGCAGGAAGTAGTTGTTCCAGGTCGCGACCAGCGTGAAGAGCAGCACGGTGACGACGCCCGGGGCAAGCATCCGGAGCGCGACCTGGAAGAAGATCCGGAACTCGCCGGCGCCGTCGATCCGGGCGGCCTCGATGATCCCGTCGGGCACCGCGTCCTGCGCGTAGATGCGCATCAGGTACAGGCCGAACGGGCTGACCAGCGAGGGCAGGATGATCGCCCACGGTGTGTTGACCAGCGAGGCCTTGCTGAACAACAAGTACGTCGGGATCGCGAGCGCCGTGGTCGGCACCATGATCGCGCCGAGCACCAGGCCGAACATCCCCGAGTTCCCTCGGAACCGGTACTTGGCGAAGCCGTACCCGCCGAGCGCGCAGAGGAAGGCCGCGCCGCCCGCACTGACCACCGCGTAGAAGATGGTGTTGCCCATCCAGCGGGAGAACACCCATCCGCCGTTCGTCACCGTCTCGCGGATGTTGGAGAACAGCGAGAAGTCGTGGGCAAACCACAGCCCGAAGCTCGAGAACAGGTCGCCCACCGTCTTGGTCGAGGCCACGAACAGCCAGAACAACGGCAGCAGGAAGTAGATGAGCAGCACGACCATGCCAAGGGTGAGTACGTTGCTGCGTCGTTCTCTCATGACCGGCTCCTCCGGGTGCTGATGAGCAGAACCGCGTACGACGCGACGACGATGACCAGGCCGAGCAGGAACGAAACCGCCGCGGCGTAGTTCACCTCCTGGCCGGTGAAGGCCAGCGTGTAGGCGTATGCGTTCGGTGTGTAGGCACTGTCGATGACGCTCGGCGCCAGCGTTCGCATCAGTTGGGGCTCGTTGAACAGCTGGAAGCTGCCGATCACCGAGAAGATCAGGCAGACCAGCAGCGCCGGCCGCAACGCCGGGATCTTGATGCTCCACGCCGTGCGGATCGCGCCGGCGCCGTCCACCGCCGCAGCCTCGTAGAGATCGTGCGGCACCGCCCGGAGAGCGGCGTACAGGATGATCATGTTGTAGCCGGTGAACTCCCAGGTGACGACGTTCGCCAGCGACCCGAGCATCCAGCCACTGCTGAGGAACTTCGGTTCGGACAGGCCGAGTTTGTCAGCCAGCTGGGCGAATGGCCCGAAGTCCGGGCCGTACAAGTAGCCCCACATCAGGGTGGCGACAACGCTCGGCACGGCGTACGGCAGGAAGACGCCCAGCCGAAAGACCTTCGCCATCCGTAGCAGGCCGCTGTCGATGGCCAGGGCCGCCAGCAATGCGACAACGAGCATGATCGGCACCTGGATCAGGAAGAACAGCGCGACCCGGCCCACGCCTTCCAGCAACCGCGGATCCGTCAGGGCCCGGGTGTAGTTGTCCAGCCCGGAGAAGACCGTCCCGCCGATCAACCGCTCCCGGAACAGGCTGAGGTACGCCGCGTAGACCAGCGGGAGTACCAGCATGGCGAGGAACACCAGCATGAACGGCGCGACGAAGAGGTAGCCGGTGGAGGCGTGGCTCACGCCACGCCTCCGTCGACGGACCTCACTGCGGCTCGGAGCTCGCGCCTCGAGCCGCCGATCGGTTGCGTTGATGCTCATTGCTCGACCTTGAAGCCCTGGTTCTGTGCGTACTTCGTGACTCGCTGCTGCCACTGGTCGAGCGCCGCGCTCGTATCGCTCTTGTTCGCGAACGACTTTCCGACGGTCTCGCCCCAGTCGGTGTAGGCCTGGTCCAGGAAGGGCGGCCACTGGAACTTCGTGTCCACCGTGTCGCTGATCCCGGCGAACAACTTGTTCACCGTCTGACCGCCGTAGAAGGGCAGCGGCTGGTCGACGAAGGACGTGTCGGCCAGCAATGATTTCGTGACGGGGAACAGGAACTGCTCGCTCGCGAACATCTTCGTCGACTCGGGATCGGTGTTGATGAACTCGGCCAGCTTCGCCGCGGCGATCGGGTTCTTCGTCCCTTGTACGACGGCCGTCGTCGAACCGCCCCAGTTACCGGAAACGTTCTTGCCGGCGTCCCATTGCGGCAGCGGCGCCGCGCGCCACTTGCCGCTGGTCGCCTTCGCGCTGCCGGCCAGGAAGACCGGTCCCCAGGCGGCGGTGAGCCAGGTGGCGTACTTGCCTCGGTTCAGCGCCTGGTACCACGGGTCGTTGAAGTCGGCATCGGTCGAGACCACGCCGTCCTTGATCAGGCCGCTCCAATAGTCGGCGACCTTCTTGGACCCCTCGTCGTTCAGATTGATCTTGACCGAGTCGGCGGTGGGGTTCTCGAACGGCTTGACCCCGGCCTGCCAGAGCAGGCCGAACCAGACTCCGGCCTGGCTCTGCGCGAGGTTCGTCATGTAGACGTTCGGGTCCGCGGCATGCAGTTTGCGGGCCGCCGCGGCGAACTCGTCCCAGGTCTTCGGCACCGCGATGCCGTACTTGTCGAAGATGTCCTTGCGGTACAGCATCCCCATCGGGCCGCTGTCCTGCGGGATGGCCCAGACCTGGCCGCTCCCGCCGACCACCTGGTTCCAGGTCCACGGGACGAACTGGTCCTTCAGGCCCTCGGCGCCGTACGGGCGCAGGTCCATCAGGCTCTTCGTGAGCGAGAACGTCGGGATGTACTGGAACTCGATCTGGACGGCGTCGGGGAAACCGGTGCCGGCCTTCAGGGCCGTGCGCAGCTTGGTGTACTGCGGAGTGCCCTGGCCGGCGTTGACCACCTTCACCTTGATCGCCGGGTACTTCTTCTGGAACAGGTCCACCTCCTTCTGGATGTTCGGCACCCAGGTCCAGAAAGTGAGCTGGGTCGGCGTGGACATCGCCTTGTCGATGTCGGCCTGGCTGACGACCTGCGCCTGGGTGGCGCCGCCGGACGAGGACTTGCCGCCGCCGCCACATGCGGCGAGTGCGAGCGAGACGGCCAGTACGAGTGCGGTACCGGCGGCTGCACGGCGCCGGATCGTGGAAAGCCTGTTGATGAACACTGCGAACAACTCCTCGGAAGTTGGCAGGCGATGCCTTGGCACGGGGCATGCGCCCGGGTGCCCTGCGGTGTGCGACGGTCAGTTCGCCGTACGGGCGATGGCAGTGGAGTGACGGATGACCAGCTGGAGCGGTGGTGGCTCCGGCGCGGGGGAGCGGTCGCCGGTGGGCGACTCGATCTCCGTGACCAGATTCGCGATCCCGCGGGCGACGTGCTCGTCGAAGTCCTGCGGGATGGTGGTGAGTGCCGGTGTCAGGAACGCGGCGGACGGAATGTCGTCGAAGCCGACGATGCTGACGTCATCTGGGACGACGCGGCCGGCCTCGGTGAGCGCGCGCAGCACCCCGATGGCCATGTCGTCGTTGGCGACGAAGATCGCGGTGACCTCGTCGTCGGCGGCCAGTCTCTGGCCTGCCTCGTAGCCGGACGCGGGCAGCCAATCGCCTTCCAGGACAGGGGGTTCGGGTGCGCCGGCGGCTGCCAGCGCCTGCCGCCAGCCTTCGAGCCGGTCCCGGGCGGCCCACCAGCGCTGCGGACCGGCCACGTGCCAGACGGTCCGGTGCCCGAGACCGAGCAGGTGCTCAGTGGCGGACCGTCCCGCGCCGATGCCGTCGCCGCCGGTGTAGATGATCGGCTGAGCACTCAGTCCCGGGAAGCGGCCGAAGCTGAGCACCGGGATGTCGAGCTCGATCGGCTGGTCGTCACCCTCGTCGATCGGTTCGGACAGGATGATGCCGTCCACACCTTGCTCGAGCAGGTGCTCGATCGCGCCGGCGACGCCGCCGGTGTCGCCTTCGAGCGTGTTGACCATGCTCAGCGAATAGCCGGTACTGCGCAGGGTCCGCTCGATCGAGACCAACTGGGTGGACGGGCCGAACAGCGCCGTACCGAGACAGACCACGCCGATCCGCTGGGTCCGGCCGGAGTTGAGCGCCCGGGCTGCGTTGTTGCGGCGGTAGCCGAGTTCACGCACGGCGGCCTGGACACGGAGGCGGACATCCTCCTTGACGTACGGCTCGCCGTTCAGGACGCGCGAGACCGTCTTCTGCGAGACGCCGGCGAGCTTGGCGACGTCGGTGCTGCCGGGGCGACGCGAACGACTGCCGTCGGATCCCGGTTTCGCCTCGCTCATGGGCACCTCACCTCTGCCGCGCAGTCGTTCTGACTGCGTAGTCAGAATGTGTCTACGTAGTCAGAAACGTCAATCCCTGGTTACGGGAATGTGACCTCTTTGGGTCCCGCCGCTCAGCGGGAATAGAGGCCGGTCAGGCGGCCTCTCGCGATGCTCTTCGAGTCGATTGCCTTCAGAGCCTCGTCGAGCTTGGCGCCGTCCGGCAGTCCGATCGCTTCGGTCAACGCGTAGACGGTGAATCGGTAGTGATGCGTACCGCTCGGCGGACAAGGCCCGAAGTAGGAGGCCTTGCCCGCCGAGTTCCTAGCCTGTTTCGCGCCCGTCGGCACCTGACCTTCCAGGATCGCGGCGGTTGCCGGATCCAGGTCGAGCAGCACCCAGTGCGTGAAGATCCCGCGCGGCGCGTCGGGATCATCCACGACCAGCGCCACCGATCCGGCGTTTGCCGGTACGCCGTTCCACGCCAGCGGCGGCGACACGTCGTCGCCGTCGCAGGTGTGCTTCTTCGGGATCTTCCCGCCGTCCTGGAACGCCCTACTCGTCACCGTGATGCTGCTGGGTGCGGACATGGCCGGCTCCTTCCCGGACGTCGACTGCGCATCGCCACACCCGGCCGCCCCGAACACCAGGGCGACCGTCGTCGACAACCGCAGCAACCGCAGTCGCACACCCTCAGAGTGTCACGCCTGCGGGACTCTAGGAGCCTGGAACGAAGACGATCGCGTCGCCGACCGCGCGCTCGGCTCCGCCGGCTCCGCTCGGGTGGTTCACCAGCGACCCGTCCTGCAGCGCCATCGCCGTCGACCCGCCGCCGTCCAGGTTGATCGCGTCGTACATCCCGAGCGCGTTCGCGACCGCGGCCGTCTCGTCCAGCGTCGTACCGACGCTCGTCGTCTGCCGTCCGTCGATCGTCGCCAGCAGGATCTTGCCGTCACGCGTCGTACCGGCGATCGTGCGCGGGTTGCGCGCGAAGAAGCTGCCGGTTCCCTTGGGTACGACGATTTCGCCTTGTGACGTCAGCCCGTAGCGGCCGGTCACGCCGTACAAGCCGCTCCGCAGCGGCACCTTCTCGCCGTTCTCGTCTGCGACCTTGATGTCCTTGTTGAGGCAGCCGTTCGCCGCCGCGTTGAGGAGGGCGGCCGAGTCCTGGCCGGTCGCCTGCAGGGAGGTCTGGCCGGGGGCGAGGGTCGTGCCCCGCGTCGGCGAGGTCCGTACGACGCATCCGCGCCGGTCCAGCACGACCTCGACACCGTTGCCGGCCGGCGTGGCAACTGCGAACTCGGGCGTGAACAGTACGACGTCACCCGGCACAGTGCAC
>Ga0137372_10006572_pt1 | contig 11279 bp, 10 predicted proteins | sample SagtaG_6_FD_104911 | JGI IMG/M metagenome (GOLD analysis project Ga0137372, IMG submission 104911) | Vadose zone soil microbial communities from Sagehorn Ranch, Mendocino, California, USA - Sage1_R_60_16 metaG | ecosystem: Environmental > Terrestrial > Soil > Vadose zone | place: USA...
ACGTGACCGGGTGGACGGGCTCGACCGCCTGCACGCTCTCGGCACCCGCCACCGGGACCGGAGGGTCGGTGGCGGGCGGGGCCAGCGAGCGGCGCATGGCCCAGAACACCACGCCGGCACCGACCGCGGCGCCGACCACCACGCCCAGGACGAGAAAGGCGACCTCGGTCACGCGGGGGTCAGCCCACGGTGATCGGGCCGGTGAACCAGGGCAGCGTGATGCCGGACAGGGACCAGAGCGTGAGGAAGGCGATGATGCCGAGGAACACGATCCAGCCGGTGCCCGTGATCCGGTTGCGACCGGGCACCGGCCACGAGGCCCAGCCCAGGCGGCGGGCGGCGATCTTGCCTCCGATCCCGTCGATGAAGGGCCAGACCAGGAGCGCGGTCACCACCGCGCCCGGGATCACGATCGACATCACGAACTCGTTCCCCAGCTTCAGGAACTGGAACAGGAAGAGGAAGTACCAGTCGGGGCGGGGGAGGGTGACCGCGCGCGGGTCGGCGGACTGCTCGAGGTCCATGTTCTGCTGCACGAAGGCGGAGAGGAAGCCGACCGTGAGCATCATCAGCACCGCGATGATCGGGTAGGGCCAGAAGGGGTCCGGGAAGAGGGGGTGGGTCTCTTCCTCCGGCATGTCGTCGGCCAGGTGGTGACCGGCGGCGCCCATCAGGATCGGAAACAGGGCGAGCCCGATCATGACCGGGTAGAGGATGTGGTCGGGCCCGATCGGCATCCGCTTGTAGGCGGGCTCCAGGGTGTGGCCACCGTGGCCGTCGACCTCGATGATGGGGATGGCGGCGCTGGCGGCGCCCGGCCCCTCCCGCAGATAGCCGTCCCATTGGGTGGTCGCCACTTTTGGTGTCGGATCTTTCATTCGGGGTCCTCGCAAAATCGAAGATTTTGTGGGGTGGTCATCAAAGAGGCTCCGAGATTCCGTGCTGCCGGATCAGGCGGAAGTGGATGTACATGAGCAGGACGATGAGGCCCGGGAGGATGAAGACGTGGAGGGTGAAGAAGCGCTGCAGGGTGTTCGGTCCCAGGGTCGGTCCGCCCTGCGCCAGCTCCTTAATGAAAGTACCCAGGAGCGGCACGCCCGCGCCGACCTTGATCGTGACCGACGTCGCCCAGTAGGCCTTGGTGTCCCAGGGCAGCAGGTATCCGGTCAGGGAGAGGCCGAGGATGACCAGCAGCATGGTCACGCCGACCATCCAGTTGAGCTCGCGCGGGGCCCGGTAGGAGCCGGTCCAGAAGACCCGGGCCATGTGCAGGGTGACCATGATGATCAGCAGGCTGGACGACCAGAAGTGAACTCCGCGGATCAGCCAGCCCAGGTAGACCTGGTCCATGATGCTCTTGACCGAGGTATAGGCCGCGGCCGGGTTCCCGGCGGCGTCGGGCACGTAGTAGAAGCTGAGGAAGACCCCGGTCAGCAGCTGGAACACGATCAGGATGAAGACCATCCCGCCGAAGCAGTAGTAGAAGGCGTTGGCGAAGTTGGGGACCCGCTGATAGAGCGCCTCGTCGACCGACTTGGTGAACGGGAAGCGGTCGTCGAGCCAATCGACCACCGCCATCTGGATGTCTCGCGGATGCGGGATGGTGGCCACTGTTCTCCCTTCCTAGTTTCTACCCAAAGCCCGGCAGCGAGACGCCCTTGACGACGATCGTGTCCGGGGTGTCGCCGGGCTTCCAGCCGAGGTGCGAGAGCGGCGCCACGGCGGGACCGTGGATCACGTCGCCGTTGAGCGCGAACATGGAGCCGTGGCACGGGCACTCGAATCGCTTGGTGTCCTTGTTGATGGCGATCGAGCAGCCCAGGTGCGAGCAGTTGACCGCGAACACGTTGACCTTGGTGCCCGCCTTGACTACGAAGCCGCCGAACGCGTAGTCACCGGGGGCGTTGTCGCCACCGCCGTCGATCATCGTGAAGGCCGCCGCCTTGGGAGCGTCGAACTTGACCCCGTCGCCGTCGGCGATCGAGTCGAGCGGGGTGGGCAGGGTGACCGGCAGGTCGGCCGGCTTGGCCTGCCCCTGCGGGGGCCAGATGTAAACCAGGAGCGGCGCCACCCCGGCCACCACGGTGGCGGTCAGGAGGCCGGCCAGGTACCAGACGATGAAGTTGCGGCGGGTGATCGGGCGGCCGGCGGCCGGTGCTGTGGCGGAGTCCTCGACGTGGGTGGCGATGGCGTGAATCTAGCACAGCGCCGATCCCGACCCGGGCCCCCGGCCGGCCCCGGCAGCCGGACCCTGGAAGCGGCCCAGCGATAGGATTCTGGAACTTGCCAGACGCCTCCGACGCAGAGGCGGCCGCCGCCACCTCGACCGTCGGGGTGGGGTCGCGCGCCGTCCGCAACACGGCACTCGTCCTGGCGGCCCGGGTCACCTCCCGCAGCATCGCCCTGATCACCGTCCTGGCCACCATGCGCCATCTCGGCCCTGACCCCTTCGGGCGATTCCAGACCCTGGTCACTTACACGGCCGTAGTCACGGTGCTGGTCGACCTCGGCTTCAACACGCTCTACGTGCGGGAGGCCGCCCGCCGCCCGGGCGAGATCGGCCGCTACCTGAGCAACATGGTCGCCGTCCGTCTGGCCATGTCCCTGCTCGGCCTGGCCGTGCTGGCGGTCGCGCTCCGGGTGCCGGGGCTGGAGGGCTATCTGCTTCCCGGGTTCCTGGTCATGATCCTGGCCTCGCTCTCGCAGCTGCTGCGGCAGACCTTCTACGCCCTGCAGCGGGTGGGCTACGACGCGGTGGAGACCGTGCTCGAGGCCTTCGTGCTCCTGATCCTGACCGCTTACGGGATCCTCACCGGCCAGGGCGTGGCCTTCTTCATCTGGGCCTACGCCATCAGCTACGCCTTCGCCTGCGCCTTCATCCTGACCGTGCTGGTGGCGCGCGGCATCGCGCGCCTCGAGCTCCGCTTCGAGCCCCGCCTGGTCGCCACCTGGCTGGTGGCCAGCCTGCCGCTGGCGCTGACCTTCGTGGTCACCACCCTCTACTTCAAGGTCGACGTACCGATCCTCCAGCTGTTCCGTTCATTCAACGAGGTGGGGTGGTATACCGCCGCCTACAAGCCCTTCGAGGCCCTGCTCTTCGTCCCGATGTCGATGCTGAACGTGATCTTCCCGCTGCTCGCCATCTACCATCGGGAGGCGCCCGCCCGGCTGGCGGTCGGCGTCGACCGCTTCTACAAGCTGCTGCTCCTGATCGGGTGGCCGCTCACGATCGGGGTGCTGGTCCTGGCGCCGGGCCTGACCCGGCTGCTGGGGCTCTTCCCGCCGGCGGAGCCGGCCCTCGAGATCCTGGCCCTGGGCATCGTCTTCATGTTCGTCAACAACACCTGGATCGCGACCCTCAATGCGATCGACCGCCAGGCCGCCTTCACCTGGGCGGCACTGGCCAGCCTGGTCGTCAACGTCGGCCTCAACCTGGTTCTCATCCCCGCCTACGGCTACCTGGGCGCCGCCTTCGCGACCGTGCTCACCGAGGCCGTCCTCTTCGTCATCGGCTGGCTCCTGACCCGCCGCTACCTGCGCCCGGTGCCGGTGGTGCGGCTCTCCTGGCGCGTGATCCTGGCCGGGACCGTGATGGGCGCCCTCCTGCTGCCGTTCCGCGGCGCCACCGAGTACTGGATGGTCCTCGGGCTGGTGCTGCTGGGGGCGCTTGTCTACACCGGGGCGGCGCTGCTGCTGCGGGCCCTGGACGCGGGCGAGGTCGAGATGATGAAGCGGGCGGTCGGGCGTTGACCCCCCGCAACTCGCTGGTCTGGGTCCGGCTGGCCACCGACGCGCTGGCGGCGATGGCAGCCATCGGACTTGCCTACTGGGTCCGCTACAAGATCAACCCGCTACAGCTCCCGGTCACCGGCGGCGAGGTGCCCGAGGCCGCCCGCTACCTGCAGGCCACGCCGCTGGTGGCGCTGGTGGTGGTCGCCGTCTTCGCGGCGATGGGTGCCTACCGGCACCGGCGCGGCGTCCAGTTCGTGGACGAGTTCTTCGCCACCATGACCGCCCTCGCGGTGGCGGCGGTCGTCCTGCTGGCGGGGATCGGGCTCTACCGGCCGCAGCACTTCGAGTTCTCGCGGCTGGTTTTCGTCTACTGGGTGATGGTGGCGGCCGCCCTGCTGGCTGCCACCCGCTACCTGCTCCGGCGGCTGCAGGCCGCCCGGCGGGCGCGGGGGATCGGCGCCGATCGCGCCTTGGTCGTGGGCTGGGGGGCCGCCGCCGATCTCCTGGTGCAGCGGATGCGGATGTTCCCGGACTACGGCTACCGGCCGGTCGGGATCCTCGCGGACGGGGTGGCCGAGGGCAGCGAGCTGGCCGGCATCAAAGTGCTTGGGGGCTCGTCCGATCTGCCCCGGGTGGTCCGCAACCGCAAGGTCGACGTCGTCTTCATGGCACTCACCGAGGTCAGCCAGGAGCGCCTGCTGCAGCTGATGGAGAGCTGCGACGGCGCCAACGTCCAGTTCCGGATCGTGCCCTCGATGCTGGAGATCATGACCACCGGCGTGATGGCCGACCAGCTGGACGGCATCCCCCTCCTCCAGTTCCGCCGCGGCCTCGACATCGACGGCCCCAAGCGCGCCATCAAGCGGGCTTCCGACGTGCTCATGGCGGGCACCGGCCTGCTCCTTCTGTCACCGGTCCTGGGCCTGCTGGCACTGCTGGTCAAGCTCACCTCGCCGGGGCCGGTCTTCATCAGCCAGGAGCGGGTCGGCCATCATGGCGGCGCCTTCCGGATGCACAAATTCCGGAGCATGCGGGTCGACGCCGAGGTCCGGACCGGGCCCGTCTGGGCGGCCCGCGACGACCCCCGCCGGACGCCGGTCGGGCGCCTGCTGCGCCGCCTCTCCCTGGATGAGCTCCCGCAGCTCTGGAACATCCTGGTCGGGGAGATGTCGATGGTCGGCCCCCGGGCCGAGCGGCCGAAGTTCGTGCGCGAGTTTGCCGGCCGCTTGCCCCGCTACCAGGACCGACACCGGGTGCGTCCCGGGTTGGCCGGCTGGGCCCAGGCCAACGACCTCCGCGGCCAGACCCCGGTCGAGGAGAGGTTGATCTATGACCTCTATTACATTGAGAACTGGAGCCTCCAATTTGACCTCAAGATCCTCCTCATCACGCTCTTTCGCGTCTGGAGCCACAAGAACGCCTACTGAACATGCGGCTTAAGTCCCGCTCCGGCGCCGAAACCCTCTTCGCGGAGCTGCTGGCGGAGAGCTCGGCGGTCACCCCCGACACCCCGCTCGACGAGGCCGAATACGTGGCTTTGGACGTGGAGACGACCGGCAACACGCCATTCCTGGTGATCGAGATCGGCGCCGAGCGGTTCCGGCTCGCGGGCCCGCTCTCCCTCTTCGACACCCTGGTCGAGGCGCGCGCCCCCATCAACCGCTACGCGCAGGAACGGCACCAGATCGATCGCGCCATGCTGGTCGGCGCGCCCGGCTTCGGGGATGCCCGGGCTGCCTTCCTGCGCTTCGCGCGGGGCTCGGTCCTGGTCGAGCACAGCCATGACGCTTTCGACACCTACCTGGTGGGCCGGGGGCTGAAGCAGCCGCTCGAACACCCGATCATCGACACCTCGGCGCTGGCCCGGCTGGTCCTCGACCTGCCCGGCGGCCAGACCCCGGGCCTGGCCCGGGTGGTGGAGGCGTTGGAGCTGGACGTCAGCCCCGAGCACGCGGCCCTCGGCGACGCGCAGGCGACCGCCGCCGTGTTTCGGGAGCTGGTGGCCCGGGGCCGGGAGAAGTTCCGCTGGAAGCGTCTGGGCGAGGTTGTGGAGGCGCTGCCCCGCCCCACCATCGACCGGTCGCGGATCGAGCCCGGGTCGAAGCCCGCGCCTAGTCGAAGAGGCTCATCTGGTGGTCGGGCCGCGGGTGCTCAAGGCCGGACAGGCCAACCCCGATCAGACGCACCGGGCGCGACTCCAGGTGCGACTTCTCCAGCGCGGAACGCGCGGCGCGGAAGATCGTCTCGACGTCGTCGGTCGGGCTCGTCCGGGACACCTGGCGGCTCACCAGGCGGAGGTCCGGGAGCTTGAGCTTCACGTAGATCGTGCGCGCTCGCACGCCGTCCTCGACCAGCCGCTCGGTGACCCGATTGGTGAGCTCGCGGAGGGCCGCGTCCAGGGTGTTCCGATCGGAGACGTCGGTGTCGAACGTGGTCTCGGCGCTGATCGTCTTGGCGGGCCGGGTGCCGTCCACCGGCTCCCGGTCGCGGCCTTGAGCCAGGCGCTGGAGGATGGCCCCGTTGGTGCCGAAGACCTGGACCAGGCGCTGGGTGTCGTAGCCGGCCAGGTCGCCCACCGAGTGCACGCCCATCAGGCGCAGGCGCTCTTCGGTCTTGGGTCCCAACCCCGGCACCACCCCGATCGGCAGCGCGCCCAGGAAGTCGGCCTCGATGCCGGGGGGCACCACCACCAGCCCGTCCGGCTTGCGGCTGCCGCTGGCGATCTTGGCCACCAGCTTGCTGGGGGCGGCACCCACGCTGCAGGTCAGCCCGACCTCGGTGTGGACGGTGTACTTGATCCGCCGCGCCACCTCCTCCGGCGTCGAGGTGCCGTGGCGGGTGCGGGCGGTGACGTCCAGATAGGCCTCGTCGAGCGCCACCCCCTCGATCTTCTCGGGCGGTGCCCAGCGCCTGAAGATCGCGTGGACCTGGCGGCTGGCCTCCCGGTAGCGGGGGTGGTCGGGGGGCACCACGGTCAGCTGCGGACAGACCTGCAGGGCCTCGTGGAGGGGCATCGCGGAGCGGACCCCGAAGGTGCGGGCCTCGTAGGAGGCGCCCATCACCACCGCCCGCCGCGAGCTGCCCGCGACCGCCAGCGGTATCCCGCGCAGGCGCTCGTCATCGCGCTGGTGGACTGAGGTGTAGAAGGCGTCGAGGTCGACGTGCAGGATCGTCCTCGCCCAGGGCTCCGCGCGCGGCACATGGGGAGTTTGCCACGAGTTGTGGCGCTTTTCCCCAACGCGCCCCCAATGTTGTGGGCCTCAGGATGCCGGGCGTCTCGAGAGCCCCGATCGGCCAGGTCACCCCGCGTACGGGAGCCTACGGGCTGTCACCCATGCCCGGCCGAACCCTAGAATCGGGCTCGTTGAAGGGAGTCATCCTGGCCGGCGGCACCGGCAGCCGCCTCTTTCCGCTGACGCGGATCACGAACAAGCACCTGCTTCCGATCTACGACCGGCCGATGATCAGCTACGCGATCGAGGCCCTGGTCAAGGCGGGCATCACGGAGCTGATGCTGGTGACCGGCGGCACCCATGCCGGCGAGTTCCTGAGGCTGCTGGGCAACGGGCACGACCACGGCATCGACCGCCTGCTATATGCGTACCAGGAGAAAGCGGGCGGGATCGCCGAAGCCCTCGGCCTGGCTGAGCGATTCGTCGATGGCGCGCCGGTGGTGGTGATGCTGGCCGACAACATCCTCGAGCGTTCGCTGCGCCCGACCGTGGTCAACTTCGCCGCCCAGCGACAGGGGGCCCGCATCCTGCTCTCGCGGATCGAGGAGGCCGCCCATCTGCGCCACCTTGGGGTGCCCGAGTTCGATCCCGACGGACGGCGGATCCTGCGCATCGTCGAGAAGCCGGAGGATCCTCCCAGCATCTTCGGAGTGACCGGGATCTACTTCTATCCGCCGGAGGTCTTCTCGGTGATCCCCACCCTCACGCCCTCCGGGCGGGGCGAGCTCGAGATCACCGACGTCAACAACCACTTCGTGAGCCTGGGCTGCATGGAATACGACGTGCTCGACGGCTTCTGGGGCGACGCCGGCGAGTCCATCGAGGCCTACTACACCGTCAATGACTTCGTCCGGGCGCACGGCGTCAACAAGGACTGACGGCGGTGTTCGACGGCGTTGAGCTGAAGCAGCTCACCACGCACACGGACGAACGTGGGTTCTTTCGCGAGGTGATCCGCGAGACCGACCCGTTCTTCGACCACTTCGGGCAGTGGAGCCACTCACTGATGTACCCGGGCACGGCCAAGGCCTGGCACATCCACCAGCGGCAGACCGACTGGTGGTACTGCATCGGCTCGCTCAAGGTCGCGCTCCACGACCTCCGCCAGGAGTCCGCCACCCGGGGCCACACCGCGACCTTCTTCATGGGGGACCGCTACGGTCCGACCTGCCTCAAGATTCCGCCGGGGGTGGCGCACGGCTGCCGGGCCCTCGAGCTGACTCACCTCCTGTACGTCACCTCGAACGTTTACAACCCCGAGGACGAAGGGCGCATCCCTCATGACGATCCTTCCATCGGCCTCGACTGGACCGCCTTCCCGGAGATCACGTGAGGCGCCGGCTGGAGAGGCTGCTGGTGGCCGGGGCCGCCGGGTTCATCGGGTCGAACTTCGTCCGCCTGCTCCGTCGCGAGCGGCCGGAGGTGGGGATCACGGTGCTCGACAAGCTGACGTATGCCGGCAACCCCCTGAACCTGGCGGAGTTCGAGGGCCAGCCCGGCTACCGATTTGTGCATGGCGACATCTGCGACCGCGAGCTGGTCGACAAGTTGGCCGGTGAGGTCGATGCCATCGTCAACTTTGCCGCCGAGACCCACGTCGATCGTTCGATCGTGGATCCTTTCGCCTTTGTCGAGACGGACGTCTACGGCGTGGCCGTGCTCTGCGACGCAGCCCTGCGCCACCGACACCAGGTCTTTCACCTGGTCAGCACGGACGAGGTGTACGGCGACGTTCCCGAGGGTCGCTCAAAGGAGGGCGACGCCTTCCGCCCGCGCTCCCCGTACGCCGCCAGCAAGGCGGGCGGCGAGCACCTGGCCCGCGCCTACGCGATCAGCCACGGGCTGCCGCTGCTGGTCACCAACGCCATCGACGACCTGCCGCTGCCGCTCTACAACGACGGCAGCGCGGTGCGCGATTACGTTTACGTCGAGGACCACTGCCGGGCCATCGACCTGGTCCTCCATGAAGGAGAGGTGGGGGAGGTCTACAACGTCGGCACCGGGGTTGAGACCAGCGGGCTCGAGGTCGCCGAAGCAGTGCTCGACCTCATGGGCAAGCCGCACTCGCTGATCCAGTTTGTCCAGGACCGCAAGGGACACGATTACCGCTACGCGCTCGACGTGACGCGGATTCGCGAGGGGCTGGGCTGGGAGCCGCGCACAACCCTGGCCGAAGGATTGGAGCGCACCGTGCGCTGGTACCAGGGCAACCAGGACTGGTGGCGACCTCTCAAATCGGGCGACTACTGGGAGTACTACCGCCGCAACTACCGGCCGCTGGAGACGGGCACCCCCTGATCGACCGGGCCGCCGCTCGGGCCGCCCACCTGGCCAGCCTTGCCGCCGGCGGCGCGCTGATCCTCTGGTTCGACCGCGGACGCTGGTTTGTTTACGACGAGTGGGCCTTCCCGTCGCTGATCCACCCGCTTGCGGTTCGCGGGGACTGGGTGCGCTTTCTCTTCGCGCCCTACATAAACCACTGGATCGGTGTCCCCAACGTCCTCTGGGAAGTCCTCTTCCGAATCTTCGGGATGCGGACCTACCTGCCCTACCTCCTGCCCACACTGGTGGCGCACCTGGGAATCGTTGCCCTGCTCAGGGTGATCTTCTTGCGAATTGGGCTTGGCCCCTGGCGGGCGACCCTGGCCTGTCTGCCGCTCCTGGTGACCGGCGCCGGCGCCGGCAACCTCGCGTTCGGCTGGCAGATCGGGTTCCTGAGTGCGGTGGGGTTCGGTCTGGGCCAGCTCCTCCTCACCGACCACGATGGGCCGCCCGACCGGCGCGATGCGGCCGGCATCTTGGTCGGGTTGTTGGGGCTGATGTGCAGCGGCGTGGCCCCCACGTTCGTGTTCCTGGCCGGCGCCAACCAGGCCATGCGCAGCCGCTGGCTGGGTGCCGCGATCGCGGTCGCGCCGCTGGCTGCGATCTTCCTGGCCTGGTACGTCCTGTTCGGCCATCAGGACCTCGCCGGCCAGCGGCCACCCGATTTAACGCCGGCTCGACTGGCGGTGCTGCCGTCCTTCATGTGGACGGGGCTCACCGCCAGCCTCGAGGGCATGGTTGGGTTGCCGTTATTGGGCGGCGCGGCCCTGGTCTTGACGCCGGCAGCGGCCGCCGTCCTGGGCCTTCGCCCGAATCAGGCAAGTCACAGCCTGGCCTGGGCGATGTCCCTGGCGGCGGTGGCCTTCTTCGCCCTCATCGGGTACGGACGGGCCGCGAACGGGCCCACCTTCGCAGCCGAGTCGCGCTATCTCTACGTGGGAGTCGTGCTGCTGCTCCCGCTGGTGGCGTGGGTCGCCGATCGGACCTCGCGCAGGCCGGCCCTGGCGGCGCTCTGGGTCGGCCTGCTGGCCTGGGCGCTGGTGGCCAACGTAGGCGCCATGGCGGCGTTCATCCACAAGTACACGGTGCCCGGCGAGCGCCTGCGCGTGGCTGTCTACCGGATCGCCGGCGACCCCGGCCTGGCGGCCGCCGATCCCCAGCAGCCGGTCACCGAGCAGGGCGCGATGTGGCTAACGGTCGGCCTCATCCGCCAGCTGCGAGATGCCGGCGAGCTCTGAGGCGGGCATGGTGGAGCCGGATGGTTCTGGGTCAGCCGCCCACGCAGGCGTGAGCGTCGCCGTAGGGCGGCGGATACGCGCGGACATGCCATTCGAGGTCGTGGCCGGTGCGTGGCAGGGTCAGCCGCAACGCCTCGCCGGGAGGCACATCGACCTCTGAGATGGGCCGGTCCAGCGGTGGCCCGGCGCCCACCGCCCAGGCAAAGAGCCGAGCCCGGCCGGGGAACTGCGTCGTGATCGTCACCCTCTGTCCCTCGCGCCCGGTGACGTCCATGTATCCGAGGACCGGATCCACTCCCACACAGCCCCCGGTGGGACCTGGGGTGGCGGTGCTGACCAGCGCAAAGGTGAGCACCTGGACCAGTTCGCGGTCGACCGCCGACGCGGGCAGGGTCTGGAGCCCATCGAAAGCGACGACGGGCGCGGTGCTGCCCAGCAGACGGCGGTCATCCAGATAGGCCCGTACGGAAACCTGGGGCATCGTCTCCGGCTCCACGACGGCCTGGCGGTTGAGGTCGGGAGCATCGCGGATTGCCCACAGCGTGGCCAGCTCGGCCTGCTGGCGCGCGAACAGGTCTGCCTTGGCGCGGGCCGCCGTCACCAGGTGGAAGCCGCTCCAGATCAGAGCCAGCCCGGCGAGGACGACCAGGCCGACCCTCCAAAGACCGCGCCAGGGAAGCGCCCCCGCCGCGTCGGTGATGACGATCAGCAGGAAGACCGCCGCGATGTAGACGTAGCGGGCCGAGCCGGCCTC
>Ga0137372_10006573_pt1 | contig 11273 bp, 9 predicted proteins | sample SagtaG_6_FD_104911 | JGI IMG/M metagenome (GOLD analysis project Ga0137372, IMG submission 104911) | Vadose zone soil microbial communities from Sagehorn Ranch, Mendocino, California, USA - Sage1_R_60_16 metaG | ecosystem: Environmental > Terrestrial > Soil > Vadose zone | place: USA: California...
AGGCGCGGTCCTCGAGGCGGAGCAACGCGGCGTAGTCGGGGACGGGGGTGTCGTCGGCGCGGGTCACGACATGTCATGGATTGGACACTGCGCGGCGCGCCCGCTGTGCCTGCTCGGCAATTCGCTGCACCTCGTCGACCACGGGACCGACGACGTCGGGGTCGAGGTCGGACACGAGGTGGCCGCCTTCTGCTTCGGTGAGCATCGCAGGAAGCCGTGTGCGCAGGCGCTCGATGGCCCACGGCAGCATCTCGCCGTGCGCGGAGGTGTCGAAGTCGATGACGTTGTTCACGACCTCGGCGCCACTCGGGGTCCGGTGGATGTAGTGGTAGTGCGGTTCGTCATCGAAGACGTCGAAGCGAACGTATTCGTGTCCGTCGTCTGTGCCGCACACGTGAATCGAAACGCCTTCGTCGGAGAACCCGCCTTCAGGTGACTTGTCCTCGAGCTCTGCGAGGTGCGCGGCGTCGTCTGCGTACGCCGCTGCGAGCGACTCGGGATCGACGTCGCGGTACTCGACGCCGAACGTAATAGCGCCGGCGGGCAGATAGCGCGTGTTCTCCGGGGCAGGTGGCTGTGGGGGGATGTTGTAGACCTTGCCGATCATTGCGACGAGCCTCCTTCCCATGACAGTCGGTTGAAGACGGAGCGCGCGTTGTCGCCCAGTAGAGCCCGCTCGACGTCGGAATCGAGCGAGAGCGCGCTGAGCTGTTCGAGAGCGTGGCGGTGCCCCACCGTCGGAAAGTTCGTGGCGAACAGCACCTTGCTCCGGCCCGGACCGCGCAGGAAGTCGGTGACCGCTGACGCCCAGTGGCGGGGCGGGTAGGCGCCGGTGCCGAGATAGACGTTGGGGAACTTGAGCGCCATGGCCAACGCCTCGTCGACCCAGGGCCAGCCCAGGTGCGACAGCACGAAACGGGTCTCGCGGAAGTAGAGCGCGGCCCGGTCGATCGTGATGGGCCGGCCGCATTCGCTCGCCAGCAGGCCGCCCGACGTTCCCGCCTGCATCGCGACCGGCACGTCGGCCTCGGCACCCACGGCGTAGTAGGGGTAGAAGTCGGCGTGGTCGAGGCGGCGATCCCAGCTGTGGGTATGGAGGTAGCACCCGACGACCCAGGGCTCGGAGAGACGCGTCCGCATCTCGCGCACGCCGGCCATTCCCAGCTCGGGGTCGATGAGCGCAAGCGCGGCGAAGCGGCCCGGCCATCGGCTCACGAGCTTCTCGGTCTCCTCCCACCGAGCGATGACGTGCTCGAAGTCGAACGGGTCGAGCCGGCCGTGGCTCCCGAGATCGCCGGTGATCAGGAGGATGGTGGCCACACCGAGCTCGTCCATCCGATCGACCATCGCCTCGGGGCCGGCGAAGCTGTCACCGTCGTCGCGCCGAATCTTCACCTGCACGCCGCTGGCCGCCAGCGCGCCGTCCCAGACCCTGCGCCGGTCGGGCGTGAACGCGTTGCAGAGGGTGTCGATCACTCCGACTCGCCCAGGACGCTCAACGCTCATCGCGGAATCTCTTGAGCTTGGGCGACACGTTCACCTCGGTCCAGGCATCGAGCACCCCGGGCCTGACCACCTCGGAGGCAATGCGCACCCCGAGACGCTCCTTGAGCCGCTCCTCGACCGCGGCGGTGATCGCCGGGAACTCGATCGGGTCGCGGTCGCTCACCACCGAGACGATGAGCTCGTCGCGGTTCTCGACGCGCACGGCCCGCACGAACCAGTCGGGGACGACCCCGGGGACGGACAGCGCGATCTCTCCGACGGCCTCGGGCCACACGTTCACGCCCCGCAACTTCACCATGTTGTCGCCCCGACCCGCGAACGGGCCCATGCGGCGCAGCCAGCTCCCGCACGTGCACTGCTCGCGCGGGTACAGGTAGGAGAGATCCATGATGTTGTACCGGAACTGTGGGCTCCCGGTTTTGTAGAGCTCCGTGATGCAGATCGCGCCGGGCTCACCGTCGGGGAGCGGCTGGCCGGTCTCGGGATCGACGATCTGCACGATGAACGCGTCCTCGAAGACGTGGAGTCCGTCGTGGGCCGGGCACTCGACCGAGACCCACTGCACCTCGTGGAAGCCATACGAGTTGAAGCACTCGGCTCCGAACGTCGACTCGAGCAGGTCGCGATCACCGATGTTCGGAAGGGCGCTGAGTTTGAAGTCGGTCGAGGGGTCGTAGCCCATCTCGCGCGCGGCGTCGGCAAGCCGCAGCAAGTAGTCACCGGTGGTGAGAATGGCGGTCGCGCCGTACTCGATGGCCAGCTCCACCTGGCGCTCGCTGCTCGTGACGTTTCCGGTGCCGGTGGTGAGCACGATGCAGTTGAGCCACCGGTGGAGCGCCTCGTCGAAGGCGAACGCCCCGTTGTGAGTGCCGTACGCCCACGAGTTCAGGACTACGTCGCCGGGGCGGATGCCCTGCATGTAGAGGGCACGCGCGGTGAGCACGGCGCCGACCTCGCGGTCCCATTGCGTGTAGAAGGTCGGCCGCGACTTCCCGGTGGTGCCGCCCGACATGTAGACGCGCATCGGCTCGCGCAGGGCATCCACCGGCGTCACTCCCTGGTAGTCGCCCCATGGCGGGTGGGCATCGATGCTCTTGCGAATGTCCTCGACGGTGTAAGCCGGCGCTCTCCAGAGGTCGTCGAGCGTGCGGATCGACCGCGGGTCGAAGCCGACAGCCGCCCAGCGCCGCTCGAAGAACGGGACACGCGCGGCGGCCACCGCCCGCTGGCGGAGCCGGGCCAGCTGGACCGCCTCGATCTCGTCGGTGGGAGCGAACCAGGCGGTCTCGAAATACTCAGGGGGCGGGGGATACGCCCGGACCAGCGCCTCGTAGTCGAGCGCGGCGAACGGCCGGCGAATCATCGCTCACCGCTCACGCAGCCGGCACATAGTCGGCGGGGAACCGGTACAGGTCGACGGCGTTGTTCCACAAGATCTTCCGCTTGCTCCCCTCGGGCACGAGTCTCGGGTCGAGTGCGAGGAAGTGCTCGGTGGCCTTCGGATACTTGGAGTCCGGGTGCGGGTAGTCGGTTTCGAACACGATGTGGTCGTCGCCCAGCCATCGGATGACGTCGGACACGAAACGGTCGTCGCACTCGGTCGAGATCCAACAATTCCGCCGAAAGTATTCGGTGGCTGACGCGGTGAGCTCGGGAGCTTCGACCGTGCCGGCAAGCTCGAGGTGCTCGTCGATGCGGTGAAGCCACGATGGCAGCCAACCGCAGCCCGCCTCCATGTAAGCAACGCGCAAGCGCGGGAATCGCTCGAAGACGCCGTGCACGATCATCGAGAGCACAGCGCACTGCGCCTCGTGGGGGTGCACGACCGTGTGCCACTCGGTGAAGGTGTCGAAACGGTCGGAACCCGCGGTCGGAGCGTTCAGACCCATGTACTCGTGGGTTGCGAACGCGCAGTCGAGGTCTTGGAGAAGCTCGTAGATCGGGTCGTAGTAGCGGTCGCCGAGGTTGCGGTGGTTGAACTGGTCAGGCCGCGCCCAGAAGCACGCGATGCCGAGCACGTCGTGCGCGAACTGGATCTCCTCGACCGCCCGGCTCACGTCGTTGAGCGGCACCGGCCCCGAGGTGAGGACGCGGCCGTCCGAGGTCTCCCGCATCTCCTGGCCCCAGCGGTTGTACGCCCGGGCCATGGCGGCCTGGAGCTCGGGGTCGATCCCTTCGAGCCACATGTCGTACTCGGGGCCGTAGATCAGCATCACGTCGACGCCTTCGACGGCGATCGCTCGGGCCACTCGGTCGCCGGTGAAGCCTTCGGTGACGATCTCCTCGCCGTACTTGGCGATCATGTCGTCGGCGGTCCAGTTGATGGCCTTCTGGAACTGCCCGTAGATCGACGTCGGGTGCTGGGTCCAGCGGCCGTCGACGGTGACCGGGTTGTAGTGGTCGAGGCCGGCCGGGCTCCTGCGGCCGACCCGGTCGCGGTGCTTCTTGTCGAGGAAACGCGACCAGAGGTCGGGGGGATAGATGACGTGGGCGTCGGCGTCGAAGACCTTGAACCCGTTCCGCATCACTCCCTCCTCGCCGGCTTCCTTAGTACAGCAGACGCGACCAAGCGCGCGCTAGGTTGGCTGGGCTCACCCTGTGGCGACCGCGGGCTCCTCGCCCAGATAGGAGGCCACGAGCGCCGAGCGGTCGGTGAGCTCGGCCGCCGACCCCTCGAGGACGATCCGGCCCTTGACCATCACCGCCGCCCGGTTGCAGACCTTGAGCGCCATGACCGTGTTCTGCTCGACGAGCAGCAACGGGGTTCGCGTCGCGATCTGGGCGAGCGCGGCGAAGAGCGACCGGGCGACCTTCGGCGCGAGTCCCAGCGATGGCTCGTCGAGGAGCAACAGCCGCGGGCCGGCCACGAGCGCACGCCCGATCGCGACCATCTGCTGCTCGCCCCCCGAGAGCGCTCCGCCCACCCGGCGGCGAATCGGGGCGAGCGCCGGAAAGAGGTCGTAGACCTCGTCGACGCCGTAGCCATCGGTGCGGCCGCGACGCGCGGTGGCGCCGACGAGAAGGTTCTCGTGCACGCTGAGCGTCGTGAACACGCGCCGCCCTTCCGGGACATGAATGAGACCACGCCGCGCGCCGCCTTGGACGCTGAGCCGGCGGCAATCCACACCGTCGAAGCGGATCGAGCCGCGAAACGGCGCGAGGCCGGAGATCGCTCGCAGCGTCGATGATTTCCCGGCGCCGTTCGGGCCGATGACGGCGAGCACCTCGCGCTCGCCCACGTGCAAGTCGATCCCGCGCACCGCTTGGACGGGGCCGTAGGACACCTCGACGCCCCGGAGCTCAAGCACGGCTCGTTGCCTCTTCGTCGACGCCGAGGTACGCGTCGACGACGCGGTGATCCTCGAACACGGTGGCAGCGGGGCCGACGGCCACGAGCCGGCCCAGCTCGAGCACCGCCACCCGGTCGCACAGCGACGTGATGAAGTCGAGCTTGTGGTCGACGAGCAGCATGGACACGCCCTCACCTTGCAAGCGACGCAAATGCGCGACGAGCTGATCGGTCTCGGAGGAGTCGAGGCCCGCCGACGGCTCGTCGAGCAGGAGGATCTGCGGCTGCGCGTTGATCGCGCGCGCGAGCTCGAGCAGGCGGCGCTGACCATAGGACAGGCGGGCGGCCGGCTCCTCGGCCAGCCCGATGAGCCCGACGCGCTCGAGCGCCCGCGCCGCTGCCTCCCACCGCGCGCGATCACGGCGCACGACCGCCAGTCGCCCGAGGCACGCGGGAGTGATTCCGGTGAGGGAACGGTCGGCAGTCGACAGCAGCACGTCCTCGATGCAGGCGAGGTGGTCGTAGGTCTGCGGAGTCTGATAGGTGCGCACGACCGCCAACGCCCGAACCCGGCCCGCCCGTGCGAGGCGCACCCGGCTCCCGCGCACGCGTAGCGACCCTGATGCCGGAACCACGCCGGTCAGCGCGTTGAGGAACGTGGTCTTGCCGCTGCCGTTCGGCCCGACGAGACCGAGGATCTCGTTTTCGAGCACCGACAGGCTGACGCCATCGACGGCGCGCACGCCTCCGAACTGCACCTTGATGTCGTGGGCCTCGAGCACCGGGGTGCCCGAGGGTGCCCTCGTTGCGCCGTCGATGGCTCCCGCCCCGACGGGCGGCGGCGATGCCACGGTGGCTTCGCGAACGCGAGCCCCCTCGTCCGCCGCCGGCTGCTTCTTCGGCGTGAGCCCGAAAAGATCGCTGAGCCACGTACGCTGCGCGGGGTGCGCGCGTCCGAGCAGGAGCGATCGTACGCGACGGCCGATCCCGACCAGGCCCTCGGGGAACGCGATCATCGCGATCACGAGCAGCGAGCCGAAGAAGATGTCGCGGAAGTCCCCCAGCCGGTGCTCTTGGCCGAACACGTTCACCGTGAAATCGATGCCCGGGATGCCGAGCACGCCACCCTGGAGCCACTGCGGCACGAAGACGTAGAACGCGGCGCCCACGATCGGCCCCCAGCGCGAATCGAGGCCACCGAGAATGAGCATGACGAAGATGCCCAGCCCGAGGTCGATGCCGAAAGAATCTGCCGTAGCGAAACCCTTGGTGTGCGCAAAGATGGCTCCGCCGACGCCGGCGATCGTCGATCCCAACACGAACATCGTGATGCGCGAGCGGAGGATCGCCACGCCGAGAGTCGCGGCGACGACGTCCTGGTCGCGCGTCGCGATCGCCTCCCGCAGAACCGGCGAGCGAGCGAGGAAGATCGTGAGCAGCAGCATCAGGGCCAACGCGCCGAGCCACACCCAGAAGATCCGGTACGGGTTGTCGAGCGGGTACCCGAACAGCGAGATGTGTCGTATGCCGACCGTGGTGTCGCCGCTCGCCCCGGAGAAGTCGGTCCACTTCCGCAGGACCTCGAGGACGATCTCGCTGAGACCGAGCGTCCCGATCGCGAAGTAGAAGTGCGAGGCGCGGCGCATCAGAAACCCGAATGCCGCGGCGATCACGGCGGTGATGACGATCCCCACGACCACGCCCATCCAGAACGAGTCGACGCCGAAGAGCGCGACCCGTGTCGCCCAAGCCGACGTGTATGCCCCGATGGCGGCGAACACAGCCTGGGAGAAGGCGAATTGCCCCGACACGCCGAAGACGAGATAAAAGCCGACGACGATGACGGAGAAGTAGAGCCACGTATTGATCAAGTCGGCGTCGCCGAACCCCGACACGCCGAACTGACGAAAGAGCGCGACACCGAGCAGGAACAGCGCCAGCCAGAGATACGGCTGGCCCCGCATGACAGGCGGGCGTGGACGCTCGCCGCGGGAGCTGTCCGGAGACACCTCTGCCGGCAGCGCGGCGCGAGGCTTCTCGAGCGTCGTCCACGGCGTGCTCATCGGGGCAGGCTCACGGCACTCCCCTCACAAGCGCCGAACGGCTGCGCGGGCGAACACGCCCTGCGGGCGGAGGGCAATGACCAGGATCATCAAGACGAACGGGAAGATCGCGTTGTAATCCCGCAGCACGTACCCACCGAAGAGGTGCTGCACGAGTCCGATCGCGACGCCTCCGACCACGACACCGCCGATGCTGCCGAAACCCCCGAGCACTGCGGCTGCGAAGCCGAGGATCATGAAGTTGAATCCGAGCGTGAGGTCCACGCTCCCGAGCGGGGCGAGCAGGATACCGGCGAGCCCGGCGAGCGCAGCCGAAAGACCGAACGCCAGCATCGACAGCCAGTTGACGGGGACACCGCAGAGCTTCGCCGTGTCGCGGTCGGCGGCGGTCGCCCGGAGCTGGCGCCCGAACTGCGTGAACTGGAACAACAGGATCGTGGAGATGACGACGATTGCACTCACGACGACGATCAGAACCCGCTGGTAGCTGATGTTCGCGCCCGCGATCTTCAACACGTCGCCACGAACAGGGCTGTCGAGGTACTGGGGTGTAGTGCCCTGCCACAGCCCGATGAACGCCCGCAGCACGACCGCCGCGCCCAGCGTCGTGATGACGATCACATGGATCGAACGGCCGCGAAGCGGTGCGTACGCGACCCGCTCGAGACCCATGCCGATCACGAACATGATCAGGATGGTGACGACGTAGCCGGGCACGAGCCCGAGCGCTCCCAGGCCGAACGCCCCATCTTTTTGGGTGAGCCAGATCGCGATATAGGCGCCAAGGGTGATGAGCTCTCCCTGAGCGAAGTTCACCACCCCCGTGGCCTTGTAGATGAGCAGGAAGCCGACTGCCGCGAGCGCCGCGATCGCGCCCACGGCCAGGCCGCTCGCGAGCAGCGCGACGAAGTTGCTCATGCCGCTCTGCTCGCGAGAGCTTGGCGCACTCGGAGCCGCTCCGTTACGTCGACGATGGCGGTGCGGTCGCAGCCGTCGTCGTCGTGGTTTCAGGCACGACTCCCGGAAGCGCTCCGGGAGCAAAACTCAGAGGCTTGGCGATGCTTTCCTTGCCCTGGGCGTTGAACTTCACGATGTTGGCAACGTGTTGAAGCACGTTGAGGTCATCGGCCTTGTACTTCGCGCAGATGCCGTCGTACGAGATCGAAGCGATCGCCGCGATCAACTTGGCCGGGCTGGTCGAGCCGGCCTTCTTCGCCGCGGCCGCGATCAACTTCACCATGTCGTACGTCTGCGCCGCCGAGTAGATCGGAGGGGCTCCGAACTTCGACTGGTAGTCCGAGACCCATTTCTTGACTTTTGATCGCTTGTCGATGGTCGGGACACAGTCGTCGGTGCCCTTGAGGTTCGACGCCGCCTTGTCCTTCACGACGCCACCGGCGGCGATGATCCCCGCGCTCGCGCCGTCAACGTGGGGCACGTTGATCCCGTTGTCGACGAGCTGGTTCGACATGACGCCGAGCGGGTTCGGGAAGTTGTAGTCGAGGATGGCGTCGGCACCCTTCATCGCCGTCGCCTGCTCGGTGAGGTCGGTTGCCGTCGTGGAGTTCGTGCGCTCGGCGACGATGCTGACGCCCTGCTTCCCCTGGATCACCTTCCTCGCCGCGTTGCAGCCGTTGACTCCGGTCGCGTTGTCGACGCACTCGAGCCCGATCTTCTTCTTCTTTTGGGTGTCCACGACATACTGGGCCTGGGCGGTCGCGACCACCGTGTCGATCGGACGGATCAGGAAGAGATTCTTGGCGCCGTTGGGGCCGTTTTTCACCAACTGCTCACCCGAGGACAGAGAGAAGAACGGGATGCCAGCGCTCTTGATGCTCGCCGATACCGCGATGCCCTGCGAGCTGGCCGGGAAGCCGATGATCGCGTTGGGATTCTGGTCACGCGCTTGCTGGAACGCGTTCTCCGCCCCCGCAGGCGCGAGCGGCGCGGGGATGCGCGTGTACTCGACCCGACCGCCCAGTTCGTCCTTCGCCATTTCCGCGCCATTGGCGTAGTAGGGGACCGCGGCCGAGCTCTCGCCCGTGGTCTCGGCGAGCAGGATGATCTTCACCGTCGGGGTCTTGCCAGCCGCCGCGGTCGAGCTCCCAGTCGCAGCAATGACGGAGGCTGCGACTCCTACGGCGAGCAGCGTGCACAAGGACCTTCGAAGTCTCACGAGTCTCCCCCCTGTGTCGCGCGGACGCCTCCCGCGCCCGACCAGTACTAGCCCTAGCTGCCCTTCGTTGGGCGCGTCGCGCCCGTGACCGTCCTTGGTTCCCGCACGGCTCCAGTCAAGCAGACGCAACCAAGCGTGCGCTAGGTTGGGTGCGAATCGGGCGGGAAGATCGCCGGCAGGTTCCCTCGGCCGGGAGGCTGCCGTCCCCGGCAGCACCGGGCCCAGCGCGCAGGAGCAGGCACAGGCATGCCGAACGCGACGGCCGTCGACGACGCCATCACGGGCGAGATCATCCGCACCGGCCTGCTGGTGGCAGCCGAGGAGGCGAGCGTGGTCGTCGTGCGCTCGTCGCACAGCACCTTCATCCAGGAGGGTGCCGACGCGTGCGCGGCAATCCTCGACGCTGGCGGCCAACTCGTCGCCCAGTCCACGGCGACGAGCCTCATGCACGGGGCGAGCCTCCGCAGCTCGCTGCCGTCACTCCTCGAAGACGACCCGCTCGATTCGATCCAGCCGGGCGACGTCTTCGCCCTGAACGATCCGTACCGCGGCGGCATACACGCCAACGACATCCTGGTGTTTCGACCCATCTTCGGTGAGGGCCGGGTCGTGTTCTTCGCCGGCACCCTCATCCACGTCGCCGACCTCGGCGGCAACGCGGTGGCAGGGCTCGCGGCCCTGGCCACTGACACGTTCGCCGAGGGGCTGTTGCTGCCGCCTGTCCACCTGTATCGGAAGGGCGAGCCGGTGGACGATGTCCTGGGCATCATCGCCCGCAATAGCCGGGCGCCCGACAAAGTGATCGGCGACGTCCGAGCCCTCATCGCGGGCGTGAACGTCATCGCACAGCGGGTGGAGGAGCTGCTCGGACGCTTTGGCACAACCACGGTCGAGCGTTTCGTCCGAGATTCGATTGACGATACGGAACGGCGCATGCGCGAGGATCTGCGCCGGCTCCCTGCGGGCACGTACCGCGGCGCGTTCGAGATCGACGGTGACGGTGTCGACCCGGATCGCGCGTTCAAGGTCATGGTCGCCGTGACCGCGCAGGACGGCAGGATCGACGTGGACTTCGGTGGCACGTCTCCCCAGGCGCGAGGGACCATCAACTCGTCGTTCTCGCAGACCCTGTCGGGCGTGGTGTACGCGGTGCGGTGCTTCGCCGACCCGACGATCCCGATGAACGAGGGCTGCTTTCGCGCGCTGCATACGCGCCTACCCGGCGGCACGCTCGTGAATCCGGACCCGCCGGCCGCCTGCGGTGGGAGGGTCATGACCGTGGCCGCGGCGGTCGAGGCGATCCTGCAGGCTCTCGCGGAGGCGCGCCCCGACCATGCCGTCGGCGCGAGCGCGCTGATCCACGTCTTCTCGCTCAGCGGCGTCGATGCGGGAGGCACGCCATGGCTGAACCTCTTCTACGAGTTCGGCGGCCTGGGCGCCCGGGCCGGTTCCGACGGTCCCGACGCCACCGGTGCGTTCTTCCTCGGGGGCCGGTCGGTGCTCCCCCAGATCGAGCCGCTGGAGGCCCAGTACCCGCTGGTCGTACGGTCGTCGCGCCTGTGGCTCGACTCCGGGGGAGCCGGGACGTGGCGGGGCGGGCTCGGCGTCGAGACGGTGATCGAGCTGCTCACTCCGGCCGTCGTGACCGTGCGGGGCGCCCGCATGGACCTGCCACCACCGGGCGCCCGCGGCGGCCGTCCCGGCCGGGCAGGCACCTTCGTCGTCGAGCGGCACGACGGGACGACCGACGTGCTGCCGGCCAAGGCGGCCAACGTCGAGATCGCAGGCGGGGAGCGTTTCGTGCTGCGCACCTCGGGCGGGGGTGGCCTGGGCCCACCCGAGCGCCGCGACCCGGAGCGGGTCCTCGCCGACGTGCTGGCGGGCCAGGTCTCGGCGGAGGGCGCGACACGCGACTACGCGGTCGTGCTCGACGGCTCGGGGACCTCGATCGATCAACCCGCCACCGATCGTCTCCGTGACGAGCGGATCGCCGAGCACCGCCCGTGACCGAGCCACACGCCCACTTCGTCGGTGTCGACGTCGGCGGTACGTTCACCGACGTTGTCCTGGCCGACAGCGCGGGCGGTGTCACCATCGGAAAGGTCCTCACGACTCCGGACGATCCGCGCCGCGGGGTCGTCGAGGGGATCCGTCACGTGCTCGACCGCGCCGGCGTCGATGCTGGTGCCGTCTCGCGTCTCGTGCACGGGACGACGCTCGCAACCAACGTCGTCGTGCA
>Ga0137372_10006579_pt1 | contig 11270 bp, 7 predicted proteins | sample SagtaG_6_FD_104911 | JGI IMG/M metagenome (GOLD analysis project Ga0137372, IMG submission 104911) | Vadose zone soil microbial communities from Sagehorn Ranch, Mendocino, California, USA - Sage1_R_60_16 metaG | ecosystem: Environmental > Terrestrial > Soil > Vadose zone | place: USA: California...
CGCGCTCGACCGGATTGCGCTTGCGTTCCTCGGGGCCGGGCGCGTTCGGCTGTGACGGCGGCGCGATCTGCCGCGCGCCAGGGGGCGGCGGTGGCGTCCCGCGTTCTGCTGGATTGCGCTTACGTTCTTCCATGCCGGGGGCGTTCGCGCGCGGCGGCGCCATCTGCGGCGCGCCAGGGGGCGGTGGCGGGGTCGCGCGCTCGACCGGACTGCGCTTGCCTTCCTCGATGCCGGGGGCATTCGGCGGCGTCGGTATCTGCGGCGAGCCACGTGGAGCCGCCGGGACGGGCCGTTCCACCGTGCCCCTCCGCTGCTCGGACCCTCGGCCTGCGTTGCCGGGGCTCCCGTTGGGAGCCAGTTCACGAGCCGGCCGGGCCTCGCGAGGGACAGAAGGAGCGGCCGCGCGCTCGGGCGCAGGGACGAGGCGCGGAGCCGGGGCCGACCCGACGGTTCCGGCGAGCCCGTGCGCCTCGAGCGCCTTCGCAACGTCGTGCGGCGGGCGCGTGGCGACCACCGGCCGGGAATGGATCGTCGCCGGCGGCTTCACGGCCGGACCGGTAGCCGGCATCACGCTCGCCGCCACCGGCTTGACCTCGAGTGCACCCCGCACCGGCTTGAGTTGGTGTACTTCTACCTCCCTGATCCGCGCGACCTTGACATGGCCTTGGCCGAACTTCTCCGCCGGCACCCCGACCACGGCATTGGTCACGTTCACGTTCTTGTACACGGTGATGTTCGTGACGTTCACCGTCGTGTGCTGGTTGATGACGACGTTGTTGACCACGCGCGGCCCGCCCCAGCCGCGCCACGACGCCACGCCGATGAAACCTGGACGGCCCCACCACGGAATCACCGGTTCACCCCAGCCGAGCGGCGCCCAGCAGAGCGGACGAACGCCCACACCCACGCTCACCCCGCCGAGGAACACGACCAGGGCGGGCGCGTACACGGGGCGGACGATGACGGGCCCGGGCGCCCACGCCCAGTAGCTACCGACGAACACCCAGCGGCCGTAATGATACGGCGCCCAGCCCCATGGGGCGTCGTCCAGCCAGGTCCACCCGAAGCGCGGATCCCAGATCCAGCGCCCGGTGCTGTAAGGGACCCAGTCCGCCGGCACTCCCGCCGGCACCCACACCGTCCCGTAGCTTTCCACGGTGCGCCAGGTGCCGTGCTGGTCGAGCGCTTCCGCTCCGTACACGCCGGACGACACGTAGCGCGCGCTCGCGGGCCTGAGGAGGTAGTCGGTGCGCTGGTAGTTCCAGGTGTCCCACGCGGTGAGCGGCGGCGCCGCCCCTATCGCCACCTGCGGCGAGTCCGTCCCCGTGAGCACCACCTGCTGGTCGGCGCCGATCGGCGCGGCGGCGCCACCGGCCGGCGTCATCGTCGCGCTGCCGCCGCGATGGGTCGTGAAGGTGGTGGAGTCCTGAGCCACGCCCGCGCGGTAGTAGCCCGCTCGGTCGATGGTGAAGGCCGCGTTCGGCGTATCCACTTCGATGGTTGATCCCGGCGGTAGCTGTCGCACATCCACGGCGGCCTCGCCACCTGTCACGCGCAGCTGGACGAAGCCCGGCTGCTGGTTGTCGAGGCCGATCTGCGACCCATTGGTGGCGCGCACGAACGCGAGCGGCCCCACCTGGATCTCGACGTTGCCGCCACGACCGGCGTAGAGGACATCACCCGGGGCGAGGGGAGTGTTGAGCGTCGCCGGAGTCCAATCCTGAGCCCCGGGGCGCCAGAACGACACCTCGCCATTGCTGTAGCTCACGCGAGCGGGCGTGACGTCGGCGGACTGTGTGGGAGCTTGCGCCTCGGCCGGAGGTGGAGGCGCGACAACCGGGGCTGGCTGGGCGCCCGTCGGCGCCACGAGACCCGGACCACTCCCCAATACGCTCAGCACCAAGACCATCGCGACGATGCGCCGTGCACTCATGGCCGACTCCTCGGTGGTGGAAACATCCCCGTTTGTCGATTGGTTCCTGCCGACCAGCCGTGTCGGGGTGTGTGACGGACCGTCCGCCGTCCCGCTTCAGTTTCTTGCCCGTCTGACCGGGCCTCCCCATTCTGCGGCGAAGCCGAAGCCGAACCAGCCTGCGCTGTCCGGGTCAGCGCCGGCTCGAGAGCCGACCGGCACATTCGGTGCTGTCCAGCCCGCGATGCCGGCCCGGCCCGTCTCCGTCGACTTCGTCAGTGGCGCCACGAAGCCAGGGGCATCGGACACTGGCGGCCGGTGTGGGTAGAGGTCGCGCGCGAGTGAACCAGGCCGCGCGGCCCTGTCATGCAGGGAGCCGTCCGACGGGAACATCTGGAGGTCGGGCCGCTGGGCGAAGGCCGTAAGCGGTACGACGAGCAGCGATGAAACGGCGCAGAGGACGACGATCACTGTTCTGGGCATGGCTCGTGCCGCCTCGGGCCAGGAGGTTGCACGCCCCGTGCCGCGCCCGAGGAACCACCTGATCACGGCTACTTCTGAGCCGTATGCCCGGAGAGGAGGGTGTAATTTCTACCCGATGCCGGCGATTCTTGCCGTCCCCCTTCGCGCGTCGATCAAACCACAGTGGCCGGTGGTGCAGATCATTGAGTGATCTGATCGGCGTGGGCCAGCGCCGACAAGACAATTGATTTCTCTTATGCCCGGCCGTCCCCCATAGTCCTCGTCGAGGAGGTGGCCGATGGAGGACATCGCGGTTCGCTTCGCGACACCGGGGGATGCGGCGGCGGTCGCCGCCATCTACAACCAGGGCATCGAGGACCGGATCGCCACCCTGGAGACGGAGCTGCGCAGCGCCGACGAGCGGCGGCAGTGGATGGCCGGGCGCGGGGCGCGCCACCCGGTGATCGTGGCGGAGCAGGCGGGATCCGTGATCGGATGGGCGAGCCTCAACCCCTTCAATCCCCGCCCGGCCTACGACCACGTGGCCGACTTCTCCGTCTACGTGGAGCGCGGCTGGCGCGGCAAGGGCGTAGGCCGGCGGCTTCTCGAGCGCCTGATCGCGCTTGCCCACCAGCTCGGCTACCACAAGATGGTGCTGGCCGCATTCCCCTTCAACACGGCGGGGATGGCGCTGTACGAACGCCTCGGTTTCACCACCGTCGGCGTCTATCGCGAGCAGGGGTGGCTCGACGGCGCATGGGTGGACGTGGTCATCATGGAGAAGCTGCTGTAGCAGGCTTGCTCCCAAGGGCCCATCGGCACCGCCTTGCCGCTGGGCCTGGTTGATTCGCTTGGGCAAACTGAAACACGACCCACCGCCGCGACGTCTTGACTTGTGTTCGCCACCGCGACTACGCTCGGCGGTACGAATCACGCGCGGACGAGGCGGTGGTGGGCGCCGGCGAGCAGGCCGTCTGCCCCATCTGGGCCGGCATCGCCAACGCCATCTTCGACGCGACGGGCGTGCGGGTGCGCACCATGCGCCTCACCTCGCCGCTTTGCTGAGACCATGACCCCGGACGAGGCGCGCTCGCTCGCCGTCGCCATCGCCCGGCGAATCGGCGTAATAGAGGACCCTCTGTACGTCGAACAGACCCGGGGGTGGGCGCTCCGGGCGGTGGAGGCGGCGACATGACCGACGCGCCCCTCCTCTACTACGAGCCTCCGGCGCCGCTTCCGACCGAGTACCGCGTCGGGCTCTGCGCCTGGCAGGACAAGAGCATGCTCGAGGAAGGGCACTTCTACCCGATCAAGAGCATGAAGGCGGAGGAGCGGCTCTGGTGGTACAGCCGGTTCTTCGACTGCGTGGAGGTGAACTCGACGTTCTACGCGCCGCTCGCGGCCGACAACGCCGTGCGCTGGGTGAAGCGGACGCCGGCCGGCTTCCTGTTCAGCGTCAAGGCCTACGCGCTCCTGACCGGCCATCACCTGGATGCCGCACGCCTCCCCGAGCCCCTCCAGAGCATGCTGCCGGCGACGGCCCGACCCAACGCGCGCGGGCAGCTCGAGAACACGCTCTTTCCGCGCGAGGCCTACGACTGGGCCTTCGCGACCTTCCGCGAGGCGCTCCGGCCGCTCGAGGACAGCGGCAAGCTCGGCTACGTGCTCTTCCAGATGGCCCCCTGGGTGAGATACGGACGCGAGGCGCTCGACTACCTCGCGAGCCTGCCCGACCGCCTGCCCGGGCTCACCCTCGCCGTGGAGTTCCGCGACGCCTCGTGGCTGCCGGCGCACACCGATGAAGTCTTGCGCTTCCTCGGCGAGCGCGGCCTGAGCTACGTGTCCGTGGACGCCCCCCGGACGCCGGCCGGCGTCGCGACCACGGTGGCCCTCACGTCGCCCGTGGCCGTGCTCCGGCTGCATGGACGGAACGCGGCGGGGTTCCTGAAGCAGCTCCGCGGCGAGTCACCGAGCGTGGCGGAGAAGTACGGGTATCTCTACAACGAGGCCGAGCTCGGGGAGATCGTCGCCCGGGGACGCGGCCTGGCGGGGCATGCCCGCCGCGTGTACTTCAAGCTCAACAACAATGTCGGCGATGCGCCGGCCATCAACGGCATCCAGATCCGGGAGCTCTTGGGCCTGGACAATGCCGACCGGACCGGGGTGGAGGCCGAGTGGCGCGGCCGGCGCGCCCGCTGACCCCGCCGGAATCCGCATGCTAGAATGACGCATCGGAACGTTGTGCGCTCCCGGAGGACCATGTCGTGCCGATTTACGAGTACGAGTGCCAAGGCTGTCGCCGTCGCGTGAGCCTGCTGGTGCGCTCCGTCGCCGGCCATACCTCCCCCCGATGTCCGCGCTGCGGAAGCGCCGAGCTGTCCCGCCTCATGTCGCGCTTCGCCACGGTGAAATCGGAGGATGCCCGCCTCGAGTCCCTCGGTGACCCCTCCCAGTACGGTGACCTCGACGAAAACAATCCCAAGAGCGTCGCCCGCTTCATGAAGCGCATGGGGCAGGAGATGGGCGAGGACCTGGGCGACGACCTCGACGCCGCGATGGACGAGGCCATGGCCGAGCCGGGGGGCGAAGGGGAGGGGGGGCTGAGCGAGGGCGGTCTGGCCGACGCCGGGATCGGTGATGAAGGTTGACGTCTTGGCCGGCTGGACCGGCCTGGACGAGAAGCGCTGGAACGGTCTCCTCGATCGATCCAAGCTTCCGTCGGTCTTCCTGTCCTGGCAGTGGCAAACTCAGTGGGCGCAGGCCTTCGCGCGGGACCGTCGCCTTCATCTCCTGAGCGTCACCGATGAAGAGGGCGGCCTGACGGGGCTCCTGCCGCTCTACGAGGAACAGCCGGCCACGCTCCGCTTCCTCGGCGGCGTCGAGGTCTCCGACTATCTCGACGTCATCGTCGCGGCGGGCCGCGAGGAGGAGGTGTGGCATGCCCTCCTCCAGCACCGCGCCGCCGAGCCTGTGGAGTGGGACCTGCATGCGATCCGCGCGACGTCGCTCACGCCGAGCCTCGTGCCCGCCCTCGCGCCCGCCTACGGCCTCCAGGTCTCGACCACCGTCGAGGAACGCTGCCCCGTGCTCCCGCTGCCGGAGACCTGGGACGACTACCTCGCCCGCCTCTCGGCGAAGGACCGGCACGAGCTGCGCCGCAAGATGCGCAAGCTCGAGCGCGAGCTGCCGGGCGCCACCGTGCGCTCCCATCACGGGCACGAGGGCTGGGACGAGGCGCTGAGCCGGTTCCTCAGGCTCCACCGCCTCTCCAAGGTCGGCAAGGCGCGCTTCATGGACGAGCGGATGGAGCGGTTCTTCCGCGATGCGACCGGCGCCCTCGCCGCGGCCGGGTGGGCGCGCCTCTGGTTTCTCGAGTGCGCGGGCGCGGCGGTGGCGAGCTTCCTCTGTCTCGAATACGCGGGGATGGTGGGGCTCTACAACTCCGGCTTCGACCCGGCTCATGCGGGGCTCGCCCCGGGCATCGTGCTGCTGGCCCACGTGATCAGGGACGCCATCGATCGCGGCATCCCGACCTTCGACTTCCTCCGCGGTGAAGAGCCCTACAAGCAGGGCTTCGGCCCGATCCCGGAGGACCTCTACAACGTGAGGATCGCGCCGTGAGGCTCCGGGTGGCCGTGCTCTCCGTGCACACCTGCCCGCTCGCCGCCCCGGGCGGCAAGGAGACGGGGGGCATGAACGTGTACGTGCGCGAGACGGCGCGCGAGCTGGCCCGGATGGGCGCCCACGTCGACGTCTTCACGCGCTCGCAGAACCCGAGGATCCCGCCCGTCGTGGAGATGGGCCAGGGCGCGCGCGTCGTCCACCTCCCCGCCGGGCCCGAGGCGCCCATGCCCCGCGAGGAGGTCCACCGGCACCTGGATCAGTTCGCGGCCGGGGTCGAGGCGTTTCGCTGGGACGAGGGACTCGACTACGACCTGATCCACGCCCACTACTGGCTCTCGGGGGCCGCGGGGCTCGTCCTCCGGAACGCGTGGGGCGTGCCCCTGGTCCAGATGTTTCACACACTCGGCCGGCTCAAGAACTCGGTGGCGCAGGCCCCCTCCGAGGTGGAGCCCGAGCTGCGGATCAGCGAGGAGTCCAGGATCGTCGGCGCCGCGGACCGCATCGTCGCCGCCAACGTGGTGGAGCGCGCGCACCTGGTCTGGTACTACGGCGCGCCCGCCGAGCGCGTGGCGGTGATCCCGTGCGGCGTCGACACGGACCTGTTCCAGCCCATGGCGCCGGCGACGGCCAAGGATCTGCTCGAGCTCGGGCCGGAGCCGCTGCTCCTCTATGTCGGACGGCTTCAGCCCATCAAGGGCCTCGAGACCCTGCTCCAGGCCATGACTCGACTCGACGGCGCCGCCAAGCTCCTCATCATCGGCGGCGATCAGGACGAGCCGGAGAACGGCCACGGGGTGTATCTCCGTGAGCGCGTGGCGGCGCTCGGACTCGCGCGGCGCGTGCGCTTCCTCGGCGCCCAGCCCCAGCGCCGGCTCCGGCTCTTCTACGCCGCGGCGGAGGCGACGGTCATGCCCTCCTATTACGAGTCCTTCGGCATGGTGGCGCTCGAGGCCATGGCCTGCGGCAGCGCCGTGGTGGCGTCCCGCGTGGGCGGGCTCACCACCACGGTCAAGGACGGCGTGACCGGCCACCTCGTGCCCGAGGGCGATCCCGCGGCCCTGGCGGAGTGCCTGGCCGGCTTGCTCCGCGATCGCGGGGCGCGCGACAGGCTCGGCGCCGAGGCTGCCCGCTGGGCCGCGGAGCACCGCTGGCCCTGCGTGGCCGAGGCGGTGTGCCGCCTCTATTCGGAGTTCAAGCCGGCGGCCGTTCAGCATCTGGCCCAGGCGCGCTGCCGCCCGTAGAGCCTGTAGCCGGCGTGCTGGACTCCGGCGGCGTCGGGCATTGATCGCCGTCGTCTCGCGTGAAGACTCGCTGAAGCGTGATGCCGATGTCGTCGGCATGCTGCTCGAGCGCGTCGCCGACCCGAATGTCACCGACACCGACGGGCTGAGCCGCTCATTTTCATGAGAGGGAGAATCCCATGCGGAGCTTGATCGAAGGCGGTGACATCGTCGCCTACGCCGGCGGGGGCCACCGCCTGCTGCGCGGAGGCGTCCTCGTTTTCGAGGACGACCGCGTGAGCTTCGTCGGGACGTCCTTCCCCGGCGCCGTCGACCGGCGGATCGACGCCTCGGGCAAGCTCGTGATCCCCGGCCTGGTCAACATCCACTGTCACGCCGACGTCGAGGCGGGCGGGCGCCTGGTCGCCGACGTCGGCAGGCGGGACTACTTTCACACCGGCTTCCTCAACTACTTCGCCGCGAGGAAGGGCGTCAAGGCGCTCGGAGCCCGGCAGGACCCCGAGATCGGCGGTCGGTTCGCGCTGGCCGAGTTGCTCCGAAACGGGTGCACCACCGTCGTGGAGATCGGGGTGGCCGCCGAGCAGCACGCGCGCATCGCCGGTGAGCTGGGCCTGCGTGCCTATCTCTCCCCCGCCTACAAGTCGCACGACTACTGCCTCACCGCCGAGGGCCAGCTCTACTACGACGTCGACGAAGAGGCGGGCCTGGCTGGCCTCGAGCGCGCCAAGGCGTTCATTCGAGCGCACGCCGGCCGCTACGGCGGTCGTATCCAGGGCATGCTCTTCCCGTATCAGGTCGACACCTGCAGCCCGGGGCTACTCCGCGCCACCCGCAAGGCTGCCGACGAGCTCGGCGTCGGTATCGAGATCCACGCGGGCCAGAACCTCCTCGAGTTCCACGAGATCCTGCGCCGCCACACGATGACGCCGGTGGAGTACCTGGCCGACACCGGCCTCCTCGCGCCCGGCGCGATCGTCGGGCACTGCATCATCAGCACCGCCCACCACCTGGCTGCCCTGCCGGGGGGGCGCGACCTCGAGATCCTGGCCCGCACCGGCGCCTCCGTCGCGCACTGCCCGCTCGTCTTCGCCCGGCGCGGCAACGCGCTGGAGTCGTTCACGAAGTTCCGCCGGGCCGGCGTCAACGTCGGCCTCGGCACCGACACCTACCCGCGAGACCTCATCAGCGAGATGCGCTGGGCCTCGAATCTCGGCAAGATCGTCGAGCGCGACTTCACCGCCGCCACCGCCGCCGAGGTCTTCACGGCCGCCACCCTCGGCGGCGCCCGGGCGCTCTCGCGCGACGACCTCGGTCGCCTCGCGCCCGGGGCGAAGGCCGACATCGTACTGATCGACATGCGGAGCCTGCGCATCGGACCCTACCGCGATCCGATCAAGGCCCTCGTGCAGTGCGGGACCGGGGACGATGTCGACCAGGTCATCGTGGACGGCGAGACCGTCGTCGAGGGCGGCCGCGTCGTGGGCGTGGACGAGGTAACGCTCCTGGCCGAGGCGCAGGCGGAGGCCGAGCGGCTCTGGCGCGACGTGCCCGAATGGCACTGGCAGGGGCTGACGGCGGACCAGCTCTCGCCCCCGTCGTTTCCGCCGCTCACCGCCGATCTCACGAGCTGAGCCGAGGAGACGCCCCATGAGCGACCTCACCCGCCGCCAGTTCCTGGCTTCCACCGCGGCGGCCGCCGCCACGCTCGCGACGCCCGCCCTCGCCCAGACGCCGAAGCGGGGCGGCACGCTGCGGTTCATCCCCATCGGCGACCTGAAGATCCTGGATCCGATCTGGACCACCGCGTACATCACGCGCGATCACGGCTACATGATCTGGGACACGCTCTTCGCGACCGACGCCAACTTCCAGATCAAGCCGCAGATGGTCGACAAGCACACCACGAGCCGCGACGGCATGAAGTGGAGCTTCACCCTGCGTGATGGACTCCGCTTCCACGACGGCCAGCCGGTGACGGCCGAGGACTGCGTGGCCTCGATCGTGCGCTGGGGCAAGAAGGACCCGCTCGGCAAGCTCCTGTTCGCCGCGACCGGGAAGTTCCAGGCCACCGACAAGAAGAGCTTCGTGCTCGAGCTCAAGGAGCCGTTCGGGCTGGTGCTCGATGCGCTCGGCAAGCCCTCGAGCAACGTACCCTTCATCATGCCCGCGCGCCTCGCCGCCACCCCGCCCGACGAGCAGGTGAAGGAGCCCATCGGCTCCGGGCCGTTCAGGTTCGTCAAGGAGGAGTGGCAGCCGGGCCACCAGGTGGTCTACGCGCGCAACCCGGACTACGTGCCGCGGAGCGAGCCGCCGAGCGGGGCCGCCGGCGGCAAGCACGTGTACCTCGACCGCGTCGTCTGGCGCTACATGCCCGACTCGGCGACGGCGGCGAACGCGCTCGAGGCCGGGGAGCTGGACTACTGGCAGTTCCCGCCCGCGGACTTCGTGGCCAGACTGGAGAAGACCCCGCACCTCCCCACGTTCGTCGCCGACCCGGTCGGGCTCACCGGCTGGCTGCGTCCGAACCACCTGCACCCGCCGTTCAACCAGAAGAAGGCGCGCCAGGCGCTGCTCCACATGGTGGACCAGGAGATGTATCTCCAGGCCGCGATCGGCCAGCCGAAGTACTACCGCACCTGTCCCGGCCTGTTCCTGTGCGGCCACGTGCCCTACGAGAGCAAGGCCGGCGCCCCGGCCCGCCCCGACCTCGAGCGTGCCCGCCAGCTCATGAAGGAGTCGGGCTACGACGGCCGGCCGGTGGTCGTCCTCGATCCCACCGACCGCCCCGAGCTCCACGGCGCCGCGCTCGTGACCCGCGAGCTCCTCACCAAGATCGGCGTCACCGTCGACCTGCAGGCCCTCGACTGGAGCACCTTGATCACCCGGCGCGCCAAGAAGGAGCCGCCCGCCGCCGGTGGCTGGAACATCTTCTGCACGAACTGGATCTCCGCGGACGCCCTGACCCCCGCCGTGAACGCCGGCGTCGCCGGTGGCGGCGACAAGGGCTGGTTCGGCTGGTCGTCGAGCCCCGAGCTCGAGAAGCTCCGCATGGACTGGATCCGCGCCACCGATCCCGCGAAGAAGAAGCAGCTGGCGGAGCAGATCCAGGTCGTCGCCTTCGACGAGGTGCCGTATGTCACCTGGGGCCAGTACGTGCAGCCGTCGCTCTACCGGAAGAGCGTGCGTGGCGTGCTCCAGTTCCCGGCGGCGGTGCTCTGGAACGTGTGGATGGAGACGTAGGTGACGTCGCGCCATGGCCGGTGACTCCTTCGAGGGGATCGAGGGCGACCTCAATCTCTCACCGCACCGCGCCGAGTGGACGCGGCGAAACATCGGGCCGGAGACGCGTCGATGGCTCGAGGAGGACGCCCGCTACTTCCTCCACCAGGCGCTGTCCACGCCGTGCCTCAACGCCCTCGCGCGCGCGGACGGCATCTACCTGGAGGACCTGGAAGGCCGCCGCTACATGGACTTCCACGGCAACAGCGTCCACCAGGTCGGCTTCGGCAACCCCGCCGTGATCGCGGCCGTCAAGGCGCAGCTCGACGAGTTGAGCTTCTGCACGCGGCGCTACACCAACATTCCCGCCGTGGAGCTGGCGAGGAAGCTGGCGCAGATCACCCCCGGTGATCTCGCCAAGTCGCTCTTCTGCCCGAGCGGCGCCGCCGCCATCGGGATGGCGCTCCGGCTGGCGCGCGTCGCGACGGGGCGCCACAAGACCCTCTCGATGTGGGACTCCTTTCACGGCGCCTCGCTGGACGCGTCGAGCGTCGGCGGGGAACGGATGTTCCGCGGCGACGTCGGCCCCTTGCTGCCCGGCACCGAGCACGTGCCGCCGCCCGACGCTTCCCGCTGCGCCCTCGGCTGCGGGGGCCGGTGCGATCTCCGCTGCGCCGGCTACGTGGAGTACGTGCTGGAGCGCGAGGGCGACGTGGCCGCCGTCGTCGCCGAGCCGGTCCGGAGCACGCCGGCCATCCCGCACCGTGAGTACTGGCCCCGCATCCGGGCGGCCTGCGACCGCACCGGCGCCC
>Ga0137372_10006583_pt1 | contig 11269 bp, 11 predicted proteins | sample SagtaG_6_FD_104911 | JGI IMG/M metagenome (GOLD analysis project Ga0137372, IMG submission 104911) | Vadose zone soil microbial communities from Sagehorn Ranch, Mendocino, California, USA - Sage1_R_60_16 metaG | ecosystem: Environmental > Terrestrial > Soil > Vadose zone | place: USA...
CTGCTCGTCATTCATGTCGGACGGATTCCTTCCGCGGAATGAGCGGCGCCTGGCGCCGACTCGATTCCGCGGAGATAAGGCGGCGCGCTTTGTGCGTCCGCCTTATCACTTTATCAATTCTTCGGGGTCGCGGGCGTAGCGCTCTGCGCCGTAGCAAGCGTCTGACCCTTCAGCAGCTTCAGCGCCTGCTGGAACTGGAAGTCCTTGTCCGAGGCGAACTCGAGCGGAGCCGGCGGCTTGTCCTCGCCCTCGGTCGACGCCTTGGCGCCGGTGCGTTGCGCCTTGTCGGACTTGCCGTCCTTTTCCTGCTCGTTGATGAGGTGCTTTTCCAGATCCGCCTCGCGCAGCCGCCCCGTGGTCGGCGAGGTGGGATCCTCGATCACGATATCGGGGACGATGCCCTTCGCCTGGATCGAGCGGCCGCTCGGCGTGTAGTAGCGCGCGGTGGTCAGCTTGATCGCGGTGTTGTTGCCCAGGGGCAGGATCGTCTGCACCGAGCCCTTGCCGAAAGTCGGCGTGCCGAGCAGCGTCGCGCGCTTGTGGTCCTGCAGCGCGCCCGCGACGATTTCGGAAGCGGAGGCCGAGCCGCCGTTGACGAGCACGACCATCGGCACGGTCTTGATCGCCGCGGGCAGGTTCTTGAGGTAATCGTCGCGGTTGCCCCGCAGGTAGTCTTCCGGGGCGGCGATGAATTTGCGCTTGGCGTCCTCGGTGCGGCCGTCGGTCGACACGACCAGCACCCGCGGCGGCAGGAACGCGGAGGAGATGCCCACCGCGCCGTTCAGGAGCCCGCCCGGATCGTTGCGCAGGTCGAGGATAAGGCCCTTCAACGGTCCGTTCTTGTAGAGACCCTCCAGGTGCTTCACCAGGTTCTCGCCGGTGTGCTCCTGAAACTGGGAAACGCGTATCCACCCGTAGCCGGGCTCGATCAGCTTGGATTTCACGCTCTGCACGCGGATGACGTCGCGCGTGAGGGTCACCTCGAAGGGATTCGCCTCGCCCTTGCGCAGGATGGTGAGCCGGATGGTGGTGCGCGGCTTGCCGCGCATGCGCTTGACCGCGTCGTTCAGGTTCATGCCCTTGACCGAGGTGTCGTCGATCTTGATGATGAAGTCCCCGGGCTTCAGGCCCGCGCGGAACGCCGGCGTGTCCTCGATCGGCGAAACCACCTTGACGAACCCTTCTTCCATGCCGACCTCGATGCCGAGGCCCCCGAATTCGCCCTGGGTGCCGACCTGGAGCTCGCGGAACGCGTCCTGGTCGAGATACGCCGAGTGCGGATCGAGCCCGGTGAGCATGCCGCTGATCGCTTCGGTGATGAGCTTCTTGTCCTCGACCGGCTCGACGTAGCTCGACTTGATCGCGCCGAACACTTCGGCAAAGGCGCGCAGCTCATCGACCGGCAGCGGGAAGCGCGCCGCCTCGCGCTGGGCTACGGCGGAAAAATTGAGGCTGAGCAGAACTCCCGCCAGCACTCCCGCGAGCACGAGGCTCGCCTGTTTGATCCTGGTCTTCATGGTATGGGTCCTAGGACACTCTCAGCCGCCCGCTTGGCATTTTGGACAATCCCGGCTACTTCAAGGACACCCAACGCATCGGGTCGAACGCTTTTCCTTCGTGCCGGATTTCGAAGTATAAACCCGATTCCGTGTTGCCGCCGCTCGCGCCGACGGTCGCGACCGCTTCTCCGGTGTGCACTAATTCACCCACCTGCTTCAGCACCGATTCGTTGTTGCCGTAGATGGTGAGGTAGCTCAGGCCGTGGTCGATGATGAGCAGGTTGCCGAAGCCGCGCAGCCAATCCGAGAACACGATCCGTCCCGGGGCGACCGCCCGCACTTCCTGTCCCGACGGCGAGCGGATGAACAGGCCCTTCCACGGAGGCCCCCCGCTCGCGCGCTGGGCGCCGAAGCGGTTGGTGAGCTCCCCCTTGATCGGCAGCCTCAGCCCGCGCTTGAGGCCCGCAAGGGGGCCTTCCGCGCCGCCGGGCTCGGGAACCTTGTCGTTGCGAAGGAGCGGAGTCGCGGCGATCACTCTGCCGAGCTCTTCGACGAGCTGCGACAGGCGCGACTCGTCGCGCTCGAGCTGCTTCACCTGCCGGCGCTGCTCGCGCAGCTGGACGGACACGCGCTCGAGCACCCCGCGGCGCTCCGCCTGTTCTTTGAGCAGAGCGCTTCGCTCCTTGCGCGCGGCCGATTCGATCGCGGCGAGCTCGGCGCTCTTTTCGCGCGCGCCCGCTTCGAGCTTGCGCAGCTGCTCGAGAATCGATCCCAGCTCCCGGATGAACTCCGCCTGGGCGCGGGAAACGTGACTGTAGTAGTACAGCTCGCGCGCGATGCGGCCGGGGTCCTCCCCCGAGAAAAGAAGTTTCAGGGCGCTTTGCTCGCCGTCGAGATAGCGCGAGGTGAGCAGCCTCCCGAGGGTTTCCCGGCGCGAGGCGATTTCGTCCTCGAGCTCCCGGGCCCGACGGGTGAGCGCGGCGAGCTGGGTCTGGGCTACCGCACGCCTGTCGGCGAGCGCGTGCAGCGCGCGGTTGGCCTCGGAGATGGCGCGTTCGGACTCGCGCAGCTCCTCGCGCACCTCGGTGCGGCTCTCCTCGGATTCGGAGATCTTCGCGCGCAGCTCATCGATGCGCTCGCGCAAGGCCTCGAGCTGCTGGCTTTCCTTCGTGCCCTGGGCGAGCGCCAATGCCGGGGCGAGCAGCAGGACCGCCCAAAACCGCCCGCTCATACCGCCGGGTCGCCGAGATAGTAATGACGAACGGGCCGCAGCCCCGCATCGAGCTCGTAGACGAGGGGAATTCCCGTGGGGATGTTCAGGCCGACGATGTCCTCATCGCTCACTGCGTCCAGATACTTGACGAGGGCGCGCAGGCTGTTCCCGTGCGCCGCGATGATGATCCGAGCGCCCTGGCGGACCTTGGGCGCGATGGTCTCGCTCCAGTGGGGGAGAAATCGCGCGACGGTGTCCTTCAGGGACTCGGTGAGCGGCAGCTCGGCGCCGGCGAGGCCGGAATAGCGCGGGTCGCCGCGCGGATGGCGGGGGTCGTCGCGCTCGAGCGCGGGAGGCGGCACGTCGTAGCTGCGGCGCCACAGAAGCACCTGCTCCTCGCCGAACTTCGCGGCCATCTCGGCCTTGTCGAGCCCCTGCAGCGCGCCGTAGTGGCGCTCGTTCAAGCGCCAGGAGTGGTGCACGGGAATCCACATCAGATCCATCGCCTCGAGCGCGAGCCACAGGGACTTGATCGCGCGCTTGAGCACCGAGGTGTGCGCGCAATCGAAGACGAGGCCCGCGTCCTTGAGGACCTGTCCGGCGCGCCTCGCTTCCTCCGCGCCGCGCGGCGTGAGGTCGACATCGGTCCAGCCGGTGAAGCGGTTTTCCATGTTCCAGACCGATTCACCGTGGCGAAGCAGAACGATTCTGTGCATGGGCGTTCCCGACGAAGCGCGCTCCGCGCTGCAGGAAAGCATTTTATAATGAGCCCTTGCCGGCCGGTTCAGAACGATCTGAAACGGCCTTCTGATCGCCGCGGCGCGCGAGGCGCAGCGCCGCGGCGCACCGGGATCGCGACATGGCGGAAGTCAATCTGATCAAATTCGTCGGCGACAACCTATTTCTCGTCGGGGTGGCGCTCGTAAGCGGCGCGATGCTCGTCTGGCCCGCGGTGCGCCGCGCCGGCGGCAGCGCGTCCGTTTCGACCCTCCAGGCGACGCTGCTGATGAACCAGCAGAACGCCCTGGTGCTGGACGTGCGCGAGGCGGCCGAGTACGAGAAAGCGCACGTGCTGGGCGCGCGCAACATCCCGCTCGGGGAGCTCGAAGCGCGCTCAGCCGAGCTCGAGAAGCACAAGGCGAAGCCGGTGATCGTCGTGTGCGACACCGGCAACCGCTCGGGCAGGGCCGCGGCGGCGCTGCGCAAGAAAGGCTTCGAGCAGGTATTCACCTTGGGCGGAGGGATCGGGGCCTGGCAGCAAGCGGGCCTCCCCGTGGAGAAGTAGATGGCGAAAATCCGGATGTACGCGACCGCCGTGTGCCCGTTCTGCGTGCGCGCGGAAATGCTGCTGAAGTCCAAAGGCGTCACCGAGATCGAGAAGATCCACGTCGATCTCGATCCGCGCCGGCGCGAGGAGATGATGGACAGGACCGGCCGCCGCACCGTGCCGCAGATCTACATCGGCGAGCGGCACGTCGGCGGATTCGACGAGCTTGCGGCGCTCGAGCACGCCGGCAAGCTCGATTCCCTGCTCGCGGCCTAGCGCCCGGGCGCCACTCAACCGGAGCCCCGATGAGCGAAGCGCAGCAGCCGATGTTCAGCATCGAGAAGATCTACGTCAAGGATCTGTCGCTCGAGGTTCCCGGAGGGCCGCAGACCTTCATGCAGCCCGAGCAGCCCCAGCTCGAAGTCCAGCTCACGCAGCAGTCGCAGCGCGTGAACGAGGTGCTGTTCGAGGTGACGCTGGTCGTCTCGGTGGCCGCAAAAAAGGGCGACAAGACCCTGTTCCTGGTGGAAGTCTCGCAGGCGGGCGTGTTCCAGATCCGCAACGTTCCCGAGGCGGACCTCGCTCCGGTGCTGGGAATGGTCTGCCCGAACGTGCTTTTCCCCTACGCGCGCGAGACCGTTTCCGATGTCATCACGCGCGCCGGGTTTCCCTCGATGCTGCTCGCGCCGGTCAACTTCGAGGCGCTCTATCAGCAGCGCGCGGCCGAATCGGCCGCGCAGCCGGGCGGCCCGCGCATCGAGATCGCCCACTGATGCGCGCTCTCGCGGTCCCGGTGTTGCTCGCTCTCGCGTCCTCCGCGGCGGCGGGCGAGTTCCGCTCGATCGCCGAAAGCGGCGCGACGATGTACGACGCGCCCTCGGTCCGCGCCAAGAAGCTTTTCGTCGCAAGCCGCTTCTACCCGGTCGAGATCGTCATCAACATCGACAACTGGGTCAAGGTGCGCGATCAGGCGGGCGACCTCGCCTGGGTGGAAAAGAAGGCGCTCTCGGACAAGCGCATGGTGATCGTAACGGCCGCGGTCGCCGACGCGAGGCAGGCCGCGAGCGACGCGGCGGCGCTGGTGTTCCGGGCGCAGCGGGGCGTGGCCCTCGATGTCGCGGAACCGGCCGCGGGCGGCTGGATCAGGGTGCGCCACGCCGAAGGCCAGACCGGCTACATCAAGATCAGTCAGGTCTGGGGCCTCTAGCTTCGGCGAATGAATATCGCCATCCTCGGCGCGGGCGCCTGGGGCACTGCGCTCGCGGTCTCGCTCGCGGGACGGCATCGCGTTGCGCTCTGGGCGCGCGACGCGGCGCTCGCTTCCGCGATCGGGTCGGGCCGGCGCAATGCTCGCTATCTTCCCGAAGTTCCGGTTCCCGACGCGGTGACGGTGACCGGGGAGTTTCCCTCGGCGCTTGCGCGGAGCGATATCGCCCTGATCGCCACGCCGACTTCCGGGCTGCGCGAAGTCCTCGAACGCTTGCGCGCGTCGCGGTCTGAGGAGCCCGTCGTCTGGGCGTGCAAGGGTTTCGAGCAGGCGAGCGGCAAGCTCCCGCACCAGGTCGTGGCGGAGGTGCTGGGGGAAGGCGCCGAGTGCGGCGCCTTGTCCGGCCCGAGCTTCGCGCTGGAAGTGGCGCAGGGACGCCCCACGGCGCTCACGCTCGCCGCGCGCGACGCGGGGTTCGCGAAGCGCGTGGCGCGCGAGCTGCACCATCCGGCGCTCAGGGTCTATTTCAGCGTCGACCTTGCGGGGGTCGAGATCAGCGGGGCGGTGAAAAACGTCATGGCGATCGCCGCCGGGATCAGCGACGGCCTCGGGCTCGGATTGAACGCGCGCGCGGCGTTGATCACGCGCGGGCTCGCCGAGATCACGCGGCTCGGGCTTGCGCTGGGCGGGCGGACCGAAACCTTCATGGGCCTCGCGGGAGCGGGGGACCTCATCCTGACTTGCACCGGCGATCTGTCGCGCAACCGCAGCGTCGGGCTGCACCTCGCCCGGGGCGAGCCGCTCGCCGCGATCCTCAAGCAGCTCGGCCATGTCGCGGAGGGCGTGTACTCCGCCTTGGCGATCGAAGCGCTCGCCGCCGAAAAGCGCGTCGACATGCCGATCACGCGGGCGGTGTGTGCGGTGCTCTTCCGGGGCACCGCGCCACGGGAGGCCGTGCAGCAACTGCTTGCGCGGGATCCGAGGGAGGAAGCCTAAGCCGCTAAAGCGTTCGAGTCGAGCGCCCGACAGCCGGACGCTCGTTGCTGCCACCTTATGGGAATTGGGGCGCTCGAAGAGTTGTCAGGCTTCTCACGAAGCTCGTCACTGGGAATCCGGCGGTTCGGGAGAGCGGAATACAAAAACCGCAACCGTTGCGGCAACCCCGATGCCAACACCAAGACCTGCCCCGATGGCAACGCCAATGCCAACGTTAGCCACCGCTGCACCGACAGCTGCACCAAGTACGACACCAATGAATATGCTCAACGGCAAAGCAGCTATGCCCCACCGCGAAATCTTTATTCCTTGACTTCGGTTTTTTCCACTGACAGTCATAATTCCCGACGCCGGTGTAACGCGAGTATTCGTCTAACGTTGCCGCTCAGCCGCCGACGGAGCTGGTTGGCTGCGGCGGCGGGTTAGGCCCATGCTCGGACAGACGCTTGCTCAACGGCAACGCTCCGTCAGCAGCGCGCGCTTCGCTGGGGAGGTAGCCCCTGTGCAAGTAGAAGGTCGCGGCGTTGGGACTTGTTTCGAGACGCGCAGCGGCGTAACCGCCATCGCGTATCGCTGCTTCAGCACGCAGGAGGAGGCGGGAGCCCACGCCCCGCACGGAGCAATGAGGTGCGACATAGAGCGCCGCGACTCGGTCCTCATCCACTTCGACCCACCCGATCGGGACCCCTTGAACCGCGACCCACACGGCGTGATGCAGTATCGCCCGCGTAACGCGATCTGCCGCTGCTTGATTCGCCCACTGTTCAGCTTGCGATGGCGACATCGCTGTCACGGCCAATTCTAGGATGGCGCTGCGCCGAATCGCAGACAGCGCCACGTCGTCACTGGGGTCGGCGCGCCGAAGCTCGATCACGCTGTCACCTGAATGGGCCCAACGTTCGCGGCCACCGTCGCGCGACTGCGATGGTGAAAAGAGATGCGACGCTTCACGCGCGTTCGCGTGGGCCGCGCTGTTAGAAGGCGCTATTTGGCGCGTCGCGCTGCGTCAAGAGCGACACCGACGATGACGAGCACAACGGCGAACATCGCGATGGCAGCGATTATTTCCATGGCTATAACTCCTTGATCCGATCAATGCGGCCAAGCTGATATCGGTAACTACCACGATACCCTGCCAGAACTTCAGGTAGGCAACTTGTTCCTTGAGGTGATCAAGCTCAGACACGCGGCTCCATGCGGCTGTTACCTGATATGAGGATACCTCAAAGCTGAACGCGGCGCTTTCGGATAAACGCGCCTTCTAACGCCAGAGCTCAGCCGCGGCGAAACTGCGCAGCAGTTTTGACGTCGGCTGGAGCGATTTGTTAGAGCGCATGTCCGCTATTGCTAGGTAGCCCCGCAAGAGATGCTTGCACTGGCCCGCGAAGCCGGCTTCAGAGAGGTCAGGCACGTGTCGGCAGCCACTCTTACCGAGCGCTACTTCGCGGGCAGGACAGATGGCCTACGCCCGCCAAATAATTCGGAGGAACTGCTGGTAGCAACTCGTTATAGCCCCTATTGAGCCCCTGCGCCGAACGAGGATTGGAGAGCTTCGGGAGGAATGGCATGAATCGCCGCCTTGACATTGGCAGGCAGCGTCACGTTCAGAAGCGGGCTCGCTTTCGCCAGAATTGATGCGGACGGTCCATTGGCCATGTCATCTTTCCAACTCTTGTACACGGCGGGCATCATGTCGCGAGTACTGACCGTCCCGAGAGACAGCGGGCGATCCGATGACTTCGAGTAAAGAGCGAGGGTGATGCTGCAAAACGCAGCACTCCGATTCTCAATGCCAAGTAGGCCCAGTTTGGTCAGGAGAGCGAGCCCCGCAAACTGTTCATGTGGAACCGGCGCCTTGGTCAACACAATCTTCGCATCAGCTTCGCTTCCGGGGGCTACGACTTCTATCTTGTAGCCACGAGCGAGCAGCGCTTGCTTAACTGCCTCCTTCGCTGTTTGCGCTGGCGTGGCGCCTGAAACCGGCACGTCAAGGCTTTCCCGATTGAAAGAAGCGAAGCCCTGATCTATGAACGGAATGGACTCTCCGAGGTTCGAGACGACTTCCAGTCGGACCGGGGCGGACTCGCGGATGACCATTGCTCTCGTCGCGGGCAGTTCGCAACGCGCGGAACCGTGTAGCAGCGGCGCGCGCTTCACCGCGTGGTACGTTTTCGCTGGGATGAACACGCCGCCGGCAGGCATCAGGAACTCGTGGCCGCCTTCCAAGAACTCGTACTCGGAGGGGCTGTCCATAGTGACGGAAGTCGCGTTGGAACAAACCCGCGCGATATACGCTGACAAGGCCGTTTGCATCATTTGACTACTTTGCCCAGGGCGGCCACGCGCGACAACGGAGAGCGAAATGGGATCAGCGCGATGAATGTCGAATCGCACGCCGGCAACAGAGCCATTACGGCTTGGTATCGCGTTCTCGGTGACGTCGGGTGCGGTTGTACAACCGCTTAGCAAAATCAGAACAATAGTGACTAGTCGTTTCATGGGCAAGATCCGTGTATTTGATGAGATGAAGGGGGAGATCGCCAGAGACCTCACATTTGGTTCGCTGACGTATAACGTTCGAAATCAGCGGCGGGCCGCGCGCGATGCCTGCCTACTGTACGGCGGCTCGCGGCCCGTCCGCTCTGGATTGAGGGGTTAGGTTCCATCTGCTCTGGTACTAGGACTAGAGGCTTTTTCGTCATGTGCTGTATTCCGCGTACGCTTTAAGAGAACTAAGGCCAGCGCAGTTGCTGCCAATATCGTGGCGGGTCCGTAGAAGTACGCAATCGCAAGACCGCCCGACGCACTCGCGCTGACGCCAGTGACGACCAAAACGGCCGCACCAGCGAACAGCAGGAGAAGCAGTGTGTACCTCGCAGTGCGGTTGCCCCGGATTGTGAGCACCATCAGCGTGAGTAGCAGCGCGAAGCGTGCGATCGACGTCAATTGTCCCAATAGCAGGAAGGTCACAATCTCGATCAACAGTACAAGCGCAAAGAGCACGAGCAGTACGGGCGGGAAGGTCTTGAGCGCGGTTAGCATTGTTGGAACCTAACGAACAGGATCGTATCCGTCGTGCGTGAGCATGGCGGATACGATCAGTTGAACTGAACCGCTGAATTCAACGCGCGAGCGGCTGTGCTTGGGGATTGAATGGGGTTGCGGGTGCGGCAAGGTGCGCAGGGTGAGGTGCATGAGTGCGGTGTGCTGCGTACCGATGGGCGGATGGCGATGCGCACACTATGGCAGAGGGGTCCACGGGGGTCAACGCGCGGGCGCAGGGCGAGCGGCGCCGCTGAGCGTGCCTGCGCGGCTCGGTGGCGATCGGAACAGCAGGTGCGAGGGTAACGCGGATCATGGCGGCGGATGGGTGTGCGGGGCGAGTGTGGCCACCACGCGAAGCGTGCCGCGACGGCAGTGCGGGCAGCGCGCGATGTCGATGCCCGCGATGCGCTGCCGAAAGCGGTAACGGTGTCCGCAAGCTCGGGGGCTGGGGCGGGCACGGGGACCTGGAGTGCGGCGCGAGCCGCTGCAAGCAGCGCGCGCTTGTTGCGGTTGGCAATGAGGCCGTAGTGCCGGATGCGGTTGAAGCCGCGTGGTAGCACGTGTAGCGCAAAGCGGCGCAAGAACTCTTGGGCGTCGAGTGCCATCGTCCGGTGGCGCTTGCCGTGGGCGTAGTCCTTGTAGCGAAAGCGCACCGTATTCGCATCGACGGACACGAGCCGCTCGTTGGAAATCGCCACACGGTGGGTATAGCGTCCGAGATACTCGAGCACTTGCTCGGGGCCGGCGAAGGGGCGCTTGGCGTACACGACCCAGGGCTTCTTGCGCAGATCGGCCAGTAAGGTGCGCTGCGCGCGTGGTTCCCGGAGCGCCATGGCACTGCCCGAGAGCGTCAGGCGCCCGCATGCGAGGGCGGCGCTGAGCGCGGCGAGGAACTTGCCGCGAAAGACCATCGAGAGCGCCTCGACTGGGAACAGGAACCCGCGCCGCGCCTGGATCCAGGCGTCCTCGCCCAAGAGCGCTCCGGCGGCAACCAAACCATGCACGTGCAAGTGCTGGCCGAGCGTCTGGCCCCAGGTGTGCAGCACCAGCGTGGCCGCGATCTCGCCCCCGAGCCACCGGGGATTGCGCCCGAACTCGATGAGCGTTTGCGCGGCAGCGGCAAAGAGCATCGCGTAGAGCGCGCGCGGGTTGCCTTGGGCGAGGGCGTTTAGTTCGTGCGGCAGTGTGAACACTACGTGGAAATACGGCACCGGCAGCAGTTCAGCACGGCGCTCGGCGAGCCAGCGCTCCTTGGCCCGCGTCTGACACTTCGGGCAGTGCCGGTTGCGGCAGGAGTGATAGACGTAGCGCCGCTCCCCGCAAGCGTCGCACTGGCGCAGTTCTCCCCCGAGGGCGGCCGTGCGGCAGCGCTCGATCGCGCGTAGCGCGCGGTGTTGCACCGAGCAAAGCCCGTGCGCGGCACGAAACGCCGCGCCGTGCGCTCGAACGATTTCGGCCAGTTCCACCTTCGCGCCGCTTCTGGCGCGAGGCGCTCGCTGCGCCACGCTACGCTAGGGGCGTTGGGTATCCGGGTGATCGAGCAACTCCAGCGGCGAGGGGGTATTGGCCAGATGCTTGCGCGCCAGATGAAAGTAGCGCAGCGTCGAGCTGATGTGACCGTGGCCCATCAGGCGTTGGATGGTGTGGATGTCCACCCCCGCTTCCAGCAGGTGCGTGGCAAAGGCGTGGCGCAACCCGTGGATGCCGCAGTCTTTTACGATGCCGGCGCGCGCCTTGGCGGCGTAGAAGACCTTCTGCACCATCGCATCGCTCACCGGATGCGCGCCGTCCCGAGTCGTAAATAGCCACTGCTTGGGCCGATACGCAATCCAGTAGCGGCGCAGCTCCACGAGCAGCCGTGGCGAGAGCAGCGTGTAACGATCTTTTGCGCCCTTGCCCTGCTCGACCCGGATCGTCATGCGCGCCGAGTCGATGTCGGTGAGCTTCAGATGGCAGAGCTCGTTCAGCCTCAGCCCCGCCCCGTAGCTCGTCATCAGGATCGCTCGGTGCTTGAGGTTCGCCGTCTTCTCCAGGAGCGCCGC
>Ga0137372_10006586_pt1 | contig 11266 bp, 15 predicted proteins | sample SagtaG_6_FD_104911 | JGI IMG/M metagenome (GOLD analysis project Ga0137372, IMG submission 104911) | Vadose zone soil microbial communities from Sagehorn Ranch, Mendocino, California, USA - Sage1_R_60_16 metaG | ecosystem: Environmental > Terrestrial > Soil > Vadose zone | place: USA...
CAGAAGTCGGGCCAGCGCAGCCACCGGCTTTCCCAGGCGACGGGAGGCGGCTGGCGGCCCAGCAGGTACAGCGCGAAGGCGGGCACTGGACCCGCCGGAGGGGGTTGGCGTAGCCCTCGACCGCGAACCAGCCGACCAGAAGGCAGTCGTAGCACGCCCGCGGTGGTGGGCTCCCACGTCGTGATCACGACACCAGCGTAGCCCGATGGTTGGGTTGAGCAGGACGCGCCAGGGTCGCCTGTCCAGCGGATGCCATTCTCACCACCCAACACGGCCCAGCAGCAAACGGTGACAGTGAAGATAACCCTGGCCGTTTCCCACCTCAACGAGCATCACGGACACCCTCATTGAGTCCCTCGAGCGCCCCTGGTGGTGAAGGGCGAACGATCCAGTCCCCAGCAGCGAGTCACTCCGACTGTCAAGGAGAACCAACACAGTGAGGATCTGGACCAAGCGCGCCGCCGGCGTGGGCGCGATCATCGGTGGTCTGCTGGTGGCCGGCAGCGTCGCCGCCCACGCAGCCGACCTCCCGCTGGTGGTCTGCGTCTGACTTCGCGATCTCTATCGCGAAGTCAGACGCAAACCACGCCAGCCACCTGCGGGCGCTGGCCCCCAAGCGGCCATCCCGGTCGACGACGTGGCCGAACGCGACCAGGAAACCCCGCCCGAGCGGCGGGGCAGCTACCGGGTCGTTGAGGTGGCATCACCCGCAGGCCAAACGCAAGGCCGAACCGGATCTTGCCGTGCGGTGCGTGTTCGTCTGGTCCAGCGCGCGAGCGCAGGCCGCCGCCACCAGCCGCGCCAAGAAGCTGGACCGCGCCCGTGATGATCTGCAGCGCGTGCAGCGTGGGCTTGGCGGCCCGCACTACCGGACCGCTGACAAGGTCGCCGCCCGGGTGGCCACCATCGCCCGCAGCCGCAAGGTCACCGGCTTGCTGCCCGCCCAGACCGCAACCGACCCGGCCACCGGCAAGCCCACCCTTTCCTGGTCGTTCGACCAGGCCGCCCTCCAGGCCGAGGCCGCCACCGACGGCTGGTATGGCTGCTGACCAACCTCACCGGCGAGCAGGCCGACGCCGCCGAGGTCCCGCACCGCTACAAGGGCCACGCAGTCGTCGAGCGCCGCAACGGCGCGTTCAAAGCCCCCTTGGCGTCGCCCCGATGTTCCTCAAGACCAACCGCCGCATCGCCGCACCGATCAGCGTGACGTGCCTGGCGTTGCTGGCGTTCTGCCTGGTCGAACGGGCAGTCCGCAAGGCCATCGCCCCCGCCGTCGAAACTTGCAGGGCTGTATGCCGGCCGCCCTGCCAGGCCGACCGGCCGGCTGGTGTTCGAGGCACTGGCCAGACCGCGGCGCAACCCCGCCCGCGGCCACGACCCACCAACCATCCACCCCCACCGTTGCAGGCCAAGCTGCTGGAACTGCTCAACCTCGACCCCCCGCCCGCGCTGGGCGAGCTGACCGATCGGAGGCCATCATGACCTCTCCATCCCAACCCATCCTCATGTGCGGAACACCCGGCTAGCGGCCGGCTAGCCGCCGGCTAGCCGAGGCGCCGCGGTGTCGCGGCATGCCAGCACCGCGATCCTGATCGCCTCCCGATCGGACGGATTCGAAGTCAAGCGGTTGGACGATGCTCCAGATCGATGGCCACCGGCAGGGAGGCCTCGCGCCAGCCACGCAGGTCGCCGGCGTAGCCGGGCTGGTACTTCTCGGTCAGCATGCGGCGCGCCAACTCGTCCTCCTCCGCGGGGCCGTCGATCACACGCGCCCGACCGGTGAACCGGCGGGTACCGATGCGGACTTGGACGGCCGGCTCTCGTTGGAGGTTCTTGACCCAGTCGGAGTCTTCCCCGCCGCCCGACAGCAAGTACATGGTCGCGCCGTGGAGTGCGAACCAGATTTCGATCGTGTGCGGACGCCGGGAGCTGCGCTCGGTGGTGGTCAGGTAGCAGAAGGGCTCCGTCGCGAGCGTGCTGAGGTCGTCCATGAACACCGTCACCACAGCATATTGACCTGCCGGCGTCGAGCCGGGGTTGTTAGGCGCCGAGCGGCGCGCCAACAGGGCAGGCGACCGTAGCAGCTGGCAGAAGGTCAGGTAGAGCAGTCGCAGGGCCATGTGCAGATCATCTCGGCAGCGCACACCAAGGAGCGAACTCGCAGCTCAGAACCCATGACCGACTTTATGGCACCCACAGGCTCAAACAGGACCGCAGCGCCAGAGTGGTGATCGCCGGGCATGCCTTGGTGCAGAACGTCCGCCGAGGGCATTACGAGCTGGGGGTGGAGGAGCCGGTGCATCGGAGGGTGGCGGTCGCGTTCGAGGAGCTGGTCTTGGCGATCCGACACGGACGGCTGACCGGGCTTCAGCACGCCGCCAACCCGCCAGATGCAACAGCGCTCGCAGGACGGCCTTCGGGTGTTTGAGTGGCGTCATGCAACCGGCACCTGGTTCTGCGCGAACTCCCAGCTCGCTGGCCACGTCCGAGTTTGCGCACCGCACAACCACCCGCGGCACGCGACCACCCGCTACCTCGACAGGGCCTGTCGCCATGTGCTACAACTAGCACATGGCGACAGTGGGAGTGCGTGAACTCAGGCAGCGGGCGAGCGAACTGCTGCGCCGTGTCGAGGCTGGCGAGACGATCGAGGTCACCGACCGAGGCCGCCCAGTCGCCGTCCTTGCCCCACTGCCCGACCGCAGCCCGATCGAGCGCCTCAGCGCCGCCGGCGACCTCGTCCCCAGCCGGCACGACCTTGACGACCTGCCTGACCCGTTGCCCCTGGGACCGGGCCAGGAGCCGCCGTCGAGCGTACTGGCACGCCTGCGACGCGATGAGCGCTGACAAAGCGACCTACCTCGACTCCTCCGCGCTGGTCAAGCTCGCGGTGCGCGAACCGGAGTCCGCGGCCCTGCGTCGCTACCTCCGGCGCCGACGGCCGCTCATCGCCAGCGCCCTCGCCCGGACCGAGGTCGCGCGGGCACTGTTGTCGCTTGGACCGGAGGCGATCCAACGCGGCCATGACGTCCTCGCCCGCGTCGACCTGATCAGGATCAACGATCGCGTCCTGGACGCCGCCGGCGCGATGCTGCCGGTTGAGCTCAGATCGCTCGACGCCCTCCACCTCGCGACCGCCCAGCAACTCGGCGCTGACCTGGCCCGAATCGTCACCTACGACGACCGGATGGCCGCGGCGGCCAACCAGCTCGGCTTGACGGTAGCGCGACCAACCTGACCTGCACGCGCCGGGGTCCGGCGAAGGCAGACTGCCACATGAAACCCGCCGCCGTCGCCCGCCAGCCATCGCCCGGTCTGCCTTCGCTGGCTTCTGCTTCCCACCCAACATGATCGTCATTGCAGTGCGCTGGTACCCGCGCTACGCGTTGTCGTACCGTGACGTCGAGGAGCTGCTCGCCGCACGCGGCGTGGAGGTCGACCACCGTTGCCGCTGGGTCCAGCGATTCACGCCGCTGCTGGCCGAGGCGGCTCGGCCCTGCCGACACGCTGTTGGCGGCCGCTGGCAGGTTGATGAGACCTATGTGAGGGTGGCTGGACGGTGGCGCTATGTATACCGCGCCATCGATCAGTTCGGGCAGGTCATCGACGTCGTGGGGTTCGGAAACTTCGGCCGCGTGCGCTGAGCAGCGAGGACTCGGGCCGGCGACAATCGGTCAATGGCCCTATCCTTCCTCTATCTCACAGCAGGTTAGCTCGTCGGCATGCTGCTTGGACGCCTCCGCAGCGAGCACGCCAAAGGCGAGCCGGTCGGCCGCCTCCCGGTCGCTCAACCCTTCCAGGCGTTGCAGGACCATGACCACCGCCAGGATCGACGGCGGCACCGAGCGGCGCCCGGTCGGCTGGAATAGATCAGCAAACAGCTCCGGTGCCCCTGATAGCGCGAGCTGGTTCATCTGGCGCTTGAGCCATGCGGAACCACCTGCAGTTCGGTGAGCACACGCTATGCCGCTGGACTGCCCGGCCAGGCCGGCGGTCGCCCGCTGGCGGGCCAGCCCGTCTTGGTCGAGCCGGTCACCCACCGTGCCCGCATGCACTCCCAGCTCGTCGGCGATGCTGGTGCTTGGCCATCGGCGGGCCACCGCCCGGTCAGCAAGGTAGACCCCAGCGTGGCGAAGCCCAGCTCAGCGGGGCACTGTACATCTGCGCGGAAGGCATCACCGTTGCGTGCCTGAGTGGAGGCTGGTTCCGCTCCGAGGGCCGCGAGGACGGCTCGAAGAGACGATCGTGAATCCACGAGGCGTTCCAGACTCCAGGTGGAGGGCTCCGCGGGTGCTGATCGCCAGATGCGACAGTGCCCTGGTGGGTGGCGCTGCAGTCACTGGCGCGTGAGCGCTTCGCTGGGTGGACGGCGGTGGAGTGGCCGGCGGTGCAGCCGGTGACGGCGACGGCAGCGAACACGAACGCGGTGATGCTGGGAGTGGTCGTATCGCGACGCTTCCCCTGATGCTGCAGCGGGACCTTGCGGGTCCAGGGCAGCAACGTGACCTGGAGCGGTCACCACATGACGACGGCAGAGCCTCGCGGCCGCCGCGAAGCGACCCCAACCGGGCCGCGCTCAACGCTTGGAACCAGCACGGCATTGCGAGCAGGGCGCGCCTGCGCAACCAGCTGGTTGGTTGTGGCGGTGGCGGTTGGACTGGCAACCAGCAGCTCCAGGTACGAGCTCCACGACCAGCAGTCCGTCCGTGCCGCCGCCGACAGCCCTGGCCGATCGGTCGCCTCGCGCAAGACCTCAGCCAGCACGAGCACCTCGCTTGTCGGCATCAGCTCCCCAACCTGGCCGCGGCAGTAACAGAGCTCGCCGCGATGCTGGTCGCTGCTGTCGGATGCGCCAGCCACGACGGCCAACAGCTCGGTAATCCGAGCGACCGCCTGACTGGACAACCATACGTTCATCTTGTTCTCCTGCCACGACGTGAACGGAACGCTCGGTGGGCATGTTGCATCTGGCGATCAGCACCCTCGGTGCCCTCCACGTGGAGGCTGGAGGGCGGCACATGGCATTCACGGTCGGCCTCTTCGAGGCGTTCTCGGGGCGCTCAGCGTGGAACCAGCCTCCACCGAGCTACTCGTCGGCGACGCCTTCCGCGCAGCTGCAACCGTGCCCCACACTGCGGTACCCAAGGTGGCAAATGCGGCGATCACCAGCGCGAGGGCTGCGGGAGCGTTGATCCGGATCTCGGGTTCGCCGTCCGATCCGTTCATCAGCCTCCCTAACTGACGAACAACGGTAGGCGGCAGCGGCACGATGCCAATCACCCTGGGCCGGGGTGCCCCATCAGCATGGATCCTGGGCGCGCGAAAGTCTGTGCCACCCATCACGGCCACAGCGTGCCCGTGGTCACAACCGGATGCTGCCTCTGAGGTTAATGGCGCTGCTGCCGCCGACCGCGAACACCATTGAGACCCAGCAGAGGCTGATCACGGCCGCCGAGCTGCGGCGCCAGGCTCAGTGCCGTCGTCGCTCTGATCATCGGCATCGCCGCCACGGTGGGCCCGGTGCTGGGTGCTGGGCGGATTTCTCATGGAGCTGGTCGCGGCACATACAGCGTGGACGCTACTCGTCATCCTCAAGTTATGGGGCCGATGCTTGCCGGCGGGTCGCTGGAGCTCATCGACGGCCCGCTCTGCCCGGCGCCGGTACCGATAGGCGACCAGCGTGAGCAATACGACAACCACAGGGATACTCCCGTCCAGGTATAGGGGCCAGCCCAACAGAAGGAACAACACGAGGGCAAAAGCGATGAAGATGTAGGTCAGAGCCAGCCTGAAGTTGCCCCGGTCCGGTGGACACCTCCACCAACCCCGGGCGGTTCAGCTTCGCTGCGGCGCGCCCCAATATGATCCGGGCCGTGCCCATTCGACCATCAGCCTGGAAGAGGACAGCATGCCGCAGACCGGTGGCAGTGACGAGGGGACCCAGCAGGCGCCGTTGGAGATCAAGCCACCAAGTGGACGCCGCCAAGGGCGCTGATCGCCAGATGCAACAGTGCCCGGTCAACTTGGCGTCAACATGAGCGAGCAGCGCCCAGGCCGGCCGTGATCGCGGCAGCGGCCTGGGCGCAAGTGTCGTGCGCTGCGGGATCGACCTCGCGCGGACCGTTTGCCGACGAGGTTGTGTCGGTTCGGCTCGGCTGCTCGTCGGACGCCGTCGGTGGCCGGTCCTTGACGCTGCGTGGCCGGAGCAGCAAGCTACCCAAGCGATCGAATCAGTTGTGCCGAGCGTGGGGGGGCTATTGTGCTTGGGCTGAAGACTGTTTCGGGCGGCACCGCCGAGCTGGCCGACGAGCAGCTTGCGGACCTTCGGATGAGCTTTCGGGGTCCGCTGTTGGCGCGGCAGGATGACGGCTATGACGAGGCGCGGGTTGTCCAGAATGCGCTGATTGATCGCCGCCCCGGCCTGATCATGCAGTGCTCGGGCACCGCCGACGTCATCGACGCGGTCAACCTGGCCCGCCAGCAGCAGCTGCTGACAGCGGTGCGCGCCGGAGGGCATAGCATCGCCGGCTACGGCGTCTGCGATGACGGGCTGATGCTCGATCTGTCGGCGATGCGCGGCGTGTGGGTCGATTCCGCCGCCCGGGTTGTGCGGGTGCAAGGCGGTGCGACCTGGGGGGATGTCGACCGCGAAACGCAAGCCTTCGGGTTGGCGGTTCCGGGCGGCATCGTCTCCACCACCGGCGTCGCCGGCCTGACGTTGGGTGGGGGGATCGGCTGGCTGCACCGGGCCTACGGGCTGGCCTGCGACAACCTGCGCTCGGTTGAGATCGTGACGGCCGACGGGCAGCTGCGGCGAGCCAGCGAGAGCGAGAACCCCGACCTGTTCTGGGCGTTGCGCGGGGGAGGCGGCAACTTCGGTGTCGTCACGACCTTCGAGTTCGCCGCCCATCCGGTGGGACCGGTGGTGCCGGTCGCGGCAGTGATGTATCCCATGGACCAGGCCGGTGAGCTCTTCCGGGGCTGGCGGGCATGGGCGTCCACCGCCCCTGACGAGGCCATGAGCAGGGCGGTGTTCTGGTGGATGCCCGAGGACCCAGAACTGCCGCCAGCGGTGCACAACCAGCAGGTGTTCATCGTCGGGGCCATCTACACCGGGCCGCCCGAGGAGGGCCAGCAGGTCCTGCAGCCGCTGCGGGAGCTGGGCACGCCGCTGGTCGACCTGGGCACCGAGATGCCGTTTCGGATGTTCCAGGCCGCATTCGATGCCTTCTTCCCCAAGGGACAGCTCGCCAGCTACTGGAAGTCGATCTACCTCAACGAGCTGACCGACGACCTCACCGACCTGATCGTGCGCCATGGCGCGCAGCGGTCGTCACCGCTGACCATCGTCCATGTGCCGATGCTCGGCGGTGCGATGAGCAAGGTGGCCGCCACCGCCACCGCGTTTGGCGACCGCAGCGCCCCGTTCATGTTCAGCGTCGACGGCAACTGGGTCGGTCCGACCGACACCACCGAGCACGTCGCCTGGGTGCGTGAGGTCATCAACCAGGCCGAGGGGTTCTCCACCACCGGCGGGACCTACCTGAACTTCAGCGGCCAGGAGGACACCGCAGCAGCCGAGCTCGTCCGGGCCGCCTACGGCGAAAATCTGCAGAAGCTGACCGAGGTCAAGCACAGGTACGACCCCAACAACCTATTCAGGCTGAACAACAACATCACACCCGCGCGGTAGCTCCAGCTACGGTAGGGCGCTGCGGATGGTTTGGAATGGTACAGCGCACCTACGAGGGCGGCCGACCGGTGTAGCAGCGACGCGCCTTGCGTTCTCGCTGGTCGTGACGGTGGATCTGCTCGCCCAGCTCCAGAGCCCGCCGGGCCCCCTGGTAGCCCCCGCCGGCGTCGGGGGAGACACTCCGACAGCAGTCCTGCCAGGACGCCCGCTTGTGCGGGAATGCCCGGCCAGCGCTGACAGGCGGGCCGTGACCGACCACCAGCGCCGCCCGTGCTGGTCAGGGAAGGGCCGGCGGCGAGCGAGAGCGGTCCCCCTCCGCTCTGCTCGCCGCCAGCCAGCCACACGCGATCAGCGTCACATTCGCCCTCGTCGCAGCTACCGGATCAAGCTCCTCGCCCGGATCGCCTTGCCCGGATCTAGCAGGGGATGCCGGGGATGCTGTCGGTCGAGGCGCTGGATGGCAGACGGCGTGGTCTGTCGGACCGCCGCCTTGTGCGGGTGGAGCTAGATTGCCCAGGACGGAGGTCGACCACCCGCCGAGAAGACATCGTGCGGCACAGCAGCGACTTCGAACGTCGTGATCCGGCGGTCCCTACGACGTGATCGCCGGGGTGCATGCGCATGGCATGGACAAAGCTCGGCAGGCTGGTGGTCGCCCGCATCCAGGCCGTGGGCGGCATCACCCGCACCCTGACCTTTTCGGTCATCAACCGTTGACCCGCCAGCCTCACGCGACGGGGTCGTCGTCGCCTTGCTTGGCACGCCTGGCCAGCGGCGCGGTGGTCACCTGTGCACCGCCGAACAGGTCCTCGGTTCGCATCTTCACCGACTCAGTCTGGGTGCCGGCGGCGAACGCGACTGTGTCGTGCCCCAGCACCTCCGGGTCGACACAAACCCGCGCGCTGACCAGGGCACCCAGCGGTGGCAGGGCACCAAGCTCGTAGCCGGCGAAGTCGCGACGCAGCTCATCCTCGGTCGCCAGGCGAGCGTGGTTGTCACCGACCGCCTCGCGGACCCGGTGCAGATCCAGGCGGCGCGATCCAGGGATGACCATCAGCGCGTAGCCGGCCCCCACTCGGACCGCCACCGTTTTCAGGATCTCACCGGCGTCGATGCCCAGCGCTCGCGCCTCATCGGCACACGTGTAGGCCTGCCGGTGGGCAAGCACCTCGAAGGCGCTGCCTTGCCGCTCGAGATGTTCGGTCACGACCGACATCGAGCTCACCTCCCGGACAGCGTGACGTGGCGGCGCCCGAGTCGTCGCCTCCTGGTCGTCCCGCGGCCGTCCGGCCTACCGTACACGGCCCCGGTGAGCGTGCCGACGGTGGAGACGGATGGCGCAGACGCCTTACGCCGGCCGGAGTGCCATCCCGCCAGCGGAACGCTTTGGCCAGTACAAGGAGGCTCCGGTCCTCTCGGCATGTGAGAGCGCACGGGAAGCATCTCCGCCCAGGCGTCGCAGCGGGGACTGGGCAGCACGAGCAGGGGCGGAGTCCCGATCCCCGAGTGTGGCCAGGTCGGTACAGCCGTTGAGCAGCGGCCGGGCTTACCTGGCCGATAAGAGTCCGTTAAGAACCGTAATAAGAGTTCGGTGAGAACCATCCGTAGGGTTCAGAAACTCGGCCGTGTGTGCTGAGCAGGGAGGATCCCGGTCGGGGACAATCGGCCGATGGCCCTGTCTTTCCTTTACCTCATGACCCTGCGACTCGTCGGCATCCTGCTCGGGCGCTTGCAAAGCGAGCACGCGAAAGATGTCGAGATCGCGGTCCTCCGCCACCCGCTCGACGTGCTGCGCCGCCAAGTGAAGCGACCCGCGTTCCACCCTGCCGATCGTGCGCTCCTGGCGCTGCTGAGCAGCGCGCTTCCCCGCAAGCGCTGGTCGATCTTCCTGGTGACCCCGGACACGATCCTGCAGTGGCACCGCCGGCTGGTCACTCGCAAATGGACGCAGCCAAGACGCCGAGGCGGACGACCAACGCTCGCCGAGCACATCGTTGCGCTGATCCTGCGGCTGGCCCGGGAGAACCCACGGTGGGGCTACCGGCGCATCCAAGGCGAATTGAAGAAGCTCGGGATCCAAGTGTCAGCTACCACCATCCGCACGGTGCTTCTGCAGAACGGGCTTCGGCCCGCGCCTCGACGGGCATCAGTCACGTGGCGAGCGTTCCTCCGGGCGCAGGCCACGGCCATCGTGGCCACGGACTTCTTCACCGTGGAGACCGTGCGGCTCAAGACCCTCTACGTCTTGTTCTTCATCGAGCTGCACATGCGGCGGGTTCGACTCGCCGGTGTCACTGACCATCCAGGTGGGCCGTGGGTGGTCCAGCGGGCACGGGAGCTCTCGATGATGACGGAGCGGCCGGAGGACGCTACCGTGCCTCGGTTCCTTGTTCGTGACCACGACACCAAGTTCACCCGCGCCTTCGATGACATCTTCACCTCCGACGGCACCCAGATCATCAAGACACCCAGCCGACCCTGCCCCCAGCCGAGGCCGTCGTCATCGTCGAGGCGTCCAAGACAGCCCCTATCCGGCGCAGTACCCGACGCCGTCGTGCTCCCAGCTCCGATGCCAGCCCCACCACCGAACCAGCCGAACAACCCTAAGTTATCGGCATTGTTGCGCCACGAACGCAGAGGGGAGCCCTGATGTAGGCAGAGTTCCTGGAAGCGATGCTGTGTGGGAGATGAGGGAAGGCCCTTCGGAGCCGCCCTGCGGGGGGAGGCTTCAAACCACCACATGCTGCGTTGGCTGAAGACCGTCGTGGTGAGCGATGTGGGAAAGGCGCCCCAGAGGCGTCAGGTGGGGACCGGGAAGACGAGCGTGAGCGAATCGCCGTTGAGGTGTCGTTAGTTCGGAAGGTGGCATCGAAACCGGGGTGTCAATGCCGCTCCGGGATGAGCCTGGCGGGTGCCCGCTTCTTGGCCAGGTGGTGCCCGGCATGCAGGCGACGTGAGCCCGGTCTGCTGCTCCCGCACAGAACGTGGGAAGGCGCGTCTCGACACTGCGGCCTGCCCGGTGGCGGGTGGCGACAGGGAGCAGCCCAAGCGGGGTGAGACCGTGAGGGCCTGAGTACCGTTGCGGGGCGCGCTGGCGGACCGGCCTGTAGTAGTGGGGAAGCCCCGGTAATCGGGGTGGAGCGAAGGGGCCGGGTCCTCCGTGGGTTGTTCACCGTGGTCAACCGGGTGTCCGGGAGGAATCGGGTGGGTGAGCTGAAGTCGTCAGGCAAGCCGTTCGACATTTCCAAGTGGGAGGTGTGGGAGGCGTACCGGCAGGTGAAGGCCAACAAGGGCGCGCCGGGGGTGGACGAGTGCTCGATCGCCGACTTCGAGCAGGATCTGCGGGGCAACCTGTACAAGATCTGGAATCGGATGTCGTCGGGGAGCTACTTCCCGCCGCCGGTGAAGGCGGTGGAGATACCGAAGTCGCATGGCGATGGGGTCCGAATTTTAGGTGTGCCGACCGTCGCGGACAGGACCGCCCAGACGGTGGTCGCGCGGAGGCTGGAGCAGAAGGTCGAGCCGATCTTCCACCCGGACTCCTACGGCTACCGGCCGGGCAGGTCGGCCCTG
>Ga0137372_10006590_pt1 | contig 11264 bp, 14 predicted proteins | sample SagtaG_6_FD_104911 | JGI IMG/M metagenome (GOLD analysis project Ga0137372, IMG submission 104911) | Vadose zone soil microbial communities from Sagehorn Ranch, Mendocino, California, USA - Sage1_R_60_16 metaG | ecosystem: Environmental > Terrestrial > Soil > Vadose zone | place: USA...
AATAAGATTCCGCGCCGGTACGTCGCACTGCCGAGCGCCGGACACCGTGTTGGCAGTTGCGCCCCGTGAGCGCGTAGGTCAATTATTGGAGACTAAATACGGCACGGCTGAAGCCGATGCTGACACGAAACCTGAACCGAATCATAATGAGCTGACGGACGAAATCAAATGCTTAGAATGTCCTTTGATCTCCAGCCCGTTTTGAAAGGCGAACTCCTCGGACTCAGGCCGCTTCGACCAGAGGATTTTAATGACCTTTACGCCGTAGCTTCAGATCCGCTCATTTGGGAGCAACATCCGATCAAAGACCGCTATAAGGAAGAGGTTTTCAACGCATTTTTCCGAGAGGCCTTGGAATCCGGGGGAGCATTGATGGCCAATGATTCCAAAGATGGCCAGGTCATCGGTTCGTCACGATTCCACGGATACGACAAAGAAAAAAGCGAGATCGAAATCGGTTGGACGTTCTTGGCCAGGTCCCACTGGGGCGGCATCTACAACAGGGAAATGAAACAGCTCATGCTTCGGCACGCCTTCCAATTCGTGAACAGCGTTATCTTTCTTGTTGGTCCACAGAATTTGCGTTCGCAGAGGGCCATGGAAAAAATAGGCGGGTTTCGTGCGGCATCAAGGCGCGACGGGGGTGGCCGAGAAAGTTTTGTCTACCAAATCACGCCTTCAACGTTCCTCGACACTTTCGCGCAACAATAGGGCTGCCGAATACGAGTCATCGGGGCCATCGCCGGTGGGTAACGGGGTCTGGAGCGGAGGCCCTCGTCCGCTCCTTTCGACTCCATTGAAGGCGTACCCTTGAGACGAATTGTGCTCCCGCCGCGTAGCCGCGGCGTTCATTAGCCCCGGACGGAAGTCGGGGGGAAGGTGGCAAAACGATACGATTCTCTTCAGGGACGACACACCTTTCGCCTACATGAATATTTTTCGAGCGAGATTCGTGTCAGGGCATCGGCTTCAGCCGTGCCGTCAGAGATGCAAAATTGTGATTCCGCGCCGGAACGGCGCAATTTCCGGGAAGCCGGACGGCCCTGTGGCAGTCGCACCCCATGGACGCGTAGGTCAATATTGGCGACAAAACGGCACGGCTGAAGCCGATGTCCTGATACAGACCAGTCCAATCATTCGTGATCTCCTGGCAGGCTGTGTGTGGAGGTGGACGCTGCTGTGAACAAAGATGAAATTGAATCATTAACCTTAGCGCCAGAATGTGGTCGGAAATCCGTAAATCCGACCAATATTAGGGATATAGAACGGGAACTATTTCAGCAAATCCGGTGTCGACTCAAGTAGGAACCGGGGGAAACTTATGTCTTACGCACGATCTATCGCCTCTGTCATTCTGATCATTTGCGTTTGTGCAACTTACGGCTTTCCTCAAGAGCAAGCCCTGGGGTCGAACACCAAACCAGAAGATCAAGTAACGCAAGTGGAACGCGACTGGCTCGCAGCCGACGCCAAAGGCGATGTTGCTTCGTTGCGTCGGATCATCTCGGACGATTTCATTGGAAGCAGTTTTGATGGCAGTTTGCTCAACAAAGGGGACATCATTCCAGAAGGCACCGGGCCCGGCGGGTTTGCTGGAGCGACTCCGGGTGTGACAAATGTGCGGGTCTTTGGTGATACGGGCGTTCTTATGGGCGTCATCAACACTGGCGGCAGTCCGCAACCCAAGCAGATTCGCGTGACTCTAGTTTGTCAGAAAAGGCCGCAGGGCTGGCAGATAGTTGCCGCGCAGTTGACCCAGTGATAAGCACCCTTCAGCTTTCGTTCCCGTTTGGTGCCGCGCTGCAAACAGCGAGGTGACGCTCGAGGCCCGCTATCCCATGCTGCGCGGCGCGTTTTAGGACAACAGGCGAACCACGACACGCAACAGCGCCGGGCGTTCTTGTTTATGGCCTGCGCTTCTTCGCCTGCGAGGAGGACCTCTCCCACGAGCCTCCCGACGCCCCGTTCCAGACGTCGTCGCATCAGGGAAGGAGCCGTTTATCGTCATCGGAGCCATCGCCGGGCGGATGATAATGCGCTTAAAAAAGTGGTGGTAATATTTGGCCGTGCGCATCAGTGACACAAGCCCTTCCGCGCAAGGTGTCCAGCTTGAGATTCAGCGGGCAATGTCAGGAGAACAACGCTTCCTTATGGCGCTAGAAATGAGTCTGTTTGCCCGAGAACTAGCGAAGGAGCGCATCAGGGCGGAGCATCCGGAATGGACGCATTCGCGCGTTGCTCTGGAACTCGTCAGATTGGCACTCCTGCCAGCGCCCATGCCAGCACGGTTGCGATGACCTCCTCGGAAGTTTTCCGAAGGATCACCACGGCACTCGAGCAAGCTGGGGTCGCATACATGCTTTCTGGATCCTTCGCTAGCGCCTATCACGGTGCTCCGCGGTCGACCCAGGACATTGACATCGTGATCGCAGCCAATCCCGAACAGTTGCGAACGTTCGTTCAGTCCCTGCCGAGCGGCGAATACTATGCGGACTTGGATGCTGCGCTCGAAGCCCACACGCGGCAGTCCTTGTTTAATGTGATTGACCTGGCGACAGGCTGGAAGATCGACCTGATCATTCGCAAATCCCGCGCCTTCAGCCAGGAGGAGTTCGGCCGTCGCCAATTAGTCAACGTGCAGGGCCTTCCTCTTTTTGTGGCGAGCGCCGAGGATGTAGTCATTGCCAAACTGGAATGGTCAAAGCTGGCGCAATCGCAACGGCAAATCGAAGATGTGGCGGCCATATTGAGGTTACGATGGGAAGTGCTGGACGGGTCCTACCTGGAAAGATGGATCTCCGAGTTAGACTTGAAACAGGAATGGAGTAACGCTAAACGCATGGCTGAAATTGCCGAGAGCACGTGAGCCGGAAGGAGACGGGTAACAGTGATGATCCGCCTCACCCTCCCCTTCCATCTCCGAACCCTGGCGCACGTCGGCAGCGAGGTGATGCTCGAAGCCGTTGTTTTGCAACCCAGGCCCGGTCACGCACCGCTCGGTGCTGGATGCGCGTGGTTAACAGAAAGTGCGACCCGCTATCCCATGCTGCGTGGGGCATTCCTAAAACAATCCGCCGCGACCGCGACACGCAACAGCGCCGGGCGTTCTTGGTTTTGGCCTGCGCCTGTTCGCATGCGAAGAAGACCTCTCCCACGAGTCGCCAGACGCCTGATCAACTGAGAAGAAAATTAGAAGGGCACAGATTTATCCGTGCCCTTCGCTTTGCTACCGCTGGTAATGGTTACGTCGGGAGCCGTCATACTGTCCCGTTTGCATACAACACTTCCTGAAACCTACGGCCGGAGCCGCACGGACAGAGATCATTCCTGCCAAGTTTCTCGAAGAGTTCTTTCTCGCAACGGATCACGCGGAAACCCGCGCTTGACTTTAGTTTCCGACGGGAATCCCTTTCGACGTTTGCTGCTTGGCTCGAAGAAGAATTCGCTATTCACGGCAGTCTCTCCTTTCAAATGGATTGCCCGTCACATCCGAAAAGGAAAGCCGTTCGATTATTCTACTTTAATCCTGCAGAGCACCGCTTTTGCGTAACATGAATTCGAACATGATCCGCGTCATCCTCCCCTTCCACCGTCTGCACAGCCCTCGTTCGTCGATTGATCGACAAGTGTGGCAATTTCTGCCGCAGAGTCGTAACATCAGCCAGCTCTGAAAGGAGGCGCATCATGATCTTCGGCATGACGACGTTAGCATTCACTCTCGTGCACGTGATGATCAGCTTGGTTGGGATCGTCTCGGGATTCGTCGTTATCTTCGGACTGCTCGCCGGTAAACGCCTCGACCGCTGGACTGCGCTCTTTCTGACGAGCACGGTGGCAACCAGCGTGACCGGGTTCGGCTTTCCGTTTGATCACCTTTTACCGTCTCATAAGGTGGGCATCATATCGCTGGTGGTGCTGACGGTCGCGATCCTGGCGCGGCACGCTTTTCACCTCGCCGGCGCCTGGCGCTGGGTCTACGTGGTCAGCGCCGCGGTTGCCCTCTATCTGAATGTCTTCGTCTTGGTCGTGCAGGCCTTCGAGAAAGTGCCAGCCCTGAAGGCGATGGCCCCCACGCAATCAGAGCCACCATTTCTAGTTGCGCAGCTCGTTGTTCTGGCTCTTTTCATCGCGCTTACGATCCTCGCGCTGAAGAGGTTTCGGGTCGAACCAGTTCACGCGGTCCGAGCCGGAGCAGGAAACTAGCACAACATCGTTTGAGGTTTCCGCATCCCTGAGGAGCCGAACCGAAGGGAAGCAGTCACCTGGACCAGGAATACGTTACCTTGACGGCAAATTTCTGCTCGCGCAGTTCCATCCGATTTCCCGCGACTATGCTCTGGAAGCGATTGCCCACGTTGTAGATCACATATAGATCGCTGTCCGGACGGAAGGTATAGCGCACGCGGAAGTTGGCGCTCACTGCCTGGTTCTGCGCGGTATCGGTCTGCACAAATGTGGTTGCGTTGAGAAACCGGTTAAAGGCATAGCTGACCTGTACTCCCGCCAATTCGATATTGAAATTTCCTTGGGGAAGCCGGAACGAATTGAGTGTGTTGTTTACTGCGAAGGCGAGGTGTGGATTAGGCCGGTACTGAGCCGTTAGCGTAGCTGTATTCAATCTTCCCGTGTAGTAGCTGCCATATCGCTCGGATGCGGCAAACGTCACCCGGTGATTTCCGGCCGACGTGTACGCCACCTGGTGAGATGCAAATCGATAACTGCCAGCGGGAATGGAAACATCCTTGTACAAATGCAGCGGCTGACCAAGAAATTGATACACAACATCATGCGGAGCCGAATCAATTTCAGCGCTGCTGTTAAAGAGAACGCGGATATTCGGTGTCCACTCTTTGTAGATCAGTTTTCCGGCGGTGTTGGGATCGTGGCCCACAAATCCACCCAGGTCCAGTTCGCGAATGTTTAGGACGTGCGGACGCGGCGTGAAGTTGAACTGGAAGATGGTTGGCTGGTCGTCAATACGCGTGACGAAACCCATTTCCGCGTTGAAATTCTTCTCGGTAACCCCGTGTCCCGCGTAGATGTTGAACCAATTGTTGGCGTAGGTAAGGCGGCCGCCCAACGCGGCATTGTCCCCTTGCAGGTCGGAGGTCCAACTCTTGGCATAGTAACCTCGCAGATTAAGATTGCCGAAAAGTACAAACTTGGCGTCTACGCCTCCCGAACGATTGTAAGGATCCAGCGGACTGCCGGATTGTTTGTCAGTCGCCATAAATCCGATGTACGAGCCCGGCGTGAGAGGGCGCTTGACGCGGACAATTGCATAGTTGGCATATGGATTCGGACCTTCCGCGCGAGTTCTTACGTCCATGATCCCCAGGTCGAGACCGGAAGCGTGCCCCGCCATCTTTCCCCCGAAGTCAATCGGGACCTCCTGCCCGCTAACGGGATCAATGCCGATTTGCCTGGTAAAGAAGAGTAAGTCCTGGTTCCAGAGCAGAAAGTCGAATACGTCGGAGTCTTCCAGGAAAAACCGGCGTTTCTCCGGAATCTGTATCGGATTGGGCGTCAGATTGAACTGTTGTTGATCGACGTCAGCATCGGAGAAGTCCGTGTTGATGGTGCCCACAGCGATCAGATTGGTCGCCAGCCCGTACTTTATATCCGCGCCGCCGGTGTGCAACGCACTCCATGGCTGACCTGAGAATGCGTGCGCCCCCGCCAACCCATAGGGCTTAATGACCAGCAGACGCCGACTCTCAATACCCCTCAAACCTTCCAGCATACCTGCGTGGGATAACGCGCCAGAAGCCGAAAATTCTTCTGAAACCGGACCACACGTCTTCTTCGTTCTTGCGGCGGATAAATCGGCGGAAGTTGAGGCCCCAATTCACCTCAGAACCGCCGCGAAAATTTAGCGTGCTAAACGGAATCCCCACGGTTGCAGTCCAGCCATCACTTGTGATCTTGGCCGCCGAGATCCATAACCCGTCCCAGCTCGGATCAACAATCGAATCGGTCTGCGGTGGTGCTTGTTCTTCAATGATTTCACCGTCGCGCTGCGTTCCCAGCGGGTTCACTTCGAAGATGTAGCCGTTTCTATGGCCTAAGGTCGGATCGATCATGATTGCGAAGTTGTCGTCCAGGTCCATCGACAGATCACGGCGCAACTGCGTGGCCACGATCGCTCCCGGATCGCCGTCATAGCAGTGAATGCCAAAATAGACATGGTGAGAATCGTAGAGGATGCGAACTTCGGTTCTCTCTGTCGCCGGGCTGGTCTCAAGCGGCTCTCGCTGGCGAAAATCGCCGATTATCGGCGCAATTTTCCAAACAGAATCTTCGAGAGTGCCGTCCAAGCGGGGTGCTCGCTCCGTGCGGGCGGCGGCTGCCGCGACTCGCCCACCGAGGCTTTGTCCGGCAACCTGGGCGGGGGCGATTGTGCTTCCCGTGGCGATGGTGACCAGCAGCGAAAACATGCCAAATGGGGGGCAGCCGGATCGCTTCATCCTGCGGCATTAGACGCGCTGCCAAAAGCTTCGTTGGGTCGGTAAGTTGGGGATTTCTAAGAATCCTCTCGGAGAACTCCAGAATTCGCACACTTCCGCCTGGAATGGCACACGCCTTGCACTGGAATTGGGGCAACGGAAGCAGCGATTCTGCTCTCCAATGTAAGTAGGTGGATACATGGGTGCTGCGGTAGAAGCATTCGGGATGTCGCTGAACGGGGCGCGGAGAGTGCGGTTCTGGAATGCCGTGACTGCAGCTTTTTGCGGCGTTTTGCCGGCTTTAGTGCTGATGCGGGCGTATCCGGCCCGCTGGCGGCTGCTTCTCGCAGCGTTTTTGATTGGACTGGTCTGGTCGAACGGATTTGAATATGCATACCATCGCTGGATTTTGCATTGGCCCAAAGGCACACTGGGCAAAGGACACCTGCTGCATCACTCGACGTTAGGCACGCCTTACGAGCCGGAGCACGTCACATTTGGTTCCTCGCCGCTTGCCGTGGCTATGATCTTCGTTGTCAACGGGATTCCGGTCATTTTGCTGGATCGCATATTTAATCTGCGCTTAGCGGCGGGGATGCTGATCGGGTTCGCCGGGTACTTCATCATCACCGAAGAAGTGCATTGGCGGATTCACCTGGGCGGATGGCTGCCTCCTGGGCTTTCAGCAGCGCGGGATTATCATTTGAAGCATCACGATAGGCCGGATGCACGCTTCAACGTCTTTTTGCCGATATTCGATCTGTTGTTCGGCAACTTGGGCGTGGAGGTTTACGGTGAACATTGCCGCCGACCTTTAAGTGAGCGAGCTTTGGGTTTGTTCCGAGCGGCCACTGAAGGCGCTCTCGTTTATACCTATCTGATCGCGGCGTTTATCTTCTTCTGGTGTTCATTCCCGGCCACCGCAAGACGACGTAGCGAGAAGCGGCGGATTCAAGCTGAAAGTCCGAAAAGCCCATCCTGATCAATTCTTTGCATTTCAAGGGTTCCTGGGTGCGGGAGTGGCGTCAGCGATCTATCACGCCTATTACAATTTCTGCCGCGTCCATCAAACGCTGCGCGTGACGCCCGCGATGGAAGCGGGGCTAACGGATCACGTTTGGAGTTTGGAGGAATTGGTGGGATTATTGGACCAGAGAACAGTAGGAGCGGCAGCATGAAATACCGAATTGCTGGATGGGCGAGTGCGGGCTTTCTCGTTGCGGGCTGCTGGGCGCTTTATTTCGCAGGGGCAAGCAAGGACAATCCGACAGAACCAATTGTGTACACCCTCACCTTCGTAACTCAACCGATCGTGCTCGCCAGTTTTCATTTCCACTTCGGCATTGGTGTCTATTGGGTTCTTCTTGCGAATGCTGCTACGTATGCGTTGGCCGGTCTAATCGTGGAGACCCTGCGGCGAAAACTAAATCAGGCAAAATAATTCAAAACAGCCCACTACTTGGCTGCCGAGAGAATTGACCTGTTCCTGCGTTTGATCTAATTCGACCGCGCAACAACAAGTCATAGGGAAACTTGGCTCTCCAATTTCTGCAGATCTAACCGACTAAAAGAAACACATCATAAGACACTTTGCCTGAGGGTGAGGTACTTTCTTGGTCCACCGCCGAACCGCAATCCATGAAACCAACTCAGCGTGTACACTTTGCTGCATCCAGCGAAGGTTTTGTCAGTTTGAGCCGGACACCAGGCTTCGATAAAAATGGGAGAGCAAATGCGCCGACGTCGTCCTTTCCTGTGGATTACTATAGCCGTCCTCACCTTCGCATGCGGCGCTTTAGCGAAAGCTCCGAAACCACTTCAAATCTATTTCATTGACGTCGAGGGAGGGCAGGCGACGCTGGTTGTAAGCCCATCTCGCGAATCGATGCTCATCGATACGGGATGGCCGGACTTCAACGGGCGAGATGCGGAGCGGATCGCGCGCGCTGCAAAGGCGGCGAAGATCAAGCAGATTGATTATGTCCTGATCACGCATTATCACCGCGATCATGTGGGCGGCGTGACACAACTCGCCGAGCGCATGAAGATTGTGACGTTTGTGGATCATGGGCCGAATTTGGAGGATTCAGATGCCGCGCGAGAGGACTACGCAGCTTACGAGAAGGTGGTCGCAAAGGCACGGCGCATTATGGTCAGGGCTGGAGACGGCATTCCGATCAAAGGCTTAACCGTGCGGGTGCTCACGGCGGCAGGGGAGCACATTGCAGATCCCTTGCCGGGCGCGGGTGAGGCCAACATGTATTGCGACTCAGAGCCCGATGCGCCGCTTGATCCCAGTGAGAATGCGCGATCTTTGGGAGTGCTGATTACATATGGGAAGTTTCGATTTATCGATTTGGGCGATCTGACCAAAAAGAAGGAGTTGGAACTGGCGTGCCTTAACAATTTGGTTGGAAAGGTAGATTTGTATTTAGTCACCCATCATGGCTTGGATCAGTCGAATGCGAAAGCGATTGTGTGGGGGCTGCATCCACGGGTCGCTGTAATGAATAACGGCGCACACAAAGGAGGAAATCCCGAAGCCTGGCAGACAGTGCATGATTCTCCGGGGTTAGAGGACTTGTGGCAGTTGCATTATTCCGAAGATGCGGGGAAAGACCACAACACCGGAGAAAAGTTCATCGCGAACTCGGGCGGTAAAGACGGGAATTACATTAAAGTCGCAGCAGAGCCGGATGGAACGTTTAAGGTGGAGAATTCCGGGAACAGCTTCAGGAAAGAATACAAATAATTCTGCGATCGACGTGATGGGTGAGCGACGATACGCGTGAGCCGGCGAGACCGCGGGCGCTAGATGATCATTCTGGTAATGGGAGTTACCGGGGCAGGGAAGACGACGATCGGCAGCCTCCTGGCGCAACAACTTGACTGGGAATTCGTGGATGCCGACAGTTTTCATTCGCCGGAGAACGTAGAAAAAATCCGGCAGGGAATTGCGCTGAGTGATGCGGACCGGGCGCCGTGGTTGAGAGCGATCCGGGATGCGATTTTGAAGTGGATCGCAGAGCGCAAGAATGTGGTGCTGGCCTGCTCGGCGTTGAAACGCGAATACCGGGAAGAACTGGTGGTTGGGCCGGAGGTGAAAGTCGTTTATCTGAAAGGAAGCTATGAGTTGATTTCATCCCGACTGCGAGCACGGCACGGTCATTTTGCGACGGAAAAATTGCTGGCGAGCCAGTTTGAAACTTTGGAGGAGCCGGAGGATGCGGTATCAGTAGACGTCAGCCGCGACCCGGAGGAGATTGTGGCGGAGATTCGGCGGAAGTTAGCACTGATGTGATCGAAACACTGATCTGATCGAACCTAGGCGATTATGGATCTTGCCATCAAGCCCGATCTCGAAGCCGCCGTCATTGCCAAACTGACGCGGCGGTTGTTGCCATTTTTGTTTCTGTTGTACATCGTCGCTTATCTCGACCGCATTAATGTTGGTTTCGCCGCGCTGCAGATGCAAAAGCAATTTGGGTTCAGCGATGCGGTTTATGGGCTGGGCGCTGGTGTGTTTTTTGCCGGATACTTTTTCTTTCAGGTACCGAGCAATCTGGCGCTCGCACGGGTGGGACCGCGGCGATGGATTGCGGCGCTGATGGTGGTTTGGGGAGCCATTTCTTCGGCCATGGTACTTATCAGCGGTCCGCGCAGTTTCTATGCTCTGCGTTTTCTTCTAGGAGCGGCCGAGGCGGGATTTTTTCCCGGCATGATTTTGTATCTGAAGAACTGGTTTCCTGCGAGGGCGAGAGCGAGAGCCGTAGCGCTGTTCATGACCGCAGGACCGATTGCCGGAGTGGTCGGAGGCCCAATTTCCGGAGCGCTATTGGGACTGCATTCGCAGCATATCAGCGGATGGCAGTGGCTGTTCTTGATCGAGGGTCTGCCGGCCGTGCTGCTTGGGATTCTCGTATTCGGATTTCTTACAGATTATCCGGAAGCCGCGGATTGGCTGAACGATGGAGAACGCGCGTGCCTGATCGAAGTTCTGAGCAGAGAACAGGAATCCCGTCTCGGGCCTGCGCCCCGTGAAGTTTTTTCCGCTTTCACAAACCGGAAAATATGGCTTCTCATTATTGTTTATTTCGGCGCGACTACTTGCACCTACGGTTTGAGTTTGTGGCTGCCGAATTTGATTCACAATGTTTCTAAAGCAGGTAATTTCGGTATTGGCCTGCTCTCGACCATTCCATACATAGCGACCGCAGTGGCCATGGTTCTGGTGGGAGTGCATTCGGATCGCACCGGAGAACGCCGCTGGCATTTGGCCTTGTCTGCATTTTCAGGCGCGATCGGCTTGTGGTGCGCAGCATTCGCAACTTCGACCGTGCCGCAGATCGTGTTCCTCAGCCTGGCGCTGCTGTCGGCGTTTTCCATGATGGGACCGTTTTGGGCCACATCGACTGCGCTTTTGAGCGGGACAGCGGCTGCGGCGGGAATTGCATTGATAAATTCCTTTGGCAATCTCGGAGGATTCTTTGGACCTTATGTGATTGGCGTAGTCCGCAATGCGACTGGAGACTTCAGGGGAGGCTTAATAATAGCTGGAGCCATGCTGGCCGTAAGTGGCGGCCTCGCAATCGCGGTGAGCGAGATAAAGCCGCTAAGAAGCACATGAGCAGAGCCGCTAGCAGGTTGCGGAAAAACTCTGATTTTGGGTGGCGCAGTGCTTTAGCGCTGCGTTAAGCAGCTTGTTTTCATGACGGCTTTAGCCGCTGGGGTAGCTGCATGGCATTTTTCCGCAACCTGCTCGGGGACAACCGCCCTAGCTCCGCCCGGCGAATCCGGGGTAAAAATAACTCCAGACCT
>Ga0137372_10006591_pt1 | contig 11263 bp, 9 predicted proteins | sample SagtaG_6_FD_104911 | JGI IMG/M metagenome (GOLD analysis project Ga0137372, IMG submission 104911) | Vadose zone soil microbial communities from Sagehorn Ranch, Mendocino, California, USA - Sage1_R_60_16 metaG | ecosystem: Environmental > Terrestrial > Soil > Vadose zone | place: USA: California...
ATCCGGCCGTCCAAGGCATCGAGGAGGAGCGGCTTGGGACGGTCCGGATCGAGCTTGAAGCGGGCAGGCAGCGAAAGCACATCCTCCACGAGCCGGTGGTCGAGGTAGGGCACGCGCATCTCGACAGAGTGGGCCATGCTCATCATGTCCCCGTCCCGCAGGAGCTGATGGCCGAGATAGTGCGAGATATCGAGCCTGGTGAGGGCCTCCCGCATCCCGCCGTGGGTCGTCTGTATCGGTGCGAACGACGCGGCGTCCGGCTCGTCAGATGAGAGCCCCAGAAGCCGCTTCACCTGGCCGGGATTGAAGAGGCCCCGAACGAAGAGGTAGACGTTGGCCATAGTCGGCGTCCCGAGATACGCGGCCCGGTCGAGGCCGAGGGGAAGGAGCGATCCACTCGCTGCCACGAGTCTGGCGAGTCGGTGACGGGCGCCGGCGGGAAGGGACGACAGGAGGCGGCAGATCTCGGCAAGCGCACCGGCGAAACGGACGTGGCGATATCCCCAGAACACCTCGTCGCCGCCCAATCCAGACAGCACGACTTGCAACCCTGCTTCGCGGGCCGCCCGTGATACGCACCAAATATTGAGACCGTCCACGGTTGGCTGGTCCATGGTGGCGAAGACTCTGGGCAGCTCATCGAAGACCGCATCTCCCTTGAGCCGCACCTCGCGATGGTCGGTGCCGTACCTCCGGGCCACAAGCTGTGCGTAATCCGCTTCCGACATATCGGTCTCGTCGAAGGTCAGGGTCATCGTGGTGAGGGGCTGCCGGAGTTCTCGTGAAGCCAAGGCGACGATCGCCGCCGAATCGATGCCGCCCGAAAGGAAGGCGCCGAGCGGCACATCGCTCACGAGGTGCAGACGGACCGACTCCTCGAGGAGCGCGCGCGTGGACGCCACCGCCTCTGCCCGGGATGGCGGAGGGGACTGCCGAGCCGCCTCCACCGCGTGGCCCAGATCCCAGTAGCGCGTCGTTCGGAAGCCGGAGGCATCGAGGTGAGCGACGTGACCCACGGGAAGAGGACGGACATCTTTCATCGTGGTGAGGGGAGGGGGGACGTTTCCCAGCTCGAGGAACCGACGCAGGGCCTCGGGATTCGTTTCGGACGGCACGAGCCCACTGCGCAGGACGCCGCTCACCTCGGAGGCGAAGACAACGCGAGAGCCGGTATCCGATGTGTAGAGCGGCTTGATGCCAAACCGGTCTCGGCCGAGGAGCAACCGGGGATGGGGCATTGCTTCGAAGAGGGCAAAAGCAAACATGCCACGCAGACGATCGACCACCGCATCGCCCCACGCATGCCAACCTCGAAGCAGCGCTTCGCTGTCGGTGTTCGAGCGGAATGCCGCAGAGCCTCTGAGCTCGGCCCGCAAATCCCGAAAGTTGTAGATCTCGCCATTGAAAGCGATCCACTGCCTGGCGTCGTTCGTTCCCATCGGCATGCGCCCGCGTGGCGACCGGTCGATGATGGACAGCCTGCGCGCCCCGAGCACGAGGGCGGGAGCCGAAGGAAGGGCGGGATACGTGCTGACGTGATCTGGGTCAAGACGTTTCAGGAGGGCGAGGATCTGAGCTTCCCGAGCGGCCGTGCTGGGCAGCAGCAGTCCCCAGTCGTCGGGCCCGCGGTGGATTTGAGCGTCGAGCATCCGCAGCACGGCGGACACGTCCTCGACGGTCACGGGGTCCCTGAACTTGAAGACGCCGGCAATACCGCACATGGTGGCGATTCCTAGAAGAGCATTCCACTTCCTGCGGGTGACCGAGACGGTGCGGCCATAATGGCTCGCCCCGCGCAGCACAGATGTCGGGGGCGCCGCCCCACCTGAGCGATCACGCCGACACCCGCAGCATGCAACCACTCATAGAACGCTTTTCCCCTCTTTCTCATTTATGGACAACTTCGCCATCGAACATCTCGGTACGGCTCTGGGCACGGGCACCACGCCCCCCGTGAGACGGCAGCATAGCCCAGGCCGGGAACCTCGACAATAGGGTCACTCGCGAGGGGTCGGATGCCGATCTGGCTGCAAATGCCGATCTGGCTGCGGCACCAATGGACGCAGACTGCGCTTCTGTTCCGGCGGCAGCCGGTCCTCGAGGTGTGTAGTATGGAACGCATCATGATCAGCGTCCGCAGCCTCGGTATGCGCCTCGAGAGCGGCGGCCGGCCAGTGAACGTGCTCACCGATGTCTCGCTCGAGATCCCCACGCGTCAGTTCGTGGCCATCGCGGGTCCGTCGGGCAGCGGCAAGTCCACCCTGCTCGGCCTGATCGCGGGGCTCGATCGCCCGACCGCGGGCGGCATCGTGGTCAACGGCGTGGACTTGATGACGCTCGGCGAAGACGGTCTCGCGCACTTCCGCCGCGACGCCATCGGCTACGTCTTCCAGTCCTTTCACCTCATCCCGACGCTGACCGCGCTCGAAAACGTCGCGGTGCCCCTCGAGCTCGGCGGCGAGCCCGACGCCCTCGATCGGGCGCGCACCCTCCTCCGCGAAGTAGGACTCGAGGAGCGCGCCCATCACTACCCCGTCCAGCTCTCGGGGGGCGAGCAGCAGCGCGTGGCCGTGGCGCGCGCGGTGGCGCGGCGCCCCACCCTCCTCCTCGCGGACGAGCCCACGGGAAACCTCGATTCGGCCACGGGCAAGCAGATCATCGATCTCCTCGTCGCCCTCAATCGCAATCTCGGCAGCACGCTCGTCCTCGTGACGCACGATCCCGCCCTCGCCGCCCTCGCCGATCGCGTGATCACGCTCCGCGATGGCCGCGTGGCCAGCGACGAGCAGAGTAATGGCGGCTCGGCCTAGTCGGAGCTTCGTCACCTTGCTCGCTTGGCGCGAGACGCGCGGCGCCGGGCGGCACTTCGCCTACCTCGTCGCCTGCATCACGCTCGGAGTCGGCGCGCTGGTCGCCGTGGGCAGCTTCGCGGCCAGCCTCGAGCGCACGGTGGGGCGCTCGGCACGGGCCCTCATGGGCGGGGACGTCGAGATCAGGAGCGCCCAGCCGCTCTCCCCGGAGGGAAGTGGCATCGTGGCCGCCCTCACCCGTCCGGGGACAGACACGCTGCCCATCACGGAGCTCGTAGCCATGTCGGCGGCGGGTGGGAAGAGCCAGATCGTCGAGCTCAAGGCGGTTGGACACGGTTATCCACTCTACGGCGACCTCGTCACCACGCCGGGGGCTTCGCTCGACACCCTGATCGGCGGGGGCCGCGCGCTCGTTCACGAGTCCCTCCTGACCCGCCTCGGCCTCCGAGTGAGCGACCATTTCAAGATCGGTGAGGGGGACTTTACGGTAAGCGGCGTCATTCGCCAGGAGCCCGACCGCGCCGTCGGCGTCTTCTCCCTCGGGCCGCGCGTGCTCATCGACGCGCGTGATCTCGACGGCACTCATCTCATCCGCCAGGGCAGTCGCGTGCGTCACCGCCTCCTCTTCCGCCTGCCCACCGGCTCCAGCGCCGAGGCGTTCAAGGACGCGCTCGCCGCGCGCCTGACCGATACGAGCGTGCGCGTGACGACGTACACCCAGGCCCAACCCGGCGTGCGTCGCTTCTGGAACCAGCTCACGGTGTATCTCGGGCTCACCGGCCTCGTCGCCCTCATGGTCGGCGGCATCGGCGTGGCCACCAGCGTGCGGGCATTCGTGCGCGGCAAGCTCGAGCCCATCGCCGTCCTCAAATGCCTCGGCGCGGGCTGGCGCCAGGTGCTCGCAGCCTATCTCCTCCAGACCGTGCTCCTGGGCCTGGGAGGCAGCCTGCTCGGGGCCACGCTCGGCAGCGCGACCCAATGGGCCCTCGCTCCCGCTCTCGCGCCGTTCATGCCCGTGCCCCTCGATGCGGGTCTCTCGCCGCGCGCCATTCTCGCCGGTCTCGCCATGGGCACGGGACTGACTCTCCTCTTCGCCCTCTGGCCCCTGCTCGATATCCGGCGGGTGCCCCCCGCGCTCATCCTGAGACAGGATGTCGAGCCGCGCCTCCCCGGTCGCCGTCCATGGCTGGCCGCGGTTCCCATCGTGGTGGGCCTGGGCGCGCTCGCCGTCTGGGAGGCGGGCTCCCTCAAGGTGGGGGCCATCTTCATCGGCGGCCTCGCCGGCGCGCTCGTACTCCTCGCCGCCGGCGCGCGGCTCGTCATCGAAGGCGCCCGGCACCTGCCGCGGTTCCGCTCCCTCGCCTGGCGTCAGGCCGTCGCCAATCTCCATCGCCCCGGCTCTCACGCGGGCACCGTGCTGATGTCGCTCGGGCTCGCCGTCATGCTCATCGTGGCCGTCGCCCTCCTCGAGCAGAGCCTGCGCACCGAGCTGGCCGATCGCGGCCCTGGACGTGCCCCCGCTTTCTTCTTCATCGACATCCAGCCCGATCAGGCCCCGGCCTTCAGGCGTCTCGTCACGGACAAGACGGGGCGGGAGCCCACGCTGACTCCAGTGGTCCGCTCGCGACTGGCCTCGATCAACGGCGCGCCCGTCTCAAGGGATGCGCGCCAGCGGCGCGAGGAGGTCTGGTACCTCTCGCGCGAATACGTGTTGACCTGGGCAGCCCAGCCTCCGCCCGAGAACCCCGTGGTGGCTGGGCGCTGGTGGACGCCCGAGGAGGCATCGCGCGAGCCCCTTATCTCCGTCGAGGAGGAGATCGCCAAGAATCTCGGGGTGGGCATCGGGGGCACCCTCGGCTTCGACATCCAGGGCGTCACGGTGACGGCCCGCGTGGTCAACCTGCGGCGGGTGGAATGGCAGACCTTCAATACCAACTTCTTCGTGATCTTCTCCCAGGGCGCGCTCGACGGAGCGCCCACCACCTGGCTCGCCACCGCGCGCGTGCCCCCCGCCGACGAGCTCGCCGTGCAGTCGGCGGTAACCGCGGCCTTCCCCAACGTGACGGCCATTCCCATCCGCGAGGTGCTCGAGCGCATCGCGGGCGTGTTGGACCAGATCGCGCTGGCCATACGCCTCCTCGCGGGTGTGAGCATTGCCACGGGTCTCATCGTCACCGCAGGCGCCCTCGGCGTCAGCCGGCACCAACGCCTCTACCAGAGCGTGATCTTGAAGGCCCTCGGGGCCACCCGGGGTCTCGTGGCGCGCGTCTTCGCCGTGGAGTACGCGCTCCTCGGAGCGGCGGCGGGGCTGGGCGGTTCCGCGCTGGCCGCCGCGCTCGCCTGGGGCGTGCTGCACTGGGCGCTCGACGTGCCCTGGGGCGGCTCGCTGGCCACCTTCGTGTGGGGCATCGTCGTTTCGGCGGCTCTCGCGCTCGGTGTGGGCTTCCTCGGCACCTTCAGGCTTCTCGGCAAGAAGCCGCTCGCCGTGCTCCGCAGTGAGTGACGCGGCCACGCTCGGGTCGAGGCTTCGCGCCCTCTTCCCCGAGGCATCCGGTCGGAGCCTCAAACAGTGGCTCGAGTCCGGGCGAATCGAGCTCAACGGCCGCGTCTGCCGCGACGGCCGCATCATGGTTGGGGCCAAGGACCGCGTCGTCCTCGGCCCGCGCGGCCGCGTCCCCTTCCCGCGTGGCCTGGGCCTCGTTCACGAGGACGCGGCCATCGTGGTGGTCGACAAGCAGCCGGGGCTCCTCAGCATGGCCACGGAGCGGGAGCGCGAGCGCACCGCCTATCGCCTGCTCTGGGACTACCTCGCCGCGCAACGTCCGCGCGCGCGTCCCTTCATCGTGCATCGCCTCGACCGCGAGACGTCGGGACTTCTCGTCTTCGCCAAATCGGAGGCGACGAAGCGACATCTCCAAGCCCAGTTCGAGGCGCGTACCGTCGAGCGGGTCTATGTCGCGCTGGTGAGAGGAAAAGTCCGGCGGGACGCCGGCACCCTCGAGAGCCGGCTCGTGGAGGACAAGAGCCTGCGCGTCCACGCCACGGCGGGCCCCGAAGGCCAGACGGCCATCACGAGCTATCGGGTGCTCGGGCATGGGCAGGACACGACGCTTCTCGAGCTCTCGCTCGGCACGGGGCGACGCCGGCAGATCCGCGTCCAGCTTGCCGCCATCGGGCATCCGATCGTGGGCGATCGCGAGCACGGCGGCCCGTCGGGGCCGTTCCGGCGGCTTTGCCTTCACGCGAGGCGCCTGGGCTTCGTCCATCCGACCACGGGCAAGCCCATGCGCTTCGACAGCGCGGCGCCCGAGGCTTGGGTATAATCCGCGCGGTTCCTGAACCCACCCCTCACCCTGCCCTCTCCCCCTGAGGGGAGAGGGAGACTGAAAGAGCTCGAGGAGGCATGATGGCCGCGTCGCCATTCTCGCTGGAGAAGAAGGTCGCCATCGTCACGGGAGGCGGCGTGGGCATTGGCCGCTCCATCGCCGTCGAGTTCGCGAGGGCGGGCGCCGATGTCGTGATCTGCAGCCGCAAGAAGGAGAACCTCGACCCCGTGGTGGAGGAGATCAAGAAGCTCGGGCGCCGATCCTTCTGCGAGGCCGTCGACGTCCGCCAGGAGGACGCAGTCAAGGGATTGGTGGAGCGCACCGCGAAGGACATGGGGCGCGTCGATATCATGGTCAACAACGCCGGCGCCTCCTTCCGCGCCAAGGTCGAAGACATCAGCGCCAACGGCTGGAACACGGTGATCCAGATCAACGTCAACGGCGTCTTCTTCGGCTGCAAGTGGGCAGGGAAACAGATGATGGCCCAGGGCGGCGGGGGAGCCATCATCAACGTCTCCTCCATCGCCGGGGTCTACGGCTCGACCATGATGTCGCACTACGGCACGGCCAAGGCCGCCGTCATCAACTTCACCCGCGCCCTCGGTATGGCCTGGGGCCGCCAGGGCATCCGCGTGAACTGCATCGCCCCCGGCCCCGTCGAGACCGAGGGATACCTGGGCGTGCTGACCAAGCAGGACCCGGCCGCGGCCAAGAAGGCCTATGACGCGGTGGCGAGCCGGACGGGCATGGGACGCTGGGGCAAGGTGCACGAGATCGCCTACCCGTGCATCTTCCTCGCCTCCGAGGCCTCGTCTTTCATGACCGGCGCCACCATCATCGTGGACGGCGGGCCGAGCGCCCGCGAGGGGGACGAAGCTTCGTAAAAGGGGTATACTCCCGGCAACCAGCCGAACCTAGAAAGGAGCCGCTATGAGAGAGGCCGTCGTCGTTTCCAGCTCGCGCACCCCGCTGGCCAAGTCGTTCCGGGGGTCATTCAACATGACCCGGCCGGACGACCTCGCCGCCCACTGCATCAAGGACGCGCTCGGGAAGGTCCCGCAGCTCGACAAAAGCGAAATCGAGGACGTGATCATGGGCTGCGCTCAGCCCAACGGCGCCCAGGGCAATAACGTGGCGCGGGTGGCGCTCCTTCGCGCAGGCTTGCCCGTCTCGGTGGCCGGCACCACCGTCAACCGCTTCTGCTCTTCGGGGCTCCAGGCCATCGCCATGGCCGCTCACCAGATCATCCTGGGCGGAGCCGACGCCGCCATCGGGGGCGGGCTCGAAAGTATCAGCATGATGAAGCGCGATGGCGATCCTAATCCGTGGGTCAAGGAGCACAAGCCCGGCCTCTACATGGTCATGGGAGACACGGCCGAGGTGGTCGCCAAGCGCTACAAGATCAGCCGTCAGGCCCAGGACGAGTTCGCGCTGGCGAGCCAGCAGCGCACGGCGCGCGCCCAGGACGAGGGCTTCTTCAAGGAAGAGCTGGCACCGCTCCAGGTCGTGCGCGGCATCGTGGACAAGAAGACGGGCGAGATCGCGGGCAAAGAGGACTACTACGTCGACAAGGACGAGTGCAACCGCGCCGACACCACGCTCGAGGGCCTCCTCAAGCTCCCGCCGCACTTCGACAAGGACAGTGGGCAGGGCTCGGTGACGGCGGGCAATGCCTCGCAGCTCTCCGACGGCGCGTCCGCCACCGTGCTCATGTCCATGGACCGCGCCAAGGCGCTCGGCATCAAGCCCAAGCTGATCTTCCGCGGCTTCGCCGTGGCCGGCTGCGAGCCGGACGAGATGGGCATCGGTCCCGTGTACGCGATACCGAAGCTGCTCAAGCGCACGGGCGTCAAGATGGACGAGATCGGCGTGTGGGAGCTCAATGAGGCGTTCGCCTCGCAGGTGCTCTACTGCCGCGACAAGCTCGGCATTCCCATGGAGAAGCTCAATCCCAATGGCGGGTCGATCTCCATCGGCCACCCCTTCGGCATGACCGGCTCGCGCATGGTCGGCACCATCGCCAACGAGATGCTGCGCCGCAAGGCGAAGTACGGCGTGGTGACCATGTGCATCGGCGGTGGCCAGGGCGCCGCGGGTCTCTTCGAAGCCTGCCTCTAGACACATCGAGGCCCGGGTGTCGCGCGGGAGTTCCTGTCCCGCGAAGCACCCGGGCCTTTTTGCGTCGACGGCCGGCCTAGGCGTCGGCGAGCTGACCTGTCAGATCGAGGAGGGTGACGAGCCTGTCGATCTTTCCCGTGACCCAAGCCCGTACGGAGAGGTAGAAGCCCGACACCAGATGACCTTGTCCTTCGGCCGGCACGGACACCCCGTGAGTGACGAGGTACAGCACGACGAGTAAGTTCGCCATCATCTCCAGGTGTGTCCGGCTCATTGCTCTCCTCCTCGTGTGCTCTTTCCGCTCGTAGGACGCCTTCCTGTCTCCTCCCGTTTACCGTCGCCCCGTCTTCGCGAATCTGGCGCGCGGCCTCACTCGTCCAAAGCGGTATGGGAGTCTTTCACGAGGGGGAGCGCGCGGTACAGAGACGGGCGGGTGTGAGCGCCGAAGCCAGGAGTCTGGGACAAGGTATCGCGGCCGCCATTCCAGGCGGCGCCCGGCCTTTCCTGGAGGCCCAGCGCATCGCGATCCTGGCTGCCGCGGACCTCAAGGAACGCCTGTGGGCGTCACTGGTCACGGGAAAGCCGGGCTTCATCACCGCCCCGGACGAGCACACCCTGAGCCTGGCCGCTACGCTACCCGCGGCCGATCCGATCGGCGCGTGTCTCGCGAACGACCGGCCCGTGGGCATCCTCGTATTCGATCCGGAACGGCGCCGGCGGCTCCGTCTCAATGGCCGCGCGAAGGGTGGACGAGCAGGCCATATCGATATCCGCATCGAGGAAGTCTTCGGCAATTGCCCGAAGTACATCCAGGCGCGGGCGCCCGAGGAAGAGATCGCCCACGAACGCACGGGGGGCGGCCGGCGAAGCGTGGCCCTCAGCGCGCCCCAGCGGCTCACCATCGAGCGTGCCGATACGTTCTTCATTGCCAGCGCTCACGAGGGCACCGGTACCGATGCGTCTCATCGGGGCGGCCCGCCGGACTTCGTGCGCGTGGTGGACGAGCGGACGTTGCGATTCCCCGACTATGCCGGGAACAACATGTTCCAGACCCTCGGCAATATCTCGACGGACCCGCGGGTCGGCCTTCTCTTCGTGGACTTCGACTCGGGGACCACCCTTCAGCTCACCGGGCGGGCCCGGATTCTCTGGGATCCCGAGGGCTTCCCCGAGCTCACGGGCGCGGAGCGGGCGGTCGAGGTCGAGATCGACGAGGTCGTGGAAATAGCCGGCGAGGGTCCGCTCGGCTGGCGCTTCCTCGGGTACTCGCCGTTCAATCCCCGCTAGCCCGCCCGGCGGAGCAGGCCCGGGGCAGGATCTCGATCAATATCGCTTCCGGATCGGCGCCCCAGCGCCATGGCAGGCCGACACTTCCCAATCCGCGCGAGACCACGAGCAGCGACTGGCGGAATGCGTAGATACCCTCATCGAGGCAGAAGCGGCTGTGGCGGATGATGGGCGGCCCGCCGGGAAAGCGGATCTGGCCACCGTGCGTGTGACCGGACAGGGTCAGAGGCACTCCGTGACTTTCGGCTTCGTAAAAGTGATCGGGATTATGGGCGAGAAGGAGGTGAGGCGAGCCCTGCCGGGCGAGGAGCTTCGGCCAGTCCGGACGGCCGAAGATGAGATCGTCGATGGCGCCGAGCACGAACTCACTCCTTCCGTGCCCGAGGGTCACCGACGAGTTGGTCAAGGTGGTGATGCCGACCGAGCCCAGATCCTCCCGGATCTCTTGCGGGTCGCCGCCGAAATAGTCGTGGTTGCCGTGGACATACCACGCGCCGAGGGGGGCTCGCGAAAGGGGCGCCAGGGCCTCGAGAAACGGGCGGACCTCGCTCGAATGCCCGGTCACGATGTCTCCCGCTATCGCCACCAGGTCAGGCGTGGACGCCATCAACAACGCGACGATGTCGGCCAACATTCGAGGTCTCAGGAATATGCCGGTGTGAATGTCCGAGATGAGGAGCACGCGAAGCCGGTCGAGCCCGGATGGCCATCCGGCGGGAGAAACCGACGCCTCCGTCAAGACGAAGCGTCTTCGGAGCAGCCAGCCATAGGGATTCCACACCCGGCTCAGATGAGGATAGAGGAAGCGCGACACGATCATGTCCATCTGGCGCTCGAGGATCTTGACCAGGCCTCGGTTGGGGTCGATCCGCCGACGCTCGGTGCCGGTCATGAGCCGCGGGGGCCCTAGCCGCCGCCTTCGGTGATTCGTCGCCCTCAGCCTCGCCTCTTCACTTCCAGTTGTTCACGACCTGCCGGAGGATGGCGAACTCGCCCACGTGATAGGAGGTGTGGTCGACGATGAGGATGGCCTCGCGCAGGATCGTCTGCCCGTCGCCGTGGGGGATACGCGCGTGGAGATCCGTCTTCGGGTTCTTGACGATGGCGATGATGGCCCGCAGGTCGCGCTGGTACGTGGCGAGGGTATGGTCCCAGTCCTTCTTGGTGGCCTTGGCGTCCTTGGCCGGCCAGTAGTCCTTGGGCCAGCCGAGATGCTCGTAGTGAGGATTCTTGATGAAGTCGACGATGTCCGATTGCGCGATCCGGATGTGCTCGAGGAGGTGCCAGAAGGTGTACGGAACGTTCGGCGGGCGCACGTTCATGTCCTTGAGGGGAAAGTCCTTGACCGCGTCGGCGAGCGACATGTGCGCTTCGGTGCTGAGGAACTTGACGAGCTCGGCCCGCAGCGCCTTGTCGCTCCGCATGGAAGGAGTATAGCCGCCTTGACAGGGAGACAGGCCACCGATAAGGTCGCGTCGTTCCCGACCGGACTCACGGACGACCCGACGCTTCAGGGGGTGAGCCATGATCCGTGCCCCGCGGCTGCCGATCTTCCTGGCCTTCTCGGTCGCGCTCCTGGCGGGCGGGATCGCGGACCACCATGCTCGAGCGCAGGAGCGGCCTCGCTACGGCGGAGAGCTGGTCTTCCTCGTTCCCTCCGAGCCGCCGTCGTATGACGGGCACCGCGAGGGAACGTTCGGCACCGTGCATCCCCTCGCGCCC
>Ga0137372_10006593_pt1 | contig 11262 bp, 12 predicted proteins | sample SagtaG_6_FD_104911 | JGI IMG/M metagenome (GOLD analysis project Ga0137372, IMG submission 104911) | Vadose zone soil microbial communities from Sagehorn Ranch, Mendocino, California, USA - Sage1_R_60_16 metaG | ecosystem: Environmental > Terrestrial > Soil > Vadose zone | place: USA...
GCCACTGCAAGGTGACTTTGACGCCCTCAACGATCCCTTCCGCGGAGGCGACGAGGTGCTCCGCCTCGTCCATCGCCCCGCCCTCGATCGCCCGTTCCGCCGCGTCGAGGACCTCCGTGGCCTTCTCGAGGTCGAGGTGGTTCGCGACGAGGTCCGCCATCTGCGCGCGGACAGCCTCCGTGCGGCGATGGATCGCCTCCGTGCGCTCCTGCTTCGCCCGGACCTCCTCCTCCACCGTCTTCTGTTTCGTGTCGTTCGCGGTCCGCGTGATTTCCTCGATCTCGGAGATGCAGGCCTTGCCGATGTAGAGCGTGTCGCCGTATCGCGCCTCCGCGTACGCGGTCCCCGCCTGCGAGAGCATCAGTTCTGCCCCCTCGATCGGGACTCCGTCCGACCGTGCGCCCACGACGACGCCGCGCGCCTCTCCGAGCACCTCCGCGGCGGCGCTGCGCAACAGCTCGCGCGTCGCGTGGATGTCGTGCTCGATGCCGTCGAGGAGAGCGTCCGCGTTGAGGAACCGGTGTTCCTCGACCGCGATCGCGACGTCCGCGAGCTTGCCTTCGAGGGCCACCGTGTCGGTCTGGCCCGCCTGGCGCAATCCGACGATGTCGTCGCGGGCGCGGAGCACGTGTTCGCTCAGGCGGGCCTCCGTCTGGGCGTCGGCGTCCGCCATCCGACTGTCGATGATCGCCTGCATGTCGATTTGTCGTCCCAGCGAAATCGCGTCGTCGACCTCCCGGAGGAGCTGCCGCGCCACCGCGGGGTCGAGGCCCCGGGCCGCGTTCGCCAGGATGATCTGCAAGGACCGCTCCATGATCGAGCGGTGGTGCGCGTCGCGCGCCGATTCCGCGGTGCGACGCGCCCGGGCCACGAGACGTCGTGCGTTCGGCAGGTCGTGGTCTTCGAGCGCACGCGTCAGGTCGACCAAGGTCGTCTCGAACTCGCCTGCCTCCGCACCGAGCTTCCGCAGGTCTTCCGCGTCGAGCCGGAGGCTCGCGAACGCGTCTTGGACGGACTTCAGGAGGGCGGCCTCACGCACCGCCTCGTGAGCGTCCCGCGCGAGGGCCCGCACCTTCGCATACTCTTTCGATGCGAGGGCCGTCGAGGCCTGTCCGAACATCGCTTCCGCGTGGCTCACGTCGGCGCCCTTCCGCCGTTCGCGCGACGACTCGCGTTCCGACTCTCGGAGGGACGATTCGGCCGCAGCGTACCGCCGCGCCTCCCGAAGGCTGTTCCGCGCCCGCTGGGCGAGGAGCGGGATGTCCGCGAACACGCCGCGCCGGAGCGCATCCCGCGCCTGGGTGAGGACCTTCCGGGCGTCGGTGATGTTGACGCCGTCCTTCCGGGCCGCATCGACGTCCGCCGCCGCGCGGTCCAGGATGTCCTCCGCCCGGGCGTACTTCCGCTGCTGCTCCGCCTTCTCGATCGCCTTCGCGGTGAGCGTCCGGATCTTGCCGTATTCCCGGCGCGCGAGCGCCTTCCGGCCGTCTGCGACGAGCGCCTCCGCGTCCTCGACGTGGCCCCCGCGCTCTTTCGCGTACCGGACCTGCGAGGCCGCCTTGTCGAGCAGGCCTTGGAGCGCCCTCTCGCGGCGTTGGTCCAGCGTCCGGGTCGAGACGCGCCGCAGGAGCTTCTCGGCGGTGACGAAGTCCCCGCGGGCACTGATCGCCCGAGCCTGTTCGATATTCCGTTGGAACGCGAGGGTTTCGATGCCCGCTTCCTTCGCTTCCTCTAGGATCGTATCCGACCGGGCGAGCACCTCGACGACCCGCGCCTTGCGTTTCGCGATTTCGAGCGTGCGTCGCGAGGCACGGGCCAGATCCAGGGCCTTGCCGAGGTCGCCCGCGGCTTCCGTCTGCTCCGCCCGCTCTGTCAGCCGTCGCGCGAACGAGGCGTCCACCGAGTCCGGGGTCGACGCGACGAGGTCCTTCCGCGCCGCATCGATCGCCTTTCGCACGACGTCGGGCGCGGCACGCGCCGTCGGCGCGCGGTCGAACGGCTGCCCGCAGACGTCGCACGTGGTGCGTCCATCCGAGACCTCCGATTCGCAGAGTGGGCAGTGGGCCATGGCCTCCAACCGAGGGGATACCCTCCGCGACGGGAGGGAAGACGGCGTCGGATGCCCGCTTGGCGGGTATAAATCGCGCGCTTTCGATATCCTGCATGATAACCATATGGCCCGGACGCGCGTCCCCCCGACACCCGAAAAGCTTCAGTAGCCGGCAGGCCTTCGACGGCCCGGCCGGACGTCCCGCCGGGGCGCTCCGGGGGTGCTCGGTTGGCGGCGCGGCGCGGGCGGTCCCTCGTCGGCATGGCGGTCGTCGACAGCGAAGGCGTCGAGGTCGGGTACGTGTCCGTCGAGGAGCCGAACGCCCTCCTCCTGGGCGAGGGTTCGTCCGGGCGGATGCGGCTCGGCCGGCGGTTCGTCGCGGAGATCCTAGATCGCGTCACGCTGAAAGGGCCTGCGGCGGAGATTTTCACCGGCTTGAACGTGGTCGACTCGGAAGGCGAGTTCGTCGGCGTCGTGAAGGACACGATGGAGGCCGAAGACGTCCTCGATTCGTTCATCGTCGAAGACGAGCAGGGCGAGATGGTCACGGTCCTCCTCGAGGATGTCCGGTCGATCGACGAGTGGGTCGAACTCTCCGTGTCCGGCGAATCCCTCTATGACGGCGGCTAGGTTTCCTCGTCCGAACCGGGCGAGAGGGACACGCCGAGTCCGATCCAGATGATCAAGGCGATGGTCCCGACGATGCCGCCGTATCCCAGGACGACGTTCACACCGAGCAGGATGACCGGGAGGACTAAACCGACGAAGAAGCCGACCCGGGCCATGGTGGGCGTCGCGATGGACTCACGGCCTTAAATGTTTGCGAACTGGCCGCAGGAACCCATTCGCGGGCGGGTCCGCCGGTCTCATTTCGACGTCGAAAATAGGCTGCGGAAGAACCCCCTCAGTTTGCCGATCCGAAGGACCTTGCCCAAGAACGAGAGGAGTTCCCGATCCCGTCTCGCGAGAGCCGCCTCGTACATCGCTTGGACCAACGGGATGACGTGACGCTGGTAGTCGATGAGATTGCGCCACTGGAATCCTGCGATGGCGAGGGAGGCGGCGATCGTCCAGATCGCCGGGACACCCTGGAGGAGCGGGTGGAGCCAGGCCGGGATGTACGGCTTCAGGCCGATCATCAGGATCCAGAAGACAGGGATCGCGGTCGCGATCGTGCACTTGATCCAATCCCACGTGTGGCGTTTCTTGATCCGCGTCAGGAGGAATTGGAGCGTCTCGATTTCGGTCTCCTGGGTGGCGGAACGGCGCGCGTATCCGCGCAGCATTCCCCGCTCCGCGTCTTGGGCAGCCCGGCGCCTCCAGATTCGCATCGACGACCGCTCGGTTCGTCGCCATTAGGTCCGAGCCGCGGCATAAAACGTTTGGAGCAAGCCAGGCCTCTGCATCTTCTGGCCGACGCACAGGACGGAGTTGACGACCGTCGAGGCGGCGGCCCCGATCTTCTGCCAGAAGTCCTGCGGCATCGCGCCGGTCGGGCCGATCGTCACGGAGGCCCAGGGGAGGATCTTCACGACGTCGGATGGGAGGTTCATCAGGACGACGTACGACGTGACGTCGACGTACGCATACACGACGACGTTCGTCGTGTTCCGCAGGAGCCGGCTCAGGACGTCATAGGCGTCGGCGCCGGAGAGCGACGTCGCGATCGTCCCCGCGACGCTCTCCGAGACCTTCGACTGGCTCAGATTCTCCCCGTACAATGGCGCGTACGTCAGTGGCGAGAACGTCCCGCCGTCGAAGTCCTTCCGCAACTTCGAGTCGAGGAAGATCGAGCGTGGGACGACGACCGCGTTCACGCCGACGACCGTGGCCCCGTAGCATTTCAGGATCCCTCTTCACCGACCCGACGCCTCAGCTCATCGAAGAATGCCGACTGTGAGGCGATTCGGACCTTGGACAGGTAGATCTTTCTCCCGTTCGTTAGCATCAACTGAAACACCCAAGAATCTTCTCTGGGATCGAAGTTCGCAATCTTCGAATAAGGGATTTGTCGCGACCCTGCCCGAATCGAGTTGCTTTCCAAGCTGACGGGCATCATCGCACGACGGAAGGCGAACGCAGCCATGATCTCTCCCAATGTCCACGTGACAAGAATCAGTCCCAGCTCAAGGGTTCTCAACGGTTCCGGACTCGGGAAGGTCACGAAAATAGAGAGGGGAACACCACACACTATCGACAGGAGCGCGGCCCCTCCCAGATAGTACCAAACCGCTTGACGGCGCGCAGTTCCGCTCTCCGTGCTTCAACACCCCCGCCCGGCGAGGCACTGGCCAACCGCAATCCCGGTCTGCGCTGCATCGAAGCCGAGAGTCGCAGCCTCAAGGAACTCGTCCACCTGACCGAACCACCCGGGTCCGAAATCCTTTCCACCCAAAGCCAGCATCAATCCGATATAGCTCAACGCAGTACCCGCAACTGCCACCGGGACAGCCGCGCCGAGGCTTGCAGCCACCGGCCCAATGACGAAGACCATGAGCGCACCCAGGAGATTTAGCATGAGGGCCACAACGTCCACAATGAAATCCTTGAACGGTACCTCGGCGATTAGCGCATATACCACCATGATTGCATTCCAAACGACCTCGATCGAGGCAAGTATCTCTCCCGGAAGTGCGCCCGTTCCCGCAATCTCGGCGAGCATCCATCCGGTTGCGGCGCTGAGCACGATTGTCGTGATGACCCAATTCAAGATGGCAGTCCGGACAATCCCCTTTAGCACCCCCTGCACAACCGCAACTACCGCGCCGGCCGGCGTCGCGATTGCAATGAAGCCGATGACGGACATGGCAACGACGAAAGCTCCCGCCAAGGCAATGATGAGGTTCGGAAACGGACCGCGGAGGAGGACATTCGCAAGGTCTGCCGCCTCGGCGTGCGACGGACTGCCCGTGATTGCATAGGCTAATAGGACGCGGGAGAAGCCCGATGCCACCTGGCTTGCCCATGTGTTCATCATATCGAGGATTGGACGAAGGAAAACATCAACGGCCGCTTGGAGTACCTGCCTGATGAAATCCAGGACCCAACTTGCGAACTGGTTGAGCACCGTCGTCGCTGCCTGCGCGACCGCCACGACCGTGTTCCACACGGCCCCGAGCGCCTTCATCCCCCAGTCCACGATCGCCTCCGCCAGGTTCACGAGGAACGTCCCGAGGGCGACGAGTCCGTCGTAGAACATCTGGCCGAGCTGCACGAGGACGTTCACGAAGCCCGGCATGCCGTCGGGCGCCGCGCCCGTCGCGCCGTTCGTCACCTTCGCCCACGGCAGGATGCGCACGACGTCGGTCGGCAGGTTCGCGAGGAGGACACACAACATATGGCGTCCGCGACTGGCAACCTGATGAGAAAAGACCGTCCGCCTCGCTTTGAGGAGCCCAAGTGCTTGGACGAATCGCGACCTCGGAAGGGCTGCATCTCAGGAGACGGCACCACCGTCCCGCGAGTGTCCGGGACCGAACCGAGCGTACCAAGAACGGGAGGTCGGGAGTCCGAACCGTTCGACATCCTCCGCCTTCATCAGGAACAAGGTCCCGTCAGCGAGTTCGAATTCGTAAGAATTCGGAGCGCCTTCTGTATGCAACTTTCGCACTCGTGAGACATCTGTCGGCGATACAGTTTGGATCAATGAATCGGAGTACGTCAGAACGGGACGGGAGAGAAGGATTGAATCCCCTTTCATCCGCCGCAGCTCCACGAAGAGCAACACGTTGCCACGATTGGCATGCGCTTGCAGGACCTCCCGGTAGGATTTGCCGAATGCCGCGCTCAGATCTTCCAGCACCTTCATACCAGAGCGGACGAACATCGATCGAGGCAGGAAGAACTCTGTGCCGTCAATGAGCGTGACCTCGACCCCATCGGTACGATCTGTGCCGAAAGATGGTTCAACCTCGGTTATCTCCGTGAGAAGGACGGACTTAGAGAATATCCCGTTAGTTCGCTTGATCGGAAACGCCAGACGCAAGACTCCGTTCTCAATAGAAGGGATTCGTTCCAACGAGGTGATTCTGACAAGAGCTACCAAGATCCCGAGGACGATCGTGACCAGACCAGCCCCCACAAGGGTGAAGACGCTTAGGGAGCCCTCCTCGATGATTGCCGAGCCGACGATATAGAGTAGTGCAATTGCTGCGGAGGCGTAGAGGATCATCTGGAGGGCCTTCGACGAGCGACGGATGACGCGCGCTCGGCGTGGAGGAGAATAGTTCAACTTGGCGAGAGAAGACCTCGATTGCGGACTTATCCTGCCCCACCTCCGCCTTCGGTTTGCTGGTATCCCCCCGTTGCGGCGGTTGCGGCGATTTTTAGTCCGACGATGGTAGGTGAAAGTAGTGTTACCCACTTGACGATGGCGGATGACAATGGACTTACGAACTCGGTGATTTCCAAGATGATATCATGCTTAGCCTTCGTAGATAGGTAGAGAAAGAAGCCGTACGTGGAAAGCAGAAACCCGAGGACATCTACGGCTAACCTGGCAAGACCCTTTCTCGCGTACAGGATACCGGCCCCGACGAGGAGCAGGCCCACCACTGCCAAGCCAAATCCTTTCCAGCGTTGCAAGGACGTGATGTCCCTCGAAGTCTTAACAAAGAGCGTTTCATAGAGGCGGAATTCAACCTTCGCGACTGCCGAGAATGTGGCCGCCGCGCCTGCAATCGTGGCAAAGAACGCGGCCGTCTGATCTTCGACCCAAGACATCGCCTCGAGAATCCTTGTGAACAAGGCTCCGACGGCTAACGAGAATGCGGTCAGGACGAGCGTGCTAATAATGAAGTCGACGACTCCTTCGGATACAGCGGTCTCGATGAGCCAAGATACGCCAAGGGTAAGCGCTTTGAACGCGAGGAAGGCGACAGTCACCGCGACAGGAACCAATGCAATGATCAAAAGTATGGTTTCGAGAGTAGACAAGAAGGCGTTCAAGCTGCTCTCCGCCGCAGCCGAATCGGGATTCGCTACCGCTCCCTCCAAGTCGAACACCATCGATCCAAGCGTCCGTGCAAGAAGGCTGCTCACCATAGCGAGCAACCCCGCTAGAGCACTATTGACGCCGTTGATTACGGCTTGGATTATCGCGTCCAAGAATTGCCCGAGCACCTCCCCCGCTTTCTGCACGACCGCCACGACCGTGTTCCACACGGCCCCGAGCGCCTTCATCCCCCAGTCCGCGATCGCCTCCGCCAGGTTGACGAGGAACGTGACCAGGGCGACCAGGCCTTTGTAGATCATCTGGCCGACGTACACGAGGGAGTTCACGACCGTCGAGGCGGCGGCCCCGATCTTCTGCCAGAAGTCCTGCGGCATCGCGCCCGTCGGGCCGATCGTCACGGACGCCCAGGGAAGGATCTTCACGACGTCGGATGGGAGGTTCACGAGGACGACGTACGACGTCATGTCGACGTAGGAGTACACCTGGACGTTCGTCGCGTTCCGCAGGAGGCGCTGGAGGATGTCGTTCGCTTCGGCTCCGGACAGCGAGAGGGCGGTCGTCCCCGCGACGCTCTCCGAAAGCGCTCGTCTGCACAAGTCCTCGCGGCATGGCATCGCGCCCCTAGTGGGGAGGGAACGTTCGAGTCCTGCGGCAGTTGAGATGTCAATCACGACAATCTCGATCGCTCTTCCGATGACAGACCTCTGGCGGATAGCATCACGCGGAGCTTTTCGAGCGCGAGGCGCGGGATGCCATCCTGTTCCCGAAGTGCGATAACTCTTCCGTCTGCCAGTTGAAGGAGCAACGCCTCCCCGGCGGGATCAGGGAAGTGTCTAATGTCCTTTACCTCGGTAAGTTTCACTAGTCGTTTGCCCCTGAGCGCGCGACCCAAAGGAATCTTTCGAGGGATAAAACCGTCCTTCGATACCGCAAAGCGCCCATGCGTAAGAAGGCTAGTCAAACCGGCAACTAGGATAACGCCCAGAACAAGGAACACGAACCCGATTGCCATCGAGGACGCGGGAGATTGAGCCGGGACTTGTCCGCGAACTGCCGACCACGCCAGTAGAAGAGTGACCAGGAAAAGGGGGATTGCACTCAAGACTAGCATGACTTTTCGCCTCTTTTGTTCTTCCGCAAAACGCCAAGGGTCCATCTCGGAGGTCTCGTCAAAGTTGTTTGAAGCTCTACTCGGCGCGGGTCGAGTAAGGCGAGGCGATTCCCTCGAAAGAGCGACCCAGCCGAAGACGCTGGCGAGGGTCATTGCAATTCCAACCCCGAAGATCGGTAAATTCCCCCGGAGCCAGCCGGTAACCACTGTGAAACATCCCGTTATTAGCGCGGAAAGAATGACAAGGGCACCTAGCGCCCTGAGAATCGAAAACCCTACTTGCGCTCTGGATTGAGGGACGGGTCCGACGGCCATGTCTTTCACACTGTATTGGAATTCTTCGCGCCTATGAACTTCGTCAGGTCAGACACATACGTACCGAGAGCGCTAACGACCCCCACAACTCCTAGCGCCTCGGCGACGGCATGCGTAATCACCAAAACTTCGGACGCCCCCTTGTCCATACGAACTAGGTTAAGTCCGTGCACTGAGAATATCAGGGCCACTACGTCAAGGACGACCATGGTGCCATAAGATACCATACCGATCTGGCTATACCCCAAAGCCCCCACAGCAGTGGGGATGACGGACGACACAGTCAGCAAAATTAAGCCGAGCAGGATATTCTTCAGACCTTCGAACGTCCCCACGACCTTCGGCCCATATCGCCCCACTTCCGAAAGGAACGACCAATCCGGGCGGAGGTAGCGGTGCATCATGAATATCACTATCAGGTCAGAAATAGAGAAAATCCAATCTGACCAGTCCGGAATCGGGCTGGGGAGGAGGATCATCGGGTTTCCAATAAACACGTCAACCGCGGTCCCGACTACCGCTGCAATAATCGTGAAAACGATCACCTTGACCAGGTACTTGCCAACGAAACTGGCGACAGGCCCCGCATACCAGTTGAACGGTTTTGTCGCGAGTTCCACCGCTGCAAGGACAGCGACGGCAAGCATCATTACGGATTCAATGGTCAGAATCTGTTCCACGAACGCCGAGACAGAGGCGTCGAGCGGATTCGACGCGCCAGATGATGCGAGAGGGGGTCCGGTTCGCGCCGCAGCGACCGACAGTGCCATGCTAGTCGCGACCCCGGAACGCCATCGATTAAACGCGTCGATCAATGGCTTGAACGCCACATCGATTAATGCCTGCAGGATGGAGAAGATCCAAGTCGCGAGCTGGTTCATGGCTTGCGCTGCTTTGTTGCCTACGTCCACGATTGTCTCCCACACCGCCCCGAGGGCCTTCATCCCCCAGTCGACGATCGCCTCCGCCAGGTTGACGAGGAACGTGCCCAGGGCGACGAGCCCTTTGTAGATCATCTGGCCGACGACCACGAGGGAGTTGACGACCGTCGAGGCCACCGCACCAATCTTCTGCCAGAAGTCCTGCGGCATCGCGCCGGTCGGGCCGATCGACACGGAGGCCCAGGGGAGGATCTTCACGACGTCCGCTGGGAGATTCATCAGGACGACGTACGGCGTGACGTCGACGTACGTGTACACGAGGACGTTCGTCGCGTTCCGCAGGAGGCGGTACAGGACGTTGACCGCGTCGACGCCGGACAGCGAGAGGGCGACGACTCCCGAGACGCTCTCCGAGACGCTGGTCTGACTCAGGTTCTCCCCATACAAAGGCGCGTTCGCGAGGGGCGCGAACGTCCCCCCGTCAAAGTCCTTCCGGAGCTTCGAGTCGAGGAAGATCGAGCGCGGCACGACGAAGAGCGGACCTGATTCGGACGCGACGTCGAGTCCGGAGTGGGCCAAATGCGTCATCTTCGGTTGGTCAGGGCTTCGATGGCTGCCTTGAATCGGTCGGGACTTGCGATGTCCCGGATTTCGACAGAAAGGAGCGGTCTGTCAGTCCGGTCTGAATGTATGATGACGAAGCCGAGTTTCTCCTCGGATTTCGCGCCTTTTAGCAAATCGGCCGGAATCCATGGGTGAGGTGGGACTAGCACGCCGGCGCTGGTTACCTTGATTCCCAGTCCGCGGCGCACGTCGACGAGGAGCCCGCCAACTAGCAACAGGGCCATGAATGCAAGTGCAACTAACCAAAGGATGATGCTGCCAAGATCGTGGGCGGACCCGGGAGAAAAGACCACCGTAACGACGATTGCCCCAACTATGATTGTCAAAATGGAAACGATTAGCCGGTATCGCCTCCGCCTTTGCAACCCTGGAAATCCCGGTTCAGACCTATTGTCATAGAGAATCGATCCGTAGTGGTCCGACATACTTCCCCTCAGCTCGTGAATGCTTGCACGACTGCATACCCGAAGCTAGCTGCGGCGATCCCCTCATCCAGGAAACCCCATGGCCCAGGAAGTTTATCATTCCAACTGTCCGTACCGAGCGCAACGATGAGGCCGATTCCGCTAATAACCGCGCCCAACACGCTAATTTCGTGCGCGTGACTGGCGACGGCACCCCAGTTCAAGGCTACCGCCAGCGTCAAGAAAAAGCCAATCAGAGAAAGGAGGAGACCGATGTAATCGCCGGTAGCGAATTTCTGGAACGCCCCGAGTGTGCTCGCGTATTTCGCGATTAGCTCTTGGAGGACTATCACGAGTATTGCAGACAGACCTGTTCCAATGCCAGTGCTCTCTGACCAAATTGGATCCAGCGCAGGGACGATTGCCCCAAGAATTAACCCCGCCCCAATAGCGATGGAAAGGCCCAGCCAATGTTCGACTGCGTTTTTCAGGATCTTCGATACTACCTCCTTGATGGCGCTTCCGACGGCTGCGGCGCCTGGGAGGATGACTGTCACTGCAACAATGATGCCAATAGCTACCTGAACGGCTAGCGAGAGTCCCTCAGCCAAGATGACTATGTCGGGCGAGAATACGGCATCGTACAACATTCGGGCGTCTAGGGCGTCCGTGTCGCCCACTCCACCGATGCGGGCGAAAATGTCGTTCAGGTGGAGAGCTCACCCCGAGAGGGCGTCGAAGAGGGGTTTCAGGATGTAATCCATCAGGGCGCGAGCCTGCGAGACGATCCAGGACAGGATCCAATCCAGAGCCTGGCTCAATACGGCAGCCGCCTTCTGCGCGACCGCGACGACCTTCTCCCACACGGCCCCGAGCGCCTTCATCCCCCAGTCCGCGATCGCCTCCGCCAGGTTGACGAGGAA
>Ga0137372_10006595_pt1 | contig 11261 bp, 9 predicted proteins | sample SagtaG_6_FD_104911 | JGI IMG/M metagenome (GOLD analysis project Ga0137372, IMG submission 104911) | Vadose zone soil microbial communities from Sagehorn Ranch, Mendocino, California, USA - Sage1_R_60_16 metaG | ecosystem: Environmental > Terrestrial > Soil > Vadose zone | place: USA: California...
AGTCTTTCACCTGTGTGCTGGCAATCAGAACTGCGATCCCGTTGGTGAAACCGATCACGACTGGCCGCGGCATAAACTTGACTCCTGTCCCCATGCCGGTCGCGCCCATTACAACCAGCAGGATTCCGGCCATTACCGTGCACATGAACAAGCCGTCCACGCCATGTGCGGCGACAATGCCGGCAACGACAACAACAAAAGCCCCCGTTGGCCCGCCGATTTGTGTTTTGGACCCGCCGAGGGCAGAAATTAGAAAGCCCGTCACCATCGCGCAGTAAATCCCGGCCTGCGGGGTCAATCCCGAGGCGATGGAGAACGCCATGGCGAGTGGCAAAGCAACCAGGCCGACGGTGATGCCGGCGATCACGTCATGCGCAAACTTATTAAGGTTGTAATCACGCAGGCAGAGGATCGACTTCGGCAGCCATCGTTCATCAGAGAAAGCAAATACCATTTTGACATCATGCCAAGCGCAGGAACTTTGTGGAAGCGAAACCCGTCGGGAGGAACACTCGAAGGAACATGCCCAAAGGCTGGTGAGAGAATCACAGCGTCAAAGGCTGCGATTCCGCAGCTACCACGAGAGCATCAGAACGCCGAAAGCCACTAGCGATGCCGCTCCCCAGCGCCGCCACGTAACTTTTTCCTTTAGCACGTACTTGGCCAGCAGCGTTTCGAGCAAATAGCTGATCGCGGTGGCAGGTACAGCGAAACTTACATTCGAGATCGAAAGCAGAGACAGCAGCGCGATGAAGGCCACAGCCAAGGCCCCAAGTCCTGCCAGCACTAGCGGATTGCGAAAAATTCCCGCCAGCATGTGGGCAACCGAGCGCGGATCCAGTTCCGCCTCGCCTTGACGCTTCATGCCGGCGGTATTGAGCACATCGCCGACGGTGTTGCAAAGAGCGATAATCCCGACCAGGATCCACCTCATAGCAGGTGCTCCGGCGGACCTTCGGTTGTACGCGGGGGCGTTTCTTCCGCCAGCACAACCCCGAGCGTGATCACCACAATTGCGACCCATCGCTGAGCGGAGATACGTTCGTGTAACAGGAAATGCCCCGCCAGGGCGATCAGCACGTACGCACTTGCCGTGACCGGTAGCACAAAACTCAGGTCGGCGCGGCTGAGCAGGGCCAGGTCGGTGATCATCCACAGCGCCAAGACGAGGACGCCCGCGACCGTCCACGGGTTCGCGAACGCGCGCGCGTAATCCAGCGGAGATGCAGAAACAATTTTGCCCACCTGGCGCATCCCGTGGCTGAGAGAAACGTTGCCAACAACGTTGCTGCAGATCACCACTAGAGTGAGTAACTGCGTCTTACGCATTGCGCTCGGAATCTCTGCGTTCATTGCGCACCTTGGATGTGCAAACAGCATATCTGGTGTACCGGAAAATATTCGAGCGGTGATGTTGAGCGTCGAAGTCCGCTCGCCTGGATCGCATGGAGAATCGTCTCACGCGGCGGCGGTCGACATCGCAGCGCCTCAGATCTGACCTCGGAGCAAATCCGGCAAATATTCAAAGGAGCGGAGCGGGAGGACCGCGTGCTGAATATCCGGCGTGGCGGTAGCGTTTTGAAAAAACCTAAAGTTGCGCCTACGGATAATCATTTGACGAACGGATTGCGAACCTCTGATTTCCGAACAGCAATCATCGGTGTTACGGACCTTTGGGCTTTGCAGCAGGGATTCCCATTTCCGCGGCCATCCTCACCAAGTCAGCTACTGATTCGGCGCCCATCTTTCGCATGAGTTGGCTGCGATGGACTTTCACCGTTGCCTCACTAGCTCCAATTTCGGCCGCTATTTGTTTGTTGAGCAGACCAAAAACGACCAGAGGCATCACCTCTCGTTCGCGAGGCGTCAGCGATTCATAGCGCTCACGCAGCTTTGCAACTTCTGTCTCTTGTACACGTCTGGTACGGTCCCGCTCTAACGCGATTTGAATCGCATCCAGCAGATCCTGATCGCGGAATGGCTTAGTGAGGAACTCGACCGCTCCCGCCTTCATGGCGCGGACAGTCATGGGGATATCTCCATGGGCAGTGATGAAAATGATAGGAATATGAATGTTAGCTTCAGCCAGTTGGCGCTGGAAATCGAGCCCACTTATGCCGGGTAGCCTGATGTCTAATACCAGGCAACTGGGAGCATCCGGACGTTCGCTGCGCAGGAACTCCTGCGCTGAGCCGAACAGTTCGACTTGCAATCCTACAGATTCGACGAGACGCTGTATGGCGCGACGGACCGAGGGGTCGTCATCCACTACGAAAACGACAGGAGCTACGTTACTCATGTACTACTTAGTTGGTAAAGTAAATTGGAACATGGCCCCCTTGGAATCTGACTCAGCCCACAAACGCCCGCCGTGGGATTCGACAATAGACCGGCTGATTGATAATCCCATTCCGATACCTTCTGGCTTAGTGGTAAAGAATGGTTCGAAGATGTGCTCCGCTCGCTCCGGATCGAGCCCGGCTCCAGAGTCTTGAACTTGGATGGACACCTCATTATGGTTCCTAGCTGACTTGATGAAAAGTTCGCGTGGCCGATGCGCAAGCGAACGCATGGCGTCGATGCTGTTCATGACCAGGTTGATCAGGACCTGCTGCAATTGCACCGGGTCTCCGCTCACGCGGGGCAAATCAGCGGCAAGATCGGTCCGCAGGGAAACGCGGTTCCGGGTCATCTCATTGCGAAGCAGAATGGTGACCTCTTGAATAATCTGATTAACATTCACTGCAACTCGCTCGGGAGGGCTCTTCTGCAAGAGTGCGCGGATTCTTGAAATGACGGCGCTCGCCCCTGTGCCGTCATTCACAATTTCCAAGATTGCCTCGCGCAATTTGTCGGAGTTCGGAGTTGCATTCGCGAGCTGGCGCAAGCAAAAATTGGCATTGGTGACGATTGCAGCGAGGGGTTGGTTGACCTCATGGGCAATTGCGGCGGCCAGTTCTCCCATTGTCGTCACGCGTGTGACATGAGAAAGCCCTGCCTGCGCTTCCTGCAACGCACATTCGGCTCGTTTCCGATCTTCAATATCAGTGGTCGTTCCGTACCATTTAACAATGTGCCCCAGTTCGCCGCGCAGCGGCACAGCGCGCTTCGAAAACCAGCGATATTCTCCGTCCGCCCGCCGCACGCGCACGTCATGCTCAAACGGTTCCCCAGTGGCCACGGCCGAGCGCCACGCGTTCACGAACCCTTCACGGTCTTCGGGATGAAGCTCTTCCGCCCAAGCCCAACCCAGTCCCCGCTCCGAAGAGATGCCTGTATATTCCAGCCAGCGTTGGTTGAGGAAATCCAGGGAACCGTCAGGTGAAGCGCTCCAGACGAGCGCTGGAATTGTGTCGATTACAAGCCGGAGCTGGTCCTCGCTTCGCCGCAGGGCATCTTCGGCGCGCTGGCGTTCGAGCATTTCCTTTCTCAGTTCCTCGTTGATGGTTGCAAGCTCTCTGCCACGTTCTAGCTCTGCCCTCTGCGAGGCCAACCGTCGGTCAACCGCCGATGTCAACACCACCGTGACTAGGACGATTAACGTGACAATCACAATTCCAGCGTTCCCTAGTGAGGAAACACTCGCAGCGTGGGACAAACCGGGCGCTACGGTAGAGGGCATAAAGCTTGCCGAGGCCATGCCGGTGTAATGCATCGCGGAGACGGCGGCGCCCATCACGACGGCGCTGGCAATCTTGCGCGAAGGTGTCCCCTTGGTCTCCTCTCGAAGATCAAATACGAGCATCAGGGCGGCAAAAGAAAACACGATCGCAAACGCAATCGACAGGATCACAAGAAGAGGATGAAATCGGAATACCGCAGCCAAACGCATGGCCGCCATGCCGATGTAATGCATGGCTGCAATACCGCTGCCCATAATCACGCTGCCGGCTAACGCCCGAATCATGCCCAGTTCGTGCCGGCTCACTACATACAGCGCGAAAGCCGAGGCGGAGATAGCCACCAAAAGCGACAGCAGAACGGTCGGCCAGGAGTAGCTCACCAACACAGGCAAGCGAAAGGCCAGCATTCCGGTGAAGTGCATCGACCAGATGCCAAAACCCATCGCAGTGGCCCCACCGATCAGCCAGGTCCTGCGGACCCAACCGCTTGCGGCTGTTACACGTCCCCCAAGATCGAGCGCAGCGTACGATGCCGAGATGGCTATTACTACCGAGAGGACAACCTGAAGGTAATCGTAGGAACCAGTCATGGCCGCGCTTGCGGAGATCATCACAACGGACCCCCTGGGCCGGTTTGGCAGGAACTCCAAACTTCACAGCAAGAATCGGCAACTAAAACTTGGCCGTCAACTTTTTCTTAGCCAATCACGCAGTAACTGGTGAAACATTGCGTACAGCTCAACGTGTCCGCAGTCTTCGCATACACCGACGGAAACCGGGGCGGTGTAGATAGGATCGCCGGAATCATCTTGGCGCGCAAAGTCTAACTCCACCACGCCTTTGACTCTATTGGGATGCTGGCATGGTTCCGGAGCCATTTCCCCCCTGTGGCAGGTCGACAACAGAAATTGAATTCAGCTCTTGGTGCATTTAGCTGAGCGAAGCGTCCCCCATGGATGGCGGTGCCAAATCTACACCCAAATTTCCACTTGTCAAGAGGTGGCATTGAAAGAATGCATGTGGGATACGCATTCCCCTCGAAGAGCTAAACCTTCGTAAAGCTCCTCTTCACCTACGTCTAGCCTTTTATCCGAAAGCACAATAGATTCGCCATCAAGCGCGGTGCTAGTTTCGCAAACGGGGGCTGAATTGTCATCGACTCGATTACTTTCCGTCGTAGACGATGATGATTCCCTTCGGGAAGCCACAGGAAGATTTATGCGATCGCTGGACTTTACGGTTGAACTCTTCCGCTCCGCGGAGGAATTTTTGAAATCCAGTCGTTTGCAAGAAGTATCGTGCCTTGTTCTCGACGTGCAACTGCCGGGGATGAGCGGTCTGCAACTTCAGAGTCATCTGGCCGAACGTGGGTACCGCATTCCGATTATTTTCATCACTGCTTCCCCTAATGAGGGGACCCGCGCACGCGCCCTCGACGCTGGAGCCGTGGATTTTCTGCCCAAGCCATTCACTGAGCAAGCTTTACTTAAGGGAATTCGATCTGCCCTGGGGCTGAGCCCCGAGGAATGATTACAAAGTAGAGAAGGAGAAACCGTCTTGGAAGACAACATCCGCTCCGAACTTAACTCCGAAGATCTCGTGGGTGAGAGCGCACCGCTAAAACGAGTGCTGAGACTGGCCAGGACAGTGGCGCAAAGTGATGCCACTGTATTGATTCTGGGGGAAACGGGTACGGGTAAGGAACTCATCGCTCGCGCCATCCACCGTATGAGTTTGCGAAAGGATGGCAGTTTCATCAAGCTCAACTGTGCGGCGATTCCTACTGGGCTGCTGGAAAGCGAGCTCTTTGGGCATGAAAAGGGCGCATTTACCGGAGCGTTCAGCAGAAAAATCGGACGCCTGGAACTGGCGCATGGCGGAACGCTGTTTCTGGACGAAATCGGGGATCTCCCGCTTGAACTTCAGCCAAAGCTTTTGCGAGTGCTACAAGATCAGGAGTTCGAGCGGCTGGGCAGCACCCACGTCACCCACGTCGATGCACGCCTGATCGCAGCCACGAACCGCGACTTGCCGCGGGCTGTAGCCGAACGGCGGTTCCGCAGTGACCTGTACTACCGTCTGCATGTTTTTCCTATCCGAGTGCCATCCTTGCGGGATCGCAAAGAAGATATCCCCCTGCTCGTGCGGCATTTCGTGCAGAAGTTTGCTCGCCGCATGAACAAGAAGATCGAGAGCATCCCTGCGGAAACCATGAATGCATTGGTGAGCTGGGGATGGCCGGGGAACGTGAGAGAAGTGGAAAACTTTGTCGAGCGTTCCGTGATTCTTTCCCAAGGCTCGGTTCTAAACGCTCCTTTAGCAGAGTTGTGGCCTTCCAACGAGAGCTCTCGCGAAAAGGCAACACTGAACGGCACTGAACGAGAACACACTATGCACGACCGCGCGAAATCGGTGGTGTGATAAGGGAAGGAAGTGTTAAGTGCAAGAGGAAATTCGCCCGGGATCTGGCTCTGAAGAGATCGTCGGTGACAGCCCGGCGTTGAATCGGGTGCTGGCGTTCGCTAAGAGAGTGGCTTCAAACGATGTCCCGGTGTTGATTACCGGCGAACCCGGATCAGGGAAGGAGTCAGTCGCACGAGCCATCCACCGCGTAAGCCCTAGACGGACCGAGAGCTTCGTTAAGGTTCATTGTGCGATGACTGGCGCCGGGTTGGAAAGCGAACTATTCGGATATGAGAAAGGAGCATTTGACGGCGCCTCCCACGATAAGACCGGCCGGCTGGAACTGGCAAACAAGGGAACGCTGTTCCTGGATGAGATCGCCAAATTCCCGCTGGACCGTCAGCCAAAGCTGCTCCGCGTGCTGCAACGCGGTGAAGTTGAACGTTTAGGCAGCACACGCACCATCCGCGTGAATGTGCGCTTGATCGCAGCGACAAGACACGATTTAAAAAAAGTGGTCGCGGAAAATCGATTCCGCGAGGATTTGTACCATCAATTCAGTACATCCCTAATTCAGGTTCCGCCGCTGCGCGAAAGACGGGAAGATATTCCGCCACTCGTGCATTACTTCGTGCAGAAGTTCGCGCGCCGTATGAACAAACACATCGAAAGCATCCCTCCAGAAACTATGGATGCTATGCTCGATTATCATTGGCCCGGCAACGTCAGACAGTTGGAGAACTTTATCGAGCGTTCGGTCATCTTGACCGAGGGCTCCAGCTTGCGAGCCCCACTTTCAGAGTTGTGACCGGATCCAAGACGGAGCAGCTTGGGGAACTTAACAGTCAAGGTTCAGAAAAGAACTTGGCGAGGCCTGCTACTCCAAGGGCTGTGCCCCACGCCAAAGTTTTTATCTAAGGCGCAGAAGCCACTCCGGAAACCACCTGCTATAGTGCAAGCTCACAACTGCATGGACTTCCTTGCCGGTCCCCGAAGAGGAGTCGTTCTTGAACAGAAGATAGTACGCACCGCCACCAGACGGAAGCGCGGCATTGATCTCACCCTGGCTGGCTTTGCCACTCTCATAGTACGTATCCGTTGAGTACCCGCTCTGCCAAGCAGCAAAAGCTTCGTCGGTCAGCAAAAAGGCCTCCAGATCCTTCTCATTGCTTGATCCTCCGGTTGTGCTGAAGCGACCATTTATAGAGGCATGGATGGCTCCGGGCGGGACTGTGAATTTGAAGCTGGAGAAACTGCGCGGTCTGACTGGAAAATTGTCTTCGATGATAGTTTCCGTGTGCGACATCGTGATGAATTCCCGAAGCTCTTGCGCGGCGGAGTTGTTGCTGAGGACAACCCAGGCGATTGCCGGCAGCATAAGCACTGCGATCCAGATTGCAGTCCTTGGCTTGGAGCGTCTCCGGACGAGCTTGAGCATCGGCACGGGTGCCGGTGCCGCGGCGGCTGCGCTGTTTCCGGCTACGGCAAGCCCAGTCCCCGCACCCGGTGTTGTTACCGGCTGCCCACACCTGAGGCAGAATTGTGATTCATCGGGCAGCTCAGTACTGCATTTGCTACAGGACAGAGCAATTGCGGAGGGCACACCCGCCGTGACTTGAATCGCCTGTCCGCACTTTAGACAAAACTCTGAACCATCGGGTAGATTCGTGCCGCACTTGCTACAAAACACAGCAGCCTCTCTTAGCACTTAAACAACTCTTTCTTGTGCTTGCCAATGGCCTGAGCCGATTCCGTGTTGTCTCACTCTCCCGCCGCTCTGCTGAGAGCGAGCGAGATTCTAGCAAACTACAGCGCAGGAGTCCTAGGTTTTCTGGATGATGAGCGGGAACAGGTCGCTCGCCGTTCAATTGATATGGAATCTTGCTGGATGGGGTATCGGTGGTAACTGATTTCGATGTTACGGTCGTGCGGAAAAGCACAATTAGGGATAGGCATGCCCGAAATTCCGGGTGAATGCCGACTTTGCACCAGTAAGAGCGATTCCGTTGGTATCAACGCTGTGCCTAAAACTGTTGTTTTGGCGGGCAGGGTGTGAAAACATTAGGAGCAACTAATGTAATTCTGCGCGTCATGAATAGCGTCAGCATCAGCATGATTATCGTTCCGGGCTTTGTGGCCCTGCTGCTTTTCCTCGTCTTTACGTACCTTTATGAGCAGAGCCGGCAGGATTATTTCCGCGCCTGGCAACTGGGATGGGCCGCCTACACCCTTCACTATGCTCTCGATGGCTGGAGCGCCTACCGCCATCCGTCTGCGCCGATGTTCTTGATCGCCTCGCTCCTGTTGGTCCTGATGGCGCTTTGCATCTTCATTTCGACCCGTTTGATGCGGGAGAGATTCCGGCTGCGCTGGTATGACCTTGCGATCGCCGGTGGCGGAGCGGCACTGGCTCTATGGAATCTTCGCGAGCACTTCGTCAACGGTGTATTCCAGCTCAATATCACGAATTTGCACCTCCGCTTGGAAGTGGGCCTGGGTGCGGTGCTCTTGTATTGCTCATTCGATTTTTTCCGCTATTCGCAGCGCAAGAATTCCCTCGCTTTCAAGTTGTTGGCTACAGCGGTGGCATTGTGGGCTGTGCTGATGATTGTTCCCGACCTTAGCAGCCCCTATCTTGAAGTTTTTGGTAACGCCGGCCACTTGCTTGGTCCGATTCCGCAGATGCTGCTGGGCATCGCGATGGTCATGGTGCTGTTCGAGAACGAGCGCAATGCAGTACAGGAAAATGCCCTGGCGTTCTCCACTCTCGGAGTCGATCCCACGCGGTTGCTCTCGGCCGAGGATCTTGTTCCCAGCATGCAAAGCATCCTCGACCGTCTGGTTGCTCCCCTTCCAACGGGCAGAGCGGTAATCTATATCTCCGAGCGGTGGCGAGCCGTGCTGCCCTCTGTGCAACGCGGTTTCTCGCCCGAATTCCTGCAAAAAATCGCAAGCAGCGGGGCCGGAGAATATGTTTCTGAACTGGCATACAGGCGCGGCGGTTTCGTAAGCTTCCGCGAACTTTCTGAGCTGCCAGAACCTCTTCCGGCGTTTCCTGGAGCACGGTTTGAGCAGTTCCGCCAGGTTCTGGGTGCGGAACGTATTCGCAATATTACCGCTGTGAGCCTTCAGACCCGCGAGCATAACTTCGGAGTTATTTTGTTTCCCCACGCTGCCCGACGGGCGCTGGGTTCTTCGAACCTGCGGCTATTAATCGGGCTCGCTCTGCAGATTGGGCTCACGCTGGAAAACTACGTCGTGATGCATGACACCCAGCGGCGTACAAAAGAATTCGAGCTGTTGACGCAGATCGGTCAGGCAATCAGCTCCCGGCTCGACCAGGATGAAGTCCTGCGGGCGATTCAAAAGGAACTCGGACAGATTTTCGATACCAGCGAGTTTTATATCGCCTTTCAAGAAGGTGATGAGATCCGGTTTGAATTGGAGGTCGTGAACGGCGAAGTGCAGCCCAAGCGCTCGCGCAAAGCCGGCAATGGATTGACGGATTACATCATCCGCGCCGGCCAGCCGCTTCTCGTCCGCGCCGAACTGGAGAAGGCGCGTGAGCGTCTGGGCGTCACTTTTGTCCCAGGCAAACCAGCCAAATGTTTTTGCGCGGTGCCAATCTTGCTAGGCGGCAAGCCCGCAGGCGTGATGGCCGCAATGAACACCGAACGCGAATATGTATTCGAGCAGCGAGACCTGGAAGTGATGCAGATTGCCGGAGGCCAGCTATCGGTTGCGGTGGAAAACGCGCGGCTCTTCGCCGAAGAACAGCGCCGCGCCCGCCAATTTGCTTTTCTCAACAGCATCTCCAAAACCGCCATCTCGAGCGAAGATTCCGAGCAAATGCTTGCCGAGATCGTCAGCCATATCCAGAAAAATTTTCGCTTCGATCACATCGGAATCGGAATTTTTGATTACTTCACGAAAGAGATCGAGATCAGGGCGGAGGCGGGCATTACGGCGCAGGTCCTTGGCAAAAGGATTCCTCTTGGGACCGGCATCGTCGGTCGAGTGGCGCGAACTGGAGAGACGGCTTTGGTGCAGATGACTGGTGACCAGCGTCTGCAGGGCGTCCTGCCGGATTCGCATGCTGTCTTGTGCATCCCGATCACTTACGGCGAGAAATTGCAAGGCGTACTGAATGTCGAAAGCCAAAGTGAAGACGCGTTCACGCCGCAGGACGTCCTGGTAATGAAGACTCTGGCGGACTTGCTCGCCACGGCGCTGCATAACGCTCTCGTGTTTCAGCAACTGCAGCAGCAGTCGATTACCGATGGGCTGACTGGCATAAAGACCCGCCGCTTCTTCTGGGAGGCCCTGAACTCCGAGTGGAAGCGGGCATCCCGCTCTGGCCGTCCATTTTCGGTCGTGCTGATGGACCTGGATAAGTTTAAAGAGGTCAATGACACGAAGGGGCATCTGGAAGGCGATCTGGTGCTGGCTCGCGTTGGCCGGCTCCTTGAGCAGAAGTGCCGGCAGTCGAATGTAGTGGCTCGCTACGGCGGGGACGAATTCATTATCCTGATGCCGGAAACCGGAGTCGAACAGGCGCAGATACTGGCCGAGCGCCTGCGCTTGTGGATATCTACTGATCCCATGCTTCAAGAACAGCACATTACCGGCAGCTTTGGCGTGGGAAGCTTTCCCGTACACGGGTTTTCCGTGGAAGATATTATTCGCGTCGCCGATGCCGGCATGTACGTATCCAAGCATAAGGGCGGCGATCGGGTCTCAACTGCGGAAGAATTTGCGGATGGCGAAACTGCTGCCGTGCAGCGGCAGCTCATCTCTGGTTACATTGAAGGCTTTCTGCAACGTGAGCACACTGGTCCCGAGCACCTGGAAGAATTACTTACGACGCTCAAGAAGATGTGCGGGGATGATGAAGGGCGCAATTTTGTGGTCTTGCGCGAGGCCATCGAAACCCTCACCCGCGCTGCCGAGTCGCGCGAGCTGAACTGCTCCGGACACGGTGAGATGGTTGCCCACTACTGTGAGACCATCGCTCGTTCTTTGCGGCTGACATCGGAGGACGTTGCGGACTTAGTCTATGCTGCGCGGGTTCACGACGTGGGCAAGATTTTTGTTCCCGAGCGCACGCTGAACAAGTCAGGACCGTTGACGGATGATGAATTTTATATTTTGAAGATGCACTCGCGAGTCGGCGGAGAAATTCTCGCGACTATCCCGGGAAGCGAGAACATCCAAAAAGCGGTTGAACATCACCAC
>Ga0137372_10006599_pt1 | contig 11253 bp, 16 predicted proteins | sample SagtaG_6_FD_104911 | JGI IMG/M metagenome (GOLD analysis project Ga0137372, IMG submission 104911) | Vadose zone soil microbial communities from Sagehorn Ranch, Mendocino, California, USA - Sage1_R_60_16 metaG | ecosystem: Environmental > Terrestrial > Soil > Vadose zone | place: USA...
CGACTTGCCAGTCGCTTGCGACATTTTTCTTAGACTGAAACTGACCCTCCGCGACACACGCCCGATTGGGTTGCTGGCATACGAATTAGCCAGCGTTTTGCATGGCAATTCCAGTCGCGCGGATTTTGTGGACGACATCCAGGACTGGGGTCAGTCACCGAGAAAAAACCTATAGGAGTAGGGACGACGTTTCACTACACAGTTGTCCGGCTAACGAAGCTTGCGCACCAACTAGAAGAAAGAGGAGTACCGGTCGAGGGATGGATTCATTTCTCCGTCACTGGGGTACATGAGAGAGAAATTGGCGCAACGATCTACCGGCTCATTGTTTTGACTCCGAACGGCGGAATCAGCTCAGACATTGCCGGCACCAAGAACTTGGCCGGGCTGGCAGGCAGTCAGTTTCAGAAAATCCCCGACGCCTCTCATGTCCTCCATGATTGAGAGTCATGCCTCTGGCTGCCTGCGTCTGTCTAAAAGATCTAGTCCCGCGACAAAAGCCTACCCAGTAATTGTCGATTCACTCCAGCCGGTGCTCTCCCCAGCCCGGTTCGTCGGAGGCAAAGCCGATATCGCGGTAAAGGTTCACACCCGAATGCACCTTTCTTACGCAATTGACCATCCCTCCAAGCAAGCGTAGGAAATCTATAGACGCATCGGTTCGCGTCGCATTCAGCCTGCGCCGCACAAACTCCAGCAGATTTCGTTACCAAGGAATGCAAGAGCCTCTCCAGGTTGAACATGGGTCGAAAACAAACGTATGCCACAAAGTCCCAGCTTGAGACGTTGGTGCGGCGAATGCACAAAACAGGCATCCTGTATTACGAAGCGCTGGAAGAATTTAGAAAACAGTTTATTCTTGTCGTTCTTCGCGAGGTCAATTGGAATAAGAGCAAAGCCGCCCGACTATTGGGAATGCACCGCAGCACTCTCGTTCGCAAACTTCGAGAGTTGCACATTGACATCCGTGCTCTCCGCAATGCCGAACGCCGTCCCCCGCATGGCATTCGCACACACCAGCAGAACAGAAACGTCGGATGACGTCTTTGGAAACGAATCAGCCGTTCATTTGTCTCCGGATTGCCTCAAAATCTGAAAGAAGAGATCTGCCGCGGACGAGAATCCTGCAGTTTCGTGGCAGGAATCCAGTATTCCTCGGAGGTTTCGGGATGCTTCACTACAACCCGCTGTTCGTCTGCGTTCTTGAACAGAAGCAAGAGTGGCTGCTGCTGTTTTGGCTCACAAACCTGCACCCCGAATTCTGCAGTCCAAAACACCACATTCCCATGCTCGTAAAGATCCAAGTTTAGAAAGGCGTTCTCTTGCGGTTGTCAGCAGAAAACCCAGGACCAGCCCGAGGGCGCGTGTACTCCTCTTTCGCAAGTCCACCGGGTCCTATCGAATCCTCGTAGAATGCAAGGACTCCTGCACACTGCAGCGCAAACTGCGGTGTTCGTGCATGTTGTACCAGGCCCAGAGATTCTCTGACGTCTCCCTGAGTTTGCTAGCAGGCGGGGCAGCGAACCAGCTCGGAATGGCTGGCTTTTGAAGATTCTCATAAGCGAAAGCAAGTTCGCCATTTGGCAAGCGACATTGATTTGTATCGAGCCAGAATGGCTTTGCGGCGCCTCTTACCTCGATCCACATGTTGGTACTCTAGCAAATACCCAAGAAACATCGCCTCATCACCACCTCACCGGGTTCGACTATGATTTGTTAATGCCAGGCGTCGGACGGCCCACTAAACCGCTGTTGGTGGTGATTGTGCTTCTGTTCATCCTCGTGTTCGTTCTTGAACGCCTTGGATTACTCCGTTAAGAACGTACCTGTTGCAAAATCGCCGTTACACTCAGAACCCGTCAATGAGTGAAATTGCCTGTGGGTGTTGAAAAGGAGCCGAAGTAGTAATTTCAGCGAAATTCCAGCGTCTGCGGCGAACCAACATGCAATAACTTACGAACGAATTTCGTTTCGAAATTCCCTGAAAAAGAGTTTTTCAACAGCCACGCCTGATTACAACAACAATCAAGTCCGAGTTAATCATCTCAAGGCAGTACCGGCGGACCCTGAATCACCTGATCTGGCAAGGTGTACCCCCGAGAACAACGAACATATAACTGACCAGCCTCAAGTTGCCCGGATTTGGCAAAGGCAGCGAGACTGGTGGGCCATCCCCGACGTTCATTCTTTCGTGAGCCTCCCTACTTCACGCCGCGTGCGAAGAATAGTCCCATCAGCAAAGCTGCGGCCAGGATCGTAAAGAAGATGAAGAAGGTCATAACCTGGGCGAGAGTGAACAACGGTTGGCGAGACTTGGGCGTTTCTGCTTCCGACGAAGGGAAAGGTATAGCCTCAGGAGGGATTTTCTGAGCTTGACTTTCGCCTGCGAGCGCGGAAGTGAAAGTCTCGTTTCCCTGAGACGTTGGGGTTTTTCGCAACTCGATTTGGCCCTGAAGATAGGCGCGGTACACCTGCTGTTGGGGAGAACTCCAGTCTTTGTAACGTGGATTAAGCAGTCGACTAATGGTATCCAAGCCGGCGCCGGTGGTGATATACGCATCGGCCTGAGCTAACGATGCTTCATCGAGTTTGTCTTCGTCAGCCAACGAACTGGCCGCAAACCCGATGTCCACGGTTTTCGCAGAATAGTTCGAAGGTGGTGTCCCTGAGCCAAACTGAAAGGAAAATCGCCGCGCTTCCGTCTCAGGCTCTTTGGCAAATTTTATCGCGATCTTCGGATCTCCCGGTGAGGGAGCGTTCCAACCGGAGGGTCCTCGCGATTGCCTGCTGCGTACTGCGAATAGTTGGCCCACCGCCCAGGCAAGGAAAATCAGGTACAGAATGCCACCGTAGAGTCGAAGGAAGTCGCGGAAAGCATCTTTCGCGACTGAATGATGAAAAGCAACCGCTAGCAAGGTGACGGACACGATCAGAAAATAGAGGAGATATTTGTAAAAAACGAGGAGCCTACTCTCCGTGGTATCGAGTGCGCTAAGGAACTTGCGGCGATCTTCAGGCGACCATGCCATGGGTGAGCGGTTCCAGCCAACGCTTCAGCGGCAAAGTATACAGTGTCTCAGCTACGAGAGGGCTAGTGCTTGAGAAATCTTTCAAGTCGTTCATTGGCTCTTTCGTCCCATCGAACCTTGAGGCGATTGGACACCGCAAAGCTAACAGGTTTGAGCCAATTGGCGAAATATCGCCATATCACTCAGAACGTGCCTGTCGTGAACAGGCGAGTCCTTGTCCCAACAGTAATGTCACCCGGGGGCTTTGCAGGTTGACGATCAGAACCGCGACGAGCAGAGCGACCGAAGCTACGGCGAGAACGATCGAAGCAATGCGCCGAGCTCGAGGAGGCATTGCTTTCGGAAAAGAGGTCGCGCTGAAACTGGTGAACCTGGTCCATGGCCTTACCCAGAATGTGCTATCTGGACTGGTGGCCACCGAACGACCGCAATCAGAGCGGACTTGCGCCGGAAGGCTACGCAATATCCCGCCTTTTCGAGCCAATGCTACCACACCGGATTCGCGCAGTAGGATCTTTGGACCGAAATGATTCCGCCATGGCACACTATTGCCCGGGTGGTGTGAAGAAGAATGTCGGCCAACTTATATACGGCTGATCTGGATTCGCTCGGCCGGACAGAGATTTACGCGGCCATTGAAGCGCTCTTACGTTTGAAGCTAACCACGGACCTCAAACATGACCAGTTCCGTTCCGTGCTCGCTCACATCAGACAGTGCGCCCCGTGTTTCGATGAGCTGCGGGAGATACGCCGAAAAGCAAAAGCCAACATCCATAAAGTGGGCCATGGTGGCAAGGATGCCGTGTACAGTCGTTGTCGACCGCGTTCCAGGCGATGACTCTTCGATGTAAATACTTAAGAATCGATCCCTTGAAACCAAAATCATGGTTTTCAGGCAGATGCGCCGTGACTCCGTCCAAATTGAAGCAGCGAGCGCAGTTCTGGGCATGCCCACCAAGGAACTGCAGAATTTGGTGCAATTCGGTGTCGTGAAGCCACGGCGCCGGAGGGGGCTCTATTTTTTTATACCTCGTGCCTGTACCAAGCCCAAGTTGCTGGTCATCTCAAGCTCACTCTCGGAACCCCCGCCAACAAGCTAGCGGAGTTTGTCGCTGCATTTGCCGAATTTTTGAAAAAGGGCGAGGCTCAGATTCCAGACGTGCTAGTGTTCCGATCATCCTCCAAGTACTCAAACAGACCTGTGGAAGTGCGGCTTTCTTTCAAGCAAACTGCGTGAGACGCTTGAAACAAGACTGCAGCGCGTCGACTTGTATCGCGACTTGCCGCGAGTACGAAAACGGCCAAACTGGAGGGCAGAGTTTCTGAACACTTTGAAAGAAGCCTCCCAGGATATCGGCGATCGCCGAAAAGCCGTTGGAACCATGGCGACTGCAGTAGTGAGTGGGCGTCACCGAATGCTCGGTGCTCAAGTCGAGCGATTAGCTGGCGGTCAGAAAGTTGTGCTCCGGCTCGGTGATCCACATCCAATTGCGGTAGATGATTGTCACCGACGTGGACTTGGGCGTGCGCGGCGGGATGTTGATGATCAGCCTGAGCAGCCGTCTCTACTTGACCAGCGTCAGCATCTCGCAGAGGTAATCGTAATGCCATGACCAAATGAGCCGCCGGGTGGGATTGAGGATCGCCCAGCCCTTCTTCGCAAAACTGGCCAGATCGCCAGCCAGACGATCTGCGAGCAACAAGCGCAGAGCCGCAGCACGCTTGACTGGCGACGAATCGGCGATGTGGTTCGGCTCAGTTTCCATCATTCAGTTCCTCCGTAGCTGAGATGTCGGTCTCGCCCGCAATCAGTGGGATGGGGAGTTCGGGTTGCAGCGCGGCGGAGGAACACAAGGAGCTTGATGATGCTTTGCGAGTGCTGTTCACGTTAATGCAGAGAGCCGCGTAGTTTGCTGTATCTGCTACAATCCTCGCCCGGAGAGGGAACACATGGACATAATCGCGCAGTTGAAGGCTGAACGCGACAAGGCAGCACAGCAGGTGAACGCTTTGCATACCGCGATTAGGGCATTGAGCGGATTAAACAGCACTCGCGTGTCACATGGACCGCGCAAAATGAGCGCCGCTGCACGAGCAAGAATTTCGGCATCTCAAAAAGCACGTTGGGCACGGGCACGGGACCAAAAGGTTGTTTCAATCGCTCCCAAGCGGCACATCTCAGCCGCAGGTCTGGCGCGGATCAGAGCCGCACAGAGGGCGAGATGGGCAAAGATTAAGAGGCGGAGCTAAGGCAACGTCACTGCTTAACGCGCCGAGCAAAGATTTCCTTGATCTCGTCAGACAATATAGACCCGATTCTCCACAAGAGCGAAATGCTCGTCATTGTGGGCCAATGTGAACCTCGATGATGTGATTCCGAACCGCATAGAGGACCAACTCGCTCGTGGAGTGGAAGCCGAGTTTGCGCATGATGTTCGATCGCTGCCGCTCTGCCGTTTTTACGCCCAAGTTCAAGAGGAAGGCGACCTCTTTCGTGCTCTTTCCCTCGGCGAGAAGTTGCACCATCCCGCGCTCCCGCGAGGTAAGACTCGATAGATCGGGGACACGCTCGGAACCACCTCTCCCCTTATCGAGGTATGCTCGCAAAACCATTTCCCCAATGCGCGAAGTGAAGAACGTCGTGCCTGCTTGCAGCGCTTCAACCGCGGCCACCAAATCTCTCGCGGCATCCGACTTCAGCACGAACCCACGCGCACCGGCTTCGAGTACTTCCCGCACAACTTGTTCTTCGTCTGTGATGGTAAGAATTAGGATCTTCTGATCGGGCCGGATCCGCAGAATTTGGCGTGCGGCGATCAACCCATTCAAGTTCGGCATTCCGATGTCCAGGATGACGATGTCGGGCTTGAGCTGTTGTGCCTTCTCGACAGCTTCCCGCCCATCGCCCGCTTCGGCACAAACCTCCCACTCGGCATGGGATTTCAGCAGTGCACAGAGACCGCGGCGCACGATTTCGTGATCATCAGCGATCAATAGCCGAAGCACTGACACACTCCATCTCCGTTGCGCAGGCTTACTTCTTGGCCGCGCGGAAGAAGCACTGAATTGGCGGGGGAGGTAACTCGGCACGGGTCACCGCTTTCGTGCCCGGGAGTACATAAGTAGCAGTTTTGCTGCCAACTGCGACTGCTTGTAAGACATGGGAAATTGAGAGTCGCAGATTAGACCGGCAACGGGGGTCGCGCAAGGTTCTGCACTTTGGCGGTCCTGGAATTGCGCCTTGTCTGGCCTGGGATCCGCGCTAACAATGCGGCGTTCACCTAGAAACGTCGCCCGAAGTGCTCCGATCTCACCATGCGGGACATAGGTCCTCAAGCGTCCGAGTGCGCTCAAGGGATCGACTTTCTTTGCACGATTCCATCTACGACAGCCAAAAAGGACCGAGCTGCTGGCGGCACTGGCAATCGACCACTCAGAGCGGCTTGCATGACTGCCGCACGGCCATAAATGGCTACTAACGATCTTCTGTCCTCTCGAATCGTCGCACCTTCCAGCGACACTGGAGCAAAAGGCTCCCTTCGAGATTGAATACGTCAGCATCTCTCGATTCAATCTGTAGTAGTTTTCTGGTGCTACATGCCGGCCAATCGGCCCGCCGATTGCCGACACATCAGTTCCGGATCTCGATCTTTTTGGTTGAGAGCAGTTGTCGGGCGTTTTGACCCATGACCACCACGATGAGGCTCATATCCGTGACCCCAAACCGGTGGAAGCCAGAGGCCATCGCTAAAAGTAAAAAACGCGGGCGCACTCCACCCCTCCAAATTGCGGCAAGTGACTACACCCTTGCCACGCGGGGCGGTCAATCGGAAGCGGCCTTTCAGCAAACGTGGCACCACCGCCACGCACTTTGCCGCGGCTGTAACCTCTTCGGGTATTCCGTTAGGTGGGTCTGCTGCAATTCGCTGGAGCACCTTGGTGGCATCATCCAAACACGCAACCGTCTCATTTCGAGTTGAGGCTGCCGCAATGGTTCTGGCGTGTCGTTTTCGTCGGAGTGGTTTGCGATTTCCTTTATCTGGGCTGGCTTGCGCCAGGTTGCTGCGGGCGAAATAAGGAGTGAGCCGGGTGAGCCTCGGACGCAGCGCGAGTTGCTGAATGCGCGACGCAGCACTAGAATGCCCCGTGTCAGGAGAGGACATGAAAACAAAAACGATTGTATTGACTCTGGTGCTGTGCTTTGTCGCAGCGGCAGTATGCTTCGCCGACGACGCATTTACGGGCACCTGGAAGCTGAACGAGGCCAAATCGAAGATTGCCCCGAACGCGCCGAAGAACAACACAGTTGTCTACGAGGCAGCAGGTGACAACGTGAAAATCACCGTAGATGGCCTCGGCAGCGACAGCAAGCCGACGCACGACGAGTGGACGGGCAAGTTCGACGGCAAAGACTACCCCGTCACAGGCAATCCGAATTCAGACATGCGGTCGTACACGAAGATTGACGAACATACGCTGGAGTTCAACGTTAAGAAAGGCGGCAAGATCACCACTAGCGGCCGCGTTGTCGTGTCCGCTCACGGCAAGAGCCGCACCGTCACTACGAGCGGAACCGATTCGCAGGGCAAAAAGTTCAAAAGCACTGCGGTGTACGAGAAGCAGTAGTGGATTCGCAGAAGGACGGCAGAGAGGAACTGTTTGAACGTGACCGGCGACGGAACCTGTACCGGGATGGGATTCCTGCGCAATAGCGTGTGAAGCTGGGGCATGAAACGCGGCCCGAATGGAATGTGCCGTGAAACCGCTGGCGATGACGAAGCGAACAACTGGGCGAATCCGCAATGGGCGATCAGCCGAACATTTTATTCGTTGATGACGAAGACAGTATCAGGCTGACTCTTCCGCCGCTCTTGCAGTCCTACGGCTTCGAAGTCACTTCCGCTGCAACCGTAGCGGAAGCGTTGGGCCTGATAACTCGGCACAAATTCGATGTCCTTATCTCTGACCTCAATATTGGTCATCCGGGAGATGGCTTCACTGTGGTCAGCGCAATGCGTAGCCATCAGCCGAATGCCTTGCGGTTTATCCTGACTGCCTATCCCGCGTTTGAGAGTGCTCTAGAGGCTATACGTGAAGAAGTTCACGACTATCTCATCAAACCCACGGAAACGGAAGTCTTAGTGGAGAAGATTCGTTCCAAGCTGGCACAGAGATCGCCTGATCAAAGCAGGATTCGCCAACGTCTAACCCAAGTAATCAGAGCTAACCGGGAATCCATAGTTGAAAATTGGTTGCAGGCAGTTAAGAAGGACTCGGAGATCAGTTCCATTCCCGTCCCGGATTCTGAACGCAAGGAGCATGTGCCGCTCTTATTGGATGTGGCCACGGATGTTGCAGAAGGCAAGGAGTTCACCTCTGAGGACCGGAAAGCTTACGTGCGACACGGAGCGATTCGCTACAGACAAGGCTACACGGTTCCATTGCTCATTCGGGAAGCTAGGCAATTGCAGGCTTCACTCGCAGACTGCATCCAGCGTAACTTTACCCGGCTTGAGATGACCTATCTGGTTCCCGATGCGATTCATTTTATGGGCACGATCGATGCTCTGTTGGAGGACTCTGCACGTGGATTTATTCAGCAAGCGAACTCTGAAAGGGCATCCCGTAGTCGCCGTAAGGGAGGAAAGAAGGTCGCCGGATCAGATGCAGAAACGAGTTAAGGGAAGAATCGAGTTAAGGAAATAGGCGAGGCAATGGATGCGGCAAACTAATTTGGCGCAGAAGCCGAAGGATCGCTGAGCGCAATTAGTTTTCCAAGCGGATATTGTTCTGCGGTAAGAGGCGTGGCCGGGTCGCTGTTGGTGATGGTCAGCACGGTGCCCGTGACGATTCCTTTGATGGTTAGACGTTCGGCTTCAACTGCGACCACTCTGTATTTTTCGCTGAAGAATCCGGTGTCGCTCCATCCCATAAGTATTTTGATGCGGAATCTCGGTACTGTGTTCCCTCCCGTGTTTAGAGAGCGAAACTGCCCTACTGCAAGCTTCGCACAGGCAAATACCGCTACGAGTACGGCGTTTAGCGATCACGTCGTACACAGATAGCATTCTGGTGTACGGCGTGCAGTGCAGGCTCGGGGACCCAAGCTGGTGCTGGCCATGCCTAGATCAGACCGACAGGGCACAGTATCATCGGGCAATTGAGGTGCAAATGAGCCACTGCGAAGTCGTAGAAATGAGGAATTCGGCAGATGCGGTTGGCTATCTCTGCTCAAGAACGGCCAGCACGCAATGCTCTGACTGTGGTAGTGAGTTATGTGAATCCCACGCGGAAACCTGTGGTGGATGCCGCTCGATCTTCTGCCCATCCTGTTTATCGTTGCATCAAAGCCTGCACCCGAAAAGAGCCTCCGCGGACTACAGCAAAGATCAGCCTCGCAAAAGCGCATAGCTGCGCCGGAGTTGTGCGAGTCCGTTTTATGGACAGAAAAGAAAGAGGTCTCACCGGCGTGCGAATGAGACCCGCTCGACGTGTGCATAGAGTTTTATTGGATCGTGCTTGCGTCCAAGGCCACAATCACTGCCCCAACCTCTCCGTATGTATACGGAAGACGAAGTTTCGGAGATGCTCCAGATCTCACTTTCCCAGCTTCGAAAGTGGCGCATGAAACACAGCCGCAACAAAAGCCAAGGTCCGCCCTTCAAAAAAATCGGCCGGCTCGTCCGATATCCTGAACAAGGCTTATTGGATTACGTTAACGGAACGATAATCCTGGTTTAAGATCCAGACTGCTATACCTTCGGAGTCGCACTTCCATCGGCTGCGCCAGATGATCTCTGCGCTGCAGCAAGTACTGGCGCCTGCTCTGATTCGATCAATTGTTTGGCACGCTCAAGCGCCTGTTGTTGAATATGGACGTATTCGAGAGACGTTTCCCGGTCCATGTGTCCGAGCTGCGCCATCATCACTTCGAGCGGTACACCAGCCTCCGCCCCTAAAGTCCGGAAGGTGTGCCGGAGATCGTGGAAGCGGAATCCATCCATATTGCACTTCTGCGTGAGCTTCCGCCAGGACTTGACCCATCCTGTCATTGGCCGGTTTACATCAAATTTTTGATTCTTGTCTTTTGCTGAGCGCGATCTCGTCAGACTCAAAGGCAACAAGTAGTGCTGCGGTTCGGTTGCACCCAAAGCTTGCGCCCGGAGCAGGAGCTGACGCATCCCCCAATCCGCAAGTGCCATGAGCCTAGGCTGGCGCTCCTTGCGGTTCTTTGCAATCTCGCGGACGATGCGGATCTTGCCTCCGTCCAGATCAACGTCCCTAAGCTGAAGATGTCTTATTTCTCCACCACGGCATCCCGTGCCCGCCGCCACGGCAGCACAGTACACCGCGAGCTGCCAATATTCATTGGCCATGGCCTCGGTGATTATCGTGACGAGTTGATCCTTGGTTGCGACCTTACCCGCACGCCGTTTTATCTCTCGCAAAGGCTGATAGCCCACCTCCAATTCCGGCATCCAGCAGCCGGCAAACGTCATGGCACTTCTCAACAGGTGCATTTCGTAGTTGATCGTGCGCGCCGTTACCGGCTGCTTCATCGTTGGACTGATCTGTTCTCTGCGCTCACATTGGTAGTCGCGGATGTGATAAAGTCCAATCCCATTGGTCGGAAATCTTGAGCCAAAGAATTTCTCGACGCTTTTGAAGATCCTCTTCTCACGCGCAACCGTTTCCGCAGAACAATTCGCTGTCTTCCAACTGAAGTAAAATTCCGCAACTCGCCGCAGTGGCAGTTTGCCCATCTCGGGACTCTGGCACTCAACCCGTTTCTCGTAGTCCTTTCGCCTTGCCATAAACTGTGTTCGAAAGGCGAAGGCTTTTACCGGATCGTTGCTTTCTGTCGATTGTTGATGTTGCTTGCCGCGTGAATCGCGCCAGCTAAACCATATGTACGGGGAATCGGATTTCCAGCGCAGACCGCGCGGAAGTCGAGAGCGTTTCTTGTTCATCACAGTTGCCGTATTTCCCACGAATCGGAAACTCAGTCAAACCGTGGTGAAATCTCCGGAAGCAGCCCCCATCGCTTTGAGCACGCTAATTGGTGAATGCGCTTTAAGCTAACCGCGAGTGTCTGCGTTGTCAGCGGCTGTCGCCGATGTTTACGGGCATTCTCGAAGCAAATGTTACCGGTTTTTGTTACCGGTCGGCTGTTTTGGAGGGAACCGCAGATCGTAAGCCATTGATTCTAATTTGGCTGCCCCCC
>Ga0137372_10006605_pt1 | contig 11249 bp, 11 predicted proteins | sample SagtaG_6_FD_104911 | JGI IMG/M metagenome (GOLD analysis project Ga0137372, IMG submission 104911) | Vadose zone soil microbial communities from Sagehorn Ranch, Mendocino, California, USA - Sage1_R_60_16 metaG | ecosystem: Environmental > Terrestrial > Soil > Vadose zone | place: USA...
ACCCGCCTTACGAACAGTCAGAGTAGACTGCTCCTTACTGCTTCTTTCAACTCTACCTTCCCAGCGCGCCTCCTTCGACTTAGCAGGAGCCTGTTGCCCGAACACGACCGCCGCCAGCGGGAAGGTAAGTGCCACCGCGAACAGCAGAGTGAGTTGCTTCTTCAGCATTTTTTCTCTCCTTATCACCGGGATCACCGGCAAAGACATGATGTTTATCACGAACATTAGACCCAGGAGACCGAAAACAGCAAGCTGCTTTTTTAAACTTGGGCCTCCAATCCAACGTCTCCGCTGCATCCCTCGTACTGGTTGCCCCGCCAGAGCCTGATGCCCGAAAGAGCCACCGCCCATTGAACGGTGCAGTTTACTTTCGTGGTTAACTGATTCAGTACAGCACTTCGTTCTCGCCTTTTTCAGCGATCATCTTCTGGAACTGTGCCACAATCTTGTCCCGTCGCGCCATCACCGCTTTCACTTCATCCTTGGTGAGATAGTGGCTGGTTTTTTCTGTTAGCGCGTTCGCGTCCAGGGCCTTCAGTTTCTCCAACAATTGCCGGTCGCAGCGTACTAAGTCTTTAGGGTCTACCAATTCTTTGCTGAGTCGAAATGCGCGGCTGAAATCAATCCTCCAAATCTTCCAATTCTCATCGATTAGCACGTTGGTCAGGTTGACATCATGATCGGAGACCAATTGATCGAAGACCCGAATCTTGTACATCTGATTGTTCCAGGCGTCGGCATCCGGCGCCGTTAATTTCTGCTTGTGGCGCTCTGCCTCATCCATCTTCACCGGCAACCACCAACTGAGCGAGCCTGTATTGCCTACCCATTTGCGTTCGACATACACCGGCAGCATGTCGTCCATGCCAAGCAACTCAGCCAGCACATACGCAGCGATATTGTACTTGTAGGAGTCCACGAAGTTCAGTTCGGTACCTATGCCAAGCTGCTTCACTTGTTTGTGTTCATCAATGGGTTGGAAAGAGGCGTCGTGGGTCACGGTGCCGTCGGAAAGCGTAAGCCGCATGGTGTGAGTGACGCCTTTCTTGGCCTCGCGACTGTTCACCACCTTGGCGGTGAGAAGGAACTGCTTAATCTGTTCCTTGGTCAGAGTTGGCTCGTCGGCAGCAACCACGAAGAGTTGGTAGGTCAGACACACCAGCGCGACAAGAATCACCGTGCGCCAGCGCAGATGAAATGGGTTCATGGAAGATCCTCCACAGAGTTGCTCGGACTCTACTCCTTTCCGCCGCAATGGACAAATAAAAAAACTGGAATCGTCGGCGCACCCCCGAAACCACGACGGACCGTCATCGCGCATGCGAAGCCAATTGCCAAAACCGAGGAGGCGCACAAGCCTTGCTTGATACCCCGTGACGCCGGTCAGGTCCCATGCATTGCATAGAAGTGGATCAGTTCAAGTCGCCCCCGGATTCCTGGCCACGAGTCCGCTTGCCGCTCGTAATCGGCCCTGGCGTCGGGCCGTGGCCGTCTCAGCTTCCCAGAACCCTTTTTGCGGACCGTTTCTTGATTGCCGACGTCCTGTTTGGAGCTGAGGACGTGTTAGGATGGCCGCCTGACCGCAACCATGATCGGACAAACGCTGGATCACTACAGAATCGTTGCACAGATTGGCGAAGGCGGTATGGGTGTGGTGTATCGCGCGCGGGATGAGGTGTTGAACCGCGATGTGGCGCTGAAGCTGCTGGCCGGCGGGGCGCTCGAAAAGGTTGGGAGCGGCCATTTGCTCCGCGAAGCACAGACGGCCTCATCCCTGAGCCATCCGAATATTTGCACGATTCACCAAGTGGGACAGACGGGCAACGACTACTACGTGGTGATGGAGCTGATTGAGGGGCGGTCGCTCAGCGAGCTGTTCACGGCGACGGGCCTCTCGATGGAAACAGTGACGCGCTACGGCGCGCAAATCGCGGATGCACTGGCGCATGCGCATGAACGCGGAATCGCGCACCGCGACCTGAAGGGCTCGAACGTGATGGTAACCGCCGAGGGGCGCGTGAAAGTGCTGGACTTCGGGCTGGCGACGCGGCTCGATCGCGAGGAAATCAGCGAGCTCACACTTTCCTACAGCTCGCTGGAGAGCAAGCTGGTGGGAACGCTGCCGTACATGGCCCCGGAAGTTTTGCGCGGGCAGAAGGGAGATCACCTGAGCGATTTGTGGGCGCTGGGCGTGCTGCTCTATGAAGCAGCAGCGGGAAGGCTGCCGTTTCGCGGAAACACAGGCTTCGAGGTGACCTCGGCGATCCTGCGGGAGCCGCCTCCGCCACTGCCGGCAACAGTTCCACACGGGCTGGCAGCGGTGATCCAGCGCTGCTTGATGAAGGAGCGGGCGGAGCGTTACCAGCGGGCGAGCGAAGCGCGCGCGGCGCTGGAGGCGCTGCAGGGCGCGGTGCTGCAGAGCCGGCATCCCTCGGAAGAAACGCGAGGGCCGCGAACGCTGGTACTGCGAGGTATGGAACACCTCACGGTGAAGAACGGGGACGTGCTGCTGCTGGTAGGCACGAACAAAGGGGCGTTTCTGCTGCGGTCGTCGCGGGACCGCACGCGGTGGGATGTCGCTGGGCCGTATTTCCACGGCCAGGGCGTGTACGCGATGGCGTATGACGGGCGGAGCGGCCGGCACCGCTTGTGGGTTTCGACGAACAGCCTAATGTGGGGAACGTTTTTGCGGTCGAGCGATGACTTCGGGAGAATTTGGACAAATCCGCTGGAGGCGAGCATCCGGTTTCCGACAGAGTCAGGCGCCGCGCTGAAGAACATTTGGCAGATTTGCCTGGGCCGCAGTGAGGAGCCGGAGACGCTTTATTGCGGTGTGGAGCCGGCGGCGTTGTTCGAATCGCGGGATGCGGGCGAATCGTGGTCGCTGGTGCGCGGGCTGTACGAGCATCCGCACCGGCCGCGCTGGATGCCGAGTAACGGCGGGCTGTGTCTGCACACAATTGTGCCGGATCCGGGCAATAAAGAGCGGATGTACGTGGGAGTGTCTGCGGCGGGCGTTTACCGCACGGAGGATGGCGGGAACACATGGCAGGCGCGGAACAATGGAATACGCGTGGTGTTCATGCCGGAGAAGTATCCGGAGTTCGGGCAGTGCGTGCATAAGATTGTGTTGCACCGATCTCGCCCGGAGCGATTGTTCCTGCAAAACCACTGGGGGCTGTATCGTTCCGACAACCGCGGCGATTCGTGGCAGGACATCGCGCGCGGGGTGCCGTCGGACTTTGGCTTCGCGATGCTGATGCATCCGCACGATGCGGACTGCGTGTACATCCTGCCGGTGGAATCGGACGAGTTTCGCTGCACGCCGGACGGCCGTTTGCGCGTCTACCGGACGCGAGATGCCGGTGGTTCGTGGGAGGCTTTGGAGCGCGGGTTGCCGCAGAAGGGAGCATACGAAACCGTTTTGCGAGATGCCTTCTCGACGGATTCGCTGGACCCGGCGGGGATTTATTTCGGAACGCGGAGCGGAAAGCTGTACGGATCGAGAGATGAAGGAAAAGGCTGGAAGAAAATACTGGAAGGACTGCCGCAGATCGTGTGCGTAAAGGCTGCCGTCATCCAGATGGATGGGGCGCCAGCAGCGAGGCCGTACCCGAAGGCGAAAGCCGCGGCAAAACGGAAAACCCCGCGCAGGAAAAGCGTCAGGCGCGGGAAGCGACGGTGATGCAGGTTATATTCAACATTCCTGGTCCGCTGCGCGAATTCACAGAGAATCGGAGGGACGTGCGGGTTGAGGTGAAAGCAGGCGCTGATCTGCGCGAAGCTTTGCTGGAGCTGTTCGCTGCATATCCGGGACTGCGCGACAGGGTTCTGACCGAAGCCGGCGAAATTCGAGGGCACGTCAATATTTTTGTGGCAAACCAGGATGTGCGTTACTCGGGTGGGCTAGCGACGGCCGTTCCGGCCAGGGCGGAAGTTTCGATTGTGCCCGCGATCAGCGGGGGCTGAAAGCGCGGGCGATATGCCCGGCTACCGCGGCAAGTCCAATCCCTGGAGCAAGCCGGAGTCAAGCACGCGCGGCCACGGATTTGTTGAATCCGACAAATTGATTGCCGTGAGCGGGTCCGGCTGGATGCACGGCGTCTGGATGGGCGCGGTGGGATGCGGCAAATCGGGCACCGCCGCGTTGGGAGTATCAAAGTTCAGCGCGCGCCAGGTTCTGTACGTCGTGCGACGCATCGCGCGCGGTCAGCGGCTGGAGTCGAGCCGCCCTTTTTGGTCGCGTAGCTCGTCTGTATGGCGCTTTTCGTCGTACTTGCTGTTGCTGGGGCGATCAAGTTCCGCGACGAGCCGGTCCGTACAGTTTGAGAAATTGCGTTTTCCGCGCCGCAGTCATGGCGCAGCGCGGTCTTTGTGCCTCGGATAATTTCGCGGCGCGCCCTAATGCGGGACCGGGACCGGAGTGCATGTCAATTTGTTCTTATCGCTGCGCTTGCCGGTAGAAGGAAAGCACATGAGATGCCGGGAGGCGCAAATTTCAAGTTGGCCAGCGAATATGAAGTTGCGGATGCGGAACACCTGCCCGGCTGGGCAATTGACCGCGCGGCAGGGACATCCGAAGATGGCGGCATGAGCGAAACCGCTTCAGCCATACCGCGCCGCAGCAGACGAGTTTTTCACAAGATACGCGTCAAAGCGCAGGGCCGTGAGCATAACGGCAAGAAGTTTCAGGAAGCGTGCGAAACCGTGGTGGTGAACGCCCACGGAGGCTTGCTGCTGATGAAGCATGAAGTAGATAGCGGGGAAATGCTGGTCTTGACAAACCCAGTAACCCAGGAAGAACAGGAATGCCGGGTCGTCTATCTGGGCCACCCGGGAGACAAGGGCCAGCGCGTAGGCATTGAATTTCTCACACCAGCTCCTCGGTTTTGGGGCGTGGAATTCAGCGGCGAGTCCCCGGTCAACAATCCTAATTAGCCAAGAATACCGCCTGTCCTTCGGTACAGTTTTTCATTGAAAACAGCTACACCACCTGCGTCTCGCTGTTGCTGATACGCCTGACATGATGAAGTGATAGAAGTGGAAGCAACCCGGAGGCGAAAATGAATCCGGTCAAGAATCAAAACAACAAAGCAGGACTGGCGCTTGCAGCCGCGATGGTAGCTCTGACGCTGTATTGGGCCTTTACGTATTCCGGGCCGTACCGCTATCTGGCCGAGCTGCAATTGAAACAGTTTGGTGTTTATTATTCGGAAGCCACCGCGATTGTCATCATTCTTGGTCTCCTGGGAATTGCGCTGGGGATCAAGTTTCTCTTCCGCGGGGCGGAACGACCTCTCCCCGGAACCCCATCTAATACCAGGAACGTTCCCACGGCGATGGCGACTGCCACTGCGTCGGAGCCGTGGTTGCGGTACTTCCGCTATGGCGCTCTGCTTGTTCCTTTCGGATTTGGCGGCTGGACCTATTACAACGGAACGCATGCGGGAAGCTTGCAACAATTGACGGCGGTAGATTTTCAGAACGGGAAACTGCAGGCTCACCTGGTATACGCGGACGTGCGAGGACACCTGAGCGGGACGTATCTGAGCAAGGAACACTATCTGTACATCCCGATGTCGGCGGAACAAAATGCAGCCGCGCCGGTGCAACTCGTCGTCGGAGTAAACGAAAAGGAGATGCGGAAGTACATGCATCGCGAAGCCGATGGCACGTTCGTTGTGCGAGGAGTTGCGGATAAGGGACTGGAAGGCGACGTGAAGTATGCGTTTGAGAAGAACGGCGTCACCGTGGGTGATTCTGTTTGGGTGGTGCACGCGGGCCGCGACCCGTCCGGCGACAAGACGTTCGGGCTGGTCATGATGGGCGTGGGAATTGTCGTGGCGGGATTGGTATTCGGTCTCGATGGCTTTCGGAAGCGAAAAAGAACCACGACGAAGCCACTGTAGACGAAGCACAACCGGAATTAACGCGACGGGTTGGCGGGCGCACGCTGCGGCGAGAGCTTCACGCCAACCGCGGAACCTCGTTTGAAAAGCCAGTCTCCCAGTCTCCAGAGAAGAAGAACTCCGACGAGCGCGGCGTAGAAGAGCGGCTTGCGCACATCGGACTTCACCAGCCAATAGTAATGAATCACGCCACAGACGGCGCTGATGTAAATCGCGCGATGAAGCTGCTGCCAGCGCTTTCCGCCGAGGCGCCGAATCCAACCAGCGGTGGAAGTGATCGCCAGGGGAATCAGCAGCACAAAACCTGCGAAGCCGACGGTGATAAAAGGCCTCTTGGCGACGTCTTTCCACATCGCGGCCAGGTCGAAGGACTGATCGGGCCCGAGATAAGTAAGAAAGTGCAGGCAGGCGTAGAAGAAAGCGAAGAGGCCAAGCATCCGCCGGAAACGGATGAGGTCAGGAAGCTTGAAGAGCTTGCGGAGCGGAGTGATCGAGAGAGTGAAGACAAGAAAGCGCAGGATCCAATCACCGGTGGCGTGCTGGAGAAACTCGACGGGATTGGCGCCCAAATTGTTGTGGATAATGCGCCAGAGCAATTCGCCAAAAGGCCCAAGACAAAGAAGGAAGAGGGCGGCCTTGGTCCATTTGCTGGTGAGGATTGCGCGCACGCGGAGGTTCCAGCCTAGAAATTCTTACGAAGGTCCAGGCCGTTATACATCGCGGCGACCTGATCGCCATAGCCATTGAACATCAGCGTGGGCCGCTTGAAGATTTCGCCGAGGCGGCGTTCCTTGGCCTGGCTCCAGCGCGGATGGTCCACGGTGGGATTCACGTTGGAATAAAAACCGTATTCCTGTGAATTGGCAATGTTCCAAGTCGCCGGCGGCTGCTTTTGAACGAAACGGATCTTGACAAGGGACTTGATGCTTTTGAAGCCGTACTTCCAGGGAATGACCATGCGAACCGGAGCGCCGTCCTGATTCGGCAAGGTCTCGCCGTACATGCCGACGCAAAGCAGCGTGAGCGGGTTCATGGCTTCGTCGAGGCGCAGGCCTTCAACATAGGGAAAGTCGATGCCGGCGTATCTAGCTTGCGGCATCTGGCCGGGGTCGTAGAGGCTTTGGAAGGCGACGTATTGGGCCTTGGGCGTGGGCTCGACGAGGTTGACGAGATTGCTGAAAGAAAAGCCGATCCAGGGAACGACGATGGACCACGCTTCGACGCAACGGTGACGGTAGATGCGTTCCTCGAGCGGAGCGAGCTTGAGAATTTCGTCCATGCTGAATTTGCGAGGCTTTTTCACTTCGCCTTCGACGGACACGCTCCAGTTTGAAGTGTTGAAATGCTGCGCGTTTTTCGCGGGATCGCCCTTATCCGTGCCGAATTCATAGAAATTGTTGTAGTGCGTCACATCCTGATAGGAGTTCTGCTTTTCGGTGGTGCTGAACGGGCTGGGCTTGAGACCGATGAGCTTCGTGCCGGCAAATGCCATCTGAGATGGTGAAGCCAGTTCGAGTAATCTCTTGCCCGCCATGGCCGACGCGCCGACAATGCCCATGGCGCGCAGGAAATTGCGCCGGTTCAGATAAACCGACTTTGGCGTGACATCGGCGTAAGTTAAATCCGGGGCTTTGCGGATCAACATCTCTTACCTCCCAATGCCTACGGCGGTCCTCTCCGTCCCTATTTTACGTGCGTTTATCTATGTTGGATGCAGGAACTTAGGCGCCGGGCTCCATATTCGTGGTCCTGCCCTCGGCCGGGCGCGCCGCCTGCCTAGTGATAGGAGCGGGATACCGGCGAAAGGTTACAAGCAAACTGATAGCACAAGAGGGGCCACCTTTCAGCGATGTCCGTGGAGCCTGGACAGCACCTTTTGAGCGGCTTCAACCCCGCGATATTGAGCTTCCTCGAAAATGGAGATGCCGCTGAGGTCGGAGTTGGCAAAGAGTATGCGGTCATTGAGGCGCGTCAAGCGGCGGCGCTCTTCGGAGAAAATGGAGCGGACGGCGGGGCGAACCATGGCGTGGCCCATGCGCATAACGTCAATGCGCGAGACGCACTGACGGATGTCGGAGTGAACGCGCTCGAGGTCGCGGAGGATGGCCTCTTTCCAGTAGATCCATTCTTTTTCGAGGAGAACCTGGCGGTTCTGTGATGGCGCGCCTTCGGCAAGCGCCCAGTAAAAAGTCCAAACGGTTCGGTCCACGTGGGTGCGCAGGCTCTGGTGCATGGCGTCGACGTAGCCGAGCGCGGGCGAATCGAAGAACACAGTGTCCCAGGAGGGCTCGGCGCCACGGGAATCGGGATAGCGGTCAAGCGTAAGGTTGGCGGTCAGCCAGGGAGAATAAACAAAATCGCGCAAGCGTGGGAAATTTTCCAGGAGGTAAGGCGCGAGAAACGTGGGGGCCGCGAAAATGACAAATTCGGCCTGAAACTCAGTTTCGCCGGCGAAGACGCTGACGCCGCGGCGCGTCTGGATGATGCCGTGCACCATCTGACCAGCACGAATGTTTTGGCCGACGCGCTCGAGGAGGCGGCGGGTGATCCAGCCGTTGCCTTCGGGCCATGTGAGCGGGCCTTTTTCCTCAGGCTCGCGGGAAGAGAAATAATGGATTCCGGCCCAAGCGGAAGTGTCGCTCGCGAGCGCGCCGTAATCGTCGCGGCATGCGTAGTTCATGTACCAATGCAGGAGACGCGAATCAAAGCCTTGCTGGCGGAGCCAATCGGAAAAAGAGAGGCGGTCGAGGTCCTGAAACTTCGGAGAGAGCCCGAGCTCAAGAGGGACGGTAAAAGATCCGCTCTTCCTAAAATCATTGAAAAGATTTTCAAGGCGCTGAAATTGATCGCGGTCTGTTTGTTTAAGGCCCACGGCAGGCTCGATGCCTTCCTGCCAGCGGCCGTAGAGAAACAGGCGCTCTTGCGGCGAAAAAGCGAGATAGCGTTCTTCCCACTGGCCGTTTTCGAGGACGCCGAGATCCGCGAAGAGTTCGCGGACGTATTCGGCCTTCGGGCCGGGGACAGGAACGTAGTGAGCGGCCCACGGATACACCGTAATTTCGTTTTCGCCCCAGCGGGCGTTGCCGCCGGGCTGGGCGTTCATTTCCAGAAGAACAAAATCGCTGAAGCCGCGCTTGCGCAAACGCCAAGCGGCGCTGAGTCCGGCGATTCCTCCGCCGACAATGACTACAGGGAATTTTTCAGTGCGCTTCGCCGCGGGGAATGAAGTGCGATCACGTAAGAGATGGCCCAGCTGAAAAGAATCATTGACGAAGGAGCCTTCGATCTTGCGTTCGCTTTTGAGGGAAAGACCAACGAGCGCGGCACTACCGAGACCAAGAAACTTGCGACGGCCTAGCTTCAATGAGTGATGTCCTTCCAGTCGTTCTCATAAGTGCGGACGAGCACCTGGTTGTTGAGCTGGTTTGGCGGCATAGGGAGCGGCGCCATGTCGGGCGGAAATTGAAAGAGCGTGGGGAGGCCGTCGATGTTAATGAAACGCAATCCTGAGGGAAGCGAAGTGGGAGAAGTGTACCCATGCGTGGCGGCGAGAACGAAGCCCCACTCGCCGAACGATGGGACGTAGACGTGGTATGGATAAGTTTGCAGCCCCACTTGCTTCAGAGTTTGCACGATGCACCAGAACGAATCGCGCGCGAACATCGGCGAGGTGCTTTGAACGACCATCAGGCCCTGCACGCTGAGGCGGCGCGCGACGGCCCGGTAAAACGCCGTGGTGTAGAGTTTTCCGAGCGAATAATTCGTGGGGTCGGGAAAATCAATCACAATGAAATCGAAACTGTCAGCGTTCGAATCCACCCAGGGAAACGCATCGGCGTTGATGACGCGCACGCGGGGAGAAAGAAGCGATTTATCGTTGAGCTTGGTCAGCATGGGATGAGAGGAAAAGAGCTTGGTCATTTCGGGGTCGAGGTCGACAAGGGTGATGCTTTCGATGTGCGGGTATTTCAGGACTTCGCGGACGGCGAGGCCGTCGCCGCCGCCGAGGATGAGCACGCGGCGAGGAGCCGAAACAGCCGCGAGGCCGGGATGCACAAGCGCCTCGTGGTAGCGGTATTCGTCGCGGGAGCTGAATTGTAGGTGGCTGTTGAGAAAAAGACGAAGGTCGTCCTTGAAGCGCGTTAGGACTAAATGCTGGTAATGGGTGTCGCGAGCGAAGATGATCTCGTCGGCGTAGATGTTGTCTTCAGCGGTGGCGGTGATCTGCTTGGCCCCGGCCATCCCCGCTCCCAATCCGCAGAGCACCACAAAACACGCGATGCGCAATCCGCGCGCCTCGGAAAGTTGATTTGCAAAAAGGAAAGTACTCCACAGCGCGACGCCGGCGTTGATCAGGCCAAACAGCATCGCGGAGCGGACGAGGCCGAGGCGCGGCACGAACAAGATCGGAAAGAGTAGTGAAGCAGCGAGCGCCCCGAGATAATCGAAGGTTAGAACATGCGCGATGACGTCGCGAAACTGGTAACGATCGCGGACGATGCGCATGAGCAGAGGAATCTCCAGCCCGACCAGAACGCCCATCACGATGACGAGGGCGTACAGAATCAATTCGAAGCCCTGCGTGAAGGCGAACGCGAGCATCAGGACGGCGGAAGAAAAGCCGCCGATGACGCCGAGGAGAAGCTCGATCCAAACGAAGCGATGAACGAGGCCACGGTTGATGTAGCGGGAAAGCGCGCTGCCGATACCCATGGCGAAGAGATACGTGCCGATGATGGTGGAGAATTGAAAGACGCTGTCGCCGACGAGATAGCTGGCGAGCGTGCCGGCGACGAGCTCGTAGATGAGGCCGCACGCCGCGACCAGCAGCACGGAGATGAACAGCAGGATTCCCATGAGCTAATGAATCGCGGCGGCAATGATGATGCAGATGCCGATGGACATCGCGCCCACAAGGATCGCGAGAGCCATGTTGTGCTCCTGGACGATCTCTTTCCAGAGATGATACGGAGTCAGCTTGTCCATAACGATGAACGCCACGATGAAAACGAGAATCCCGATAAAGGCAAAGACCAGTGCGGCGACGATATTGCCAAGCGGAACGAGATTCATCTTATTTGCCTCCGGTGTAATGGTGATAGCCGCTATAAACCGAGCGATAGGAACCCGGATTATCGCGGACCGATTGGGGAACGTTTTTGAGTTGATTGATGGTGTCGAGACTCCAGCCGCGATATTGGCCGAAAGCGGCGGTGCCAAGAACCAGGAATCCATAGAGAAGATAGAATCTTCGGAACATCAGCTGTCGTCCTCCGAACTGCTTGTGAAATTGGAAAGTTGCGCGGGTGGGTGATCACTCTCGGACCAGCGCGCTCGCTC
>Ga0137372_10006606_pt1 | contig 11244 bp, 7 predicted proteins | sample SagtaG_6_FD_104911 | JGI IMG/M metagenome (GOLD analysis project Ga0137372, IMG submission 104911) | Vadose zone soil microbial communities from Sagehorn Ranch, Mendocino, California, USA - Sage1_R_60_16 metaG | ecosystem: Environmental > Terrestrial > Soil > Vadose zone | place: USA: California...
GGCGCGTTACCAGCCCACGCCCACCCTGCCGCGTAATGCGGAGCCATGTCCGGACCGCCCCATTTGTCCAGGCCGCCGTAAGCTTTAATCGCTTTTAGTTGCTGTTCGTTTGTGAGGGGAACGCCATTCAGAGTAGTCATTTCGTTGAATGTCCCGCTCTCCGTTCCCTCCATGCTCGCCCCGTTATCGCCAAAGATGTAAATAATTAGTGTGTTGTCGGCGAGGCCCATATCCTCAATCGCCCGTACGACGCCCCCGACAGCGTGATCGGCGTTTTCTTGATACCCGGCATACACCTCCATTTGATGCGCATACAATTTCTTCACTTCCGGCGGTACGCTGTTCCAGGCGGGGAACGCTGGATCACGAGAGGTGAGCTGGGCGTTGGCCGGAATCACGCCGAGCTGCTTCTGCCGCGCAAATGTCTCCTCGCGCAACTTGTCCCAGCCCTGGTCAAACTTGCCTTTGTATTTGTCGCTCCATTCCTTCGGTACTTGGTGCGGCGCATGAGTTGCTCCAGTCGAGAAGTAGAGAAAGAAAGGTCTGTCCGGCGCCTGCGCTTTTTGATCACGAATCCAGGTAACGGAGTGTTCTATCATCGCGTCGTTTAGATAGAAATTCTTGTCCTTCGGCACGCCGATGATGCTGTTATTCTCTGCAAGGACGGGATCGAACTGTCCGCTTTCTCCGCCAAGAAATCCCCAGAAATAATCGAAGCCAAGTGCGTTCGGCCAGCGGTCAAACGGGCCCGCAGGCCCCTGTTGCGCGTCAGGTGTCAGATGCCACTTGCCGATCGCAGCCGTGTTATAGCCGTTGCCCTGAAGAATCTGTGCGATGGAAGCGGCGCTCGTTGGCCAGTTCGTGCTATACCCGGGCCAACCGCCGATCAACTCGCAAATAGAACCGAATCCGACTGCGTGATGGTTTCGCCCCGATAACAACGCTGCGCGCGTCGGCGAACAAAGCGCCGTGACGTGGAATCGATTATAACGAAGTCCCTCGGTCGCTAGTTTGTCGAACGTAGGTGTCGCGACGGGCCCACCGAATGTGGATGGATTACCGAACCCGGCATCATCAATCAAGACAAGCAGGATGTTCGGCGCGTTGGGTGGCGCCTTCACTGGCTGAGTAAAGGCTGTAACAGAGCCTTCCAGCGAACGCTTGGTCACGCCTTGAAACGGCTGCGGTGGACGCGGTAACACGGTTCGATCCCATTCCCCATCATCGGCGGCTGATCCGGTTATTTGTAACGCAACGACAAGCGCGATTACAATGAGGCAGCCTATTGGTTTGAACATACTAGTTCCTCCGAGAAACCCCGCGATCCAGACTGCGATTTCGTCGTTGAACGATTTGAGGCGCTCGTAGAGAATGGAAATGGAAATGGGGCTGGAGCTGAAAGGCGTATGTGAAAAATGCGGAGCCACGCTCGCACTGGGTAGTGTCGCATACATTTGCAGTTACGAATGCACTTTTTGCGCGGGTTGCGCCGGGCAAATGAATTTCGTCTGCCCGAACTGTGAAGGGGAACTTGTGCGGCGACCGGGTCGCAAAGAGACGCCTACTTCCGGCGCCTCGGCTGGTGCCTGATTTGATAGGTGAGAAAGCACTCGTCGCCGATGGTGCGCATACCGCTCAACGAACAATGCACGCTGGCGGGCAGGAATTTCTTGCTCAAGCCTGTCAGTGTCGGGGCCTTTGCTCCACCAAACATGTAAGGCGCAACGGTTAGATTGAGCCGATCGATAAGGCCTTGTTCTAATAATGACCGAAAGAGAGTTGGTCCGCCTTCACATGCAACCGTCCGAACTCCATATTTCTTGCGCAATGTTTCCAGCATGTCGAGGAGATCGACATGCTTTGAACTGCTAAGATGGAGGGTTGCCTTCTTCTCCAAGGCTCGTTGATATTTTCCCGGCATCTGCTTGGTAGAAAAAATAATGATCGGCGAGACGTCCGACTGAAAAATCTTCAGACGATAGTCGATCCTGCCTTCATTCGAGACAATCACGCGTAGCGGGCAGCGGCTTTGACCGCGCTTCACTCTGTTTTCCTGCATTTCAGCCGGAAGGCCAAGCCGGACATTGTCGCGTTTTAAACTGGTGTGCCCGATCAATACCGAATCGGCCAGGGCGCGCTGCCGAAACAAATGCAACTTGTCTTCGCGCGAAGTGAAATCTACCGGCGACAAATTCTTCGTGGTGACCTTGCCATCGACAGTCATCGCGAAAGTGGCGACGACGAATGGGCGCTTGTTTTTCATAAGAAACGTTGAGACGTAAATCGTTGAGTCGTTACATCGTCAAAACCGAATCACGACCTACGATTTACGAATCATGAGTCTTATTCCGCTTCGCCGATCTCGTGCTCCAGCGTGACTACTTCGTGCTCCATCTCGCGCATTTTCACACGCGCGACTGCACCACTCGGCTTGTAAAACAGATAAACGAGCGCGCCTGGCAGACAGCAGACGAGAATGATGAGAAAACTAAGAGAGCCGATGAGAATGGCTTTTGCTTCCGGCACACCGCAAAGGCCGCTAAGCATGATCTGCAAGACTTTTTCGCGAAGTCCAATTCCCGCGAAACTGATGGGTAATGCGGAGATCGTGCGTTCCACTGGCATCACGGCAAAAAAGTTGACCACTGGCACGGGCGCGCCCAGCGCGTAAGCCGCACAGAGAAAAGTCGTGAACGTGGCCAGGTGCGCTATGAGCGACGCCCCAAATGCAACGAGCGTTGCGCGCCAATGATGCGCGTAGAGATGATACGCGGCGGAAATCTCGATCAGTTTGTCGCGACCAGGGAACTTCTCTGGCAACGAATGGAACAAGTTAAACCCGCTGATTACAAAAGTGGATATCAACGTGAGGACCGATGTGCCCAGGAGAAAAAGCAAGAGCCAAAGCAAGTTTCGTGTTTCGGTAGTCTGCGCGAGAAAATCATAGCGCAATCCGATGAGCGTGACGGTGATGGCAACCAATGCAACAAGCCCGATGAAGCGGTCAAACACCACGGCTAGCAATGCGCCCGCCTTTTTGTCCGGCGTTTCCTTAAGCAAATAATAGCTCTTCATGATATCGCCACCCGTGCCTCCTGGGAGAAACTGGTTGTAAAACATCCCGATAAAGAACAACCCCGCGAGGCGCGGGAGAGTTAGATGAATCTTTTGAACCTTCAGCAAAACACCCCAGCGAAAGGCTGCAGCAACTTCCACCACGACGTATGCCAGGATACCCAAGGCAACCCAGCGGTATTGAGCATTTCGGATTGCCTCGACCATCTGTGCGCGCCGATTGGGATCGTGATAAACCCAGTAGAGTACTGCGATCGTGACGCTAATCTGGAAAAGTGTGACCAGGATTTTTTTCATTCGCCGAAGCGTTCCTTCCACATTTGGACCGACTGGCAAATTGCATCAGCTGTCGTGTTCGGGTTCATCTTCCAGACAAATAAGCAGTTTGGGGGAAGAAGCGGAACAAGTTTCTCAAAATCGACACCTCCGGTAAAGGGTAGTTGATCCTCTCGCGCAGGCCAGATGCAGTCATGCACATGGCAGCCAAACGTACGCGGACCGACCGCGCGCAGCCACTCGGCGTGATCAATGAACCCAAGATTCTCTTTAATCTGAGAATGACCGAAATCATGCCAGTAACCGAGTTGCGGAGAATTCATCTCGTCCAGTAAGTTCGCCAATTCGCTCTCGGTTGGAATCTCTTCATAGGCGCGGCGGTTCTCGATTCCCAGACAGACGCCTTTCGAACCAGCATAGTCGATCACACGGCGCAGGCAGTCCTGCACGTGCTGCAGGTATTGGGGCGAACGTCGTTCTCGTTCTTGCACGGCTTTTATTTTCAGTTTCACGTAATTGCGGGAAAGGTATTCGCCGGCTTTCGCCATCGCAATCAACCGATCAGTAATGGGCGGCATGTCGACCTGTCCTAGATTCAATACAACGAACGGCGCGCTTAATTGCCCGGCGAGATCAATCGCCTGCAACACTTGCGTGACAGCGCGCTCGCGTTCCTCGGCAGACGCGGCGGAAAATTTGTAACGGTCTGGCGGAACCACCGTCGTTTCGCCAGACAACAGGCAAAAATTATACAGACTGCTGAAGCGGACTTCTGTCGTATCGAACATTTTTTGAATTCCCGGTATCAGGGGCATGCGGATGCCGTGGTCCAGCTCAACCAAATCAAACCCAAGCTTGGTTTTGATTTCGCGCAGCATCGCGTCGCCACTGGTATGGCGTCTGGAGTTCCAACACGTGGAAAACGAAATCATCGGGTAACGAATTGTGCGTTTCAGTGAAATAATCGCTTTTTTACCGTGACGATTCGCCTCTCCCTTCTCAAGGGAGAGGGGAGGGTGAGGGTTGGCGGCCTTCTTTTGCTACCATCGAAAACCCCTCACCTCCATCCTCTCCCCTTCGACAACGGGAGAGGCGGAAAGTCGTCCAACGGATACTAAACGCATGCGAAAAGCGCCACTACGGAAAATCGACGTCATCAGCAGACCGGCTCAATCTCAGCTGCCGGGGCAGGCGAGACGGGGCTGTCGCAAACGTGCCGCCCGGCGAGGCTCAAAACTGAGGCTGCGGTGATTGCATAAATCACCGAGGCAATACCGAGCGTGGGTCGCATTCCGATCAGGTCGGAGAAGCCAGGCGCGATCAGACCGGCAATGGGCATCAGGCCGAAAAAGCTCATGCCTACGACCGCAGACACGCGACCGCGCAAGTGCGCTGGTGCCTGCTCCTGCACGATGGTGTTAGCCAGACCAAAATTCATCGAGAGTGCGATCGCAATGGCTCCCATGGCACACGCCGTGAGCAAGAAACTTTGTGACCAAGACATGAGGAAAACTCCCAAGGCGATGGCCGCCACATTTCCGCCCATGAATTTCAAGCGGTTTTCGCGCGCGACGCTAAACAAGCCAATCGAGCCAAGGAATGCGCCGCTGCCAGACACCGCCATCAATCCTCCCATGCTTTCCGCGCCCAGGTGAAGAATATTGCGCACGTAGAGCGGCAGCATCACCGATATAGCTGGAAAAACAAAGATCGTGTTCAACGCGATCAGTGCGATCAAAGACAGAATAATCCGATTTGAGCAGACATATCGAAAACCTTCGCGTATGCCGCTGCGGCGTTGTTCTTCTTCCTCAGGCGTCCCGATGGGCCGTTTGGGAAGCGAGATGAGCGCGATGATGAGTGCCACAAAAGAAAATGCATTCGTGAAAAATGCCGAAGCCGCGCCCCACCATCCGATAAAGAAACCGGCCAGCGACGGCCCAATCAGACGCGATCCATGAAACACGGAACGATCAAGTGCGACGGCGGCGCCAATCTCGTCGCGCTTCATCAACTCTGGCACAAGCGCGGAGATGGCCGGCATTTCATAGGAAAAAGCAATCCCCAGCAGAAGCGCGAAAAAGATTATATGCCAAATTTGAATGCGCCCGGACAGTACCAAAAACCCAAGCGCGATCGCGAAGATGATTTGTACAATCTGGGTTGCAATCAGGATCTTGCGTTTGTCCCACCGATCAGCGAGCGACCCGGCAATTGGAGCGAGCGCAAGGGCCGGCAAACCGGCAGCGAAATTAACAAGCCCAAGCAAAATCGCCTTGTTGGTGAGCCCACTCAGGACCCAGCTCTGCGCCATCATTTGCATCCAAGTGCCGCTGTCGGAAATGAGCGAACCGAGGATGTAGCGACGAAACGGGCCCTGCCGCAAAAGCGCCAACGCTTTTCGTCCAATCCCTTTTTCTTTCTCGTCCATCGCAAACACTCATCGTTGTAGGGGCGTGTGTGTCAAACACCTGCCTACGCAACGAAGCGCGAAGAGCGCCTGCAGACAGCCATCACGGGAGAGGCAGATATGTCCACCACATGTGATCGATCTCCCAATTTTCTTCGGATTTCGAAAGAAGAAAATGCAGCTCGGCAGGGCCGTTTTGCGATTCGGCCCGCGAAACTACGTACGCATCCCATTCGAAACGCGATGGGAAGCGGAAACGCATTCGAAGCCAGCCGTGTGGATTTGAGATTTCCCGAACGGATTGCAAGCTCTGGTTCGACACTTGAAAAAAATAATTCAAGCGCTCACGTCCGTCGTGTTGTAACGATCTTTGCGTGACATGCGAAAGCACCCAGTCACGATCGGGCCTTAAGTAAATTTCTTCTCCCGCCGTCTGCGCAAACTCAATAGCTTCCTGTAGCTGTTCGTTGCGATAGGCCCAGAGGGCAGTTAGAGCCGCTGCGATGCTATAGAGAAGCAGAAGACATACAGCGCCCACAGAAGCTGCCTCCGTCCAGCGAACTGTTTCGCGTTGACGCTTTGCAAAAAAATAGACGGAAGGCGACAAGCAGAAATAGCCGGCGATCAAAAGATTTATTGCGCCGAAAGATACCATCATGGCGTTGCTGCCGCCAAAACCCCATATCAACCAACAAAATCCGATCGCGCCGGCGCACGCGCCTGCAAGCCATCGGATCCAATGAACGCCGATCCAAATAAAATAAAATAGCAGCCAAAAGAGGACGTACCCGATGCAAAACAGAAGCAGTTGCTCGATGGCTCCGAGGCTAATCGCAGCCACCGCGATGGCTGCCTGCGAGATCAAATACCCAAGTCCAATTGTTACGAGAACGGCGCGTCCCCGTCGCCACGGCTCAACTTCCGAGTGGTATTGCTCCCATAGCGAACGACTGTCCTCCGCCATTTTTGGCAAATTGTAGTGGATTCGTGCTGACGAAGGAAGCTGAATACACAGCGCCTGAACGCATTTGGGCTCACCCTTCAGTTGGCGACCATTGCCTGTTCAGGTCGATATGTATTTCGGCAGATTTAGCAGGTTGTCGCTCTGATCGACATTCGGTTCGAAAGGCCGCTCATGGTCTCGGTAATACACCGTAACTCTTCCGTCTCGGTGCATTGTGATGATGTCGAGCTTGCCCAGACCGAGAGTCAAAAACTTCTTCTTCTGCAAATCCGCAAACTCAAACGGTTCGAGGTCGAATTTCATTCTCTTGTCCAGTTCGATCTTTAGTCTTCCGGGGAACGCGATGGCGACAGCCTGGTCCAGTTTGAAATTGACACGGGCGTTAATCTCGTCCTCGGTCGGAGCGCGGCCAAGTTCTTGTTGCAGTTCGTCTATCGCTTGCTGGCGAAACGCCGCCCCGTTTTGAGCTCGCAATTCGGTTCGAAGCCGGCTTCGCGTGAGTTGCTCGATTTCCGCAATCTCCGTTACCGAAACAGTGAGCATCTTGTAAATCTGATGTTTGATCACGTGCACCTTTTTGGGCACGTATGGAATCTTCTCCAGGTGCTTGTCCTTTACGCCCTTGTTCTCGCTGACCAATCGGTCGTTGATGTGGTCGATAGTGAGTGACACGCGAAACGACTCGATTTCGCCAGCGGGATCGAGCAGTTCAGCGAAAGGCATTCGATCGACCGCGGGAAAAATGAATTTTAGATCGGTGTTGAGAAAGGGTTGCAAGTCCTTTGCTCGATACAAAAGACCGTTTACAGCGCCTGCATCGTCTCGGGTGGGCGTGCGGATGACCATGTGATCCAATGGTTGAAACTTTTTCCCGATGAAAAGGTCGTTAGCGCTGAAAGCAAACCCGGCGCCGTTGACGACAAGGTCATCCACGGCGGCCTCAACCCGATGAGTCGTAAAATACAACGGATCCCACCGTCGTTGCTCGACGGTGAGTTTGTTAGGCAAGGTGTCGAGAAACGACGTGCGATCGAGCTGCGCTTGGATGACGCCGGCGGCCGCGTCCTCACCGAGTTTCTCGATCAGCTTGATAATGAGAAGGGTGGCGAAGAAAAGGGACAGCCCCAGCTTGGGAAGCACCACGGTGATTATTGCTTCGAGAAAAAAGACGATGATCTGTCCCAGGGCGCTCAAGTGCAGATCGAAGTCGAGATCGAAATCGAGCAGGCCATCCTTTTGAATCGGAACCAGCCTGACCAGGAAATGGAAATCGGGGTCGAAGAAATCTTCGATGAAAAATTCACCGTTCACATCGATCACCAGGACGTTGGTGAAAACAATCGTGTTCGCTCCGCCCGGCTCCGACACGATTCGTGTTTCCGGATAAATACTGATGCCCTTAATTTTCCCCTTCGTATCGCCGTCTTGCTTGATCGGATACTCATATTCATCCGTGGTGCCTTCCTTCAGGACCGCCTGCTTCTGAAACAAGTCATCGCCTAACCGCTTATATGTCGAAGGCGCGAAACCGAACGCCATATGTGAGGTCTTCGGCAAAAAATTCTGCGCGTCATCGGGGTTGCCGCGATCGGCCAACAGGTCTGTGCTTTTCGGACCGTTTTGTAGGGCCAAATTGATATAGATGCCGATAGCGTTAGGTGTGTCGTCGTCGGCGAAGAATTTTTTCAATTCAATCGCAGCGATCTTTCCGCCTCCCGCGGCCGAGAATGGCACCGTGCGATCGATTTGTTGCTTCAGAGAAGCCAGCGTATCCGGTTTGGAAAAAATGGGATTGCCGTCGTCATCCGTCTGAGTTTCAGCGGCATCGATGAGCGGTCCGCTGATGTCGAGTAACTCGAGCTTGAGGCCGATATCGCTTAGCAGATTATCGGCGTCCGGGGGTGAATGAGAGAGATCAAATTTCAGATCCAGAAATACCGGGAAGATGTTCGAGATCATTCTTCGCTTATCGGGATGATCGAGATTGGAGATGATGGTGGGATAAATTTTCACGCGGATGTCAGCTCCGACGGGAGAGTCCTGTAGCAGAGTGACACTGAACTCATCTTCCTGGGCGGAATAGGCTGGCACACCGAGATCAAGGAAGGGATTCTCGTGGCCGACGAATTCGGGGTGAACGGGATAAAGACGTTTTTCGTTTAGCTCGTTAGGCGGATGAGTGGCATTGGCATCAGTGCGGACATGATTCCCGTGAGCATCTTTGACCTCGGTCTCCGACCACCAGGGAATGGAGCCAGTCTCCATGGAGCTGAGCAGAAAGTACTTGATGTACTCTTCGCCCATTAGGAACTCGACATCGAATCCCGAGGTGATTTTGTCCTGCGTTATCATTGCGAGAGACGACCAAGCTAACACGCGGTGTTTGTATCGAGTCGAGAAAAATCACCGAAGCAATTCAAGGCCGAATTGCTCATGCGATGGCATCTGTTTATCTTGGTAAATGCGGATCGACAAATACACGCAGAAGATGCAGGAAGCGCTGCAAGCGGCGCAGGATCTCGCGTCGCAGGGTAACCATCCGGAAGTCGCCAACGAACATTTTCTTTCCGCTCTTCTGGATCAAGGCGAGGGGATAACCCGGCCGCTTCTCGAAAAGATTGGGGCGAATGTGGAGCAGCTGCGCGACCGGTTGCGTTCGGAACTGGACCGCCGCGCAAAAATCCACGGCGCCGCTGCCGATGTGCGTCTCTCAAACGAACTCCGCAACGTTTTGGATTCGGCTGAGAAAGAGATGTCGAAGCTGAAGGATGAGTTTACCAGCGCGGAGCATTATTTGCTGGCGTTGGCTGGATCGAATGTTCCAGCCGCAAAATTACTTAATGAAGTCGGCGTCACGCGCGACAAAATCATGCAGGGCCTTCAGCAGGTGCGCGGCTCCCAGCGGGTGACGGATCAAAATCCTGAAGGCAAATATCAGGCGCTGGAAAAATATGGACGCGACCTGACCGAGCTCGCTCGACGCGGCAAGATCGATCCAGTGATTGGACGCGATAACGAAATTCGGCGGATTATGCAGGTGCTGTCGCGCCGGACAAAAAATAATCCGGTGCTCATCGGCGATCCCGGCGTGGGGAAGACCGCAATCGCAGAAGGCCTCGCGCGGCGAATCATCAGCGGCGACGTACCCGATTCGTTAAAGCAAAAACGAATCATTGCCATGGACATTGGTGCGATGGTGGCCGGCGCGAAGTTTCGCGGTGAATTTGAAGATCGCCTGAAGGCGTTCCTGAAAGAGGTAACGGATTCGCAGGGTCAGGTCGTTTTGTTCATCGACGAATTGCACACGATCGTTGGAGCAGGCGCAGCGGAAGGGTCTGTCGATGCTTCAAACATGCTTAAGCCGATGCTGGCGCGCGGCGAGCTGCGCACGATCGGCGCGACCACGATCGATGAGTACCGCAAATATATCGAGAAAGACGCGGCACTAGAACGGCGTTTCCAACCGGTTTTGGTAAACGAACCGACAGTGGAAGATACAATCGCAATTCTCCGCGGACTGAAGGAACGCTACGAAGTGCACCACGGTGTGCGCATCACTGACAGCGCGCTCGTGGCAGCAGCCGTGTTGTCGCAGCGTTACATCACTGATCGGTTTTTGCCGGATAAGGCGATCGATCTGGTCGATGAAGCAGCGTCGCGTTTGAAGATTGAGCTCGATTCAATGCCCACGGAGATCGACGTGATCGAACGCGAGATCATGCAACACGAAATGGAGCGCCAGGCGCTCAAGAAAGAAAAGGACCCGGCAAGCAAGGAGCGTTTGAAGAAGCTCGAAAAAGAGTTGGCAGGATTAAAAGAAAAATCGAATGCGCTCAAAGCCGAATGGCAGAAAGAGAAAGCAATCCTCGAAGAGCAGCGGAAATGGAAAGAAGAACTTGATCAACTCCGCACCGAGCTTGAGCGCGCCCAGCGTCGTGGTGAACTGGCGAAGGCGAGCGAAATTCAATATGGCAGGATCCCTGAGCTCGAAAGGAAATTGGATGAAGCGGCGGCAAAAAATGCAAAGACGAAGAAATCGCTCCTTCGCGAAGAAGTGACGGAAGAAGATATCGCCGAAGTGGTTTCTAGCTGGACGCACATTCCCGTCTCACGATTACAGGAAGGTGAACGCGAAAAACTGGTTAAACTGGAACAGCATCTCCATTTGCGTGTTGTTGGGCAGGACGAAGCGATCAAGGCGGTTTCCAATGCGGTCCGCCGCGCCCGGGCTGGTTTACAGGACCCAAATCGACCGCTGGGTTCATTCATTTTTCTTGGACCCACTGGCGTCGGCAAAACGGAATTGGCCCGCGCGCTCGCGGAATTTTTGTTCGACGACGAAAACGCCATGATCCGCATCGACATGAGCGAATACATGGAGAAACACACGGTTGCGCGCTTGATCGGCGCTCCGCCGGGTTACGTCGGCTACGAGGAAGGCGGCCAACTTTCCGAAGCCGTCCGCCGCAAGCCATACTCGGTCATGCTCTTCGATGAAATCGAAAAAGCGCATCCGGAC
>Ga0137372_10006607_pt1 | contig 11244 bp, 13 predicted proteins | sample SagtaG_6_FD_104911 | JGI IMG/M metagenome (GOLD analysis project Ga0137372, IMG submission 104911) | Vadose zone soil microbial communities from Sagehorn Ranch, Mendocino, California, USA - Sage1_R_60_16 metaG | ecosystem: Environmental > Terrestrial > Soil > Vadose zone | place: USA...
CGCTGGCGCCCGACATTGATAGCAGCGCCTTAATCGGTTATCCGTCCGCCCAGAAGTATCTCGGCTATGTCAGCATGGTCCGCGGCGAGGCGGAGGCCGGCCCTCCGAGTTCGGTCTACGTGCGCGCCGCTATCGATCAGGTTGCGGCGGTGCAGTCGCTGCTCGCGCAGACCGCCAACCCCGAGGCACCGAACGAGGTGGCCGTCAGCCGGCCGTCCGACCTTCTCACCGCTCGGGCCGCCGCGGCGGGGGCGTTCAACAGCCTCTTCCTCGGGCTCGGGGTGGTGGCACTTATCGTGGGTGCGGTCGGTGTTGCCAACATCATGATCATCTCGGTCCTCGAACGCCGCTCGGAGATCGGCCTTCGGCGCGCGCTGGGTGCCACGCAGGGCCAGATCCGGACGCAGTTCCTCGGTGAGTCGATCCTGCTCGCCGTCATCGGCGGCGTCGTCGGCGTGCTGGCCGGGGCCGCGGCCACGGCCGTGTACGCCAGCTCGAAGAGCTGGGCCATCGTGATCCCCGTCGAGGCGTGGGCGGGCGGCATTGCCTCGGCGATCCTGATCGGCATGCTCGCTGGCCTGATGCCGGCGGTTCGAGCAGCTCGGATGCCGCCGACCGTGGCATTGCGCACGGTATGAGCGGAACGTGATCCCTCTCGAGAGGCCACCCGCGGCCGCGCGTTCTTGGTGAGCGTGGCGTCGTGGGCGACGGCGATGGCGCGGATGATGGACAGTCCGAGGCCGTGGTTGTTGTCGACGTTGGTGCGGTCGACTTCGAAGAATCGTTGACGCCACTGGCCACGCCAGCTGCTCCTACTGTCGTCGCAAGCCCCGCGCCTATGCCAGCCCCCACCACCCGCGAACCCGGCGCGGGCCGGGTCCTGCTCACGGCGGCAGACGGCTACATTGCGGATGGCGAGGGGCTGTCCCCGTTCGCCACCGACTATCCCGCCGTCGGCAACCTTGCCCCCGAACTACTTGCGGCGGTGCAGCAAGCCTCGACCGACGCCGCGCGCGATAGTGTGGCCCTGATTATTACGGGCTGGCGCAGCGGCCGGTACCAGCAGTCCCTCCCGGACTCGCTGCCATCGCGCAATATGGCAGCGAGTCCGAGGCGCGGAGATGGGTGAACACCCCGGAGAAGTCCACCCACGTGACGGGAAAGGGGTCGACATCGGCCCCGCGGCTGCCGATCTCTGGCTGCGTCAAAGATCTGGCAGAGGCCGTATCGATTGCCATGCTAGAGCGATGAAACTCACACAGCTGCCTCAGGTTGGACGAATTGACTGGCGTCTCCGTAGTGCCCAGCCGCACACGAAAGCCATGCGCTTGGAGTCGCCGAATGCCATCGACGGCGCGAGCCCATGAACCGGCGCCGCGGTAGGCATCGTGATCCTCAGGACGCCCACCGTCCAGGCTGACCTGGACGATCAGGCGATCATTGGCGATTGCGGCCAACTTCTCCAAGCGCGTCCCGTGCAGCAGCATGGCATTAGTTAGCACGGTCGTCTAAATGCGCGCCGCTGAGTAGGCGAGCATCTCGTGGATATCGGGCAGTAAGAACGGCTCGCCCCCGGTAAAGAACGCGTGCACGAAGCCTAGCTGCGTCGACTCATCGACCAGGCGCTGAACGTTGCCGAGGCCAATTGCACGGCGCGGGGCATTCGGGCTCGATTTGGCCACGCAGTACCGACGGCGCAGGTTGCAGTCGTAGTTGGTGTAGATCCACAGCTTCCAGGGGAAGGCTGGCGCCTCACTGGTCTCCTGCACGTCGACCTGCGACTCGGCGGCGATCATCGTTTCGAGCACCTCGGCGGTACGGACTCGAGTGTACGCCGGCCGGCACTACCCGTCCCGCCTGCCGTAGCAACCCCGATGAGCTCATATCGCGCCGCAGGTTGAAGCGCTCGCTTCCGCTCGCCGTTGGAACTCCGCTGGTGCGTTGCCGCCGGAACAGCAGCTCGATCTCAGCCGAGGACGCAGTTTTGAGTTAGGGGCCAAAAGCTGCCTCCAGCAACACTCGGGACTCGTCTTCGAACACGATCAGCGCGTTCTGGCGGCATGCCGTTTTTTCAGTTGCGGCCAGCGCGGCTTGACCCAGCGCTGGTAGAGAGAAGGCGCCGGACAACCTCCCGCTGCAGCGCACGAGCTTCGTCGGGCGCGAGGACGTCCTCGAGCAAGTCAAGCGGCTCCTCAGGCAATCGCCGCGCCAGTCTTGCTCGTAACTCCACCGGCGGGGCGACGAATCTCGCGGTATCGGCCGGGCTCTAGCGCTCCATCAGGCTCGTGTCTGCTGCTCCTCGCGAATAGCCGCGCGTATCTTGGCCACCACCTCCGCCGGTGGGTTGCTGACCCCATGGTCGCGGGCAGCGTGCACTCCTGCCTGCTGCATAACCTCATCCTCTGTTGTGCCACGCAGCACCTGGGCGGACCCCTCCATGACGTCCCCGCAGTGCAAGACCTTGCTCATCGTCAGGCCCTCCCTTAAGACTTGTCCGCGGCTGTCATCCTAATGCTGCCGGGCACGCGGGCCCAGACGAGTTGGTCGAAGAGGTGTCAGGACGTTCCCGAACGCAGCTCGACCGACTCCTCGCCAAGGTGCACTTGCGCGTCCCAGGTTATGCCGATGGCATCTTTGACGCTCTGGTGGGCCGGACAGCCCTCGGGATGCGCCCGTAGGGCGCGCTCGATTGCGTCACGCTGGTCGGCAGGGGCAGTCAGCTCGTAGTGGACAGCGATCGACTCGATCTTGATGGTGCGACCAACTCCGACGATACGACCATCCACGGTGGCCGTGTACTGCTGGCGGTCAAATCCGACCTTGCGCCCTGACAGGGCGCCGGCAAGCGTGCCGAACATTCAACCGGCGACCGCGGCGACGATGTGGTCCAACGTCGCCGCAACTGGCGGGCCTTCGGCAACGCCGTAATACGCGCGCAGCGCGCCCTGGACTCCGTACACGACTGGAGCGGGCACGTCACCGAGATACGCGTGGCGATAGCCGTAGTGATATTCGAGACGCGCGTGCGAGATGTACTCAAAATCCTCGGCCATCGGCGGCGACTCCTATCAGTCTCGAATGAGGTCCAGTCCCGCGAGCGTCACATCGAGGCGCATCTCCGCGGGCGGCCAGCACACGGTACTGGTGCACGCCTGATACGCCACTCGTAGATTCACGTGGGTCGGGCCGAGGTTCTTGGTGAACAGCATTGGCAGCAGCGCGTCGATGCTGCCCTCGTAGACAGTGAATTGCTCGTCAAGACCATCGATGCGGAACGCCTTGGCCGTTGGTAGCGCGGCGGATCCGACAGTCAGGCCGTCCAGCGGCTCAACTTCGAAGCGCAGCGGCACATAGCCATCGGGTATCGGCGCGCCAAACACGTGAGTCCCTGGCGCCAGATCGAGTCGCACGTGCAGCCGCACCCGCTGATACGGACGATACATCGGTGCATCAGTCCAGGCGCGGATGTACACGCCGTCACTTTGAAGCGCCACGCCATCTCGGGGAGCTTCAGCCGGCGCGCCGAGCGCGTATTCACGCACGAGTGCGGCGGTAGGACGCACGCGATAGCTCTGCTCGAAGTGCTTTGCAACCACGACACCATGCTCATCGAGGACAAAGATGCCCGGGTACGGGATACCGTGGTGCTCGTCGCGCACCGCGACGCCATAGAACGCGTGCTGCTCGGCCACGTACCGGTTCAACAGCCCAAGACGGCTAATGGTGTGGCTGCCGACGTCCGAGAGTAACGGAAACGTGATGCCGCGCTTGTCGGCGAACCCGGCGAGGGTCTCGACGGCGTCGTAGGAGAGACCGAACAGCATGACCCCGGCGCGTTCGAGCTCAGGCCAGGCAGCTTGCAGCTCCACGAGCTGCCCCTTGCAGTATGGTCACCAACGCGCGCTGCGATAGATGACCACCACGGCGCGCTGGCGCTTCCGCTCGGCGTGCAGATCGACCACCCGGCCTGTCTGGTCGGGCAACCGCACATCTGGGAAGCGTGTGCCAAGCGCGGGACCGATATGGTCGAAATCAAGGACTGGCAGCGGTGGGCTGCTTGTCACGCCGACTCCTCTCTGGCGCCGACCAGAACGCGCGCATGGTCGGCAGTGCGGTGAATGATGCCGGGATCCCCGTGTGTCTTGGCGAGCGGCCTCGACCCCTCACTTTCAATGGAGCTCGGTTGTACGGACATTTCTTTGAGAATATGGTCCACTGTACTGCGTCGAGTGGAAGCAGTCGGTCGATTTCTGTGCTGGCGCGTGACGTGCGCGTGCGTCGCCACGCTGGTCGGCGCGTGCTCTGGAACGGTCGAAAGCGACAGACTGGCTTCCGGCCCTGCCACAACTATGCCAACGCCGAGACAATCCGGCTCATCCGATGCCGCGCGTATGTCACCCACGGCGACTCGAGCTATTCCTACTGCTGTGCGGGTGCTCACCGCCGACGCCGAGGCCATGGTGCTTCGGCCAGCCGACGTGCCGCGGGGATTCCGAACGAGCGCTGAATATCCTGCCGTCGCCATCGAATTGAGCGTATCGCCGGGTCGTACGGAAGTCAGGCCAAATGACCAGGTCGGAACGGGAAGGCACATGGTTCTGGTGCGTGACGACGGCGCCGCCCCGGACGGGGTCGTGTCCATCGCGACATCGGCGGTGCGGTACGAAACCACGACCGTCGCGACCGCCGCGTTCGCGCGTCTGGCGAGCGGCGCACTCGCGGCGGCGCCCTCAATCACGCTGCCTGACGAAACCCCCCTGGGGGATGAGGTTCGCGGCTGGCGTTATCGACGCGCCGCGGTGCGAGTCGACGAAACCATCTTGCGGGTGCGCAGTGTCGTACTCGGTTTGATACTCGTTGTCAGCGACAGCAACAGTGACTGGCGTACTACGGTGTTCTATGCGAAGTTGCTGCGCTCCAAACTGCCGGAGTAGTTGAACGCTACCATCCAGCCTGCGCACCAGTCCTGTCGTCGCGCGCTGGCTCGAACGCCTCGCGCCGTCCGACGCGCACGTGCTGATCGCGACCGGGCTGGCGGTTGGGCTTGGCGCTGGCCTCGGCGCCGTGGCATTCCGGTTCCTGATCAACTGGTTCACATACATCTTCTTCGACGTACTTCGGCCAGCCTTCGCGCAGTTCTTGGGGCCGGCCGCCGTTGTGCCGCTCCCCGCGCTCGGCGGGCTATTGTTCGGCCCCTTGATTCTGTTCGAATTGACCGGCGACTACCGCATCATCCTGCCGCTGATGGGCGCCATAGTGATCAGCACACTGGTGTCCGAAGCTCTGAGCGGCGACACCATCTACACCCTGAAGCTGCGACGGCGCGGCATCGACCTGCGCGCGGGCGCGATGTCGACGTGATGCGCAGTGTGCCGGTCGCAGAGGCAATGACCAGCCACGTGACGGCGGTGCCAGCCGAGCTGACGGTGGCGGAGGTCGCGGAAAAAATGGGCAACGACGGCGAGCGCGCGGTGGTCATTGTCGATACCAATGGGCAACTCGACGGCATTGCCACGTTGCGCGATGTCGAAGCGGCACTCCTCGATAACAACCCTGGACTCTCGATCTCACACGCCGCGACACGACCGGTGGTCACGGTGTTTCCGGACGAGTCGCTCAGCCATGCGGCGCACCGGCTCGGCGCGCGATCTTGGCCAGCTGCCGGTCGTCGCGCGCGGACGAGAGCGAGCGATTGTCGGCATGCTGCATCGTTCGGACGTCGTGCGCGCCTACAGCCGTGCTGTCTTGAATCGACTCGAAACACAAACGCACCGGCCAATGTCGACCGCAGATTTGCGCGGGACGCGCGTGGTGCAGGTGGCCGTCGACTCCAGTGGACCACTGGACGGCCGCACCGTCGCCGAGCTGGCGTTACCCCGTGAGTCGTTGCTGGTGGCGATCCAACGCGGCTCCGAGACGTTCATTCCGCGCGGCGACACGCGACTCAAGCACGTGACTCGATGCAGGTCCTCGTCCGCGACGAAGCCGTGCAGGACTTGCACGAACACCTCGCTGGCTTGGCGAAGCGTGATTAGCAGGCTGATGAAACGGTCTCCCGCTCTACTTCGACAAGCTCAGCATGAGCGGGAGACCGCTCGTCCTGAGCCTGTCGAAGGATTTCATCAGTCTGCTCGGCTACTGGTGCCCTGAGTCGCCGCCAGCCGCGGCGATGTCGCTCTGATACGCCACGGCCAGTGCTGCCAGCGCTCCATCGGTTGGTACGCCCGCGGCATCCACGAATCCGAACACCCGATCGAGCTCTTCTGGGCCGTTGGTCGCCCACGTGTAGGCCAACCCGCCAAGCACCGCACCGGGCCGCGAGCGGATGATTTGCCATTGCTGTTCGAAGCCGATCGGACGCTCCGCAGGGCCGGTTCCGCCGGGCGCGAACTCGGAGATGATCAGCGCCTGGCCGGGCCATTGCGCCGGCCAGCCACCCACGACATCCCGCAGGCGACCTGTCGAATACACATTTGCGCCATAGACGAGCCACGGTCGGGCCTGGCCGGTGGCGTCGAAGGCTGCCCTGATGCGTGGCAGGTAGACGTCTTCGGCATCCCGATACAGCACCGGGTGGCTCGGGTCGAGCTGGTGAATGCGATCGACCAGCTCGGGCAGGAACGCGGCGAAGGCATCGGCGCGGGCGCGGGCTACGGCGTCACCTTCTTTGCTCATCCAGCGCGGATACAGGATGCGGTGGAGGTTTTCGTTACCAGGTGCCCACATGCGCACCGCTGGGTTGTCCTTATAGCGCTCCACGTATGTCGTGATGTGATCGAGAATGCTCTGCCGAACGTTCGGGTTGTCGTACGGCCAGTCCTGGTTCAGTTCGAACGGCATGATCACGCCGATGTCGTTGCGATTGGCCGAGTCCAGTGTGACCTCGTCGAACTGCCATTCGAACCAGCCCTCGATGGTGTTGATGCCGAGTTGGCGCATCGCCGCGAAGTCGCGCTGATAAAGGTGAACACGTTCGGTACGAGTCAAACTCGCGTACTGCGGGTTGTAACCGACACCCCGCAGCACGTCAGGCTGGCCGGCGACCAGGTAGGTCCAGGTGCCGTCCACGCCTGGCGCAATCTCGACCTGAGTTGGTCCCAAGCGTGGTGCGTGTATCAGTTCGCGCCAACGGCCGGCATTCGCCCGCGGAGCGTGCCGCGCGAGTGGCGCCACCTGCCAGTTGGATTCGCCCACGGCAAGCGCGCCCACAGGCGATGCGGCAATGAGGACCGCTAAACCGAGCATCAGCACGGCGTGACGAGGTCTGCCCACACTCCCGGTCAGCGCTGCCGATGCGGGACCGGAGCCCCTCGAGCGCAGCATTCTGGTGAGCCAGGAGCCGGCCAGCAGGATGGCGGCCGCGCAGCCATAGCCTAGCGCCACCAGCGCGCCCCCAATGGCGACGTCCTGCGCACCACTCGGTTGTCCAGCCATCGCGGTTGTAAACCAGCCGCTGCCAGGCATCGCCACCGCGAGCGCAAACGGCAGCCCCGAAGCGTCCAGGTCGGCAATCCCGACGTGGGCATCGAACAGGTGGTTCAAAGCGATCTGCGCCTGGATGAGTACGCCGAGGTATGCCAGTATCCAGCGGCGCTGCCGCCAGCGGACGAACAACCAGATTCCAAGCGCGAGCCACACGACATCCGCGCCGAACGCGGCCAGCGCGCGGCCGATGGCCGGCGAACCAGGTGTCGCGACCATGCTTATGCCTGCGCCGTCGGCAAGCCGATCGGAACCCAGAAAGACCGTCGGCAGCAGCGCATGTAGCGCGGCGCCCACAGGACCGGCCACGGCGAGGCCCTCGACCTGCACCCCGGCAAGCGCTCGAATCGCGGCGCCCGTGTAGATCGGGTCGAGACCAATCCAGCCGACAACCGGCTGCCACACCATGCTCGCAACGGCCAGGTGCGCGAGCCAGGCCAGGCTGGCGACGACCAGCTCATGACCGAGTCCCAGAATCGGTCGCAGCAGCACGTATATGAGCAGCCCACCGAGCACCAGCCGCAGAAGCGCGGGCCGGTGCCTCGTCTTCGGCGCTGGCTCGACCAGCGGCTTCCCAAAGCGCTCGGCAATACCCGCGGCCGCAGCAAGGCTCAGCTCCGGCCAGCTCGCGCCCGCCGCGCCCGCGTTGCACAACCAGATCGCGGTGTCGGCTGCGATAGGCGCAGCAAATGCCGCACGCACTTGCGCCAACGTCGGCGGTGACGTCGGGACTTCCATTTGCACCGATAATGTACGGACAATCTATACTGCGCGCAAGTGCCTGTCGAGCAGTTGGATGCGCGGACGCTAGCGGCCCGCCTGCGACCGCAGGGTAGCAGCCCGTTGCACAGCCAGCTCGAGAGCGGCTTGCGGCAGCTCATCTACTCTGGAGAGGTCCCGACCGGCAGCGCGCTGCCTGGCGAACTCGAGCTCGCGGCCGAGTTCGGTCTCAGTCGCCACACGATTCGCCATGCGTTGAACGCACTCGCGGCCGAGGGACTGCTGCGCCGGGAGCGCGGCCGCGGCACGCGGGTGATAGCTGGCGCGGCCAGTGCTGTGACCGAACGCAGCCTGGCCAGCTTCTATGCCTTTGCCTGGGAGCTCAGCGCGAGGGGGCTGGAACAGCGCTCGTACGTGCTGGAGCGCAAGCATCTGGCCGCCCCCGCGCAGCTTGCCCAACGCCTGTCGTTGCAGCCGCGCGCGCCAGTCGAGCGCATCACCCGGCTGCGTACCGCCGACGGCGATCCGATGGTCCTCGAGACTGCGTACCTACCGGCGGAGCTTTCTGCGCCACTGGAGGCGAGCGTCCTCGAGCGCGGCTCCATTTATGACGCCGTCGAGCGCGAGTTTGGTCTGCGCGTTGTACGGGCGCACGAAACCATTCAACCGGTCGTCGTGTCGCGGTCTTTGGCCCGCCTGCTGGGTGTGCGCGCCGGCTCGGCCGCATTTCGGGTCGAGCGAACGACGTGGTCCGATCGTGGGCCGATCGAATGGCAGGAGAGCGTGCTGCGCGGCGATCGCTACATGTATTCGGTCGAGCTGCCGCGGCGCTGAGTGGCGCTCGCCGGATTGGTGGACTGTCGGGGTTGACGCGGACCCTGTCGGGTCGTTATGCAATGTACGGACATTGACGTGCTTGTTCGACTGATCGTGCGCTTGGTCCTGGGCGGCGCGGCGGGCGCAGTACTGGCTCTAGTGCTGCGGCCGATCGTCTTTGCGACGGCGGTCATCACGGCTCGAGCCGTGGCGCAACCCCTGGGGGACCTGCTTGGACAACTACCATGGCTGGATCCCGTGTATTCACAGGCTGCGCTGGCCAGCCTGTCACACGTGGATGTAGGCGGCATTGCTGTCGACGGTGCGCCCGGGGCCGCATTGCATGCGTGGTTCGGCGGCGTCATGCTAGAGCCGCAGCGAGCTGAGCACGCGCTCATCCGTATCATCTTGCGACCTGGCAGCTCTGTACTTGGACGCCTGGTTGCTGCCGCGCTCGCTCACGCGGCCGTACTGAGTACCGGTCTACTGGTTTTGTTGATCGGCCGCAGGCGCGGCCGGCCGGCGCTGGTCGGTGCGGGCCTCGCGTGTCAACTGAGTGTTCCGCTGGCGATTGTGGCTGCCCGACCGTCGCTGACTGAACTCGAGGCCTCAGGCGTCATGTTCGCGACGAACGCCCTGGCGCCAGCGCTGATCTTGCGGGGCGTGGCGCTGTCAGATCTGGCAGTTGGGATGAGCCCATCGCTGGTGACGGCGGTGCTCGTCGGTCTCGCGCTGCTGATTGCCTATGTGCCGGCGTTTGCCGTGCTTGCGGCACGCAGGCGTGGCGTGGGGCCCGCTCTGGTCACGGCATCCGTGATTGTGGTCGCCAGCAGCCTCGGCGCCGCCGCCGTGCCGATCGCTCGGCCTTCATCACGCATCGTCGCCGCTCCCGCAATGCGGCTCGAGCTGCCGCAGCGCTCGTTGGGTGAAGTTTCCGCCTCTCCTCATCCAACGTACGCGGCCGATCGCTGGTATCTCGAACCCCGCACGATGATTCCGGTGTCACCGAGCACGGTTGAGGTGTTGGGCGCGGCGGGCCAATTCGAGCTGCGCGTGAACGGCCAGCCGCAGATCATCAGGGGAATGGGACTCAACACGCAGTACGCTTTGACGATGACGCCCGAGCAGCGTCGGGCGCAGCTTGAGGCCGATTTCGCGGCGCTTGCGAAGTTGGGCGTCAACACGGTGGTCGGGTGGGACCCCGCCGAGTTCGACGAGGCGCTTCTGGAAAGTGCGCAAACGCACGGCATCGGCGTGGTGGTGCCGTTCGACCTCGATCCCGAGGCGGACTACACGGATCCAGAGGTTCGCGCGGCGCTCACACGAGACGTTCTGGCGTGGGTCGCCCGTTATCGCGACGCGCCCGCGCTGCGCATGTGGGGTCTGGGCAACGAGGTGCTGCACAAAATCGTTCACCCGGCCTGGGTGGGGCCGCAAGAGCCGGCTCGCGAACGCAACGCACAGGCCTTTTCCGACTGGCTCGTCGAGACCGCGGATGCCATCCATAGGGTTGATCCACATCACCCCGTAACCTACCGCTCAGCCGAGGACGCATTCGTCGGCTGGGTGGTCGACGCGCTGCGCCGCCGCGGCGGTGGTGCGCGGCAGTGGTTCGTGTGGGGCACGAACTGCTACCAGGACCATCTAGCGGATATCGTCGACAACTGGCCGGACAGCGGGTTCGACGGTGCGCTCTGGGTATCTGAATTCGCGCCAGGAACGGTCGCCGTGCCGGATCGACCGGTCGGGTTCGAAGCGATGTGGAGCACGATCCGCCGCCATCCACAATGGGTGCTCGGCGGAGCCGTCTACGCGTGGACCCGCAACGGTCCCGAGGGCGTTGACCGCAACTTCGGCCTCACAGATGATGGCGCACCCGTCGACGGTCGATCGTTGGCGATGCTGAGCGAACTGTTCAGAGGTGACCAGTGATCGATAGCGCTCCTCCTGCATTCCTCGAGCGCTGGCGTACAACGTGACTTACGTGCTTCAGCGCGCCGCGGTGCTGATCGTCGCGCTGAGTCTGCTGTTTGTCAGCCCTGGCGCCGCGGTTCCGCCCGCTGGAGAAGGTCTGTGGCAGGAGACTCGCTTCACCACCGGCTGCGACCCCGGCCCATCACACGTGCCATCTTGGCCCGAACACCGCGAGACGCACATCCCGTCCATGGGTCCACCGCTCGATCTCAGCTTACGCGTAGACCTCGATTCGGCTGCGGGACAGCCGCC
>Ga0137372_10006609_pt1 | contig 11240 bp, 10 predicted proteins | sample SagtaG_6_FD_104911 | JGI IMG/M metagenome (GOLD analysis project Ga0137372, IMG submission 104911) | Vadose zone soil microbial communities from Sagehorn Ranch, Mendocino, California, USA - Sage1_R_60_16 metaG | ecosystem: Environmental > Terrestrial > Soil > Vadose zone | place: USA...
GCCGCGCGCCGGCCACGCCACGGCGACCACCGCCCTGAGTCGGTTCAGCCGCGGCCCCTGCAGTGGTTTACGCCGCGCGGGCGGTGCCGGTCGGCTCCTCGCGCTCGGCCAGGGCCGCCGCCGAGGTGCGCAGGGAGGTTTCGAGCACCCGCTGCCGGGGGGCAGGGTTCATCAGGTTGGCGCCCATCACCGCGAGATCCTCAGGGCCCGGGGTCAGTACGGTGACCCGCGCGCCGGTCGCCCGGACCTTTCGCTCCTCCCGGCCGAGCCCGATCGTGACGACCCGGCGGAGCATCCTTTCCAGCCGTACCCCGGGGTGCCACGGCCGGTCCAGCAGGTAGCTCGCCATCGGCGCGAGTACGTATACCTCGTCGAGGTCCGCCCGGGCCAGCAGGTCCAGGGAGGTGCTGGAACAGACGCCACCGTCGACGTACCGCCGTCCGTTGATGCTCTTGGGCTCGTACCAGCCGGGTATCGAGCACGAGGCGACGACCGCGTCGGCCAGCGGCACCGCCGGCGTGCCCGAGCGGCCGAACGAGATCCGGCGGCCGGACTCGTAGTCAACGGCGACGATCCAGGTCTCCCGGTCCGGCCAGGTCCGCAGCGGCCCGGCCGGATCGCCGTCCTCCCTTGCGATCATCGCGTTGACCAGCGCGCCGAGGTAGCGCAACTGCCCGCGCCCTTCCAGCACCAGGCCGCTGGCCGCTACCCAGGGCCGGACCCGGTGCGGCGCCAGGGCGGTGCTCGCCAGCAGGCGGGGCGAGCCGATCCGCAGCCTGGGCAGCGGCGGGAGCGGCCCGGAGTCCCGATCCAGCTGGCTGAGGTGCGGCAGCGCGATCAGCCGCGAGCCGCGCTGGTGCTCGACGATCTGTTCGACGTCGAACCCGCACCTGAGGGCTGCGGCCATGACGCTGCCCGCGCTGGTACCCACGATCAGGTCCGCCGTACCGAGGGGGCGGGCCAGCCGCTCCTGCAGGGCGACCAGGGCCCCGGCCATCCAGGCCGCGCCGAGGACGCCGCCGGCGCCCAGCACAAGGCCGACGCGGGGGCGTCGCTCAGGCACTATCCGTAACGGGCGGCGGGCCATTCACCACCTCACAAGGTGACGATCGGACCCAGATAGTACCCCTTACAGTCGCGCTTATACCCCGAAGTTGGACAAGATCATTTCGCTGGTACGTCGGCGCTCGCTCCGCTCGCGGCTACCGTCCCGGCGTGGCCGCCCGGGCCGCCGGCCGGCCGGCCGAGTCCAGCCACCGCAGGATCTCCTTCGCGGTGTCGGCGGGCGCCTCCAACTGCGGAACGTGACCGAGATCGGGCAGCACGACCAGTGACCACGACGGTTTCCGGCGGGCCGCGTCCCGGGCGGCGGCGAGCGGTACGAGCCGGTCGCGTGCGCCGTGCAGCATCAGGACCGGGGCGCCGATCGACCTGATCGCCTGCCGGTACGGGCCGCCGCCCAGGTAGCCGGTGGTGGCCATGACGGAGCGGGCGGCGGCCAGGAAGTCCCGGTTGATGTCGGTGAACTCGGCGCGCCGGCGGGCCACGGCGACGTGCTCGGCGAGGACGTCGGCGCGCACCCGCGAGGCGTCGACGCAGCACAGCGACAGGGTCGCCGCGACCGCCGCTTCGGGCGACATCCGGCGGCGCCGGGCCATCAGCATCCCGCCCAGCAATGGCGTCGAGTAGAGGGCGAACAGCGCGGTCACCGTCGGATCCGGCCGGGCCGGCACGAACGGCAGCGCCGCGTCGACCAGGATCAGCCCGGCCACCCGCGCCGGTGCGCGAGCCGCCTCGAGCAGCGAGACCATCCCGCCCATCGAGTTGCCCATGAGGATCACCGGGCCGCTGGCCGTGGACTCGATGAAGCGGTGCAGCAGTCCCACGTTGGCCACCACGGCGGTACCCCGGCCCAGCGACCGGGTGAGGCCGTGTCCGGCCAGATCCGGAGCGAGTACCCGGCACCGGTCGGTCAGCATCGGCGCGACCGCCGACCAGTTCACCGCGGACCCACCCAGCCCGTGTACGGCGATGACGACCGGCCCGTCGGCGGGACCGCCGAAGTCGAGGTAATGCACCGGCCCGTCCAGGTCGATCCAACGTGATCGACCGTCCAGCCCTCTCGTTACCTGCGTCGGCTCCGCCATCTACCCAAAGCTACGGAGCGCCCGCCCGGCCGGCAAGGTGAGCGGCGTCAGGGTACGAGGATGACCTTGCCGACGTTCTGCCGTCCGCTGAGGCGTTGATGGGCCAGGGCCGCTTCGGTGAACGGGTACACGGTGTCGACCCGGGGTCTGATCCCGCCGTTGCGCCACAGCGCCAGCAGCGCTTCCATCTCTTCGCGCAGCATGCCGACCTGACCCCACAGGTGTCCCAGGTTGACCCCGCTGACGCTGTGGTTGCGGTCCATCAGGCCCAGCGGAGTAAGCAGCGGCACCCCGACCGCCTGCCGGGCGACGGTGGCGAGGCTGCGCCGTGGGCCCCGGGCCAGGTTGGCGAAGCCGTAGGCGACCAGCCGCCCGGCCGGGCGCAGCAGCCGCAGGCCCTTCTTCCAGTCCCGGCCGCCGAGCGGGTCGAGGACCACATCCACCCCTTCGCCGTCGGTGAGCTCGCGGACCCGCGCGGCGTAGTCCTCGGTGTGGTAGTCGATCGGGTGGGTGCAGCCCTCGGCGCGCAACACCTCGTGCTTGGCCGCGGAGGCGGTACCGAAGGTGACGACCCTGGGCACCGTGCGGCACAGCTGCAGAACCGCGATACCGACCCCACCCGCGGCCATGTGGACCAGCACCCGCTCGCCCGGCCGCAGGCCCGACACCCGGAACAACATGTGGTACGCGGTCAGGTAGTTGACCGGCAGCGCCGCGGCCTCCTCGAAGCCCATCCCGTCGGGCAGCTCCCACACCTGCCCGGCGGGTACGCACACGGTGTCGGCGTGCCCGCCGAACCGGGTCAGCGCGAGGACCCGCGCCCCCGGTGGCGGACCCGACCCGTCCGGACCGGCCGTGTCGATGACCCCGGCCACCTCGTAGCCCAGAACACCGGGCGGCTTCGGCGCATCCGGGTACAGGCCCTGACGCGCCATCACCTCGGCGAAGTTCAGGCCCGCGGCGCGTACCCGGATGCGCACCTCGCCCGGGCCGGGCTGCGGGTCCGGAGTCTCCCGTACCGCAAGGACCTCCGGACCGCCGGTCCGGGTGACCCAGATCGCTCGCATCGCGGTTCCCCCACGTGTGGATGACGCCCGCCAGCCTGGGCCCGCCGAGCCGCCAGGTCAATAGGCGGCCGGCCCGGAGCCCGCGAACCGCCGCCGTCCGCGACGGCCTGACCCTGATCCACGGCTCGGGGCCGATACTGGCCGGCATGGCTGTTCTGCTGCATCACATTGTCATCGATGCCCACGATCTGCCGGCGCTGGCGCGGTTCTGGACCCGGGTGCTGGGTTGGCAGATCCTGTCTGAGCGGGAGCGGGAAATCGTCATCGGCCCCGAGGCGACCGCACCGCTCGGGATCTGCTTCATGCCGGTGACCGACCGGAAGGTCGTCAAGAATCGCGTACACCTCGACCTCACCACTGGCGCCGGCGAGCGGGACGCCGAGATCGAGCGCATTCTCGCGCTCGGTGCGCGCCGGGTCGACATCGGGCAGACCGGCACCGAGTCGTGGACCGTACTCGCCGACCCGGAAGGAAACGAGTTCTGCGTGGTCCGTCCCAAGACAACGCTCGTTGGCTAGGGCAAGAAAGTGCCCATGCCTTCCCGCTCAGCGCCCACGCCTGGGTGCCCGGCTCGTACCAGCCGTAAGGTTGTCCACGTCGTCCAGCCAACCGGGGAGGACCGGATGACCGAGATACCAGCCCGCGCCGAGCTGGTCGCCGCGTTTCGCGACCTGCACCAACCGGGCCGACCGCTGCTCATGCCCAACCCGTGGGACATCGGTTCGGCCCGGATACTGGCCACCCTCGGATACCGGGCGCTGGCCACCACCAGCAGCGGCTTCGCGGCGACCCTGGGTCGCCTGGACGGCACGGTGACCCGCGAACAGGCGCTGCGCCACGCGGCGGACATCGTGGCGGCGACCGGGTTGCCGGTCTCCGCCGATCTGGAGAACGGCTACGCCGACGAACCGGCTGAGGTGGCCGAGCTGGTCCTCGACGCGATCGGCGTGGGCCTGGCCGGCTGCTCCATCGAAGACGCGACCGGACGACCCGGCGATCCGATCTACCAGCGGCGGCTGGCCGTCGAGCGGGTCGCCGCGGCCGCGGCGGCGGCGCACGGCGAAGCGCACCAGTTGGTACTGACCGCCCGCGCCGAAAACCACCTGCACGGGCGGGACGATCTCGCCGATACCATCGCCCGGCTGCAGAGCTTCCAGGAGGCCGGCGCGGACGTCCTCTACGCGCCCGGACTGACCCGGGCCAGCGACATCAAGACCGTCGTCAACTCGGTCGACCGACCGGTCAACGTGCTCGCCACGCCGCGCGGCCCGAGCGTCGCGGAACTCGCCGACCTCGGCGTCAGCCGGATCTCGGTGGGCGGATCGTTCGCGTTCGCCGCCCTCGACGCCCTGGTGGCCGCGGCGCGGGAACTGCTCAACGAGGGCACATACCGGTACGGGCAGGCCGCCGCCCGGGGCCGCGACTTCGCCCGCACCGCATTCCACGAACCCACGCAGCAGTAGGTCAGTTGATACTGGCCGGATGAGCCAGACCAGCCGGACCGAGACATTCAGCGACGGGGTCCTCGCCATCGCGATCACCCTGCTTGTCCTGGATCTGCGCGTACCGGCCCGGCACACGCTCGACGGATCGCTGGCCAGGGCGCTGGCTGAGCAGTGGCCGGCGTACGCCGCATACGTGACCAGCTTTCTGATCATCGGCATCATCTGGGTCAACCACCACGGGGTGTTCGAGCTGATCGGCCGGGTGGACCGGGTCGCCCTGTTCCTCAACCTGCTGCTGTTGATGACCGTCGCGGCCATCCCGTTCCCCACCGCGCTGCTGTCGGAATACCTGACCACCGGCGGGCGTGATGCGCGAACCGCCGCACTGGTGTACTCCTCGGTCATGCTCGCGATGTCGTGCGGGTTCGCCGCGCTCTACACGTACGTTGCCCGACGCCCGGCACTGCTGGCCGATGGCATCGACCCCACGGCGGTCCGCGCGTCCATTGTCCGGTTCAGCGCGATCGGCATCCTGCTGTACGTCGGGACGCTGGTCGTGGCCCTGTTCAGTGCGCCGCTGTGCCTGTTCGCCCATTTCCTGATCGCGCTCTACTACTGCTTCCAGCAGATCCGCCCCGGCGCACGGCCCACCCGGGCGTGAGCCCGAGGACAGGACGGATCCCGGTCAGCTCGCACTCAGCAGCGGGCGCAGGGCGTCGAGGGCGGCCGGGTCGTCGATCGTGGAGGGTACGGGTTCGTCGTGCCCGCCGGCGATGCCGCGCATGGTCTTGCGCAGGATCTTGCCGGAGCGGGTCTTGGGTAGGGCGGGGACGATGTCGACCTGGCGGAGTGCCGCGACCGGCCCGATCCGCTCGCGGACCAGGGCCACCAGCTCGTCGCGCAGCTGGTCGGCGTCGACCTCGGTGCCGGCCTTGAGTACGACGAACCCCCGGGGTACCTGGCCCTTGAGTGGGTCGGGGACGCCGATGACGGCACACTCGGCCACGGCCGGGTGGCTGGCCAGCACCTGTTCCATCGCTCCGGTGGACAGCCGGTGGCCGGCGACGTTGATGACGTCGTCGATGCGGCCCATGACGTACAGGTAGCCGTCCTGGTCGCGGTAGCCGCCGTCCCCGGTCACGTAGTAGCCGGGTTGGCTGGCCAGGTAGGAGTCGAGGTAGCGCTGGTCGTCGGCCCACAGGGTGGGTAGGCAGCCCGGTGGCAGCGGGAGCTTGATCACGATTTCGCCGTCCTGCCCGGCCGGTACCTCCCGGCCCTGTCCGTCCACGATCCGCACGTCATATCCGGGTACCGGGACGGTGGGCGAGCCGGGGCGGATCGGCATGGGTTCCAGACCGCGCAGGTTCGCCACGATCGGCCAGCCGGTCTCGGTCTGCCACCAGTGGTCGATGACCGGGATGCCCAGGTGGTCACTGGCCCACTGGTAGGTTTCCGGGTCCAGCCGCTCGCCGGCCAGGAACAGGTACCGGAACCGGGACAGGTCGTAGCGGGCCAGATGGGATCCGGTCGGGTCGTCGCGGCGGATCGCCCGGAACGCGGTCGGTGCGGTGAACAGCGTCTTGACCCCGTGCTCGGCGACCACCCGCCAGTACGCCCCGGCATCCGGGGTGCCGACCGGCTTGCCCTCGTACAGCACCGTGGTGCAGCCGGTGATCAGCGGGGCGTAGACGATGTACGAGTGCCCGACCACCCAGCCCACGTCCGAGGCGGCCCAGAACACCTCACCGGGTCCGGTGTCGTAGATGTGCTCCATGCTCCAGCGCAGCGCCACGGCGTGCCCGCCGTTGTCGCGGACCACACCCTTGGGCCGCGCGGTCGTCCCCGACGCGTACAGGATGTACAGCGGGTCGGTGGCGGCCACCGGCACGCAGTCGGCCGGTGCGGCGGCGGCCATCGCGTGCGCGTAGTCGACGTCCCGCCCGGGCACCAGCGTGGCGGTGGCCTGCGGGCGTTGCAGGATCACGCACGCGTCCGGCTCGTGGTTGGCCAGCTCGATCGCCCGATCCAGCATCGGCTTGTAGGGCACCACCCGGTTGACCTCGATCCCGCAGGAGGCGGAGACGATCACCTTCGGGGCCGCGTCGTCGATGCGCAGCGCCAGCTCGTTGGCCGCGAACCCGCCGAACACCACCGAGTGCACCGCCCCGATCCGGGCACAGGCCAGCATCGCCACCACCGCCTCGGGCACCATCGGCAGGTAGATCACCACCCGATCCCCGGCGGCGACCCCCAGCCCGCGCAGCACCCCGGCGAACCGGGCCACCTGAGCCAGCAACTCCGCATAGGTGTACGTGCGCTGGGTACCGGTCACCGGGCTGTCGTAGACCAACGCGCGCTGCTCCGCCCGCCCGGCCGCCACATGCCGATCCAGCGCGTTGAAACACGTGTTGAGCACCCCATCCGGGTACCACCGGTAGAACGGGGCACCTGACCGGTCCAACACCACCGACGGCTCCCGGTACCAGTCGATCGCCTTGGCCGCCTCACCCCAGAACCCGTCTGGGTCGGTCACACTACGCCGGAACGTTTCCTCATATCGGCCCACGGTGACACTCCCTTCAACACCTGGCGACCGGTGATCGCGCCGGGTGCTCCTGGTCCGGGCGTACCCCGGCTCGGCAGCGCAGAAGGTCCCCGGTCGTACCCCACCATAAATAGGGTCAGCGCCGAGGGCTACCGCGGCAATGCCAGCCGTACCACCGGGAGTCTGCCCTCCGACGTCCACCGCGGGCAGGGTCGTTGGCCACTGCCCGGTGGGACCTTCCGCCTCCCCGCACGGCCCCGGTTGGATGGCTTGTCATGGGCGGCGAGCGGTGACTATCCACGCGCGGGAGTTGAACCAGACACCATCGTCGCTCATCCGCGCGGTGAGCGCGTTGCGTAGTCGCGCGAGTGCCCGCGATCCGGCGGCTGGATCCAGTCGCTTCAGTACCTCGTTGGTGCAGGTGAAGCCGCGTACCCAGGCGAGTGCGGTGGCCACGTCCGGGCCGTAGTAGACGGGCTGCTGGACGCCGGTGAACGCGATGCCGACGAAGCCGGCAGCGGTCAGGATCCCGTTGACGGTGGGTGGATGGGCCAGCGAGAACGGATCCGGCCCTTGCCCGGCGAGTGTCCCTTCTCCGCCGGATCCGCCGAGGGACTGGTGGATGGCGACCGCCCATTCGTTGTGCTCGTGGGCCTGCCAGACCATCATCACCAGGCGCCCGGCCGGCCGCAGCGCCCGCCCGATGTTGGCGAACGCAGCGACCGGGTCGGCGAAGAACATCGTGCCGAACCTGCTGATCGCGAGGTCGAAGCGCTGCTGCGAAAAGCGGTACACCTGCGCGTCCGCGTGCTCGAAGGTGACGTTGCGGAGCCCTTCCACCCGGGCGAGTTGGCGGGCGCGCTCGATCGCGGGCGCGGACATGTCGACGCCGAGCGCGCTGCCTGCCTGAGCCAGCCGTGCGGCGTCCCGGGTCGTCTGCCCGGTCCCACATCCGATGTCGAGGACGCGGTCGTCGCCCCGCACATCGCAGGCCCGGCGCAGTACCTCGTGGTACAGCCGCAGTTCGGCGTCGTAGTCGTGGCGGCCGAGACGGTCGCGATCGCCCGTGCCCGGTGGGTGAGCGGCGTCCATCATGAATAGCACCCCTTGCCGCGCGCCGTCGGTGGTACCGGTGGACCCGACGAGCCAGCCATGCGCCTGCGGGCCCAGGCCGCCCTTCCACAAAGTGGTGTACGGCATCGCCGCGTAGAGAAACCTACAACCGGGCGCTCAGCTGAGGCTGGCGAAGAACTCCCGGAGGTCATCGACCACCAGATCCGGATCGGTGGTGTAGGCGAAGTGACCACCGCGGTCGAACTCGGTGTACCGCACGATGTTGTTGGCCCGCTCGGCGAACGTGCGGACCGTCCGGAAGTCCTGCGGGAACACCGCCACCGCCGTCGGTACCTTGTTCGGCGCGTCCCGGTAGCCCGCGCCGCTGCGGGCGTCCTCGTAGTAGTGCCGGGCGCTGGAGATGCCAGTCCGGGTGAACCAGTAGATGCTCACGTGGGTCAGGTAGGTGTCCACGTCGAGGTGGTCGGCGTAGTCGCCCCAGCCGGTCCACAGCTCGGCGTTCCAGGCCAGCTGCCCGGCGGGTGAGTCGGTCAGCCCGTACCCCAGGGTCTGCGGCCTGGTCTGCTGGATCTTCTGGTATCCCGCCTTGCTCTGGAATTCCGCGATCATCCCGGACAGGCTCTCCTTGTCCACATTGGACAGTCCGGCCAGCTCCGCCGGATCGCCGGACGGGAACGCGAAGATCTGCAGCAGGTGCACGCCGATCAACCCGTCCGGTGCGAGGATGCCGAGCTCCCGACCGACCAGCGCGCCCGCGTCACCGCCGGCCGCACCCCACCGCTCATACCCGAGCCGGGACATCAGCGCGGCGAACGCCTTCGCCATCCGGGCGCTGTCCCAGCCCCGCTCCGTGGTGGGGCCGGAGAAGCCGTACCCCGGTAGGGACGCCACGACGACGTGGAACGCTCGGGACGGGTCGCCGCCGTGCGCCCGCGGGTCGGTCAGCGGCCCGATCATCCCGAGGAACTCCAGCACCGAACCGGGCCAGCCGTGCAGAAGCAGCAATGGCACCGCGCCCGGCTCGACCGACCGGACATGCATGAAGTGGATGTTCTGCCCGTCAATGGTCGTGGTGTACTGCGGGATCTCGTTGAGCCGGGCCTCGTGCGCACGCCAGTCGTACCCGGAGCGCCACCGCTCGGCCAACCGCTTCACCACGTCCAGCGGCATGCCGTAGTCCGTGGCGGCCCCGGCCACCTCCGCCGGCCATCGGGTGGCGGCCAGCCGGGCGGCGAGGTCGTCGAGGTCGCTCTGCGGGATGTCGATCCGGAACGGCTTGATCTCTGATGTGGTCGTCATGCGTCCAACGGTACGGACCCTTCCGGACAGCTTCTGTCCTGAAGTCCTGGCAGACTTCGACTCGTGTGGCAAACCTCCGCCCGACTGCTGAAACTCCTGTCGCTGCTGCAGGCCCGCCGGGACTGGTCCGCCGCCGACCTGGCCACGCGGCTGGAGGTCAGTGAGCGCACCGTGCGGCGCGACGTCGGGCGGTTGCGCGACCTCGGATACCCGGTGCACGCCAGCCGTGGCACCGACGGCGGCTACCGGCTGGGCGCCGGTGCGCAGATGCCGCCGCTGCTCCTGGACGACGATGAGGCGGTGGCCGTCGCGGTCGGGCTGCGCACCGCCGCGCGCAGCCCGGTCAGCGGCATCGAGGAGACGTCGGTACGCGCGCTGGCGAAACTGGAGAACGTTCTGCCGCCCCGGCTGCGACACCGGGTGGGCGCGGTCGCCGACTACACGGTGCCGATCCCGCCGGACTCCCCGGCGCCGGCAGTCGACCCGATTGTCCTGACCACCCTCGCGACCGCCTGCCGCGACCACGAGCGGCTGCGGTTCGACTACCGGTCCCACGACGGTGCGAGCACCATCCGCTCGGCCGAGCCGCACCGCCTGGTCTCCTGGGGCCGCAAGTGGTATCTGGTCGCCTGGGATACCGAACGCCGCGACTGGCGCACCTTCCGGGTGGACCGGATCGAGCCGCGCACGCCGACCGGTCCCCGGTTCACGCCACGCGAACTGCCGGAGGGTGGCGACATCGCGGCCTACGTGGCGCGCGGGGTTTCGTCGGCGGGCTTCCGGTTCCAGGCGCGGGTCACCGTACACGCCCCCGCCGCCGTGGTCACCGCCCGCATCAACCCGGCGGTCGGCGTCGTCGAAGCGATTGACGAGCATTCGTGTGTACTGGCGACGGGGGCCGACCGCGTGGAGACCGTCGCCGTGTACCTCGGCCTGCTCGACGTCGACTTCGAGGTCACCGAGCCGCCGGAGTTGCTCGCCAGGCTCCGGGTGCTGGCCGACCGGTACCACCGCGCGTGCCGTGCGGCTGCCGGTTGATGTCAACGCTCGTCGCACCGACGGTTGCCGCGTGGCGCCTCGCCGCGCTACCGTAGCGGCAGTACCTGCGCCCTGAGGATGCGGCCTGATGGCCCCCCGGGAAGCGCGATCCGATATTCACGGTCCGGCGAAACTGTTCCGCCGCAACGACTGGCGCATACCTCCCGCATGTGGTTGAGGAGTCCTCGCCGTCGCGACCATCCCCCTTTCAAGGAGTACAAGCACATGACAGCGACAGAAGAGGTTCTGGTACCGGTGACCGGGATCGTGGAAGTGGCGGACCGGAACGGCTTCGTCCGCACGTCGGGGTACCTGCCCGGGCCGGATGACGTGTTCGTGCCGGTCGGGCAGCTCAAGCAGTACGGGTTGCGGCGCGGTGACCTGGTCACGGGTGCGGCCCGGGAAGTCGACGCGCGGCAGGGCCGGCACAACCCGTTGGTACGGCTGGACACCGTCAACGGGATGGACGCGGCCCAGGCGCGGCAACGGCCGGAGTTCTACCAGCTGACCCCGCTGTACCCGCAGGAGCGGCTGCGTCTGGAGACCGAGCCGCACATCCTGACCACCCGGGTGATCGATCTGGTGATGCCGATCGGTAAGGGCCAGCGGGCGCTGATCGTGTCCC